>Ga0335078_10016311_pt1 | contig 11024 bp, 6 predicted proteins | sample Lox_Sample_32_FD_206711 | JGI IMG/M metagenome (GOLD analysis project Ga0335078, IMG submission 206711) | Soil microbial communities from Loxahatchee National Wildlife Refuge, Florida, United States - Lox_Sample_3.2 | ecosystem: Environmental > Terrestrial > Soil > Wetlands | place: USA: Florida...
AGGAAAATGCGCTCAACCGCCTTGCCCATGAAATAGTCTTCCATCGGCGGCGGCCCGACAATGGTGGTCGCGTAGATTGGTTCCCGCCGTTGAGTGAGGCAGGTCAGGTGGAAAACTGGATACTCATCGGCCAGCGAATAGAATCCCGTATGGTCGCCGAACGGTCCTTCTGTGCGCAACTCGCTCAGTTCTACGTAGCCCTCCAGCACGATCTCGGCGTTGGCGGGCACTTCCAGATCGGAAGTCTGGCACTTCACCATCTCCACGGGGCTCTGGCGCAGAAATCCGGCGATCATCATCTCGTCCAGATCCGGGGGGAGCGGCAGGATCGCGGAATACATGGTGGCCGGATCGGCGCCGATCGCCACCGCAACATCCATACGCGTCTGGCCGTGGTGCTGTGCGCGACGGTAGTGTTCCGCGCCCTGCTTGTGGGTTTGCCAGTGCATGCCGGCGGTGCGCTCGTCGAAGATCTGCATGCGATACATACCGCAGTTGCGCTTGCCGGTATCGGGGCTTTTCGAAAAAACCAGCGGCAGCGTGATGAACCGGCCCGCGTCGCCCGGCCAACACTGCAGCACCGGATAATCGTGCAGCGAAAAGCCTTCGGTCCGCACCACCTCCTGGCACGGGCCTTTGGAAACGATGCGCGGGAAGACTGACCCGAGGTCCGCCAGCTTGGGCAGCATCTTAATCTTGCTGATGAGCCCCTCGGGCATTCGCATCTCCAGCAGTTCCACGATTCGCGCTGCCACCTCGTCCACTGAAGTCACTTCCAGCGCCAACTCCATCTTGCGCGCGGACGCGAATCCGTTAATGAGCACAGGTATGTTCGAGCCTTTGGGTTTTTCGAACAGGAGCGCGGGACCGCCCTGCTTCACCGCACGGTCGGCGAACTCCGCGATCTCGAGCACGGGATCGACTTCGAAGGGGATGCGGCGCAGCTCGTGATGCTGCTCCAAGGCGCGGATGAAATCCCGAAGATCGCGATAAGCCATAAGTTATATTGGGTGTAATTACCAGTACATCCTAAGGAGAAGCAATGTTCAACCGGGTTGCCCTGGTTACCGGGGCGAGCCGCGGAATCGGGCGGGCCATTACGCTGGCGCTCTGCCGTGCGGGTTTTGACGTAGTCGCCGCTTCCGCCACCATCGAAGGTAATGCCGAATTCTCCACCGCGATGGAAGCTTCAGGGACCAAGCCCCTGGCCGTAAACCTGGACGTGAAGTCGCCCGAGTCCATCAAAGAGATCTTCGGACGCGTGTTGAAGGAGAAGAGCCGCATTGATGTGCTGGTGAACAACGCCGGAATCACGCGCGACGGCCTCGCGGTGCGCATGAAGCCGGCCGACTGGGACGTAGTGCTGCGCACCAACCTGGATGGCGCTTTCCTGGCGATTCAGCAGGTACTCCCCGGAATGATGCGCAACCGGTGGGGACGCATCATTAACATCTCGTCGGTGGTGGGGCAGGCGGGCAGCGCGGGTCAGGTCAACTACGCGGCGTCCAAAGCGGCGCTGATCGGCATGACTAAATCGCTGGCACAGGAATTGGGGAGCCGCGCGATCACCGCGAATGTCGTGGCTCCCGGTTATATCGCCACCGACATGACCAAAGACCTGCCGGATGACCGCAAGCAGAAGATCCTCTCGGCGATTCCGCTGCAACGGATCGGCACCCCGGAAGACGTCGCGGCTGCCGTCCTGTTCCTCGCCAGCGAAGAGGCCGGTTATATCACCGGCCAGGTGCTGGCCGTAAACGGCGGAATGTACATGTGAGCGGGCGCCGGACTAGTGCCGTTCATGTTCTTCGTGGCGTCCATGTTCTTCGTAACGTTCGGAGCCGCCGCGGTACGATTCCCGCTCCCGCGCGGTGCGTTCATGAAGCTCGTGCGATTCCACGCGGGCCGGTGCTGCGTATCGCGTCACCCCGGCATACGGGTGAACATAGGCGCCGCGATTGACCCAGGTCCGCCGCCACGGCGCGTTGTTGATAAACACCGTGTGCGTGTTCCAGGCGAAGCGGTTATAGCCCCATCCCCAGGGCGCGAAGGCCGCTCCGATCGTGAACCCGAAGCCGAATCGGATGGCGCCACCGACAAAAAAGCCGGGACGCGGCGCGGCGAACACCACCAACGGATCGTAGAACGGCACATAGATAAGCCCGGGATGCGCCGGCAGAATCTCAATATACGGACCGGGGTTCACAATCACCTGGGCGTTCGTTCGCAAATATCCGTAGTCATACGCCCGGTGGCGCTCTCGCTGCACGGCATCCATGACCGCGGGTTGCTCGGCGAGAAAGGCATTACCGATTTGGCTGGTCCACGCCGGATCGGAAGCCATCATTTCTAAGACGGAAGGAAACGGCAGCAACGCCTGCACGCTCGGATCCCACGGAAGATGATCGGCTTGCATGGCCGCAGCCAAAGCGTCGCCGGTGAGGTAATGATGCTGATCCGCCCAGCGGGCGGCATCGGGAATCTGCTCGGGGAAGGTGGCGGCCGCCAGAATCTGCGCGATGAGCGGATCGGGGTATAAGGCGATCCGAGCAACCATCTGATCCAACTCACCCGGCGCATAGTTTGGCGGGGGAGGCGGCGGCGGTGGGGCCTGCGCAAATAAGGTGACCGCCAGCACACCGGCTGCAGTAATCATCTTCATTGACAGTCGCATCCATGTTCTCCTGTACCAGAATAGTGGGTAACGGAACGATTGTGGTGCACGTTAATACTGACGGGGCTTTGGAGGGAGATGTTACGCACGTTGCCAGCGTTGGTATCGCTCATCACCCTCGGGCTGTTTGCGGCCGACGAGCAAGCCTGGAAGGGTAAGCCAATCGCCGAATGGACCGAGGACGACGCTAGACTGGTTTTGTCCGATTCCCCTTGGGTAAAAACCGTTACTCCGAGCGTTACCCGCCGCAGCGACAACGGGCAATCCGGCTATGGCCGGCGCAATGTCGGCTTCGGGATTCCGGGCATCGGCGGCCGCCGTGGCGGTTACGGCTATCCGGGAGGCGGCGGCAATCCAGGCGGAAGCCGCACCGGAGGAACCGATAGCAACTCCAATCAAGCGCCGCCCATGCTGAAATTGCGCTGGGAAAGCGCCTTGCCGGTTCGGGAAGCGGAACTCAAAACCCGCGATACCGCCGCGCCCACTTTGGATGAGAATCACTATGCGATTGCCGTTTACGGAGTGCCCAGCCGCTTCGTAAACGGCGACCCAAAAAAGTTGGCGGATCAGTATAAAGACCACGCCGTGATCAAGCGCGAGGGCAAAAAGGATTTGAAACCGTCCAGCGTGGAGGTGCTCCAAAGGGAAGACGGACCGGTCGTGGTCTACCTGTTTCCGCGGTCGAAGGAAATCACCAAAGACGACCGGCGCCTCGAGTTGGACGCCAAGATCGGCGCGATGGAAGTGGACGAGTCCTTTTTTCCCGAAGATATGGTGTTCCAGAACAAGCTGGAACTTTGACCGCGCACTGCTACTTTACTTAGCGCACACAAAGTTAGCCGCGTCGTCGGTGCTTCCCGATCCTTTGTAGTGCGCCGCTTCGGGATACGGACAAATGGGCCGCGTCCGCGCCACGCCGCTCGCCGGCGTTCCGGCTTTGTACTTGGTGGCGATCAGCGTTTTGGGAAGCGTGCCCTGCTCCACCCAACCTTCGAGCGCCTTGGTGATGCTGTGTTGCGGCTCGGCAGGCGCCACACTCCCCTGGCCGAAACTATCCGGTCCCGGCCCTCCGCCGCAGTGGGTCATGCCCGGCGCCATATAGAGGCGCACGAACTGGTCGGTCTGCGGATTGCCCATCTTCTGCTGGACGCTCTGAAAATAGTTGATAGAATTCAGGGGCGAAATCGCGGCGTCGCTCCAGCCGTGGTAGATGATGAGCTTGCCATGACGATCGCGGAACCGCGAAAGGTCAGGGTCGGTCGCATTGAGGACGCGGGCGAGCTTGTCGTCGGCCGCCTGTGTACCCTGATCGGGCTGGAACGTATGGAAGTCCCACGCGGTCTCATTGTAGACGAAGTTTCCGAAGAAGCCGGTGCTGAAAGCGAACATGAGGCTTCTTCCAGGAGCCGAACCGGTGATCCAGTCGGTCCATGCGTTGGGACCGGTTTCTCCGCCCGGCACTTTGCCGGGAAAGCCTTGCTTCGCGCTGTAGAGCTTCTGAAGCGCAGCCACTTGCGGCGCAGTCAAGCAGCTATCCGAATCGGCGGACTTGCAGAGGAGCTGCGCCGGGTCGAACTTGCATTTCGACGGTTCGCTGATGAGGCCGTCTTTGACGCCATCCTGCGCGTCGCAGGCCGCCAGAGTCGCGGCTTGAATCGAGGGTAGCTTGGCGGCCGGAATATAAGCGGCGGGATCGCTCAGGGTCAACACGTCCTCCATCCCCGAGGACAACAGGTGCGTCCAGTAATTAGCCGGGGCTCCGGCGAGGATGCCATCGTAATCCACGGGAAACCGCTGGGCTTCCATGAGAGCTTCTCGCCCGCCGTCGGAGCACGAGCCGAAATAGGAATAGCGCGGCTCCTTGGCGTAGAAGCTCTTGATGACGGCCTTGGCCGTCGCGGCAGTTTCGTGGACCGCGCGATAGCCGAAGTCGGTCACCTTTTCGGGATGCCCAACGGCCCACCGCGAATCGATGGGGCTGCCCTTGTGACCGGTATCCGAGTCGGATGTTGCGTAACCATTGGCGAGGGCATCTCCCAGGCCGGCGAAATCGATGGCGCCGGCAAACCCGCCGTTGCCGAGACCTTCGTAGCGGCCGTTCCAACCGGAGGCCGGCAGCCAGATCTCGAACTCGATGTGCGAGTCGGCCGAGGGTCGGAGCACGCCCTTGACGCGGCAGAACGCAGGTAATTTCTTGAAGTCGAAAGCCGCTTGGCCGAGCTGCGGGACGGGCGCCGTGAAGGCCCCGGCAGCCACGCTGGTCGCTGCAGTGATCGTGGTGTCCGCCTGCTTGAGTGCCGCCAGGCTCTCACAAGTGGCGGCCATTAGAGGTGCCGCCAAAAGCGGGAGGAGCGCAAGCCCAAGTTTCTTTCTAAACATATGAACCATTAAACACCCTCACACAACGGGAGGAAAAGGGAGCGGCGATGCTGGGGTGCTCTCCCGGCTTGGCCGGATAACAACCGCTCGGATTATAATGACACCCAGTTAAGCTCATGCGAAAGCGCCTGCTTTGGACATTGCCTGGTCTGGCCGTGGGTGCGGCTTGGATGTTCAGCCTCCGTTACGCGTTGCATGATCGGTTTACGATCGTCATCGACCAGTTGCCGTTCTTCTGCGCGATGGTGTCGCTGTGGGTTGCGGAGCGCCAGGGCAGAGCGCCGAAAATGGACGAAGTCAGGCGGCCCATCAGCTTGTTCGAAGAACAGTCCACGCGCAAATGATTCCATCACGCGAGCCGGATTGTTCACTCTTTGAGGAGACTCACACATGACGTTCGCGAAACTGGCAATTGCGGCAGCGGCCGCAGCAGCTACCTGCGGGAGTGCATTCGCGCAGCTCCCATCATCCAAAATACTCACGCTCGATGCCGCGCAGGCCATCGCGCAGGAAGCCATGGCCAAATGCCGCGCCGATGGATACAAGGTGACGGTGCTGGTAGTGGACGCGCTGAACGCGCCAAAGGCAATGTTGCGCGACGACGGCGCCACCGCAGCCACCACGGAGGTGGCCAAGATGAAGGCTACCGCCACCATGCTCTACAACCGGCCGTCCGGTCCGGCCCAACCGCCGCCGCCGGGCACCGCGGCTCCGCCGGCGACAATCCCGGGAACCATCAACGCGCAGGGAGGCGTGCCCATTAAAGTGGGCGATGCCACAATCGGTGCGGTCGCCGTGAGCGGCGCTCCGGGCGGTGAGAAGGATGCCGCCTGCGCGAATGCCGCCCTGGCGAAACTGGCGGACAAACTGCGATAAGCCGGAAGTCGATGCGCTCCGCCGCGCTATCAACGGCCATTCTCCTGCTCGCGGCTTCGGCCAACGCGGCCGATCCAGGCCCGAGTGTGGCCGTCACCGGCGGCGAGATTCGCGGTAGCCGCTGGGAACAGGGCGGAGCAGTGTTCAAGGGCATCCCCTACGCGCAGGCTCCAGTTGGCGACTTGCGCTGGCGGCCGCCGCTCGCGGTGAAATCTTGGACCGGCGTGCGGGATGCCGCCGCCTTTGGACTGCCCTGCGCGCAGAACAGCGGCGGACACATGCTCGCAGGCAGCCAGGAAGACTGCCTGTTTCTGAACGTGTGGACGCCCGCGTGGCCCGCCAAAGATCGCCTGCCCGTGATGGTCTGGATCCACGGCGGCGGCAATTACGGCGGCACCGCCTCTAGTGCCAACTTCGACGGACAGCAACTGGCGCGCCGCGGCGTGGTGCTGGTGACGGTCAACTATCGGCTCACCATCTTTGGTTTCCTGGCCCATCCCGAGCTGACACGCGAATCGCCGCACCACTCTTCCGGCAACTACGGCCTGCTGGATCAAATCGCCGCGCTTCACTGGGTGCACGACAACATCGCGCAGTTCGGCGGCGACCCGGCGAACGTCACGATCTTCGGACAGTCCGCCGGAGCGGTGGATGTGAATGTGCTCATGACATCGCCTCTCGCCAGGGGGCTGTTTCACCGCGTGATCGCCGAGAGCGGCACCGTCACACGGAACCCCGACGCGATCAGCATGAGCATGACGGCCTTGGGTGGGCTCATGCCGGTGAAGAGCGGACCCGTAACTTACTCCGATGCACCTCTGCTCCCGGAGGCCGAACAGGCGGGTCAGAAGTTCGGCACGAGCATTCAGGATTTGCGGGCGCTGTCCGTGGCTGAGCTCTTGAAGCTGACCGCCGCGCCACGTATGAGTATCGGTCCGGCCAACGGGATTGTCGTGGATGGCTGGGTTTTTCCAAAGCCACCCGCGGAAGTCTTCGCTACCGGAAAAGAGGAGCGCGTGCCGCTGCTGATCGGCAATAATGCTCGCGAGCGGACACCGCCGGAAGCCACCACCGCCGATTTGAAAAAAGCGATGGAAGCCATGTACGGGCCACTGGCCACACGGGCTGCTGTGCTTTATCCGCTGGAGACTACCGAAGCCGCTCCGGACCCGCTCTACGGCGGGCTGGGCGCGCAATGGGTGGTCGATGCGCTCTACCGGTGCCCCGTGGTGGCGCAGCTTATGTGGCACGCGGCTGCGGGAGGCACGTCGTACGAGTACCAATTTGATCACGCACCACCGGGCCGCGAAGCTCTCGGTGCAGTGCACGGCGCAGAAGTGCCTTACGTCTTCGGATCGCTGCGATCAGATTCCGCCGTGGACCGCGACATCTCTGTGGCGATCGAACAGTATTGGACGAATTTCGCCAAGACCGGGAATCCGAATGGGGCAGCACTGCCATCATGGCCCGCATTCGACGAGAAGACGCGCGCCTATCTGGAATTCACCGATAGCGGCCCGGTCGCGCGCGAAGGGCTGCGCCGTCCATTTTGCGATCTCTATATAGGAAATGTTCAGCGATTGATCGAAGCGGACCACGTAAACTCGCATTAACCAACGTCTACAGTTAATGTTTCGGGAAACGCGTGCGATGCTACCATCGTCGTACGACTATGCTCCCAAAAGGCCCCCGCAGGGTATTGAATTCTGCTCTATTTCTAGCGTTTTCGTTGGCTCCGCTCTCCGCCCAGTTCGTGCCCAATCATTACATTCTGTTGTTGGACGATCCGCCGGTGACGGCGCGCTACGCTACGCGGGAACAGTTGCGAAGCACGGTGGCGGGAAGGTATCGCGCGCAAATCGAGACGCGGCAAAGATCCATACGGAGCGAACTGGCTGCGCGCCGAATCCCGGTATCGGGAGCTGTGTTGACCGTACTCAATGCCATCTTTGTTACGGTGCCCGCCAGTCGCGTTCCCGAGCTGCGCGCCATACCGGGAGTGGCGGCCGTGCGGCCCATCCGCCGCTACAAGGCGAATCTGAACCGCGCCACGCAGCTGATGAACGCTCCCGCAGCCTGGTCCCAGGTCGGCGGCCAATCGAACGCGGGAGCCGGCATCAAAATTGGGATTATCGATTCGGGCCTCGATAACACTCACCCGGCCTTTCAAGACTCCTCTCTCACGGCTCCCTCCGGCTATCCCAAGTGCAGCCCGGATGCGTGCGGATACACGTCGGGCAAAGTGATTGTGTCCCGCAGCTATGTGCGGCAGTTAGCCGGGTTCACCTCGGCCGACCCGGTGAGCGATCCGGACGATACCTCTGTGCCGCCGCCTCCCGCCACCTCGCAGCCCGATGACTACACGCCGCGCGACCACCTCGGCCACGGAACCGGCGTGGCGTCCGTGGCCGCCGGCAATCAGAACACCGGCACCGTGACATTTACCGGGATGGCCCCCAAGGCGTATCTCGGGATTTACAAGATCGCGGGAACTCCCGGCATCAACGACAGCCCCACCGATCAGGTGCTGATCATGGCGGTGGACGATGCGCTCAACGACGGCATGGACATCGCCAGCCTGTCGTGGGGAGCGCCGGCGCTAGCGGGAGCTTTGGACACCGGCGCGATCTGCGGCTATCCTGCCGGCGCGGCTTGCGATCCCTTGGCGGCGGCATATGAAGCGGCGGCGAAAGCCGGCCTGATCATCACCGTAGCCGCCGGCAACAGTGGATCGGACGCCAATAATTACCCGTACCTCAACTCCATCGATTCGCCTGCCAGCGCGCCCTCCGTGATTGCCGCGGGCGCCACTACGTCATCACACGTGCTCACGCCTTCGGTGAGCGTGAACGACGCCGGCGCGCCTTCGGCCGTCAAAGGAATCTCAGCCGAGTTGACAGACGCTTTCTTCTACCCGGCCTATCAGGGCGCCCTGATTGCGCCCCTCATCGATGTCGCTACGCTCGGGAACGATGGATATTCCTGTTCGTCGCTGCCGGAAAATTCCCTGCAGGGGGCGTTTGCCCTAATCCAACGCGGCACCACCACCGCAGGCACTTGCCCGTTGGTGGACAAGGCCAGTAATGCGCAGGCCGCGGGAGCCGCCGGCGTGGTCTTCTACATGGCGGACTCCACCACGCCGACCGCCCTGGCGGCGGGCTTCACGTTCGTCGGGCCGGTCGTCATCATCTCACGCGCTGATGGATTGAACTTGAAGAATTATATCGATGCGAACCCCGGTGCGAGCGTCACCATCGACACGGCCGGCATCGAAACGGAACTCTCTCTATTCAACACGCACGAGGGAATCAACCCTGCGATCCTGCCGAATGTCGTGGCGAGCTACTCGTCGTTTGGACCCACCCCCGACGGCGCCCTAAAACCGGACCTCATTGCCACGGGCGGCCTCGATCCGGTTGCCATCTTTTCCAGTCTGGGCGTGGCTTCTTCGGGTCTCTACATGGCGGGCCAGCGCCTCGATCCCGCGGGCGAACTCTATTCCCAAAATGGCTACATCGCAGCCGACGGCACCAGCTTTGCCGCGCCCATGACGGCGGGCGCGGCCGCATTAATCAAGCAGGCTCACCCCAATTACAACGCGGCCGATGTCAAGTCGGCGCTGGTGAACTCGGCGGCTTCGGTCACTACCGACGATCAAGGCAATCCCGCCGATGTGCGTTGGCTGGGCGCGGGCAGATTGGACGCGGGCGGGGCCATCACGGCCGCTGTCACGGCAAAGCCCACATCCATTTCGTTGGGCTATCTGAAATCCAGCTCCGCGCTACCGGTCAGCAAGACCTTCACCCTCACCAACCGCGGTACCAGCTCCGTAGGTCTTACCGTTTCCGTAACTCCGAACAGCACCCTGATGGCGACCACCGTGGCGGTGGATAAGCCAAGCTTCACGCTGGCGCCCGGTGACGCCGGGGCCGCGACCATCACGGTGATGCTCTCCGGATCGGTCCCCGCGCCCGGCGCTTATTCCGGCTTCGTCAAAGTGACCGGGTCGGGCGTGTCGCTAAACCTGCCGTACCTTTTTCTGGTGCCCGACGGATCTCCTTACAACGTCGTCCTGCAGGACTTCGGAGTCATTCAGGGCACGACTGGAGGCGACGGCGGCACAGTCGCTGTCCAGGTCGTAGACCAATATGGAGTGCCGGTCACCGGCGAGCCCGTATCGTTTGCCTCCCCGGGTGGTAACGTGACTTTTCAGTCGGTCGATAGCGAGCCCGGGTGTTCTCCCAACAATGCCAGCGCGACCACTTGCAACACAGACAATTACGGCTTTGCCTACGCCGAGGCGTTCTTGGGGACCAGCGTGGGTACGCCCACGATTACGGCTCAGGTCGGATCAATGGCGCCAATGAGCGAGACGGCATACATTCTGGGCGCTGCCTCCCTCACCGCGAACCAGATACTCAACAACGCCAGCTACCTACCGGCGTTTGCCCCGGGGTCGATTGTAGCCATCAAAGGCGCCAACCTGATGAACCCCGCGCTTCTGATCAATACGGTCCAGGGCTACGACGTAGCGACCACTTCACCGTTCCCGCTCTCGCTCGATACCGTAAGCGTCAGTTTCGATGTTCCCGGCGCCAGTCTCAGTTTGGCCGCGCCCATCGTGGCAGTGAGCCAGAATCAGATCAACGTGCAGGTGCCGTGGGAATTGCAGGGCCAGACCTCCGCCCAAGTGAAAATCACCATCGGCGAAGAACTGGGGAACCCGATTCGCAGCAACGTGGTTACAGTGCCGATCGCGTCGTCCGCGCCGGCTTTCTACCTGTACAATTACGGCAACACGCCCGACGCGCTGGACGGGAACTATCAGATCATCACCAGCAGCAACCCCGCCATCCGAGGCCAGTTCATTTCGTTATACGCGAACGCTCTCGGCCCGGTGGCCAACACGCCGGCCGATGGCGCGCCCGGCGACAACACCACACTCACCACAACCGTGCCGGTCGTCATGATCGGTGGCCAGCAGGCGACCGTGCAGTATCACGGACTCGCCCCCGGCTTCGCGGGCGTCTATCAGGTCAACGTGCAGGTACCGACCAATATCAGCCCCGGTGACCAGCCCATCACCATTGCCATC
>Ga0335078_10016312_pt1 | contig 11024 bp, 9 predicted proteins | sample Lox_Sample_32_FD_206711 | JGI IMG/M metagenome (GOLD analysis project Ga0335078, IMG submission 206711) | Soil microbial communities from Loxahatchee National Wildlife Refuge, Florida, United States - Lox_Sample_3.2 | ecosystem: Environmental > Terrestrial > Soil > Wetlands | place: USA: Florida...
CGCCAGCATCAGCGGGCGCCACCGGGGGTCCGCCAGCGAGCCGGCGATCGACAGGTCCGAGACCGCGCCGGCGTAGAGCATGGCCCCGTACGCCTCCTTGCCCCACAGGAAGCCCATGATGTTGCCGGTCGGCTCCGCGTAGGGCAGCGCCGCCGCCAGCTCCCGGGCCCGGTCGCTGAGGCCGCCGCCGGGCTCGCCGACCCGCAGCGTGCCGACGTTGCCCTGCATGATGACCCCGGGCTCCAGCCAGTCCGCGCCGAAGTTCACGAAGCTGGCCAGCACCCTGTCCGGGCCGACGGCCGCTGCCAGGGTGCCCGAGGTAAGGCCGTTCTGGAAACTGACGACATAACCGCCGGGGGCCAGGCGCCCGCGCAGCAGCTCAGCCGCCGCGGCGGTGTGGTGGCTTTTCACCGCCACCGCGGCGCGGGGCAGCGACGCGGGGAGGTCAGCCGGCCGCACGGCGCGGGCCCGCACGGTGAAGTCGTTCACCGGCCCGCAGATCCGCAGCCCGCGCTCGTTGATCGCCGCGACGTGGGCGGGGTCGGCGTCACAGAGGAGCACGTCGTGGCCGGCCCGGATCATGTGGGCGCCGATCGTGCCGCCGATCGCACCGGCACCGATGATCGTCAGCTGCAACCTAAGCTCCTCTTGTCACCCCAATGGGAGGGTACGCGCCGGATCGGGCAAGGAGGCCCGCGTGGACCGATGGCTGCTGCACGACGTCCGGGTGCTGGACGAGTCCGGGGGTTCACCGATCCGCTCGACGTCACCGTCGCCGGCGGCGTCGTCGCCGGGATGGGGCCGAACCTGCGGCACGACCGGGCGGCCGTGGTGGACCTCGGCTACACCGACGGCCTCCGGCTGCAGGTCTCGGCGGTGCCGATCTCGCAGACCGGGGGCACTTCGACGGGTTCCTCCAGGGGCCGGGCCGGGACATCTCGGCCGAGTACATCTGCCCGGAGTACCCGGATCCGGCCGGGCTACCTGTTCGACGCGATCGTGCTCGACCAGGACCCCGGCGACCCGGCGATGTTCGAGCGTCCCGGCGCGGTGGCCGGCGTGTTCAAGGCGGGCGTCCCGGTCCCGCCGCCCCCGCCTGCCCGCCCGCTGACCGGCCGCGGCGGGCCGGGCTCAGGCGAAGACCTCGGGCGGCATGGCCGGGGAGGGCTCGGCGGCGGCATCGGTGATCGGCTTGGCGCCGGCCACGAACCGGTCCAGCGCCTCGCCGGCCAGCACCCGGGCCGGGAACGGGTCCGCGGCCGCCCGCCGGGTCAGGCCGGCCACCGGCAGCCGCCGGCCGGATCCGGCGACCACCAGGTTGCCGAACCGGCGGCCGCGCAGCACCCCGGGCTCGGCGATCACGCACGCGTGCGGGAACGCCGGCCGCACCGTGGCGGCCCGGCGGCGCACGTGCGCCAGCGGCGGGCCGTCGCCGACGTTGACCGCGAACAGCCCTGGCGGCGCCAGCGCCCGGGCCACGGCGGCGGTGAACTCCGCCGTGGTCAGGTGCGCCGGGGTCCGGGCGCCGGCGAACACGTCCGCCACCACGACGTCGAACGACCCGGCCGGGACCTGCTCCACCACGGCGCGGGCGTCCGCGACGCGGACCCGGATCCCGCCGGTCCCCGGCCGGCCGCGCGGGCCGAGCGGCAGCCGCGCCCGGACCAGCCCGACCACCTCCGCGTCGGACTCGGCCACGAGCTGGCGCGAGCCCGGCCGGGTCGCGGCGACGTAGCGGGCCAGGGTCAGGCCGCCGCCGCCCAGGTGCAGTACCCGCAGCGGCGTCCCGGCCGGCCCGGCCAGGTCGATCAGGTGGCCGAGCCGCCGCATGTACTCCAGCTCCAGGTGCCGCGGATCGCCGAGATCGACGTGCGACTGGGGCACGCCGTCGATCAGCAGCAGCCACGCGCCCGGCCGGTCGGCGTCGGCGAGCAGCTCGACCGCCCCGGGCCGCCCGCCGCCGTCCCCGCTCCCGCCGCCGTCCCCGCTCCCGCCGCCGTCCCCGCTCCCGCCGCGCTGCCGCCCGCCCATGCGCTCCATTGTCCAGGGTTATGGTTGCGCGGTTGGTGCCCCTACAGGGGCAGCAGATGCGCAACCACGAGCCGTGGTCGGCGCCGCGGGCGGTCAGGGGCTGCGGGACAGGCGGGCGAGGGACAGGACGAAGATCGACGACAGCAGCCAGCCCAGCAGCGTCGCCAGGTTGAGCCACCACAGCATGAGCTGGCCGCCGGGCACGTTCGGGTCCGGGTACCAGGTCGCCCGCTGGTCCAGGGAGATCAGCGGGACCACGGTGTCGATCGCGTAGAGCACCGGGCTGAAGCAGCGGACCGCGCCGTCGCCGCAGGAGTCGCCGGCCACCGGGGCGCCGCGCTGCGCCCGTGCGCCGGGCGCGGCCGGGGTGAGCAGGCCGGTCGTTTCGTACACCGCCCCGTTGCCGTTGGTCGAGCGCAGCGTGGCCTGGCTGGCGGGCAGCTCGAGGGAGACGGTGACGGCCACCAGCAGCACCGCGAGCAGCCACAGCACCCGGGACGGCCGGTACCCGTAGCCGATGAACGAGTACGCGGCCTCGACGGCCCGCCGCCACCAGGCCGTGCCGGGCCGGTCCACCTGGCGGGCGTGCCTGCGCTGGGCCATCAGGATCTGCTCGGCCTCGCGGGCGTAGCCGTGATGGCGGAACACGGTGGCGGCCTGCTCGTAGTTGCCGGAGTCGAACTCGGCCCGGCCCAGCCAGGCGGACCGGGCGCCGGCGTCCCAGACCCGGCTGCGCGGCGCTCCCTCGGGCTCGGCGAAGCGCTCATAGGACAGGCCGGCGATGGTGAACTCCTCCGGCCAGGTGGCCGGGTCGTCGGCGAGCAGCGTCGTGGTGGCGTCGGTGAAGTCCACGCTCGGCGACACCGCCTTCCAGCCCAGGTCCATGCCGCCGCCGACGGTCGCCGAGATCGCCTCGACCGCGTGCCGGTGCCCGCCGCCCGCCAGCAGCGGGGGGCCGGTGAACTCACCGCCGGTGAGCTGCAGCTGGCCCTGGATGGTGGCCCCGTCCAGCGCGACCACGCCGGCCGAGGTGAAGCCGTTGACCAGGCGGACCGACCCCTTGACCGCGGCCTGGTTGAACCGGATCGAGTGCCCGCCGGGGTTGTGCAGCCGCGCGCCGGCGGCGCTGAGCCGCCCGAGGGCGGCGCCGTGGAAGTTGACCCGCCCGCCCTCGGTGCGCAGGTTCGCCAGGCTGACGTCGCCGTCCACGGCAAGCTGGTTCGCGGCGACGAGGGACTGGCGCTCCGGCCGGGACAGCGTCCCGTGCAGCCCGAGCGTGCCGTGGATGACGGCGCCGGCCAGCCGGATGGTGCCCTCGACGACCGCGCCCTGGTCCAGGATGAGGCCGGCCCGGATCTCGGCGCTGTTCAGGTCCACGGCCGTGCGCCCCGGGGCGCGCAGCTCGCACCCCCCGCCGATGGACACGCCGCTCATCCCGGCCTTGGACAGGTCCAGCGTGCCGGCCACCTCGCACCGCCCGGCCAGCGTCACCTCGCCGCCCACCGACAGCCGCTCGGCGCTGACCGCCACGCCGCTCACCTCGGACTTGGCGTAGATGCTGCCGAACGGCCCGTCGGTGCGCGCGGCCACCACGGCGTTGCGGAGCAGGAGCCGGCCGGCGATCTGGGTGCTGGCCATGTCGAGCCGCCCGCGGATCACCGGCCTGCGGTCCGCGGTGTCGCTGATCAGGAAGACGTTGCCCTCGATGACCGCGCTGCCCAGGTCGAGGGCCGGCCCGGACCTCGACTCGATCAGCACCGCGGTCAGGTCCACCGAGCCGCCGATGCGGGCGCCGATCATCCGCACCTCGCCGTGCGCGCGGAACGCGTCGATCAGCCGTACCGCCCCGCCGGTCCGGAGCCGGTCGGCCTGCATGGAGCGGTCCCCCTGGCAGTCGATCGACGTGCCGGCGCACACCAGCCGCCCGCCGATGTCCGCCTCGCACAGCCAGATCGCCGACCGCTTCGACGTGCTCGCGCTGGTCCAGTGCGCGCCGTTGATGTGCGACCGCGACAGGTTGAGGTCGCGGCGCACCCGCAGGCCGTTGCCGAGCAGGCCGGGCAGGCGCGGGCAGCCGGTCAGCGACAGCCCGAACAGGTCCGCTCCCTCCACCACCGGGGCGGCGTCGAACTCGCACGACTCGAAGGACAGCGGGAACGGGACGGCGAGCCCGGTCAGGTCGAGGCAGCCGGTCACGGCCACGTTCGCCAGCCGCAGCCCGCGCGGGTCGATCTGGCCGGCCAGCTCATGACAGCACCGGCGGATCACCTCCGCCCGGACCGGGCGGCGGGCACCGGCCGCCGCCCCGTCCAGGACGGCCGCCCGTGCGCCCGCGGCGACCAGCTCCGCCGCATAGATCTCGTCCACCGCACCCCCAGGACACCGCCAGCACCGGCACCCGCTTGTGTGCTAGCCATAGCGGTGGATGCCGCGCTGGTCCCCATTAAGTTAGCGAGGTGGCTCCCGGTATGGGCGGATTGGACTACAGCCTTGCCAGGCCCGCATTAACGCAATCGAGCCTGGCGACGATCGCGCAGTTCATGTTCTGGCTGATGTTCCGCAACATCGCCTCCGACGGCCTGGTGCTCGAGGACCCGGTGAACACCGGTGTCCTGTCCCAGCCCGGCTGCGTGCTCGCCTCCCCGTCATGGGAGAACAGCGCCACGCACATCACGCAGGACTACGTGTACAACTGGACGCGCGACGCCGCGATCGCCGCCGTCGAACTGGCGGCCGGCCCGCTCGCCGACACCCAGCCGCTGACCGACTACGTCCAGTTCGCGCAGGCCAGCCAGGCTGCGGCGGCGGCCATGGGCCACTTCGACCGGGGAGCCTTCCTGATCGACGCCGCGCCGCGGGACTGGACCGACCAGACCGACGGCCCCGCGCTGCAGACCCTGGCGGTCCTGGGCATGTACGCCCAGCTCGACGCCGCGACCCAGGCCACGGCGGGCGCCGTGATCGCGGCCAACCTGGACTTCCTGCAGGGCGCCTACCAGGGCCAGACGGTCAACCTGTGGGAGGAGGAGTACGGCGCCTCGTTCTTCGCCCGGTCGGTCCAGCTCAAGTGCTGCCAGGCCGTCGCGGCGAACACGCTCGGGATCAGCGTCCCCGGCTGGCTGGCGGACGCGATCACCTGGCTGGGCAGCGCCCTGGCGGGCCACTGGAACGGCCAGTACTACCAGTCGGTGCTCCCCGTCCCGGCCGACTACCGGGCCCCCTACGACCCCAACATCGACATCGTCATGGCCGCGGTCTACGGCGCGGTCCCGGTCACCGACACCAGGCTGCTGGCCACCGCGGCGCTGCTGCGCGACCAGTGGTCCGACCCGGCCTCGCCGTACTTCTACCCGATCAACGGGGCCGACGAGCAGCGCGGCATCGGGCCGATGCTCGGGCGCTACCCCGGCGACGTCTACGACGGGGACAGCGGCACCCAGGCCGGGGACCATCCGTGGGCGGTGTCCACCGCGGTCTTCGCCGAGCTGTACTACCTGCTGGCCGCGCAGGTCACCGCCGCCGGGTCGGTCCCGCTCGACAGCCTGTCGGCGCCGTTCTTCGCCCAGGCCGGGGTCGGCGCGGGTACCGCCCCGGCCGCGGCCGCCGCGGCGCTGCAGGCCGCCGGGGACCAGATGCTGCAGGCGGTCGTCTTCCACAGCGACCACCTCGAGCTCAGCGAGCAGTTCGACGCCTGGACCGGCTACGAGAAGAGCGTGCGCAACCTGTCCTGGAGCTACGCCTCGTTCCTGTCGGCGGTCCGGGCCAGGAACGCGGCCTGAGCCCGGCGCGGGGCGCTCGCGCCGGGCCTGCCGGTTCAGGGACATTACGCTCCGTGCGGGCACGCTCTAGTCCCAGCGGAAGAACCGGATCGCGGCGGCCGTGAACACGACCGCGTACCCGGCGAGCACGGCCAGCTGGGCCGGGTGCGGCCAGGAGCCGTACATGCTCTCCTGCAGGGCGTGGACCGCGGCGCCCAGCGGGGTGTAGCTGCCGATCCGCTGCGCGGCGGCGGGCATCGTGGCCCCGGGCGTCCACAGCCCGGCGAAGAACATCAGCGGGAAGAACAGCAGGGTGCCGACCGCGCCCGCGGTCCGGCCGGTGGGCGCCAGCGCCGCGATCAGCATGCCGAGGCCGAGCATCGAGACGGCGGCGAGCAGGTAGCTGACGGCGAAGCCGGCGGCCTGCCGCGGCAGCGCCACGCCGAAGGCGATCCGGCCGAGGGCGAGGACCCCCGCGGTGGCCGTCAGCGCCACGGCCAGGTTGACCACGACCTGGGCGGCGACGACCCGGGCCGGGCCCACCGGCGTGGTCGCGAGCCGGCGCAGGATGCGCCGTTCCCGCTGGCCGGCCAGCTGGCCGGGCAGGCCCTGGATGGCGAACGCGACCGAGATGAACGCGATCAGCACCGGCTCGTAGACGGCGACCAGCGGCAGCCCGCCGAGGTCGGCCTGCGGCCCGGGGGAGGTCAGCCCCATGACGGCCAGCAGGGCCATCGGGAAGGCCAGGCCCCACAGCAGCGCGATCGGCTCGCGGATCAGCAGCTTGGCCTCGGTGAGGGCGAGTTTCGGCAGTACCGGCCGGGGCCGGGCGGGGCGCACGGCGTGCGCGGTCATCGGGATCCTCCCAGGGTCTGCGCGAGCGGGCGCGGGACGCCCGCGGTCGCGGCGGGTTTCGGGGCGGCGCCGGTCAGCGCGACGAACGCGTCCTCCAGGCTGGGCTGCTCGACGCGGAGCTGTTCCGCGGCGATGCCCTCGCGGGCCAGGGTGGCGGTGACCGCGGTCAGCGCCCCCTCGGTGCCGGTCACCAGCACCGTGCCGCCGGTGCGGCTGACGCCGGTCACCCCCGGCAGGCCGGCCAGCAGCCGGCCGTCCAGCGGCCGGGACGGGCGGAAGCGGATCCGCTGCCCGCCGCCCAGCCGGCCGGCCAGGGCCGCGGGGCTGCCGAGCGCGGCGACCCGCCCGGCGTCCAGCACGGCCACCCGGTCGCACAGCCGCTCGGCCTCGTCCATGAAGTGGGTCACCAGCACGATCGTGACCCCCTGGTCGCGGATGCCGGAGACCAGCGCCCAGGTGCTGCGCCGCGCGGCCGGGTCCAGCCCGGTGGTGAGCTCGTCCAGCACGGCGACCCGGGGCCGGCCGATCAGCGCCAGCGCGATCGACAGCCGCTGCTTCTGGCCGCCGGACAGCTTCCGGTACCGGGTGTGCCGCGCCCCGCCCAGGCCCAGCAGGTCCAGCAGCGCCGCGCCGTCGGCGGGAGCGCGGTAGAACGCGGCGTACAGGCCGATCACCTCGGCCACGGTCAGCTTGTCGGGCAGGTCGCTCTCCTGGAGCTGCACGCCGACCTGCTGGCGCAGCTCGCGTGCGTCCCGCCAGGGGTCCATCCCCAGCACCCGGACCCGGCCGCGGTCCGGCCGGCGCAGCCCGGCCAGGCACTCCACCGTGGTGGTCTTCCCGGCGCCGTTGCTGCCCAGGATGCCGAAGATCTCGCCCTCGGCCACGGTGAAGCTCACGTCGTCGACGGCGATCTTCCCGCCGTAGCGCTTGTGCACGTGCTCGGCTTCGATCACTGCCATGTCTGTGCCCTCCTGTGTTGCGGGCCGGCCGGCTCAGCGCCGCCGGCGGCGATGTCGAGGCCGATGGTCAGGCGGCGGGCCGCCAGCCCCTTGAACCCGGTGATCCCGAAGTCGTAGCGGTCGATGTGGACGCTGGCCCGCAGCCGCAGCCCGGGGCCGCCGGATTGCGCCTCCGCCACCAGCACCTCGACCGGCCGGGCGGTGCCGTGCACCGTCAGCAGGCCGTGCAGGATCCAGTGGCCGCCGGCGTGGTCGAGCCGGCTGGAGGAGAAGGTGATGTCGGGGTAGGTCCCCGCGTCGAGCAGCCGGGCGGACAGGACCGCCGCGTCCCGGCCCGGGTTGCCGGTGCGGAAGCTCGCCGCGGAGATCCGCGCCCGGGCCGAGGACTGCTGCACCGGGTCGGTGATCTCGATCTGGCCCTCGCGCAGCGCGAAGGTGCCGCGGACCGGGCCGAGGCCGAACAGGTGCCTGGTGGTGAACGTGACCGCGGAGCGGGCAGGGTCGATGCGGTAGCTGCCGGGTGCCGGGACCGCGATGGCGCCGGCCTGGGTGAGCTGGCTGTTCATGACCGTGGGGCCTCCTTGCCTGGGCTGGGTTGTGGTCATGTCAGCCAGCGTCGCCGCGCGGGCCCGGCGGCCGCATCGGCCACGGGCCGGCCGCCGCCGCGACCATGGCCGCTGCGCACCGCGCCCATGGCCGGCCCGCCCTCGACTTTGGTCGGTATCGCCCCCGGGCCGGGTGACCCTAGCCTGGAGGGGTGAACAACGCCCTGTCCTGGCGGATGTTCGGGGAGCCACCCGGTGAGAGCGCCCCGGGCTGGCCCGGGCCCGCCGTCATCGCCGGCGTCGTCGGCCCCATCGGGCTGCTGACCGCGCTGACGCTCTGGGGCCAGGCCAGCGGCGGCACCGCCGGGGCCCTGCTGGCGTTCGACATCGCGGCCGGGGTGGTGGCCTGCGCGCTGCTGCCGGTCCTGCTGCGCTGGCCGGTCCCCGGCGCGCTGGTGCTGGCCGCGCTGGCGGTGGTGTCCCCGGCCGCCACGCCGGCGGCCACCGTGGGCACCCTGCATGTCGCCCAGCGGCGCCGGTTCGCCGTGGCCGCCGCGGTCGGCACGGCCGGGGCGGCGGCACTCGTCCTGCGCGGCCTGTTGCGGCCCATCGGCGGGCTGCCGTTCGGGTGGTGGGTGGTGCTGGTGGTCGTCGCCGAGGGCGCACTGGTCGGCTGGGGCTGGGGCAACCAGGCGCGCCGGGCCCTGGTGGGCTCGCTGCGGGAACGGGCCGAGCGCGCCGAGGCGGAGCAGGAGCGGCGGGTGGCCGAGGCCCGGGCCGCCGAGCGGACCCGGATCGCCCGCGAGATGCACGACGTGCTCGCGCACCGGCTGTCCCTGCTGGCCACCTACGCCGGCGCGCTGGAATACCGGCCGGACGCACCGCCCGAGCAGCTTGCCCGCGCGGCCGGCGTGGTCCGGGCGGGCGCGCACCAGGCCCTCGACGAGCTGCGCGAGGTGATCATCGTGCTGCGCGACGACGCTGCCCCGGACGGCACTGCCCTGGGCGGCACTGCCCCGGACGGCACTGCCCCGGGCGGCACTGCCCCGGACGGCGCCGCCGCGGGCGGGGCCGGGACGAGCCTCGGCGGGACGGGTGGCGGCGGGACCAGCGGCGACGGCGCCGGTGAGCGCCCGCAGCCGGGGCTCGGTGACCTGCCCCGGCTGGTCGAGGAGTCCCGGGACGCCGGGACCCGGGTGCGGCTGGAGGACCGGGTGTCCCGGCCCGAGGCGCTGCCGGGCACCACCGGCCGCACCGCGTACCGGGTGGTCCAGGAGGGGCTGACGAACGCCCGCAAGCATGCCCCCGGCCAGCCGGTCCAGGTGGTGCTCGACGGGCGGCCGGGGGAGCGGCTGCGGATCGACGTCACCAACCCGCTGCGCCAGCCCGGCGCCGCCGCGCCGGCCATGGCCGGCAGCGGGACCGGCCTGATCGGGCTGACCGAACGGGTCCGGCTGGCCGGCGGCGAGCTGGACCAGGCGGTCACCGACTGCGGCGAGTTCCGGCTGCGGGCCCGGCTGCCGTGGCCGGCGTGACGGCCCCGGTCCGGGTCCTGCTCGTCGACGACGACGCGCTGGTGCGCGCCGGGCTGTCGATGATGCTCGACGGCGCGGACGGCATCGCGGTGGCCGGCGAGGCGGCCGACGGGGACGAGGTCGCCGCGGCGGTCGCGGCGCACGTGCCGGACGTGGTGCTGATGGACCTGCGGATGCCGCGCGTGGACGGGATCACCGCCACCCGGCGGCTGCGGGCGCGGCCGGACGCCCCGGAGGTGATCGTGCTCACCACCTTCGACGCCGACGAGAACGTGCTCCGCGCGCTGCGCGCCGGTGCCAGCGGCTTCCTGCTGAAGGACTCCCCGCCGGCCCGGATCGCCGAGGCCATCCGGCGGGTCGCGGCGGGCGACCCGATCCTGTCCCCGAAGATCACCCGGCGGCTGATGGACCGCGCCGCCGCCGAGGACGGTGCCCGCGATCGTGCCCGCCGCGCGCTGGGCGGGCTAAGCCCGCGCGAGCACGACGTCGTCCTCGCCATCGCCCACGGTGACACCAACGCCGAGATCGCCGCCAGGCTCTACATGAGCGTGCCCACCGTCAAGGCGCACATCACCCACATCCTGACCAAGCTGGGCCTGGGGAACCGGACCCAGATTGCGCTGCTCGCCCACGACGCCGGCCTCGGCTGAACGGCGGGGGAACTGCGGCCAGGCCAGCGGCACGCCCCGCGAGCCGGCGGCCGCGGCGGGCGGCCGCGCGACCAGGCGCTGCTGGCAGGCGAACCGGCAGGTGGCGCAGCCGCCGGTCATGCCGCGCCGGCGCTGGACGGCCCGGACGGTCCACAGCACTAGCGCGGTGACCGCCGCAGCGGCGCAGGTGAGCAGGGCCGTGCCCGCGATCTGCCCGGCGACATGAAGAACGCGGCCGATCGTCCCGTGCAAGAGCACATATGCGGCCAGAATGGCGGCGGCGATCGTGCCCAGCCGGGGGCCGTAGCAGACCATGGCGGGTTCTCAGCCTTCCGCTCGGGCGACATGACGGCGACCGGCACCGCTGCCATCCGTTTCGCCAGGACATTCGAAATCATCATCTCTCGCCATAACCAGGCTGCAAATACCCATTTAATCCCGAAACGGGTGATAACGACTGGGCCGGTAGTGACGTGTGTGGTCACCGGGGCGTCAGTTGTCCTGGCAGGCCCCGGGCAGCCATGGCCGGAGCGTATCGCCGGAGAATCCGGTGCCGGCGCCGGTCCTCACCGGGGTGTCGAAACTGACCAGCGAGGTGGCGGTGTGGGCGGCCAGGCTGAGCCAACGGCGAACAGTTATCTGGCCAACTCCTTCCTGGACGGTGGCGTTGTGTCCTGAGCCTCGCCCGGGC
>Ga0335078_10016313_pt1 | contig 11024 bp, 10 predicted proteins | sample Lox_Sample_32_FD_206711 | JGI IMG/M metagenome (GOLD analysis project Ga0335078, IMG submission 206711) | Soil microbial communities from Loxahatchee National Wildlife Refuge, Florida, United States - Lox_Sample_3.2 | ecosystem: Environmental > Terrestrial > Soil > Wetlands | place: USA...
AGCCCGTCGCCGAAATAGGGCCCCTCGTTCTCAACGATCCACCGCCCGAAATCACGCCGCCACGCCTCTCGGTTCTCCGCGAGCAGCTCTCCATCGATCCCCTCCTCATTGGCTGGGGCCTTGAGCACGAACGGGGTGGTTGGCGCGAGCAGCACCAGCCGCGCCACCCGGCCACCGCCGTGGCGAGTCAGGTAACGCACGGCCTCGCCACTGCCCATCGAATGCGCGATCAGCGTCACGTCCCGCAGGTTCAGGTGCTCGAGCAGCCGCGCCAGATCGTCTGCGAGGGTGTCGTAGTCATATCCGCGGCCGGGATCGTCCGAGCGACCGTGCCCGCGCCGGTCGTAGGCCACGGCACGTCGGCCGCTGTCCACCACGCTGATCATCTGGTACTGCCAGGCGACGCTGCTCAGCGCCCAGGCGGCACAGAAGACGACCGGTTCGCCGGCGCCCCAGTCGCGGTAGAACAACGAACAATCGGCGGTCTCGACAAGGGGCATCAGTCACCTCTTCTGTGGCCTCGTGTGCGGGGTGCCGCAGTTCAGCAACGCTCGCCCGTCCTGTCGATTACCTCTGAGGTAGGGGCGGCGCCGTTCATACGTCAGTTATTGCGCCGGGTGTGCGCATGATCCGGGCTCCATCGGTGAACCTCGCTCCGAGGGCCGCTCGCCGCTTTGTCAGCAACCAGACACCCCAATTCCGTCTGACTTCGGACGGGGTGACCTCCGGCTATGGTGAGCGCGTGGGCTATCCGCGACCGTCGATGGTCACGGAGGCAGCTCCTCCGAGACCCTGGGTGGGGACGCTGTTGCGCGACTGGCGCAGGCGGCGGCGGATGAGCCAGCTTGAGCTCGCGCTCGAGGCCGAGGTGTCGCCGCGCCATCTGAGCTTCGTGGAGACGGGCCGGTCGCGCCCGAGCGCGGAGATGGTGCTGCAGCTCGCGGCCCATCTCGATGTGCCGTTGCGCGAGCGAAACCAGCTGCTCCTGGCCGCCGGCTACGCGCCTGTGTACGGACAGCGCGAACTCGACGACCCGGCGATGGGTCCCGTCCGCGAGACGCTCGAGCTCGTCCTCCGCGGCCACGACCCCTATCCGGCCATGGTGGTCGACCGCCACTGGGGCATGGTCAGCGCCAATCGCGCCTTCAAGCTACTCGTTGAGGGCGCCGCGCCCGAGCTGCTCGAGCCGCCCGCGAACGTCCTGCGGCTGGCGCTCCACCCCGACGGTGTGGCTCCGAGAATCGTCAACCTGTCCCAGTTCCGTGCGGCGCTCCTGCTGTGGCTCGGACGCCAGGCGGTATCGACGGGCGACCCGGCACTCGCTGCGCTCTACGAGGAGCTGGTGGAGTTGCCCGGTGACGAGCCATCCCCGGTGGACCTCAGCGCGGAGGAGGGCGTGGCCGTCCCACTCCGCATCCGGGCCGCGGATCAGGTGCTCTCATTCATCAGCACGATCGCCACCTTCGGCAGGGCCACCGACGTTACGGTCGCCGAGCTGTCGATCGAGTCCTTCTACCCGACCGACACCACGACCGCGGACGCGTTGCGGGCATTCGCGGAAACCGACTCCGCACGGTGACGAGACGCCCCGGCGCCTCGGCCGGCGGCGCGACGGGAAGACAGCTGGGTCGTTCCTGCACCTCCAGGCGGCCGCCGCCGCTTTGAGCATGAGCGGCCCGAGCAGGATGTCAATTTCCCGACGCGACGAGCGCACACACCCCGACGCCCATCAGCGCGACCGCGAGCTCCGGCGAGAGATGTGATCCGACGGCTGCCAAGACGAGCGCTGCGACGACAAGCGCGGCCCGTGCGCGGGCGGCGCTGCGGGGAAGGCCCAGTGGTGCAGCAGCCTGGATCGCGGACAAGCTGATCATGTAGGCGGCCACCCCGAGCCCCAGGACGGCGGGGGCGTGATCGCCGGCCGCGGGGTCGATTGCCCCCTCGATCGCGAGCTTGACGCCGACGCCCAGCGCGGCGAGCGCCGGATAGAGGATCAGGTGCGCGTAGCCGAACACGAACGAGCGCGTCCGGGCGTCCGCTCCGCCCCTCAGCGCCCAGTTGAACACATCCTCGTCGAAGCGCGCAAAGTAGGCCCACCAGAGCCCGGCCGCGAGCCCGAAACCGGCCGCCGCGGTGAACAGCGAGCCCGCCGCCCAGTCCGCGTGCACGGTCCCCACCGAGACCGCGATGATCGACTCGCCGAGCACAATCAGCGTGAACAAACCGAACCGCTCCGGCATGTGCGAGCGCTGGCGGGGCACCTCGACCTCACCGCCGTAGACGGCAACGCCGGTCAACAGGTCGCAGACGATCGCGAGCGCCCAGACCGCGTAGCGCGCCGGCTCGTCGAGCGCCAGCGAGGCCAGCCAGACAACGAGGCCCAACCCGAGTCCCAGCGCGTGCTTGCGCGCCAGCACCCGCAGGTGGGGATCCGTCCGCCATGCCCACGCGTAGAGCGCGACGATGTCCGCGCGCAGGAGCGCATAGGCAAGGACAAACCCGAGGCTGCGACCGGCGAACGCAGACGGGATCGTCGCCGCGAAACCGGCCACGAGCAGCATCGCCGCGAGCAGCACGAAGCGGAAGAGCCCCTCGTCGGCGTCGAACAGGTCCCCGAGGTAGGCGTAGGTCGTCCAGGTCCACACGACCGGCACGAATAGCCCGGCGAACGCGGCCACGCCGGTGAGCGACAGGTGATCGTGCAGGCCGGCCGCCAGCTGGGCCACGGCGACGACGAACACCAGGTCGAAGAACAGCTCAGTCCAGGTCGCGTGTCGCTCAGACGCCTGCTCCGTGGCCTCCTGCAGGCGCAGGATCGGAGGGCGCGCTCGTGACGGTGCGTTGGCCACCCGGCGAGCGTAGCTAGCAATGCTCGCGAAACCGGCGCGCGCCGGTTTAGCGACGACGTCCGTGGTAGGCGACCGTGCCTCCTCCCGGGAGCGGCCGCAACGCGAGGGTTCGAGGACGGAGCGGGCGCCGCGGGATGCCTCGAATGCGACCCCTAAGTGCGGGAGCGATCGCTAGCGCTGAGTCACGCAGGCGAGCACGGCGCGGGCGGATTCCTCGATTGTGGCGGTGGTGGTGTCGATGACGGTGTCGTAGCGGACCCCCTCGTGGACTCGTGTGGCCTGGGAGACGGCCATGCCCACGATTCGGTCGGCACGTGCGGTCTCGCGGGTGGCGGCAACGGTTGGGTCGCAGCGGACGCCAACCCACAGGACACCGAGCCCCTCGAGCAGCGTGGCGAGGCGCTCTTGCGATGCACCGCCGCCGAGCAGTACCTCGTCGACGATGACGCCCAGCCCGGCGCGCGCCATCGACGCGACGCCTTCGTACCACGCCGACTCGACCAGTCTCCATGCCGGATCGAGGAGCACGGATCCGTCGGCGTCGAAGCTAATCAGTGGTGGCCGGTCGGGCCGCGGCGGCGCCTCGCCGACAAGCGACGGCGGGAGGGCGTCGAGCAGCTCGTCCACGCTGAGGGTCACCCACGGTGCGTCGAGGATGTCCCGCAGACGACGGGCGATCGAGAGCTCGACCCGCCGTTCAGGACGATCACCTGCGTCGCCACGGTCGACACTGTAGCCGCGGCCAGGGTCCAGACGGGAACCCGGGATCTGCTCAGCCCGGTCGGGTGGCACGATCGAACAGCTCAACCAGTTCGTTCGCACAGGTCGCGGGGTCAGCGCCGCTGGCTATCGGCTCGTACATGCTGTCGATCGCCGCGCGGAGTGCCGTTGCCATGAGCTGCGGATCGAAGTCGCGGAAGGCTCCGGCGCGTTGGCCGTCGGCGAGCAGGCGAGCGAGCCGCTGGACGGATTGCTGGTGATGCTTTTCCCAGGCAGCCTCGCCGCCCCGGATGATCTCCTGAAGCGCTCGCCCCTCAGCCATGTGGCCTGCGGTGAACGCCACGCTGGCGCGGATCACAGCGGCGAGCAGCTGGCGCGGGTCGGCCGCTGTCTCCAGGGCAGGTCGCATCTCGGTGTCGGCGACGGCGACGATATGGTCGGCGACGGCGGCGAACAGCTCTTCCTTACCGCTGAAGTGGTAGGTGATCAGTCGCTTGCTGCTGAGCCCCGCGGTCTGGCAGATGGCGTCGAAGGTCGTGGCCTGATAGCCGCGCTCGGCCAGCAGGGCGATCGCCGCCCGCACGATCTGCTCCTTGCGGGCGGCGGTCGCCTCCGTTCTGCTGGTCATCGCGCCAGCGATCCGGGATCGGCGTCGATGTCGAGGTAGGCGCGGCGGACCCGCCTGCGGCTCACCATCGTCGCGGCCGCCGCGAGCAGGACGCCGACCAGTGCCTGCTCGATCTTCATCCAGGCCGGAAAGCCATCGTGCGGGATGGCGACGATGACCACGATCGCGACCGGCGCGACAGTCGTCATCAGCCGCATCCGGCGATATGCGCCGCGGCTGCCACGGTGGGCCCGGCTCGCGAAGACGATGAGCAGAGCGCCGATCACCACGACGATGATGTCGCGGATCCAGACCGTGGAGCTGCCGCCGACAACCGCAGCGATGCCCAGGGTGAGGAGCGAGAGGGTCACGACTGCTGCGAACAGTCGGCGAGTGAGTGTGTAGGTGTAGTTATCCATGCGGATAAAGTTATCCAGATGGATAAGATATGTCAAGCGCATCGCACTCCGCGCACATCCGGCCGGCTCTCACGGGGTCGGTGGGGGCCCTGCCGGAGAGTCGATCCCGACCGGCGGGTTGACTGGCGAATCGCCCGATGCGACCGACCCGGCTCGGTGGCACCGTCATCCGAGCGCGGCCCTGACGATCACAGGATGCGAGGCGATGCATGAGGACGACCACGAGACGTGTCACACCTTGGGCGGCCGCGTGGTCCCCTGTTCTGAGAACTCGGTCTGAGAATCGGAGGAATTGGTGCGGGGGAGACGGCGGAGGCGAGTCATGGTTCGTCGCCTCGGAGGCGGGGCTGACGGCGTGAGTCGCGGCGCCCGCGCATTCGCGCGCACTGCCTCGTCCAGCATTGGACGGCGACTGCGCAACGGCGTTCTGTCCGGGGTGCTGCTGTCGGTCCTGCTCGGAGGGGTGGTGCTCGCGGTGCCGGGCCTGCACGGTGTCTCGCAGACGATCCGGCACGCACGACCCGGTTGGGTCGCGCTCGCCGCCGGCCTCGAACTCGCATCATGCGTGGGCTACGTGCTCGCCTTTCAGGGGACGTTCGAGCATCTCCCGCGACGGTTCGCGGCCATGGTCGCCGCGTCGGAGCAGGCGTTCGGAGCGGTCGTCCCGGTCGGCGGCGCTGGCGGGATCGCCGCCGGCGGATGGCTCCTGGCGCGCCACGGCATTCCGCTGGCACGGATCGCCGAGCGCTCCGCTGTCCTGTTCCTGCTCACCAGTGCCACCAACGTGGTGGCCTTGCTCGTCGCCGCGGGAGGACTCGCGGCCGACTGGTTCGCCGGCCCGCACGACGTGGTCCGCGCCGGGGTTCCGGCGACAGTCGCGCTCGCCGTGCTTCTCGTATTCGTCGCGCTCGCATGGTGGGCGCTCGTTGCATCCGAGCACCGCGGTCCAACCTCGGGTTGGAGGCCGCTCCGTGCGCTCGGCGAGGCGACGGTGGCAACCCTGCAGCTGGTGCGGCGGCCCGGATGGCGGGTGGCGGTCGGCGCCCCGGCGTACCTGCTCTGTGATGTGGCAGTGCTCTGGCTCTGCCTCCATGCGCTCGGGTGCGGCGTGCCCGCCGCACCGCTGCTCGTGGCCTACCTCCTCGGCTATCTCGCAAATGCGGTTCCGATCCCGGGCGGCGTGGGGGTCCTCGACGGCGGCCTCGCAGCAGCGCTGGTCGCCTACCACGTACCGGCCGTCACCGCTGCGGGCGGCGTGCTCATCTACCACGCGCTCGCGCTCTGGATCCCCACAGCCTCGGGGACGCTGGCGTTCGTTGCGGTTGTCCGACACCGGGTTCCCGCTCGCACCCAGCCGTCAGCCGAGATCGCCCAACGGCGCCGGTGCCCAGAGCCGCCGCGCGGAGAGCGCGCCGAGACGGTCTCGGGCTGGTTGGAACTCTCGACCAAGTCCGACACGTGACTGCATTGCTCGACGCGCAGCAGATAACCCGGCGCTACGCCGTCCGGACGGTTCTCGACGGCGTCGACGTCCGAGTGGACGCCGGAGCGCGCATCGGCGTGATCGGCCCGAACGGCGCCGGCAAGTCGACGCTGCTCAGGGTCCTGGCCGGCCTCGAGCCGCCGGACCGCGGGAGCGTCCGGCGGTCCGGCACGATCGGCTACCTGCCGCAGGTGGCGGACGCACCCGAGCCGCGGCGGGCGGTCCGGCAGATGATTCTCGAGCGTGTCGGCGTCGCGCGAGCCAACCGGGAGCTCGAGCGGTGGAGCTCCGCGCTCGCCGCCGGAGAACTTGAGGCGATCGAGCCGCACGCGGCAGCACTCGATCAGTGGCTCGCTCTGGGCGGTCCCGATGTAGATGCGCGGCTGGCGGCCACGCTGTCGGAGCTCGAGCTCGATGAACGCTTCCTGCACCGGCAACTGGGGTCGTTGTCGGGCGGTCAAGCGTCGCGGGCGGGGCTGGCCGCACTGGCGGTCGCGCGCTTTGACGTCGTCTTGCTCGACGAGCCGACCAATCACCTTGACGACAACGGCCTCGAGTGGCTGCGGCGGCTGCTCGAGCGGCGCTCGGGTGGGGTCGTGCTCGTGTCCCACGACCGTGCGCTGCTCGCAGAGGCGGTCGAGGAGATCATCGAGCTCGACCCGCGCACCGGACGGGCCAGCCATTTCCGAGGAGGCTGGCACGCGTTCGAGCGCGAGCGGGCTGCGACCCGCGCGCGAGCGCAATCTGACTACGAACAGGCGGTGGCGCGGCGCGCCGAGCTGGTGAGGGCCGAGCGCGAGATGCGCCGCCGCGCCACGGCCAGCGCCAAGCGCGCCCGCGCCCAGGTCCACGACGGCGACAAGAACGCGCGGGAATGGGTGAAGATGCGCGCCGAGGAAATGGCCGGGCGCGCCCGCAAGGTGGGCGGCCGCGCGCACCGACTCGAGATTCCCGAGCGGCCGTGGGAGCAGGCGCCACTGCGCCTGAAGCTCACAGCGCGCGAACGACGCCAGCAGTGGATCGTCGTGCTCGAGGGATTCGTCGCGCGCCGCGGCGGATGGTCATTGGGACCAATCGATCTCGCGGTCGCGCACGGGCAGCGGATCCTGATCAGCGGTCCCAACGGCAGCGGGAAATCGACCCTGCTCGCGGCGCTCGCCGGCGACGTCGAGCCGGTGGCCGGCAGGCGACGAGCCGCACGGGGGGCCGTCATCGCGCATCTCGACCAGACACACGACATGCTCGTGGATGACCAGACGGTGGTGGCCCGGATCCGGGCGCTGACCGCGCTCGACGAGCAGGCGGTCCGCAGCGCACTGGCGTCGTTCGGCCTGGCCGCCGACGTTGCCGACCGGGCGCTCGCCACGCTGTCGCCCGGCGAACGGACGCGGGCGGCGCTCACGGTCGTCGCGAACCGGCGCGCGACCTGCCTGCTTCTCGATGAGCCGTCCAACCATCTCGACATCGAGTCCCTCGAAGTACTCGAGGCGGCGCTGCGCGAGTGGCCGGGCGCGCTCGTCGTCGTGACCCATGACCGGCGCCTCCGGCGCGAGCTACGCCTCGACCGCGAGGTCGCGTTGTAGCGATGGTCGGCGTCGGACTCAGGTGCGCGGTGTCACTTCCGGGGCTGTCGTCTTGTCTTGTGGGTGTAGTTGACGCTCGGCAAAGGAGGTACGGATGAAAGTGTTTGTGGCAGGTGCGACGGGCGCGATCGGCAGGCAATTGGTGCCGCGCCTCGTGGCCGCGGGTCATGAGGTGTCGGGGATGACTCGCAGTGAGTCGAAGCAAGCGCTGCTGCACGAGTTGGGCGCAGCGTCGGTGGTCGCGGACGCGCTCGCGCCAGATCAGGTCGCGGAGGCGATCGGGCGGGCGAAGCCGGACGTGATCGTTCATCAGCTGACCGCCCTCTCAGGAGTCGAGCGCTACACGGAGCGCGATGCGGCGCCCACCAACCGTCTGCGCACGGCGGCGACGGACTACCTGCTCTCGGCCGGCCGGGCGGTGGGGGTGCGACGCTTTGTCGCGCAGGGAGTAGCGGGGTTTGGCGGGTATGAGCGCAGCGGTGGGCCGGTGAAGAGCGAGCAGGACCCGCTCGACGCCGCGCCGGTGCGGGAGATGCGTGAGACGCTGGCCGCGATTCGTCATCTCGAGCAGGCGGTGCTCGAGGCGGACTGGACCGAGGGAATCGTGCTGCGCTATGGCGTGTTCTACGGGCCGGGCACGTCACTGGCGCCGGGGGAGGAGCAGTTCGAGCTGATCCGCAGGCGCAAGTTCCCGCTGGTCGGCGACGGCGGCGGGGTCTGGTCGTTCATCCACGTCGGCGACGCCGCGGAGGCGACGGTGGCGGCGGTCGAGCACGGCAGCCGGGGTGTGTACAACGTGGTGGACGATGAGCCTGCCCCGGTGGCCGAGTGGCTGCCGGCGCTGGCGCAGACGCTGGGCGCGAAGAAGCCGCTGCGCGTGCCGCGGTTCATCGGGCGGCTATTCGCCGGGGAGCCCGGCGTGGTGATGATGACCGAGATCCGCGGGGCTTCGAACGCGAAGGCCAAGCGTGAACTGGGATGGCGCCCGGCGCACCCGGGCTGGCGGCAGGGGTTCGCGGCGGCATGACCGATCGCGAGCGACTGCTTGACGAGCTGCGATCGGTCTCCTTCGCGATCGCCTATCGGATGCTGGGGAGCGTGTCCGAGGCCGAGGACGTGGTGCAGGAAGCGCTGCTGCGCGTGCATCAGGCGCTCGAGGCCGGCGAGCGGATCGCGTCGCCCCGCGCGTTCGTCGCCACCGTGACCACTCGGCTGTCGATCAACGAGTTGCGCTCTGCCCGCGCGCGCCGCGAGCGCTATGTGGGCGACTGGCTGCCTGAGCCGATCATCACCGACGGTGTGGACGACCCGGCCCGCCACGTCGAGATGGCCGATTCGCTGTCGGTGGCGATGCTGGTGCTGCTCGAGAGCCTCTCGCCGGAGCAGCGGGCGGTGCTGCTGCTGCACGACGTGTTCGACTACCCGTTCGCGCAGATCGCGAGGATCGTCGGTAAGAGCGAGGGCAACGTGCGCCAGCTCGCCACCCGCGCGAGACGCCACGTCGAGCGGCGCCGGCCCCGCTTTCAGACGACGCGCGAACAGCGCGACGAGCTGGCCGCCCAGTTCTTCGCCGCCGTCCGGCATGGCGACCTCGCCGGGCTCGAAGCGCTGCTCGCGCATGACGTAGAGCTGACCGGCGACGGCGGCGGCAAGGTTCCTGCGATCACGCGTCCGGTGCGCGGGCGCGCTCGTGTCGGGCGCATGCTGATCGACTCCGTCCTGGCCCGGCTTCCCGAGATGTCCCTGCGTCGCGCCGAGGTCAACGGCGGGCCGGGAGCGTTGTATTTCGACGCACGGCAGCGGCTGATCAGTGTGGTTGCGCTCGAGATCGCGGGCGGTCAGATCACGAGCATCCGCTCGGTCGTCAACCCGGACAAGCTGAAGCACCTCGGGCCGGTCGGAGATTTCAGATCGCTCGTGAAGACGTGAGCGGTACGGCCGAGGAGTTCAAGCGCCTGACGCTGCGTGATCTCAGCGGCGATTCGACGCGGGCGGATGTCGGTGGGCGAGTGCACTGAAACGAGCGGGAGGTGAGCGGATGGGCTCTTACGTGTTGGATCTTCAGGAGGTCGATCGGACGCAGGTCGCTGTGGTGGGCGGCAAGGCCGCGCATCTAGGGGAGCTCTGGCGGATCGACGGTGTCCGCGTGCCGGCCGGCTTCTGTGTGACGACGGACGCCTTCCAGCGGATCGTCGCGGAGGGGCCATCGATCGACGATCGTCTCGATCGGCTGTCGCACCTGAAGCCGGAGGACCGGGAGGCGATCCACGTGCTGAGCACGGAGATCCGCCAGATCCTCGCAGGGATCGCCATCCCCGAGGATCTGGCGACGGTGATCAGCCGTTCGTTGACCAGGCTGGGCGAGCACGCCGCCTACGCCGTCCGATCCAGCGCGACGGCGGAGGACTCGCCGACGGCCTCCTCCGCGGGCCAACAGGACACCTACCTGAACGTCCGTGGGCAGGCGGCGATCCTCGAGCACGTCAGCCGGTGCTGGGCCTCACTGTTCACCGAGCGGGCCGTCACCTACCGCCTGCGGAAAGGTCTAGACCACCGGAAGGTGCAGATGGCCGTGGTCGTGCAGCAGATGGTCTTCCCGCAGGCGGCAGGCGTCCTGTTCACGGCCGACCCCGTCACCTCCAACCGGAAGGTGGCCTCGGTGGAGGCCAGCTTCGGGCTCGGCGAGGGCCTGGTGTCCGGCCTCGTGAACGCGGACGTCTTCAAGGTGCGCGACGGCGAGGTCGTCGCCACGGCGCTCGCCACCAAGCAGCTCGCCATCCACGCCTCGCCTGAAGGCGGGACACGAGAGGAGGGGATCGAGCCGGAGCGGCAGCAGCAGCGGCGCTGACGGACGAGCAGGTCGTGCGGCTTGCCCAGTTGGGGCGGCGGATCGAAGCGCACTTCGGGCACCCGCAGGACATCGAGTGGTGCCTGGTCGACGACGGACTACACGTCGTCCAGAGCCGCCCGATCACCACGCTGTTCCCGATCCCGGTGACCGGCGACGAAGGGCACCACGTCTACGTGTCGGTCGGTCACCAGCAGATGATGACCGACCCGATCAGGCCCCTGGGGATCTCCGTGTGGCAGCTCACTGCAGCGCGGCCCATGTACCACGCCGGCGGAAGGCTGTTCGTCGACGTCAGCCCGGAGCTCGCTTCGCCCGCAAAACGCGCGGCGATCGTGGACGGGCTCGGGAAATCCGATCCGCTGATCGGGGACGCGCTGCGGACGATCGTCGAGCGCGGGTTCATCCCGACGCTCCCGGATACCGACCCGCCCGCCCCCGGCAGGATGCCGCCCGCCCCGTTCGACACCGATCCACTCATTGTCGCCGAGCTGGTCGCGCGTACCGAGGCGTCG
>Ga0335078_10016315_pt1 | contig 11023 bp, 9 predicted proteins | sample Lox_Sample_32_FD_206711 | JGI IMG/M metagenome (GOLD analysis project Ga0335078, IMG submission 206711) | Soil microbial communities from Loxahatchee National Wildlife Refuge, Florida, United States - Lox_Sample_3.2 | ecosystem: Environmental > Terrestrial > Soil > Wetlands | place: USA: Florida...
AGTTCGTGATTGAACGCGAAATCCAGGGAGCAGGATCGCTTTGAGACGCACAGCTTCGGGAGATATCGCTGCGCTCGCTGGAGACGTTGAACCAGATGGGCCCACAGATCCAATGGCTGCACAGCTACGTCACTGAAGACAAGGTCTATTGCGTGTACCTGGCGCCTGACGAGAACAGCATTCGGGAGCACGCTCGCCGGGTGGGTATTCCGGCGGACCGCGTTTCGGCCGTGCGCCGCCTGCTTGACCCGGTCAACCTGAAATAGCCGGGCTAAAGCCTATTGCAGCGAATACTGCACAGCCCTTTCCATGCTCAGAGCCGATCCCTCCGCCCAGGCGCTCTTTCCTTCGGCCTCGCTCAGGGATTTCCAAGCGGACGCCAGATTCTGATCGAGTTTCGACTGCTCCGCTTGGGGCAAGGGAGCGCTGATCATCTGCCGCATGCGGGTAGCCGCCGCCGCCAGCTTCAGAGCGCGCGCCCCCTCTCCTTGCGCCGCGGCCAGGCAGGCAGAGCCTTCGAGCGCCCGCGCCATGCCGCGCCGGTAGCCCAGTTCCGAGAAGACTTGAAGGGCTTCACGGTAGGCGGCGTGCGCCGCCTCGTAGTCTTTCTGCTCGCAGCAAACGTGGCCGAGATCGGCCAGTGAGCGAGCCGACCCCCAGCGGTCTGCGGCCGCCCGAAACGCCCTCAACGCCCTTTCATAGAAATCGCGGGCGCTTGCCAGGGCGCCTTGTTCGCGTGCTATGTCACCACGCTGGTTGATTGACCAGGCGGCCCCGCTGGGGTCCCCCGCCTTCTGAAAGATCTCTGTAGCTTCGCGCAGTGCGATTTCAGCGCGGCCATAGTCTCTGCGGGCTTTCGCGACATTGGCCAGGTTATGCAGGCAACGTGCAGTCGCCAGCCGGTCAGGCAGCGTGCGCCAGCAGGCCAGGGCCTGCTCGAAATTGCTTTGCGCAGTGGGATAGTCGCTGGAGGCGCATACGGCAGTTGCGGCGAACGCCGGCACTGGCGATTCCTTCCACGGAGCAGGACTTGAAGAACGCCGATAGTAACGGTTTTTTTCATCGGCCATTCTCTCGGCCATGGTTGAAAGAGGACGACGAAAGACTCCTAGATTTAGCTGGCTACGAACCCGTCACGAAAATTGCCGAACGCCTCGGGCGTTCTGTCCGCGCCGTTCGCTTTCGTCTCGGCGCCCTAGGGATGAGCGCAAGGGTCAAAGACGGATGGTCACAGCGTGGATTGCGGAAGTTGCTGCGTGTGAGCCGTGCCCGCCTGCGCTATTTGGTTGCGAACGGCATGTTACGTGTTCGCGATCCGCGCATCACCGGCAGCTCCTTGGCCCAGTTGTACGAAAACAAGTACCCGCCTGGAGATAATTCCCATGGTCATAAGTCTAGAGCCGCTATCGCCGAGCAGGGTTCTTACTCCTGGAAGCGAGCGGCCAAGCTCCTGGGCGTCACACAAGATGACATTCGGAGACTCATCTCCGAGGGAGAGCTCAAGCTCTTGGATACGTTTGTCACCGACAGATCGTTCGAGGACTTCTGTCGAAAGCACGGAAACGAGATCAATCTGTCTCTGATGGACCCGGCAACTAGGAAATGGCTGATGGGTGAGTACGGCATCTCTGAAGAGGCTAACGGCAAACTCATCCCGCGGGCACAAAAGCACGCCCTAATTGTCCGACAGTGCAAATGTGGAAGGAAGATAGCCGGCAACGTCTATTTCAGGCATGTGAGGCACTGCGAAGGCTCAACGACAGTGACCTAGCCGCCGGCCGGCGCGGTGTCCGCACGATGAATGGCCGTGCGGTTATCATAATCGGCAAAGAGTCTAACATGTCGATTCCGAAACAAGAGCTGCAACAAATCCCTCATCTAAATGCCGAGGGTCTCGGCGATCGGGTCGTAAATCTCATGGCCCTTTGGGATGGGGAACGCTGGCACTCCTGGGTGCCGGTTCAGGCAGATTCCAAGGATGTCCTTGGCACATTCAACGGTCTCTTCGTAGTGCTTGGGATCGGCGCCCGGCCAGCCCACGATGAACGTGAACATCCCTCGAACGTGGGCTGCCGCCAACTTTCGGGCAAGCTCCGGTATTTGCGTGGGATCGTACTGTTTTCCCGCGAGCTTCACGAGCTTCGGATCAGGGCTTTCAAGACCGACCAGCACACGACTCAAGCCGTAGTCGGCAAATTGGCGAATCTGGTTTTCAGTGAGGCAGGTGAGATCTGCCGGGTGCATCGTTGCAGCCCAGGGTAAGTTCAGCTTGGCGAAGAACGTCGAGGCGAAAGCTGTAGCGCGCTCGATACTATCGAAGAAATTCGGATCGTGGAGCTTGAAGCCGTTCGCCTGCGATCGGGCCTGCACTGCCTGTGCAACCTGGACTGCCAACGCGACATCCGCGGTAAGCCATTCGCCGCTAGAGGTCGTGGGTTCGGAGCAATAGGTGCACTTTCGGGAACAGCCTTCCGACGTGACGAGGTTGGCCGTACGTGATGCAATCGCGACGTCGGCATTCAGATACGGACCCCAATTATGGATGAGGTCTATGTTCACGGCGTCGAACATGGCGGGACGTTTGGGGGCGGATTTCTCTATGGCAACGACGTCGTCGCAACTCGCTGTCACGATCCGATCTTTGGGTAATCCCGAAGTCTGGAGTTGTTGCAGCAGCTTGCCGAAAGGCCTGTACCCAAATCCAGGGACGACAACGTCAGCAGGCGCCTCTCTCGCAGTTTCCTTCGGGAATAGGCTCACGTGCGGCCCTCCCCATACCACGGTCGCAACCCTGTCTCGCGCTATCTCTGATGCATCGATGGCGTCTCGGATGGCGTTGCCCGTCATCACGGTGACCGCGAGAAGATCGGTTTCAGATAGGGTTTCGATTCTGGCCGCCCAATCCGAGCTGACACGTGCATCCACCAACTCGACGGCAAGCCTCAGCTTAGCGGCGACTGGGGCGAGAGTGAGAGCGAACCAGGGTGTCCAGGTTTGCTCGGCACCAAATGAGTTCATGTAGTTGCGGCCCGCGTATGTTCGCGGTTGAAAAAACATGACACGCTCAACCATGAACTCAATCCTCCTGACGATCGCGAAGGCTTCGTGTGCGATCTTCTGGCCCAATTGCTGGCACATCTGTGTCCTTGTACTTTTCGAGGGCGGCTTTCAATGCAGCTGCGACGCGGTGCCGCAACCGCTGCGGTTCCAAAATCTGAAATTTGTCGCCATAACTCAACGCGAGAGGGATCAGCCACTCATCGTTGTCCACGCGCATCTCCACGACCCAAGGGTCATCGGCCTTGTGAATGATTTGGTCCGACTTCCAGTCGAAGGCTTCGAAATCTTGGGTCGCTGGGAAGTCGATCTTGAAGCGGACTAGTTCGGTACCTCTGCCGAAAGCGTCCAGAAGCGCGCCCCACGCCATCGACAAATCGAACCCACGTTGGCGCTTGAATGTCTTCCCAGTTGGGCGGATTCCCAAGAGTCGCTGAACGCGATGCCGGACAAACCGTGCTTCCCGAGCCGAGTGCGCGACGAGATACCAATGTCCCTGCCGCCAGACGAGCCCGTAGGGATCCAATTCTTCGTGCCGGATGTTGGTGTTTCCTCTTTGAACAAAGACGACCTCGACGCGTTGATCGTTGAGCACCGCTTGCTTCAAGTCGGCAAAGGTCGCAAGGCTTGAGTCCTTCCAGAGCCATGCTGACGTATCGAAGAGAAATCGCTGGCGAACCCGATGGAGTGCGCTTCGTGCGGATTCGGGCAGGCCATCTGCGAACAGCGAGACAGCGGTATCAAGTGCTTTTGAGGCCGATACTGTATCGGCCTTTCCTACTAGTATCGGCTGCGGGTCAGCCTGGACATACACGAACGGATCGACGGGATAGTGCTCCGCCAATTCGTAGCCACCGGCCGGTCCAGGTGTACCCCGGACCGGTATCCCCGCCGCGGCAAGGTTGTCGAGGTCGCGATAAACGGTCCGCACCGTTACCCCAAGCGCTTCGGCCAGTTCCACCGCCGTCTGCGATCTGGATGTCCTCAGCATAAGGATTATCGAAGCTAGTCGTTTTGCCTTCTCGCCTTGCCGCATTTTGTAATACTGACGTAATACTGACATTTCGATTTTTACCGTTCCGGATATAGCGGTGTCAACGGCTAAGATGTGACGGGGATTCCTTCAAGAGGCACATCACGCGGGGCGGCCCGGCCGGTACCGCCCTGGTTCCTAGAACGATTGCGAGAACCTTGCGTCTAGGAACTCGGCCAGTTTTGCCGTCGCCTTGAATTGAGGAATGGGGTCGAGTTCCTTGAACGCCGAAGTGAAAGCATTGGAAAGACTCCAGATCGCCCGCGCCCGGAATTCCTCGTACTTCGGTTCGAATCCAGAAACCGACCTCCGGGCAGCCTACGTGGCGATGCTTCAACTTCTGGTTCGTTCTAATCCAGCCCACAGAGACAAAGCGTCAATCCGGGGCCGGGAAGATGCGGAAGTTTGCCCCGCGGAATAACACTGCTATTCAATTCGCTAAGTCAGGCTGCGGTGAATTCGGACCAACGGTCGAGGTTGCCCATGGTTCAGGCTTTGGGTATCCCTCGATGCGTGCGGTGGGCAATGGTCGGAGCTGCCGCTGCGAGGCGTGTTGGAGAGACAATTTCAGGGGGAGGGGGCTGGCTCAGTGCCAAACACCCCTCGACCAGGATGTCGTGTCCGATCGGCAGATGTTGCCAAAGGGTCTGGATAAACTCTCCGATGCTTCGTTCGTTGAGGAATCCATTGGCTCCTTCTTGCGATTCTCGCACAGGTCGGACACCACGAACCTCGTCTCACCTTTGCTGGGGTAGCACTCCACTGATGTCCGGCTGCGCATCGCCACGTTAGAGAGGTTCGTTTGTTCACATAATGCTGTGCCAGACAGCTTCCCCTCTGCTCTCAGCAAGGTGCTGAAGCTCCGACAGCTTGAGGCGTTGGTTTGGTGCGCAGGCGGGACACCAGGTACCTTGCATGATGGAGGTTGGAAGCGCTCGCCAGCGATGTCCCAGGGCACCATACCCGGTATGGTATACCATGGGGGGAGAGGGGTCAGGATTGCCTGACCCGGCGCATAACTTTGCAACCAACGCCTTTCCAGCTGCATCAACCTCATAAGTTGTAGGCGGCGCCAGGTGTCGGGTAACGCTTTATGGAGTGGGTTGTGGTTCGGTCATCCTATAGGTCGTCGTTCCTTCGAGTCTGTCGCTCGCCTGTGCGCTTTTCTCAAGCCAGAGCGATTTTGCTTCTTCTTTTGCTTCTAATCATCACAGGTTTGGGGTCCACGAGTTCGGCGCAGGACTCGTCCGCGCAGGATTCATCCGGAACCGCTCCAACCAAGGTCAAGCCCGGCAGTATCGACGACGTTAGCGCCATTGGGACCCGCACCATTGGAGGCAGGGGCCCCGGAAACTGGTACTCGACCCAATCGGAAATCGCGATGGGCCGGCAGTATGCCGAGCAGATCAACCGCTCCACCAAGTTCGTCACGGATCCGGTGGTTACCGAATACGTTAACCGCATAGCGCAGAATTTGGTGAGGAACTCCGACGCGAAGGTCCCTTTCACGGTCAAAGTAATCGACGCAGACGATATTAACGCGTTCGCCCTTCCGGGCGGATTCTTCTACGTGAACTCCGGATTAATTCTCGCCGCGGATTCCGAGTCTGAGCTTGCCGGGGTCATGGCCCACGAGATTTCGCACGTGATCGCTCATCACGCGGCCCGCCAGATGACCCGCGAGCAATACGCGCGCCTGGGAACGATTCCACTCATCTTCGTTGGCGGGATGGCCGGTTACGGAGCGTACGAAGCGTCCTCGGTCGCGATTCCTGTTGTTTTTCTGAAGTTTTCCCGCACCTTCGAAGCACAGGCTGACTACCTCGGCGTGCAGTACATGTACAAAGCTGGCTACGATCCTCAGTCTTTCATCGCCTTCTTCGAAAAGGTTGAGGCCATGGAAAAGCGGAAGCCCGGAACCATCGCGCGGGCATTTGAGGATCATCCACCAACCGAGGACCGCATCCGTAAAACGCAAGAGGAAATTGCCCGTATCCTGCCGCCCCGCGCCCAGTACGTTGTCGACACCTCGGAATTTGAGGCAGTCAAAGCCCGTCTCGCCCGCATTGAGAACGGCAGGAAACCGAAGGACCAGAACAACGTCAACCGTCCTACATTACGCCGAGCCTCTTCGGGCCCGAATGGCCACGGCGGCACGCAATCCGGCGACGATGGACCGCCAACGTTATCCAGACCGGGCGGATCACAGATGGAACCGGCTGGGAGTCGAGCCGGCGATTAGAAACTTTTTCCAGTTGAGATGTGAGCTTTCCGAGACCGCTGTTCCCGGAACTACGTGTGGAATTATCGTGATATAGATTTGCGGCGACGCGGTTAAGCGGTCTGGCGCATTGCTTTCCGCATCCGTTTTGCATTTCAACAAGACGCAGTTTGATTGCTGCGAAATACATCCATGGAAAACATGAAAGTGAATCTAAAGCGTCAACTAGCTTTGTGGCTGTTCATTGTTGCCTTCGGAGCGTGTCTGGGCACGGCTTCAGCCAAGCAACAAGCCGGCGTGCTAAGGGCCACGCTTAACAATGGTATGCGCATCGTCATCATCCGCAACAGCCTGGCTCCAGTGGTGACGGTGGAAGCCAATTTTCTGGTTGGCGGCAACGAAACTCCTCCAGGATTCCCGGGCATGGCCCACGCGCAGGAGCACATGGCCTTTCGCGGATGTGCCGGGATGACGGCCGATCAGACTGCTGCGATTTATGCCCAGCTGGGCGGCTACGACAACGCTGACACGCAACAGAACATTACTCAATATTTCTCAACGGTCCCGGTTGCGGATCTTGATATAGCGCTGCAGGCGCAGGCGGCCTGCCTGCATGGCGTTGACGACTCGCAGCACGAATGGTCCCAGGAGCGAGGTGCGATCGAGCAGGAAGTGGCGCGTGACCTCTCCAATCCCACCTACAAATTCATCAATCGCGTGAATGAGGACCTGTTCGCCGGAACACCCTATGCCCACGATCCGTTAGGCACCAAGAGCTCGTTCGATGCCACTACCGGGCGAATGCTCAAGAGTTTCTATGACCAGTGGTACACCCCCAGCAATGCCATCCTCGTGATTGTGGGCGATGTCGATCCAGCCGCAACGATGGCGAAAATCAAACAATGGTTCGGCGATATTCCCAGCCATCCTCTTCCCGCGCGGCCCGCGGTAGATCTTAAGCCGGTGAAGTCGGAAACCTTTACGCTCGACAGCAATCTCCCGTACGTTCTGGGTTTCATCGCCTACCGCTTTCCGGGAACAGACTCTCCGGATTACGCCGCGATTCAAATCCTGGCCGACGTACTGGCTAGCCAACGGGCCGATCTTTACGGCATGGTCCCGGCAGGCAAGGCGCTCGATGCGGAATTCGGGCTGGCGGAGACTTACCCCAAGGCCAGCGTCGGCTACGGAGTCGTCGCTCTGCCTTCAGGCACCGATGCCTCCAGCGCGATCCATGAAATGCGCACCATTCTGGCGAGCTACGCGGCAAAAGGTGTCCCCGAAGATCTGGTAGCCGCGGCCAAACGCGGCGAGGTAGCCTCGGCGGAGTTTGAACGTAACTCCATCCCCGGCTTGGCCAACGTCTGGTCACAAGCGCTGGCAGCGGAGGGCCGCACTTCTCCCGACGAGGACGTCGAAGCCATCAAACGTGTCACGCTGGCGGACGTGAACCGGGTAGCCAAGAAATACCTGGTTGACCAGAACTCCATCACTGCGACCTTGAAACCGGTGCCGACCGGAGAACCGGTCTCGGAAAAGGGATATGGCGGAGGAGAAAAGGTCACCAGCGCTCCCACCAAGCCGGTGCAGATGCCTGTCTGGGCCGCCTCCACCCTCGCACAGCTCAAGGTGCCGGCGGATTACATTACGGCCTCAGACACTACTCTGCCCAACGGCATTCGTCTGATCGTCAAGACGGATCGGACAAGTCCGACCGTCTCCGTACTGGGCTCGGTGAAACACAACTCCGACCTACAGACGCCAGCGGGACAGGAAGGCGTTTCTGACGTTCTGGATGAGCTGTACTCCTATGGAACGCAGACCCTGGACCGTCTCGCATTCCAGAAGGCGCTCGACGACATCGCTGCCAACGAGAGCGCGGGATTCAGCTTTTCACTGAAGGTCCTCAAAGAGCATTTTTCCCGCGGCGTTCAACTGCTGGCCGAAAATGAACTGCATCCCGCGCTGCCGCCGCACGCTTTTTCCGTCGTGCAGCGCCAGACCGAGCAGTTCGTCGCCGGCAATCTCCAGAGCCCAGGTTACCGCACGTCGCGCGCTCTCGATCTTGCCTTGTTGCCTACGGGCGACCCGGTACTGCGCCAGGCCACCCCCGCAACCGTTGGCAGAGTCACGCTGGACGACGTGAAGCAATATCACGATGCCACGGTCCGTCCCGACCTCACCACCATTGTAGTCATTGGTGACGTTTTGCCAGACGAAGCCAAAAAAGTAATCGAGAAATGGTTCGGTGATTGGAAAGCAGTCGGCCCTAAGCCCAATACCATCCTGCCCCCTGTGCCGACGAATAAACCTTCGAATGTAAATGTCCCCGATCGGGAGCGAGTGCAGGACTCCGTCGTTCTTGCTGAGCAATTGAATCTCAACCGTTTCGATCCCGACTACTATCCTCTGCAATTGGGCAATCACGTCCTGGGCGGAGGTTTCTACGCTACACGCCTTTACCACGATCTGCGGCAGGTCACCGGCTATGTTTACAGTATCGATGTCAGCCTCGACGCATCGAAAACACGCGCCAGTTATTCCGTCACCTACGGCTGCAATCCCGAAAACGTTCTCAAAGCGAGGGCCTTAATTGTGCGCGACCTTGACCAGATGCGCACGGGAGACGTCTCGGCAGATGAACTGCATCAAGCCAAAGCCTTGCTTCTACGACAGATTCCCCTGAGCGAATCGAGTGAGGATGCGGTCGCGAAAGGCCTTCTGGCCCGAGCAGAGATTGGGCTTCCTTTGGACGAGCCCATACGGGCAGCGAAGAAATACTTCGACCTCAACGCCGGCGAAGTAAAGGCCGCATTTTCCCGGCAGATAAATACTGACGCTTTTGTTCAGGTTGTCCGTGGTCCTGGGCCTCATTAGGTCGGTAGCAGGTCCCCCGCCAGCTCTTTCTCCCTTTTTTCGGAAACGCGGAGTGGAGTACGGCATTCGGTTGAGTCTATTTATTGCTTGGGTATTACTTCTTGCGAATGTTCTCGAGGCGTACTCCGGCTTGCTCACGATCAGATCAGCACGATCTCATCCCCGGGGTCACCAAAACCCATGAGAAGGTTAATACCTCGCCTGGCGAGATTTTCAGAAGAGTCCGCGACCTGATCGTCGTTGCCCATTCGACAAGTCCCGAGCGTGGACTGGTCGCACCGGCGAGCAGCAGAAACTATGGCTGCATCATCCGTTCCCAAGTTAGAAATGGAAAGTGATCTCCCCTTCAATGGTTTTCGGCGTCACGAAGTGCGTCCCCGAAAAACTCGACAGAAAGTTGTAGAGCGCTACCTTGTTCATCAGGTTCACGACCGTTAACTTCCCACCAACCGAGTAACGGTCTCTCTTCCAAACGCTGTCCGAGCCCAGCGCCAGGTCAAAAAGACTGTGCGGCCGAATTCGCGACGGGTTGGTATCCGGATTGTAGGTTCCGTCCGGGACGATGTGAATGAGCGTAGCGCCGCGATGGGTGGAACTGCACGTTTCGATAGGCTGTGCGACCGTTGCAAAGACGCTGCCGCAATATAGTCCAATCGCGTGTTGCTCATCACCTGTAAGAGTGAGAGCGGTGGCGTAATCCGGGACACTCACCACGACCAGGCCGCTGTCAAATCGCCAGGTCAAACCTAACCAGAGTCCTCGCAGGCCTCGCTCGGGGAACTGATACTGCAAGTTGGTCGTCTGCTGGAAGGCCTGATCGTGGTCGGGTCGCGCGACCGGGGCATACGCTGTACCGAAATTAATACCCCCAATCTCGGGGCTGAACAGCCGTGACCGCGTATGTCCCAGCACAGTGAAGGCGCTAAAACCGTGAACGTTGTTCAGTGTGAGCCGCACCAGAGCGCCATCGATCTTTGCCTTGCGGAATTGAATCGGAAAGTTGAGCGGCGTATTCAGAATGGTGTTGAAGTCGTAGGCTCCGTGGGTGAATTTCCAGAAGTACTCTGCCTGGATGCCAAATCTTGCGCCGAACTGCTGTTCAATCCCAGCATTGAATTGATTGCGCCGCGCGGGGGTGAGGGGCTGAACTTGATTCGACCCGCCAGCGAGACCGCCAACTCCGGTGGAGCTCGAAAGAACCAGATTTTCGTTATAGGGGGTCAGGAACACTCTCGCATAAGACAAGTGCAGGACGGTTCCGGTCGAACGTACCTGATAGGTAGCGCCCACACGGGGCTGAAGACCAGAACCGTGGCTCAAACCGTTGTAATTGTCGTAACGAACGCCCAAATTGAAATGGAACTGGCCGAGTTTGAGGCTGTCCTCCAGGTAGGTGCTTCCCTCGTAGATTGTTGCCGCACCCCGAAAATGGTAAAGGATTCCCCCGCGCGTCAGGTCGTACGCCAACAAGGGAGGCTGATAGGAAGGGTTCACCATGTAGCCCGCGCCGGCGCACTGGGTGGTGGAGGTCAGGGCTGGATCGGGAACCGGTGTGCCGTTCGCTTCGGTGCAGGGTGAGTTGAAACCAGGATCGGTCAGCCCGGTGCTGAATGCCTCGGACAGCGGAGTAACCTGCAACTGCACTCCTCCTTTAACCGTGTTTCGGCCATGGGAGTACGTGAGATCGGAGCGGAACCCGGTGCTCGTCAGGCGCCGGGTTTGAGAAAGCGTGGCCGGCTGGTCCGCAAACAAATTCGCCGAGGGAAAGTAATTCACCCGGTCCTGACGCACCCATGTGTTTCCGTAAAACAGGAACGCTGGACTGAGGATTCGGG
>Ga0335078_10016316_pt1 | contig 11023 bp, 5 predicted proteins | sample Lox_Sample_32_FD_206711 | JGI IMG/M metagenome (GOLD analysis project Ga0335078, IMG submission 206711) | Soil microbial communities from Loxahatchee National Wildlife Refuge, Florida, United States - Lox_Sample_3.2 | ecosystem: Environmental > Terrestrial > Soil > Wetlands | place: USA: Florida...
GGCGTTGGCGGCTGCGACGCTTGGAACAATCGCGTGAATTCTCCCGGCCCCGATGCCGGCGGCGCTGCTGGCCCCGGCGGCAGAGGCGGTGGTGCAGCCGGAGGTGGGGCCGATGGCGCCGGCGCTTGTGGCGGCGGCATCGGTTGCATCGGCTGCGGCGTTGGCGGCTGCGACGCTTGGAACAATCGCGTGAATTCTCCCGGCCCCGATGCCGGCGGCGCTGCTGGCCCCGGCGGCAGAGGCGGTGGTGCAGCCGGAGGTGGGGCCGATGGCGCCGGCGCTTGTGGCGGCGGCATCGGTTGCATCGGCTGCGGCGTTGGCGGCTGCGACGCCTGGAACAATCGCGTGAATTCTCCCGGCCCCGACGGCGGCGGCGCTGCTGGCGCTGACGCCGGAGGCGGCGGAGGTGGCGCCAGAGGCGGCGGAGGTGGCGCCAGAGGCGGCGGCATCGGTATCGCTTGCGTCGGCTGCTGCGACAGCGGCTGCGACGCCTGGAACAATCGCGTGAATTCTCCCGGCCCCGATGCCGGCGGCGGTGCGGCTGCCGATGCCGGCGAGGTTGGAGGCGGCGCTTGCGGTGGCGGCGCTTGCGGCTGCGGCGTCATCGGCATCGATTGCGGCGGCTGCTGCAGCGGCGGCTGCGACGCCTGGAACAATCGCGTGAATTCTCCCGGCGGCGATGCCGGGGTTGGAGGCACAGCAGATGGAGCCGTCACATCCGGAATTGTGGTTGGAATCTTCCACACCCCCGCCCGCAGCTCACCCCCCGGTCCGGAAGGTGCCCGGCCGGCTTCCTGCTCATTCAGCCATTCCGAAAGATGCAGGAATGGCGGGGCGACGGTAGCCACATACGTGGTCCCTTCGAACTCGCCCACTTCAATCAGCTTCGACATGGAATGGGCCGGCAAGCCGCGCAAACGGGCTAGCAGTGCCTCGCGGTCGGGCGTCCTGTCGGCCACCAGGATGTGCACGGTGACTTCTTTGCCCGTCGACACCTGCCGCGCGCGGAAGCTCCGCGTCCCTTCGCCGGGCAACGGCTCGATCAGATCGTACTTCTGGTAGAAGTCCATCTTTTGTTCCCCCGCCGTACCCCAACATAGTACCGCGCTGGAAACAAGATAGGCCGTTCCAAACTGCCTGTGCTACAGTAATCCGCACGGGCCTATGAAGTTGTTGTCGCGAGTCGTGTGGTCGGAAGGCATGTACCTCGGACCGCATCACTTTCAAGTGCAAAGCCGCTACTTCGAAGATTCCATCGAGTTTGCCACGTCTTCGCTATGGTTTGCGGCGCACGGGCTGGCGGGAATCGAGGTGGACGCCGATGCGCTCCACAACGGAACCGTGGCATTGCTGCATGCCCGCGGCATCATGCCCGACGGCCTGCCATTCAACATGCCGGAAAGCGATGTTCTGCCGCGGGCGCGGGCCATCGCCGAGCTGTTTCCGCCGACCCGCGACGGCGTAACCGTACTTTTGGCGATTCCGCCCCGGAAATCCGATGGCTTCAACTGCCTGGTGGAGGATTCGGCTCCACAGGGCGGCCGCGATCCCCGGTTCGTCGCCGAAACTCGCGTTCTTCACGACCAGAACAGCGGCGCCGACGAACGGCCGGTGCGGCTGGGCCGCAAGAATTTCCGCCTGCTCCTCGACACCGAACCGTCCGGCGACCTGCTGGCCATGCCGGTGGCTCGCGTCATCCGCGATCGCACCGGCCATTTCGCATACGACGCCGATTTCGTGCCGCCGGTCCTGGAGATTTCCGCCAGCCAGCGATTGATGCTCCTCACGCAGCGGCTCATCGACATCCTCGGCGAAAAGAGCGCGGCCATCAGCCGCGGAGCCAAACGCGGCTCCTCCGGCCACGCCGAATTCTCCACTCGCGAAATCGCCAATTTCTGGGTGTTGCACGCCGTCAATTCGGCCCTCGCGCCCCTGCGGCATCAACTGGCGGCCAAGCGCGGCCATCCGGAAGAGCTGTTTCTGGAAATGTCGCGGCTGGGCGGCGCGCTGTGCACCTTTGCCCTCGAATCGCATCCGCGCGATCTTCCGCTCTACGACCACGCCAACCTCAGCGAATGTTTTGACCGCCTCGATCGCCACATCCGCTCCCACCTGGACATCATCGTCCCGCCCAACTGCCTCTCCATCCCGCTGGCCCTCACCGGCGACTACTTCTACGAAGGCGAGGTCACCGATCAGCGCTGCCTCGGCCGGGCGCGTTGGGTGTTTGGAATTCGCTCCGCCATGGGCGATGCGGACCTGATGATCAAAACGCCGCAGCTCATCAAGATTTGTACGCCGCCGTTTGTCCGCGAGCTGGTGCGGCGGGCGCTGCCCGGCCTGCCGCTGGTGCACCTCCCGGTGCCCCCGCAGGCCATTACCGCGGAGGTGGAAACTCAGTACTTCGGAATCAGCCGCAGCGGTCCCTGCTGGGACCACATCTCGCAGACCCGCAAGATCGGCGTGTATGTGCCCGGAGAATTCCCGCGTCCGGAAATTGAAATCCTTGTAGTCCTGGAAAACTGATATGACCCCTTCCCAAGAAAATCGCAGGCCGGAAAACCTGGCCCTGCACTTTCAGGAGGTGCTGACCGCCATCGAGCGGCTGCGCGCCAACCGTCAGGGAGTGACGGACGCCAACGCATTTCGGCACCATACCAAGGAAGCGCTGAAAACCGCCGCCGGACAGGCGCTCGCCGCCGGCTACACTCCCGAAGACGTCAAGTACGCCACGTATGCGACCGTCGCCTTCCTCGATGAATCGGTCTTGAATTCGCACAACCCGGTTTTCGCCGATTGGGCGCGAAAACCGCTTCAGGAAGAGTTGTTCGGGACGCAAATCGCCGGCGAAGTTTTCTTCCAGCACCTGCAGGCGCTGCTCGGACGAAACGATTCTCCCGACCTGGCGGACCTTCTGGAAGTCCATTTCCTCTGCCTGCTGCTCGGCTTCGGCGGCAAGTACAGCGTCGGCAATCGCGGCGACCTGAGCCAGATCCTCAACATGACGGCCGCCAAAATCTACCGCATGCGCGCGCGGTTTTCCCAGTTCTCGCCCGCCTGGATGCTGCCCAAGGAAACCGTCCGCGCCCGCAGGGACCCCTGGGTGCGGCGGCTCGGCATGATCGCCGCCATTACCGCGGGCGTCATGGTGCTCCTCTTCGTGGTCTATAAAATCGTGCTCGGCAGCGGCGTCCATGTCACCACCGCCGCAGCCGTGTGGCGCACACCTGCAACCGCTGGCTCACGTCTGCGGCTCAAAAACGGCGCATCAGAGCCGCGCGCTTCAGCAAGCCGTACGGCGGACACCAGGCTAGAGGAGAACGTATGACAACCCTCTACATCGTCCTCGGCGTTACGCTGGTCGCGCTGATCGTCCTCCTCATCGTTTTTCTTATCCAGCGCAAGAAGAAAAAGAAACAGCAGGCGGCCATGGCGGCCGGCGAGGAAGTTCAGGGACCCGGCGCCGACGAGATTTCGCTGCTGGTGCGCGATGCCGACGCCAAAATCGCAGCCGCCAAGATCCAGGCCGGCGCCCGTGTCAGCACGCTCCCGGCCTACTTGCTGCTGGGCGATTCCGGCACCACCAAAACCAGCGTGATGCTCCATTCCGGGCTCGATCCGGAATTGCTGGCCGGCCAGGTCTATCAGGGCGGCAACGTCGCCCCTACGCGCACCGCCAACTTCTGGTTCTCGCGCCGATCGGTATTTGTCGAGGCCGGCGGAAAGCTGCCCGGCGAGGCTCCAAAATGGAGCAAGCTGGTGAGCAAGCTCGCTCCCAAGACTTCGGTCGTCGGCAAAGGCGAGCAGGCTCCCCGCGCCGCCATCGTTTGTTACGACATCGAGAACTTCACCAAGCCCAATGCGGCCGACATCGCCGCCAATACCGCGCGCACGCTGCGCGCGCGTCTTGGCGAGATTTCGCAGTCCATGGGAATTCAGCTTCCGGTCTATGTCATGTTCACGCGCGCCGACCGGCTGCCTTTCTTTACGGAATTTGTCCGCAACCTGACCAACGAAGAGTCGGCGCAAGTCCTCGGTGTGACGCTGCCGATGGTCGAAGGGCGGACCGCGGGCGTCTACGGGGAGCAGGAAACCGCCCGCCTCACCTGGAACTTCGAGCTGCTCTTCCACTCGCTGGCGGATGCGCGCCCGGAATTCCTGGCCCGCGAGCCCGATCCTTCGAAGCTCCCGGCGGCTTATGAGTTTCCGCGCGAGTTTCGCAAGCTGCGTCCCGCGCTCGTGCAGTTTCTGGTGGACCTCTGCCGGCCCAGTCAATTGACCGTAGGCCCGTTCCTCCGCGGATTCTATTTCACCGGCGTGCGTCCCGTCATCATCAACGAGGCCGCTCCCGTGCAGGCCGCCCCGCAACAGCAGGCCGGATACGGCCAGGCCCACGGCGCCACCGGCATCTTTCACGTCGGCGCCATGGCCGGCGCGCAGGCCGCTCCGGCGCCGGTCGCGCAGACCCGAAAAGTGCCGCAATGGCTGTTCCTGGGCCACTTTTTCACCAACGTGCTGCTGGCCGATGGCGTGGCCATGGGCGCCAGCGGCGCCAGCACCAAGACCAGTTTCTGGCGGCGTTTTCTGTTCGCTTGCGCGGCCGGGCTGTGTTTCCTGCTGGCGCTCTTCTTCACCATTTCGTTTTTCAATAACCACTCGCTCGAAGGCCGGGTTCGCGATGCCGCCATCAACATCTCGTCGGTCGAGCCGGCGGGCGGCGCGTTGGCTCCCATCGAGAGCTTGCGAAAACTCGAAAACCTCCGGCAAGTGCTGGCGACGCTGGTCGCCTATCGCAAGGACGGACCGCCCTGGACCTACCGCTGGTTCCTCTACCAGGGCAACGAGCTGATTCCCGAAGCCCGCAAAGTCTACTTCGAAAAGTTCCGCGCCCTCATGTTCGGGCAAACCCAGGCCACCATTCTGCAGAACCTCCGCGGCCTGCCTTCGACGGCGGGAGATCCCTCCACTTACACGCCCGCGTATAACGATCTGAAAGCCTACCTCATCACCACCTCCAACCCCGACAAGAGCACCAGGGATTTTCTGACACCGGCGATGATGCTCCGCTGGGAAAACGGAAGAAGTGTCGAGCCGGAACGGGAGCAGTTGGGGCGGAATCAATTCGATTTCTACGCCGACCAGCTCGTGGAAAAGAACCCGTACACCTCCGACAACGACAGCCCGGCCATCGCTCATGCACGCGCTTACCTGGCGCAGTTCGCCGGCGCTCAGCCGGTGTATGCGTACATGCGGTCGGATGCCTCCAAGGCCAATCCGCCGATCGATTTCAACAAGCAGTTTCCCGGCTCCGACCAGACGGTGAAAGAGCCGCATATCGTGGAGGGCGCGTTTTCCAAGGCCGGCTGGGGCTTCATGATGGGCGCCATTGCCCGCCCCGACAAGTATATCCACGGCGAGCCCTGGGTCCTGGGCGAGCAGGGAACCGGCATTGTCGACAAGGAAAAGACCCTGCAGGACGTCCGCACGCTCTACACCACCGACTTCGTCAACGAATGGCGGACCTATATTAAGCAGGCTTCGGTGGTCCGTTACATGAGTCTGAAAGACGCCGACGACAAGCTCAACAAGCTGGCCGCCAACACCTCGCCCCTGCTGGAACTGTTCGCGTTGGCTTCGCGCAATACCGACGTCGACGATCCCAATGTGAAGAAGTTGTTCCAGCCGCCGCAAGCGGTGGTGCCGCCGACCGCGACCGATGTCGTGATCGCTCCACCGAATCAGAACTACATGCAGGGGCTCTCCGCCCTGCAGACCGCCATCGATCAGATCGCCAGTACTCCCGGAGTTCCCAACGATGCGGCAGCAGCCCCGGCGCGCGATGCCGCCCGGCAGGCCACCGCCAATGCCAAGCAGATGGCCCTGGTGTTCAATCCCGATCCCGACGGCGTCATCGATAAAAAAGTCGGCACACTGCTGCAGGATCCGATCGTCAGCGTCATGGGCCTGCTGGGCGCGCTTCCGGTCGCCGACATGAATCAGCGCGGCGCGGGCATGTGCGGGCAGGTCAGCCAGACGCTTCGCAAATTCCCCTTCAACCCGAAGTCCGCCACCGAGGCGACTCTCGCCGATGTTACGGCTTTGTACAAGCCGAAAGACGGTGAGATCTGGCAATTCTACGACGCCGCCCTTTCCAAGGCCATCACTCGTTCCGGCAACCAGTTTTCGCCGGCGCCCGGGGGCGGGTTGAATATCAATCCGGCGTTCCTGACGTTTCTCAATAATGCGGCGGCCTTCACCGCCCTTGCGTTTCCGCCGGGAGCGACCGACCCGCAGTTCAAGTACACCGTCACAGTCATAAGCGCGTCCGCGGATGTTGACAAGATCAGCCTCACCGCCGATGGTCAAACCGCCGTGCTCGCGCCCGGCGCGGCGGGCAAGCCGTTCGATTGGCCCGGAACCGGCACGCATTCGCTGCAGTTTAAATTGACATATAAGGATGGCAGCAGCCAGACGCTCAAGACATACGACGGGGTGTGGTCGATCTTCCATTTCATCATCGAGGCCGAGCGCCACGAGGGCACGCAGATCGAATTCCGCCCCATGTCTGGAAACCAGCCCGTTCGCGGACCCTCCCAACAACCTGTCGTGGTGCGCCTCGATGTCGTTCCCAATCCGCAGCTCTCGTTTGCCGGGCTCACCTGTATTGGGGAGGTGGCGAAACCGTAGATGCAGCTCCCATCGCGCATCGGCAAGTACGAACTAGAGGAATTCCTGGGCGGCGGTATGTCGCACGTCTACCGCGCCCGCGACACCGTCATCGGCCGCACCGTTGCCGTAAAGATTCTGACCGAGGCCGGCTGCCAGGATGCCGAGGCCAAAGCCCGCTTCCTCGCCGAAGCCCGCATGGCCGGCAACATCGCGCACGACAACGTCATCAACATTTTCGATTTCGGTGAGGACGAGCTTCATCGCCCCTTCATGGTGATGGAGTTCCTCCGCGGCGAAGATCTCCGCCATGCCATCAAGAACAACCGCACCGGCGATCTGAAAGCCAAGCTCAAAATCGCGCTGCAGATCGCTCGCGCCCTGGATTACATTCACTCGCAGAAAATCATCCATCGCGATATCAAGCCCGAAAACATCCACGTCACCGCCAACGGCACCGTGAAGCTGATGGATTTCGGCATCGCCAAAACCGAAGGCCTGGCGATGACGCGGGCCGGATACGTCCTCGGCACGCCCTACTACATGGCGCCCGAGCAGGTCACGGGGCAGAACATCACCGAGCAGGTGGATGTCTATTCTTTCGGAGTGCTGCTGTTCGAGTTGCTCGCCGGCGTGAAGCCCATTACCGGCGATACCGTGGAGCGGATCTTCTACAGCATTCTCAACGAGCCGCTCAATTTGCAGCCGCTGTTCGCCGTCGGTATTCCGCAAGCGGTTTGCGACCTGGTGACTGCCTGCACCGCCAAGAATCCGGCGGACCGGCCGCAGGGATTCCAGCCGGTGTGCCAGGCTCTCCAGCACCTGATCGAGGAATACAGCGCGGCCACGGCTGCGATTCGCCCAGCCGAAGCGGTGGCGCCGCCGGTCGAGTCGCGGCCGGCGCCTCCTTCATCCCCGTCGGTCCCGGCCGTCTCTCCGGCCCCGCCAGCCCCGAAGAAATGGCTGGTCCCGGCCGCCGCCGGGGTGGTTCTCGTGCTCCTCGTGGGCGGCTATTTCGCTTTCCGTCCCTCCAAAGCGGCCGGCGGCGCCGGCAACAACGGAGGAACGACCAGGCAAGCCGGATTGGAACCGGTGAAGATGACGCCCACGGGCCAAATGATGCTCGTCCCCGCCGGACCCTTTTTATATGGCGCAAACAAGGAATCGGCGACGCTGCCGGCATTCTATATCGATCAGACCGAGGTTCCCAACAAATACTACGCGCAGTTCTGCGAGGCTACCGGCCGTCCGCTGCCCAAGGGCTTTCCATCGGATAAGCCCGACTTGCCCGTGATCAACGTTACGGTCATCGATGCCTTGGCTTTCGCAAAGTGGGCCGGGAAAAGGCTGCCGACGGCCCAGGAGTGGGAAAAGGCGGCCCGCGGAAAAGATGGCTTACTTTATCCGTGGGGCAACACACCCGACACTTCCAAGGCTAACGTCAACACCAAAAGGCTCCGCTCCGTAACTGATCTGCCGGAAGGCGCCAGCCCCTACGGCGTCCTGAACATGGTCGGCAATGTCTGGGAGTTATTGAACGAGCAGACTACGCCCAGTCAGGACGCCACGGATTACTTCCGCTCCATCCTCGACCCGCCGCTCAAAGACGACGAGCACTGGTACATGATTCGCGGCATTTCCTGCCAGCGCACGCTCTCGCCGAACGTGCTCTGGGATTCCGCGTCCATCCCCAGCCGCTGGAAAGACGTCGATATCGGCTTCCGCTGCGCCATGGATGCGAAATGAACGGGTGAGATTCCCGCAACCGGGCAATGGAATTCGGGAGCTTCGGCGATCCGTACCCCCCACAAAACAGTGTTGGGAACCCCCACACTTGGCTTCAGACGACCGCAGTACCCCATGACTAAACTGGAATTAGCAGGCTAAGCAATATCCGGCCAATAGCCGATATGCGACAGGGAGGGTATATGTGGGATCGTATCGCCGTTGCCTGGTGTAAGAAAATGCACACCGAGGCCATGTGGCCAATCCACGGAAGATACATCTGCAAACGCTGCCTTCGGGAATATCCGGTGGAATGGGCCCAACGCGCCGATACCGATATTGCATCCCTCCTCCTGGCAGCGGCTGCCGCGCGCAAAACACAACGGCCTCTGATCCGTTCAAAGAGCAGAACTTCCTCTCGCAGCCCGTTTCAACGCCTGCGCTTCCCGATGCTCCGCCAGCGCTGATCTCCACCTGAAGCACCGGCATCGTTTCCCCGCGTCCCGGGCCGAACATGATTGCATCCGCGAGGGCAATTAGCTAATCTCTAGTAGAGTATCAGCTAATCAATTCCTATCGAAATCGCGGTGTTTTTATGGCACTAGCTGCGCAGGACCTGTTGGATCAGCGGGAAGTATTTGAAATCGAACATGATCGGACCGTCCGCCGGGAGATTGAGACCTTCCGCGAACGAGCCGCGCAATTCCTCGCCGGCCACATCTCGGAGGATGAATTCCGGCCTTTCCGGCTCAAACACGGCATCTACGGACAACGCCAGCCGGGCGTGCAGATGGTGCGCTGCAAGCTGCCCGGCGGCCTCGTCACCGCCCGGCAGATGGAGCAATTGGGCCGGGTTGCGGAGGAGTTCGGCGGCGGCAAGGGCCATCTCAGCACCCGGCAGAATATCCAGTACCATTTCGTGCCCCTCCACCGCGTCGCCGACCTCATGCATCTGCTGGCCGATGCCGGCCTTACCAATCGCGAAGCGTGCTACAACACCGTTCGCAATGTCACCACCTGCCCCTGGGCCGGGATCGCTCATGACGAGGTGTTCGACGTCCGCCCCTACGCCCAGCGGATCGCGTTTGCCTTCCTGCGCCAAGACCTGACGAGCAATCTTCCGCGCAAATTCAAAATCGCCTTCGATGGGTGCGCCGGACGCGACTGCATTTCGGGCGCCATCAACGATATCGGACTGCGCGCCGTCGTCCGCGACGGGCGGCGCGGATTCCGCATGCTGGTCGCCGGCGGCCTCGGACCTCTGCCCACTGAGGCGCGCCTGCTCGACGAGTTCGTTCCCGAAGAGCGCCTCCTCAACCGCTGCGAAGCCGTTATCCGCGTCTTCAACCGTTATGGAAATCGCGAGAACAAGAACAAGGCGCGCTTGAAATTCGTGATGCGCGAACGCGGGTTCGCCTGGCTCAAAGAGCAGATCGATCGCGAGTACGCCGAGATCCTGGCGCATGGCGGGATTGCCTGGCCGGAAATCGTCCCTCAAGGATTCGGAGGGTATCAATCCAATCCGCAGCCGCTGGGTAATGGCGCGCTGCTCCCGATCATGGGCGCCGGCTCATCCGGCGATGCCGGCTATGACGAATGGCGCCGCACCAACGTGCGTCCGCAGCGGCAGACCGGCTACGCCGCCGCGCTTGTGCGCGTCGACCAGGGGAATCTCGCGTCGGCGCAGTTGCGCGGCTTGGCGCGCCTGGCGCAAACCGCCGGCGACGGCCTGGTGCGCGTCACTACCGATCAAAACCTGCTGCTGGCATTTCTGCCCCTGGGCCGCCTGCCGCAGGTGTACGCCGCCCTGGACGCGCTCGGCCTCGCCGGCGCCCGCGCCTCGCGCATCGACGACGTCACCACCTGCCCCGGCGCCTATTCCTGCAACCTTGCGCTGACCAAATCCATGAATCTGGGGGCCGCGCTCGCCGAGGCTGTGCGCGGCTACGACGATCCCGCGGCCGCGCGGCTTACCATCAAAGTCAGCGGCTGCCCCAACTCCTGCGGCCACCACTGGGTGGCCGATTTCGGCTTCTACGGCAACGCCCGCAAGATCGACGGCAAGGAAGTTCCCTACTACCAGATGCTGCTTGGCGGCGGCTATGACGAACAGGGCGTCATGCGCTTCGGACTGGCCGTGCAATCGATTCCCGCGCGCCTGGCGCCCGAAGCCGTCCGCCGCGTCCTCGATCACTTCCTTGGCCATCGCCTGCCCGGCGAACGCTTCCGGGATTACGTCCTGCGCCACAAGGTCGAGACCTTCCGCGTCATGACCAACGATCTGGCCAAGCCCGCCGATCTGTTTCCGGAAATCTACCAGGACTGGGGTGACCGGGAATCGTTCTCGCTGCAATTGGGCCGCGGCGAATGCGCGGCCTGACTCGTCATTCAAATTACCGGCCGCGGCGTCCAGATGGTGATGGTGTTCAGATCGTCATCCACCGCGGCAAATCGCACCGGCGATTGTAGGCTCGTGCCGGCGACGCCGAAGGCCGCGCCCGGGTTCCCGCCATCGAGTTGATAGGTCGCTGCCAGGTAGCCTTGCCCGGTGAATTCCACCAGGTCGTTGGGTGTGCCTCCCGCGTTCACTCCATCGCCATTGGCGGTGACCAGGTTGCCGTTCGCGGCCAGG
>Ga0335078_10016317_pt1 | contig 11023 bp, 11 predicted proteins | sample Lox_Sample_32_FD_206711 | JGI IMG/M metagenome (GOLD analysis project Ga0335078, IMG submission 206711) | Soil microbial communities from Loxahatchee National Wildlife Refuge, Florida, United States - Lox_Sample_3.2 | ecosystem: Environmental > Terrestrial > Soil > Wetlands | place: USA...
GCCGCCGGCTGACCAGGCCCGTCCCCGTTTGTCCCCATTCCCAACCGCCCCGCCATGCGCCACTTGCCGCGCTCCGCCCGCCATGCCAAGCACCACACGCCGCGCACAAGACGCCACGCGCAAACCGCCATGCATCGCACGCCAACCGCATCCCCTTCCGCGATCCATCAACCCGCTTTTCGCTTTCATTTCCACAAACCAGACGATTCAAATTTCCCTCGCAAATTTTCTGACTCACCTCCTTCGACTACCCCCAGCCCGCTCTCCCTTTCAACCGCTCGCCCCCCAATTCCCAAAGCAACTAGCAGATGCAACGCGTAGCCGAAAGCCCGCGGAAGCGCAACACGACCCCATGTTCCCTCGCCTCCTGCCATTCAATCGCCACCCCCCGAAAACCGTCCTGCATGCCCCCAATCAAAATGGCGTTGAGGCAGGAGACCGCCTCACAAAATTCCCTCCCCGCTTTCCCTCTTCATCCCGATGGCATCCCCTCCCGACCATCCGCTCACCACACCAATCTCCCACCTCCCCTCCCCCGCACTCCAATCTGCACCCCGCAGAACCACAACAATCACAACTGCCTCGGAGCAATAGCTAAGATCCCTATGTCCGTATCACTTCTTATAGCTTATGTTCAAAACCGGCCCGCGAGGGGTGCGGGACAATAATTGAGAGATAGAAATGTGGAAAGAGACGTGGGGACTTTATTGTTGACGTGACCCAATGGAACGGACCCAACTCGGATTTCGAACGAGCAGGTAAGCTCGTTCGCAGTCCTGGGACGGACTTCCTTGGAGATAACAACGATTGGTCTGGACATCGCCAAAGAAGTTTTCCAGGTTCATGGTGCAGATGCCGAGGGGCGGGTTGTTGTGCGGAAGCATTTGCGCCGAAAACAGATCACGGCGTTCTTTGCGAAGCTTACTCCGTGTGTGGTGGAGCTGGAGGCCTGCTGCGGATCGCACGACTGGGTGCGCGTCCTGAGCCGGTACGGCCATAGTGTTCGGCCCATCGCACCGCAGTTTGTGAAACCGTACGTAAAGTCCAACAAGAACGACGCCAACGAGGCGGAGGCTATTTGTGAAGCTGTGAATTGCGCAGATGCTATTCGTCGGCGCGAAGTCAGTCGAACAGCAAGACATTCAATCGTTGCATCGCGTCTGAAGCCGCCTGATCGCTGCGCGCACACGACTGGGTAATCAGATTCGCGGTCTATTAATGAAATATGGGATTGTGCTTCCACAACCTCTCAGCCAACTGCGCCACGGAATACCGCATGTCCTGGAAGATGCCAACGGCGAATTGACGGCTCGAAGTCGACGCCTTCTTGCGTTCCTTTACGAGGAGATGTCTCTGGAAGAATGGATCGGGGGTCTGGACAAGCAAATCATGGTCGTCCATCGGGCCAGCGAACCTTGCCAACGGATGGTCGCCGTGGAATGGATTGGTCCTTTCACGGCAACCGCCCTGTCGATCAGCGACGGAAAGTCCATCAAAAATGGGCAAACAGCTCGCTGCTTGGTTAGGCTTGGTGCCGAAACGGCAATTCAGTGGCGGGAAAACGCGGCTGCTCGGCATCAGCAAGCACGGAGATACTTATCTGCGAGCGCTTTTGATTCACGGTGAGCGCTCGATGGCGTACCTCGCCAGCCGTAAGACCGATCAGTACAGCCTGTGGATTGCAGACAAGCCTCGCCGGATCGGTACGTAGAAATCTTGCGTTGCGGTGGCGAAAAGGAACGCTCGGATCGTGCGGTCGTTGATTGCGCATGAGACGTTTTACCGGTCTGCGTTATAGCAGAGAAAAGAAAAGACCGAAAGCCAAAACTCTGATATAGAAAAAATGTCCAGAAAGATGTTCGAACGGCCGATGATAGCGCAAATGGCTGAGAGCAGCTTCTTCATAACTAGAGTCGGGCAAGGCCGTAACAGGTCGATGACCTGATTAGGAGAAGAAGCGTCGATACCATCAGGATCCGAGAAGCGACCCTTTCTTCAAGAGATTCAGGCCGGAAAGATGCAGCCGCCGCGCGCTCGCGGGCCCTCCAACCCCACTTTCTGTCTCCCAAACACGCCCGCCTGCTGCCCCCATTGCACCCAACTCGCCGCCGGCTCTGGGTGGTAGCGCGGACCCACGCGCCGAGTCACTGATAGGGAGAGAATAACGGGAAAACTTAGGGCGCGGCGGGGGCTTTTTCTAGGAGCTTTTCCTTGCGGTAGATCATGGCGTTGATGTTGGAGGTGGCTAGCTCGAAGCCATGGCCGTGGGTAATGGCGTCGGTGGGGCAGGCTTCGACGCAGTAGCCGCAAAAAATGCAGCGCGAATAATCAATGTTGTAGACGCGTGCGTAGCGTTCTCCGGCGGAGATGCGGTGGGCATCGGTGTTTTCCGCGGCTTCGATGTAAATACAGCGCGCGGGGCAGGCGGCCGCGCAGAGGAAGCAGCCAACACATTTTTCCAGTCCGGTTTCATCGCGGTGGAGAACGTGGATGCCGCGATATCTAGGTTGGAAGTGGACGGGCTCCTCGGGATAATTTTCGGTGACGGGTTTCCGCAGCATGTTGCGGAAGGTCACGCTGAAGCCTTTTGCAAGCGTGATAAGGGTTTCGCCAGCTTCTCGGATGAGGGACGGCATCGAGCGTCAGTGTAGCAAAGTCGTGAGGGGAGGGGCAAATCGAGCGGAGGAGTGGGATTGGAAAGGTTCATCGTACCCCCCTTGCAGAACTAAAGTGCATGAGTCCGAAGCAGCGGGAACAAATAAAGAGTTGCTTGGCGGGGGCGGCAGCGCCAGAGAAGCCGATAGTGCATGGAATGCGCACAAGGAAAGAGAAAAAGGATTTGTGCCGCCCCTTTGGGGGTTATTCATTATGGTGCAGACTCTCCCGACATTTCCGTGGTGGGCAAAGGTATGGCGTCCCTACGGGACTTTTGTGGTGAGAACACCTCTTTCCGGCTCGTAGCCGATTCAACTCTTCCACAATCTCGGAAAATTCCTCCGATAGACCGACATCTCTAATCCGGAATTGGCCAAAGATGGCGGGGGCCTCAATTTACTGGGAGAAGGGGTACATGAGCCAGCCGATGCCGATGGCGACCAGAAGGAAGGCGAGAAAAGCCCACAGCGTGTAATGCAGGCGCTCGGTGGCGGTGCGCTTGGAGAGGAACGCGAAAGTAATCGAAACTACGAGCGCAAAAAACAGGAGCGCGCCAAAATGGGTGAGGCCGCCGAACAGTGCGTTCATTTTCCTTCGCCTCCTCGACCGATGTCGTAGGACTCGAGCACGGTCAGAAGATTGAGCATGCCAGCGGCTGCGAAGAGGCGCGTGCCATAGTCGCCCGTGGCGTGAGCGACGTCGGGTCCCGCGGACTGAATTTGGTGGGCTAAGAAATAGAAAATTCCGGCACCGAGATCGGCAAAAAATCCGAGGCGATCGAACAGGTCTTCCGCGCCGGCGCCGAAGGTGCCGCCCCGCATGGCCAGGCCCGCGCATGCCAATCCGCCGACGCACAGGAAATAGACGGCGGCTTTGCTCCAGCGGCGAAGGACAACATGGCCGAGTCCGGGAACAATCCAACCGGCGACGGCCGCAACCAGGGCCATCGTCTGGTTCGTTTTGAACGCTTCCCTTTTCATTGTTTCATCCACGTGTGTTGTCCTCATGTTGAACGAGGTGCGGAAAAAGCTTCGCTCACAATTTACCATTTCGAGCGGTGCGAGAAGTCTCTCTTACTTTTGCGGGAGCAAGCCAAGAGAGATTCCTCGCGCCGCTCGGAATGACAATACTTTGCTCAGAGTGATTGATATTTATCGCCTTTCCACAAAATGGACGACTCGTTTCGTAACTTCCTAATCGTTTTGCAATCTGCTAAGCCAGCAGCTTTAGTATTTCTGTCTGCACGGCGCCGGTCACTTCGGTTTTCCCTTCGGAAACGTAAACATTGACTTCACTGCGCACGCCGAATTCGGGCAAATAAATTCCGGGCTCGACCGAGAAACAAGTGCGCGGGATGATACGGCGAATGTCGTGCGTTTCCAGATTATCCATGTTCGCGCCCGCGCCGTGAACTTCCTGGCCGATATTATGGCCGGTGCGATGCACGAAGTATTTCGCGAATCCGGCCTTCCGGATTACTTCGCGCGCGGCGCGATCCACTTGCCAGCCTTCGATGGCGCGCCCCGCGCTTACATTCTGCTCGACGAAATGTATGGCTGCGTCGCGGGCGCCGCGCACAACCGAGAAAACCTTGGCGATCTTGTCCGGAACTTTTGCGCCCAGAAAGCCGGTCCACGTGATGTCGTAATAGACGCTATTGGCAGCGGGTGTTTTGGCCCAGATATCGAGCAGAAGCAGATCGCCGATTCTCACCGGCGACGAACCTTGCTGGCGAGGCTCATAGTGAGGATCCCCGGAGTGCGGCCCGACGGCGACAATCGGCGGAGAATCGGATACGACTCCGCTCGCGCGAAACTGCACGAGGATCCACTCTTGCAGGTCGAATTCGGTGAACGATTCTCCGGCCGATACGCGCCGAGCGGCCTCCGCGAATGCGGCTTTCGTGATCGCGTCGATGGCGCGGCCGGCCGCGCGATGCGAATCGAGTTGCTCGGGAGTCCAGGTCGCCTCGAACTCTTGGATGAGATCCGCGGAGCTAACCACCTTGCAACCTTCGGAGCGAATCAGCTCGACCGTGCCGGCGTCCACCAGAGAAATGGAAGGGATCGAGTTCTTGGGCGAATATTGCATGGCTACTTTTTTCGCGCGCCCGATCAGTTTTTTTAGATTCTTTTCCAACTCGTCGGCGGCGGCGTAGAGCCACTTGTCACCGGGAAGCGAATCGAGCGTTCCGGCTTCGATGCGGTGGACGAGTTTTCTTGGCTCGCCCTTGGCAGGTATCAAGTAAAACCAGCGGCGCTTGGCCAAGGCGTGATCGAGTCCCAACACTCGATACGCGATCGGATCGCGATGAAGAATATCGTAGAAAAGCCATCCGTCGATTTTCTGTTGCCGCAGGGCCTTCTGAATGGCGTCGATATTTGGCATGGAGGGCTGCATGAAAGATGGCGGAGATGTGGATGAGTTCACTCAGCCGGCAAGGGCGCGAATCATGGACGCGGTCACTCCCTGAATTTCGACGCGCTTGGTGCGGCTTCGCTCGCCTGACGAGATTCTAACAGCCGTCAACGGCACTTTCAAACGCGAGGCCAGCAATTTTCGCAGGGACTCGTTGGCGCGGTCGTCCACCGGCGGGGCTGTGACGCGAATCTTCAGGGCATCCTGGTATTCGCCGGCGATTTCATCGCGGCTGGCGCGCGGCTGGACGCGCGCCGCGAAGATGACTTTCCCGTTTTTTTCCTCAATCCGCATGCCGGATTACGTGCCTTCTCTGGCGCCGAACAGGGCTGTTCCTACACGCACTTCGGTGGCCCCCTCTTCGATGGCGACTTCGAGGTCGTGGGACATGCCCATCGAAAGCACGGGCAGGATTTCCGCTCCCATGCGCGCGCGGAGCGCATCGCGCAATTCACGAAGGCAGCGGAAATGCGGCCGCGCCTCTTCCGGATCATCGGAATACGGAGGGACGCCCATAAGGCCGCGCAAATCCAGATGAGGCAGGCGCGCGATGGCTTCGACGAGGCGCGGCAAGTCCTTGGAGTCGGCTCCGGATTTCGCGGGTTCCGGGTCGAGCTTTACTTCGATTAGGACGCGCAAGAGATTCTTCGCAGCGAAGCGGCTCGATTCGCTGCTCATATTTTTCTCTGTTTCCTCCACGGTGAAATCGGCCGCGGCGCGATCGAGTTTTTCAGCTAGGGCAATGCTGTCCAACGAATCGATGCTGTCAAACAGGCGCGCGGCGCGGGCGGCCTTGTTCTTCTGAACATGACCGATCATGTGCCAAGTAGCTTCGAGGGTTTCGAGATGTGGCAGTTTCGATTCGCGCTCCTGCACGCGATTTTCACCGAAATGCCGGACCCCTGCCTCGTATAATTCCTGGATTTTGCGCTCGGAATGAGTTTTGGAGACGGCGACCAGCGTGATTTCCTCGGCGCGGCGGGCGGCGCGAGAGGCGGCGAGAGCGATTCGGTCACGCACGCGGGAGAGATTGTCGATAATTTTTCCGGATGCGGGAGCCATCGCGCGGATTCTAGCATGTGGAGGGGGCTTGCTTGAGAGTTCCCTGGGACTTCCTTGCGGTCGTAAGAGGAGCACGCTAGACTGACGAAACGATTATGGCGGAACGCGGAAAATTAATTGCGCTCGAAGGGATTGACGGATCGGGGAAGCGCACGCAGCTGGATCTGCTGGCGAGCGCGCTCGAGGGACGCGGGCTGGCGGCATTTCGCATTGGGTTTCCGCGCTACGAATCGTTTTATGGAAAGCTTGTCGGACAGTTTCTGAATGGAGAGTTTGGCGCTCTGGACGCGGTCGATCCGCATTTGTCGGCGCTGCTTTATGCGGGCGACCGGCTGGAGGCGAAGCCGGAAATCGAAACAGCTTTAGCGGCCGGAAAAATTGTGCTGGCCGACCGGTACATCGGCTCGAATCTGGCGCACCAGACGGCGCGCGTTGCGCCCGATAAACGCGAACAATTTTTGGCGTGGCTGAAGCGGCTCGAATACGGGCTTTACGACTTGCCCGCGGAAGACTTGGTCGTTTATCTCCGCGTGCCGGTGGCGGAAGCGCATCGCCTGGTGGGATTGAAATCGGCGCGAGCGTACACGAATCTGAAACGCGATATTCAAGAGGCGGACATCAAGCATCTCGAAGAAACTGCGATAATTTACGAGCGGCTGGCAACCGGGGCGAACTGGGCGCGCATCGACTGTATCAACCCAGCCTCTGGGGTTCTTTATTCGCCCGAGGAAATTCACAGAGCCGTGCTGCAAGCCGTGGATACTCGAATTCTGTCGCGGGCTATGGACTCTGCGCGAAGGGCTTAGGGGCTGTAGCGCGCGGCTTTAGGGAAGCATCTTTGGCGAATGTCGATCGCCTGCGGCGCCTGCCGGAAGGCAGGCGCTGAAAGAGACGATGAAAGGAATGGGACTGGCGTGGGCTTTTCGGAATTTCTAGGCAACGAGCGAGTCGTCACCGCGCTTCGCGGCATGCTGGCCTCGGAGCGCGTGCCGCATGCGATGCTTTTCTCCGGGCCGCGCGGCATCGGCAAATTCACGCTGGCGCGGATGTTCGCGCAAGCGGCGAATTGCGAGCGGCTGCGCGACGATTTCTGCGGCGAATGCGAGCCTTGCCGGAAGATCGGACTGCTTGCCGATGTTCAGCCATTGATCGAGCAGGGCCTGGCGCAGCGCGGAGAGCGGCCTGACGCCGCGACCGTCGATCGGGTGCCGCTACTCCTCGAAACGCATCCAGACGTTTGGGCCATCGTGCCCGACCCGGTCCGTCTGAAGGAACCTGTCGCGCGTCCCATGCTGCACTTGGGGCAACTCCGCGCCGTTCAGCGCGCCGCTTACTTCAAGCCCCAGGGGCGCCGGCGCGTATTCCTGATCGATGGCGCGGAAACGATGCGCTGGGACCTGGCCAGCATCTTCCTGAAAATTTTGGAGGAGCCTCCGGAAAGCGCGACTTTAATTTTGATGGCGCCGAATCCTTTTCAGCTTTTGGCCACGATCCGCTCGCGCTGCCTGCAATTTTCCCTCACGCCGCTGGAGACGGCCGAAGTCGAGGAAATATTGAAGGCGCGAACGGGAATGAAGCCGGAGGAACGAAAACTCGCCGCGCAATATGCCGAGGGTTGTCCCGGCGCGGCGATCGGCCTGGATCTTCATGCCGTGGCGAAGCTGCATCGCGACGCGCTGACGATTCTCGAGCGCTCCGTGGAACTGCGCGGCGTCTCCGATTTATTCGCCGCCACGGCGGCCCTGGCCAAGAGCCAGGAAATCGCGTTTGAAAATGTTCTGGAAGTGTTCTATAGTCTGCTCACGGACCTGCTCGATCTGTCCAGCTCTTCCACGAAGAAGATGTTGCGAAACCCAGCGTTACATCGGGAACTCGAAATCTTGAGTAAACGAGTAGACGTGGGGTGGATTACGAAGGCCGTCAATGGGTTCGACGTGCTCCACTCCCGGATGCGACGGAATATCAACCGGTCATTGGGATTGGATGTGGTGGCCATTTCTCTTACCCGCCCCTCGCCGGGCATAAAAAAGTCTATTTCTCGGTAACGCAAACGTACCCTAATCCGTCCATCGTGCATCATAGCAGGTGAGAAACCTCACCTCGGCGGTAGAATTTTATAGCTGAATCTAAACTTGAAGGAGCCGTTATCGTGAATCGCAAGCTGTTTCGCCCCACTCTGACGGAAATGAAAGAACCTCATCCCAGCACGAGCCGTACACACTCTGCCACTTCCGGGCCGCAGCCGCACAAGAAGCCGGCGCCTCCAGAGCAGACGCACGCAGAGAACTTCTATTGGATCAAGCAGATGCAGGCACGAACTCCGGTGGTCATCGTGCTGACCGATGGGGAAAATTTGCACGGCACGGTGGAGTGGTACGATCGCGATTGCATTAAGCTGACGCGAAACGGAAGCCCTAATTTGCTGATCTACAAGCAATTCATCAAATATATTTACAAAGATGGGCCGGAAGCGGCCAACGGCGGAGTCAACGGACAGTAATTTCACATAAATTTAAGATTGTAGTTATATGGTTCGTTTCGGAACATGTGGGACGGGCTTCAGCCTGTCGGTGCTGGTGTTGCTGTAATGCGCAAAAACCGACAGGCTGAAGCCCGTCCTACTTGCGCACAGAGAACGTCATGAGCGCTTTGCTGACCAGCCGCCCGTCCTGGTCGGTCACATCGCAATCCACCACGCTGGTCGTTCTTCCTTGCCGCAAGACGCGCGCGTCAGCCTTGATTTCCCCGTGCTCGACGGGCTCGAGAAAATTTATTTTCATCTCGATGGTGGCGACGCGGGCTCCGGGCGGGGCAGCCAGGAACGCGGCGAAGCCTCCCGCCGTATCGGCCAGCATGGCCAAGACCCCTCCGTGGACCACGCGGTGAATCTGCTTGTGCAGATCGAGAACGGGCATGACGAAAACGGCCCTGCCTCGTTCGGCCTTGGACAGTTGGAAGCCAAAGTGATTGATGGGATTACTGCGGCGCAGCCGCTCGGACGCGCGCTCCATCTCGGTCTTGGACAATTTTCCTCCCAGCTTCATGGAGTTCGCGCGCCCCTTCGCTCGAATGCTTCGTCTTTTCTTCGACACAAAATGATTGTCACCCGGTAGCCTTGCCCGGCGTCCAATACGGGGCGCGCCTGGGTGAATCCAAGGCTCGGGAATCTAGCATCCCGGCGGGAGGGGCGCAACAGATTCCCTGCACCGTTTGCGAATGGGTTTGCTAAACTGCTGGCTAGAAAAGGGGTTTCAGGAACACAGCCGAAAAACCGCCTGTCGCCCGCCTCTTCAGATGCGAGGTTTTCGCGCGCGGGCGTGCGAGCATTGCTGCTAGTCTACCAAGGAGCCTACGGGCCTTCCGCCCGGATCGACATGAAGATCGGGATCACATGCTATCCAACCTACGGCGGATCGGGCGTCGTCGCCACGGAGCTGGGGATGGAACTGGCCGCACGCGGCCATGAAATTCACTTCATCAGCTACGCCCCGCCCATTCGTTTGACGGACACCAACGAGCGCATTCAATTCCACGAAGTGGAAATTTCCAGTTATCCCCTTTTCGACCACGCCCCCTATGCCCTTTCGCTGGCCGTGAAAATGATGCAGGTGGCCGAGGCGGAAAACCTCGATTTGCTGCACGTGCATTACGCCATCCCTCATTCCGTCAGCGCCCTGCTCGCGCGCATGATGGCGGCGCCCAAGCTGCTGCCCTTCATCACCACTTTGCACGGCACGGACATTACCCTGGTCGGAAACGACCGGAGTTTTCTGCCCATCACGAAATTTTCGATCGAGCAATCCGACGGCGTCACGGCCATCTCGAATTACCTAAAGCAGCGGACGGTCGAGGAATTCGACATCAAGCGGCCCATCGAAGTGATTCCCAATTTCGTGAATTGCGATCTCTATTGCCGCAATCCCAACCCGGTCCTGCGCGCCGAATGGGCCCCGGATGGGGAGCCTATCCTGATGCACCTGTCGAATTTCCGGCCCGTGAAGCGCCTCACCGACGTGATTGAAATCTTCGCCCTGGTGCGCCAGAAAATGCGCGCCAAGCTCGTGCTGATTGGCGACGGGCCCGACCGCGGCGCCGCCGAATACCTGGTGCGCAAGAAGAAGCTGACGCGCGATGTCCATTTTCTCGGCAAGCAGGACCGCGTCTACCGGCTCCTTTCCGAGGCCGATTTATTCTTGCTGCCTTCGGACATGGAATCGTTCGGCTTGGCGGCGCTCGAGGCCATGGCTTGCGAAGTCCCGGTCGTGGCGACGAATGTGGGCGGCTTGCCGGAAGTGGTGGAGCACGGGGTGGACGGCTATCTTTTCACGCCGCGCGAAATCGAAATTGGCGCGCGCTACGCGCTGGAAATCTTGTCGCAGCCCGACCGCGGCCGCGCCATGGGACAAACCGCGCGCGTCAACGCCAAGAAAAAATATTGCGCCAAGGACGTGATTCCGCTATATGAAGCGTACTATCGTCAGGTCATTGGAGCCCTGACCGCGACGCACGCGTAGATTGATTGGGGTTGGGGCAGGAACGCTGGGATCACTTGGGGGGGGGATGCGTGTCTATGGGGTGCAGTGAACTGTTCATCCGCAGGGGTTTCCATCTCGTTCAAATTTTGATCATAGGACTGCTCGCTTTCGCTGCGATGCCGGCGCCGGCCCAAGCGCAGGTGACCGCCTCGATCACAGGTAACGTGGAAGATGCCACCGGCGCAGCCGTTCGAGACGCGACCATCAATGTCACGAGCCGGGAAACCGGCGCGACGCGCACGGTCACCACGGACGATTCGGGCAACTACCGCATCCTTTCCCTCCCTCTTGGGCCTCAAGAACTCAAAGCGGAAAAGCAGGGTTTCAAGTCGGTGGTGCGCACGGGCGTGAGC
>Ga0335078_10016318_pt1 | contig 11022 bp, 8 predicted proteins | sample Lox_Sample_32_FD_206711 | JGI IMG/M metagenome (GOLD analysis project Ga0335078, IMG submission 206711) | Soil microbial communities from Loxahatchee National Wildlife Refuge, Florida, United States - Lox_Sample_3.2 | ecosystem: Environmental > Terrestrial > Soil > Wetlands | place: USA: Florida...
GGGAACATGTTGCCCGTGTAGAAGCGCAAGCCGAGACCGGCCGAATGCGGACCGGTCAGCAGGATCGGCGGGACGAATTCGCTGCAAGAGTGGCCCCAGCCGAATTCCGGATCCGGCAGATTGCCCTGATAGCAATAGGGCGCGCCGAAATCCTGGCCGATCTTGGTGACGCGGTTAAGCTCGTCTTGCGGCACGTCCTCCGACATCCAGTCGCGGCCGTTGTCGGAGAAGTAGAGCTGGTGATTGACCGGGTTCCAGTCGAAGCCGACCGAATTGCGCACGCCGAGCGCGACATCTTCGCGGCCGGTGCCGTCAAGATTGATGCGGCGGATCTGGCCGTGGTCCTTGTCGTGCAGCACGTTGTTGCCGGGCTGGCCGACCGGAATGTAGAGCTTGTTGTCGGGACCGATGCCGATGAACTTCCAGCCGTGCGCCTCGTCCTTCGGCAGATCTTTGTAGATCACCGTCGGCTTGTTCACCTTGTCGAGATTGGCATCGACATTGTCGATCTTGGAGATCTGCGACAGCTCGGCGATGTACAGCGTGCCGTTATGGAAGGCGAGGCCGTTCGGGCGATAGAGGCCTTCGGCAATGACCTTGTTCTCGGTCTTGCCGTCTTTCTTGACGACGGCGGTGACCTTGTTGCCGAAGCGGGTGCCGACGAACAGCGTGCCGTTGTCGCTAAGACGGATCGAGCGCGCGTTCGGGATGCCGCTCGCATAGACCTCGACGTGGAAGCCGGGCGGTACCTTGAGCATCGCCGTCGGCAGCTTGTCGGCCGGCGCCGGCAGCGGCGGCGCGGCGACCGGCGCGAGCTTGGCGGCGGCGGCGTTGCCCTCAGGCCGGCCGATGAGCGGCGAGCCTGGCGGCAGCGCCGGCGCGGCGGCGACGGGCGCCGGAGCGGGTGCTGCGGCCGGCGGCGGAGCGGGCGCAGCAGCGGGCGGCGGAGCCGGCGCGGCGGCAGGCGGAGCCGCTGGAGCGGCAGCCGGCGGTTGCTGGGCGAAGGCCGGAGCGGTCAATAACAGGCCGGCAATCGTGCCGGCGAGCAAAAAGCTGCGCCGGGCAGTGACACGCGGAATCATCGAAGTCCTCCCTGATGCGGAGGCGCTTGGCCCGCGAGGTCCGATCGAGAACGGCCCCGGAGCGCGCCCCCATCGGTTCAAGTGTCCACTATTTGCACGGGCGGTGGCAATCGGGGGGCGTGCAATTTTCTGTGTTGCGGAGCCGCGTTCAGGAATGCCGGTAGCTATAGGGAGCGTCGTGCCGCACTGCGGCAAGTCGCTCGACCAAACCATGCTGCGGCGACAGATGGCAGACCGGATCGGCGGCGCGCGCATCGCCGGCGATCAGGAAGGCCTGGCAGCGGCAACCGCCGAAATCCTGCTCGCGCCGCTCGCAGCTTTTGCACGGCTCCTGCATCCAATCGGTGCCGCGGAAGGCCATGAAAGCGGGCGAGGCGCGCCAGATCTCGGCGAGCGAATGCTCGCGCACGTTCCAGAACTCGAGCCCGGGAATGACCTCCGCCGCATGGCACGGCAGCACGCGGCCGGCCGGGGTAACATTGAGCGAGCGGCGGCCCCAGCCGCCGACGCAGGGCTTGGGGAAGCGCGCGTAGTAGTCCGGTACAACGGCGTCGATGACGATGCGGCCACGATGCTTGGCGCGCAGCGCTTCAACCTCACGCACCGCCCGCTCGACCTGCTCGCGCGACGGCATCAGCGCGGCGCGGTTCTTCAGCGCCCAGCCGTAATACTGCACATGCGCGATCTCGACGCGCGCGGCGCCGAGCGACAGTGCCAGCTCCACCATCGGCTCGATGCGGGCGATGTTGGCCCGATGCACCACCATGTTGACGGTCAACGGCAGGCCGAGCTTGACCACCTCGGCGGCGAGCGAGCGCTTGCGGGCCGAGGCGCCGTCATAGCCGGCGATATGGTCGGCGGATTTTTCTTCGCTGTCCTGGATCGAGATCTGCACGTGGTCGAGGCCGGCCTCGGCAAGCGCGGCGAGCGTCTGCGGCGTCAGCCCGACCGCCGACGTGATCAGATTGCTGTAGAGGTTCGCTTCGCGCGCGGCCTTGACGATATCGGCAAGATCGCGCCGCGCCGCCGGCTCGCCGCCGGAGAGATGCACCTGCAGCACGCCGAGCGCGGCGGCTTCCTTGAAGACGCGGGCCCAGGTGGCGGTGTCGATCTCGTCGGCGCGGGAATCGAGCGCCAACGGATTCGAGCAATAAGGACAGCCGAGCGGGCAGCGGTGCGTGAGTTCGGCGAGCAGGCCGAGGGGAGCCGGAATTGGGACCGGTGCGTTCACGCCAACTCCAACAATTTCTTTTCCACCAACCCGCCGAGCAGCTTCACCACGTCGGAATGGATGCGCTCGCGCGGCGCATTGAAGGTCTTGGCGAGGTCGTCGACGATCGCGGCAAGCGTCGCCTCGCCGGTGCAGCGCTTGAGGATTTCCGCCGAGACGGCATCGGCCTTGAACACGCGCTCGGGCGCCAGCAAAAGCCAGCCGCCCTGCGCCTCGTTATGCGTGAGGCGGACGCCGCGCGGCAGGCGCGGCAGCGCGCTATCGGCGATCTCGCTCATGTTTTTCTCTTTTCTTTGCGCATGATCTTATCCGAAAACCGGTTCCCACTTTTCGGGATCATGGGCTCGCCACAAAAGCGCCCGGCGGCACGTGACCGGGCGAAACGTAGGCGTAATAGAGCGCGTCGAGCATCGACCACAGCACGCCGCATTTGAATTCGAGCGCGGCGAGCACCGCCTGCTGCTGCTCCGGCGTCTTGGCGTTCTGCTTGACGAAAGTGAGCGCGAAATCGGCGTCGCGTTGCGCTTGCGGCGGGCGCTTGTCGAAATAGCTAAGCGTCTCGCGGGTGACGAAGTTGTAATTCGCCAGCATGCCGGCCACGCGCTCGCCGATGATGACGGGCGAGAACATCTCGGTCAGCGACGAGGCGATCGCTTCGAGCAGCGTTTTCTCGCGCACGAAGTGCACATAGGCTTCGACCGCAAAGCGCGTGCCCGGCAACAGACCGCGCAGCGAGGTAACGTAATCGCGGTCGAGCCCGAGCCCGTCGGTGAGCCTGAGCCAGCGCGCGATGCCGCCGTCGCCGTCCCGTTCGCCGTCGTGATCGACCAGCCGCGAGCGCCATTCGCGGCGTACCGCGCTGTCGTCGCAGCGCGCCATCAGGCTCGCGTCCTTGATCGGGATCATCGCCTGATAATAGTAGCGGTTGAGCGCCCAGGCCTGCACCTGGCCCTTGGTGCATTGGCCGCCGTGCAACAGACCGTGGAACGGATGCAGACGGTGATAGCGCTTGGCGCCGATGTCGCGCAGCGCGGCTTCCAGTTCACCGGGAGAGAGCAGCTTCACAGCACGATCTCCATGCCGTCCTCGGCCACTTGCCAGCCGGCGGCTTCGACTTTGGCGCGTTCGGGCGAGCCGTTGATCAGGATCGGATTGGTATTGTTGATGTGGATGAAGATGCGCCGCGCGGACAGGCCTTGCAAGACGCCCAAGCTGCCGCCCTCGCCGTCGATCGGCATGTGGCCCATGCGGCGGCCGGTCTTCTCGCCGGTGCCGGTGCGCAGCATCTCGTCGTCGGTGAACAGCGTGCCGTCGAACAGCACGGCATCGGCACGCGCGAAGCGCTGGCGCATCGCATCCGTCACCGCCGCGGCGCCGGGCACGAAGATGAGGCGCGCACCCGCGCGCGACAATTCGATGCCGACATTGGCGGCGCTTTCGATGTCGGTCTCGGGATCTTCGCCCTCGAGATACAGCGGCAGCTTGCCCGGCACCATGAACAGCCTCGCGTCGATGCCGCCCGCCAGCATGATCCGCTCGCCAGGATTGACCGCCTTGCGCGCCATCGCGCTCATCGCGCCGAACATGGCATTGGCGGCGACCGCCGCGTGGCTCGCCGGGGTTGCGTAAAGCGTCAGTGGCGTACCCTCGCGCAGCGACACGAGGCCGGCGATCTGATCGATCTCGGCGCCGGTCAAGACCACCGCGTCGATCGGGCTGCCGCGCAGACCACCCTGGGGATGCAGCGCAGGTGTCGCGCGAATCTGCGCGCCGAGATCGGGCGAGGCGTTGATCAGCGTCCAGCGCCCGTCGCCGGCGGAGACCGCAAGGCCAGCCTGCGTGCGCGCGCGCACCCGCTTGTCACCGGCCCAGGCAAGCGCGCAGACCGGACAGCGGCAATTCCATTGCGGAAAAGCGCCTCCCGCCGCCGAGCCAAGCACAATGACGGTGAGGCGCCCCATTTAGCGGGCGTCGAACGAACGTGGCGAGGAAATCAGAACTCGGCCGGCAAATAGCCGTTGATCTCGAGCCCGATGCAGATCTCGACGAGGATCGGAGTGGTCCAGGCCATGGCGTTTCCCTTTCGTCCGCTCTTTGCTGGCGGAAGTATTAAAATATTAGCGCAACGATTCGCCCCTGTCAGCAAGGCGCGCCACGACGATTTGCAGTGCAACACGGACCTCACGAAGATGTCATCGGCCAAGTCGGCGAATAAAGGGTGCAGGAACCAGCCGGGCGGTCGGCGATTGCTCTAGCTTACCCGTGGACAACTCTTGGAAATGCGAGCGAAAATGCGAGGTTTGCCGCCCTTATGCAAAATAGCCACAGTGGCGAATGTTTCGCCTCGGCGCATTGGGAAAAGCGTAACTACCTCAGGACTATGGGATTAGGATGGCCGCGATTTCGGGGGGCCCGCCAGGCCCCCTGCTCAGCCTTAGGAGATGGACTGGTGAAAACTGCCCGATTTAATCGTCTGCTGGCCACCACCGCGCTCGGCGTGGCGCTGGTGCTGGGAAGTCATGCCGGCATGGCGCAGCAATCCCAACAGCAGATCGATTTGGCGGTGCCGATGCCGGACACCGAGCTGCCGCCGCCGCTGACGGCAAAGGACGTCGCCGCCACACCCGGCGCCATCAAGGCTGAGACCAAGCAGGATGCCGCGACCCCGGCCGTCGAGCCGGCGAAAGCCGCGGCCGAACCGGCAAAGGCCATCGCCGAACCGAAGCCGGTTGCCCAACCAGAGAAAGCCGCCGCCGCGCCGGTCGCCGCTCCTGTGTCCGCCACCGCGGACAGCGCGGTGGCCGATCAGCTGCGCGACATGATCGCCGGCAAGCTCGACCGCATCGTCACCCGCAAACCCGACCGCGAGGGCGTCGAGGCGTTCTACAAGGCGCGCGACTACAAGCCGCTCTGGGTGAGCGACGGCGCCGCCGACGCGCGCGCCAAGGCGGCGATCGCCTTCCTCGCGCAGGTCGACACCGACGGTCTCGATCCCGCCGATTATCCGGCGCCGGACTTCAAGACGGCGACCACCGCCAGCGAGCTGGCCGAAGACGAGGTGAAGCTTACCGCTTCCGTGCTCACCTACGCGCGCCAAGCACAGACCGGCCGCATCCATTTCAGCCGTGTCGGCGCCGATATCGATTTCAAGCTGGTGGCGCCGGAGCCGGCCGAGGTGCTGGCCAAGCTCGCCGGCGCCAGCGACGTCGCCGCTGCTCTCGACGGCTACAATCCGCCGCAGGCCGAATTCAAGGCGCTCAAGCAAAAGCTCGCCGAACTGCGCCAGGGCGTGCAGGCGCCCAAAGCCGACGAAGAGAAGAAGCCGGACCTCGTGCGCATCGGCGACGGCAAGACCTTGCACGTCGGCATGAAAGACCCGCGCGTCGTGCAATTGCGCAAGCGTCTCGACGTCCCGGGCGACAAGACCAGCCAACTCTACGACGAGGCCGTGCGCGACGCGGTGAAGACCTTCCAGACCGAAGCCGACATCGACGTCGACGGCAACCTCGGGCCCAACACGTTGCGCGCGCTCAACGGCGAGAAGAAAGTGGCCCGCGGGCCTTCGGCCGATCCGATCGACACCGTTATCGTCAATATGGAGCGCTGGCGCTGGTTCCCGCGCGATCTCGGCAATCCGCACGTGATCGTCAACGTGCCGGACTACACGCTGACGCTTTACAACGACGACAAGCCGTACTGGAAAAGCAAGATCGTCGCCGGCAAGCCGGGCAAGGCGACGCCAATGGTCTCGGCGGAGATGAAATTCATCACCGTCAACCCGACCTGGAACGTGCCGCCCTCGATCATCGAGAACGAATACCTGCCGGCGCTGCAGCAGGATCCGGATGCGCTCGACCGCATCGGCCTCAAGCTGACGCAGGATGCCGACGGCACCATCCACATCTCGCAACCGCCCGGCGCCGGCAATGCGCTCGGCCGCATCCGCTTCAACTTCCCCAACAAGTTCCTGGTCTATCAGCACGACACGCCGGACAAATACCTGTTCGCGCGCGAGGAGCGCGCCTACAGCCACGGCTGCATGCGCGTGCAGAATCCGCTGATTTATGGCGAAAAGCTCCTGTCGCTGGTCGACCCGCAAGGGCATTACACCGCGGCCAAGCTTGAAAGCATGTTCGGCGGCAGCGAGATCAACATCAACTTCCCGAAGAACATCTGGGTGCATCTGACCTACCAGACGGCCTTCGTGGACGAGGATGGCAAGCTGCAGTTCCGCAAGGACGTCTACGGCCGCGACGCCAGGATGATCGCCATCCTCAAGGGCAGCGAGCGCAAGGTCGCCGACATCGCCATCGAGCGCAAGCCGGACGCCTCGTCCAAGCCGGTGCGCGCGCCGGTCGGCATGTATGGCGGCAGCGGCGGCTACTCGAGCGGCGGCTTTTTCGACTTCCTGTTCGGCGGCCCGCATGCGGCGCCGCAGCCGACCTATCGACCGCCGCGTCCGGTCGGCCAGCGCTACGGCAACAACGGGCGCTATTTCTTCCGCTGACCGCGTCGGCGGTCCCGCACGAAAACGCCGGCGAGCCATTCGCCGGCGTTTTTGCGTCGCGCGGGCGACGGCAGTTGATTTTTCACAAATGCCCTGATTGATATCGACTTAATGGCTCTGCTTCGCCATAGCGGCATCTATTTCCTGGCGCGCATTTTGGCGGGCGGCGCAGGTTTTGCGATCATTGCCGCCTATACGCGGCTGCTCGACGCGCATCAATTCGGCGAGTTGGCGCTCGCGATCGCCGGGGTGGGGTTCTTTAGCGTGCTGGTCGTGGAAGGGCCGATGCTGGCCATGTTGCGCCATCTGCCTGCCGACGCACGAGCGGCGCGCGCCACCACGCTATGGGGCTTGATCCTGCCGGCGGCCGCAGTTTGCTGTGTGGCCGCGGCAGCGTTTCTTGTTGTCGCGCCGGAGCATTGGCGAGTACAGCTCGCGATCTGCGCGGGCCTACTCCTTGCCACGCTGCTGCATAAGTTTCAGCTCGCAGCCGCTCAGGGCGCGCTCCGCCCCGGAAAGTACGCGCTGCTCGGCAGCCTTGAAAGCATCTTGGACATGGTGCTCGGCATCGGCCTGGTGCTGCTCGGCTACGGCGTCCCCGGCGCGCTGCTCGGCACCACGCTTGCCGCGCTGGCGGCGGTCGCCGTCAATTGGCGCGGCTGGTGGATCAACCGGAAATTCTTCGATCCTGTTCTGGGGCGGCAGATGCTGCGTTTCGGTCTGCCGCTGATCGTGAGCGCGTTATTCGGCTGGCTGGCGACCTTCGGCGACCGCTGGCTGCTGGCCGCCTTTGTCGGCGCCGACAAGGCCGGTCTCTATGCCGCCGGTTACGACCTGCAAATGAACTTGCTGGGTGTGCCACTGGCGGTGATGTTGCTGGCAGGCTATCCGTTGACCATCAGCGCCTATAGCGAGCGCGGCCTTCAGGCCGCGCGAGCGCAACTGCGTCTGCTCGGCACTTTCATCATTCTGATCGTGCTGCCGGAAGGCGTCGGCATCGTGATGACCGGGCCATTGCTGATGAATATCTTTCTCGGGGCGGAATTCCGGCCGCTGGCCCTGTCGCTGTTGCCGATCCTGGTCGGCGCGACGTTTCTCAAGGTGCTGATGTATTATATGAATTACGGCTATGTTCTCGCCTCGCGCACGAATCTCACGCTGCTGTCGATGGGGACCGCGGCGGCCCTTGATCTCGTTCTCAATGTCATCCTCATTCCCCACTATGGCGCCTGGGGTGCGGCCGTTGCCGCGTTGATCGGATTCGGCTCCGGATTTGCGGTCGCGGTGATGAAGATGGGCCGAGTCTTCCCGTTCCCGCTCCCCGATCCGGCCATCCTCGCCAGCGGACTGCTCGGCGTCGCGGCCATGGCGGTTTGGCTCGTGCCATTTTATCACGTGATCGCCTGGAGCGCCGCGCTTTATGTCATACCGGTTGCCATTCTAGTCTATTTCGGGGCGGTATTTTTGTTTCTGCATCTCACCGGGCGGAAGCCTGTTGATTTGGTGCGCGGCCTATGGAGCGGTAATGCAGGCATCATCCCGGTCGTTTAGAGATCGTGGTGCAGTCCGAAAATTTTTCGATGAGAGCAGGAACGACATCAAGCGAAAGCCACACGCCGGCGACATCGGTTGCCGATCTAATCGTTTGTCCGGCTTGCCGCTCCGACTTGGTTCTCGACAGCAAAAAGATTCTGTGCACGAACGCGGACTGCAGCCGGGCGAGCACTGGCTTTCCGTGGATCGAGGGTGTTCCCGGCCTCATCGATTTCGATCACAGCATCGTGTCCGAAGAAGCCTTGCTGGCCAGCCGCGGGCGTTCGGCGGTTAAGCGTGGCGGTCAGATTTGGCGACGCCTAGCCTACGCGGTACACAATCTCTCAGGAATACAGCCCGCGATCGATCGACGTGCTGCAACTTTTCTCGATTTTGTGCGCAAGACGTCCCACGGCGACGCGACGGTCCTTATCATCGGCGGCGCCAATATGAGTCCGGGGAGTCCGTTTCGCAGGGCGGAAGGTATGCGCCTTGTCACCAGCGATATTTACAAATCCCCGGCGACGGACTTGCTCGCCGACGGACACTTTCTTCCGTTTCGCGATGCGAGCTTCGACGGTGTCTCGGCGCAAGCGGTTCTTGAGCACGTTCTCGATCCGCAAATCGTCGTGTCGGAAATTCACCGGATACTGAAGACAGGCGGGATCGTCTATGCCGAGACATCGTTCATGCAGCAAGTCCACGAAGCGGAATTCGATTTCTCGCGCTTCACGCATAGCGGCCATCGCTGGTTGTTCCGTGACTTCGACGAAATTCAATCAGGCGCTTCGGATGGGCCGGGCTATGCCTTTCATTGGTCCATTCGGTATCTCGTACGCGGAGTTTTCCGCACCAAGATTGCCGGCATCATAGCGGGGCTGGCGATGCTTTGGGTTCGACTGTTCGATAAGTTGACTCCCGAAGCATTCGCCATCGACAGCACGAGCGGGGTCTTCTTCATCGGACGCAAGGGCGGCACGTCGCTTAAGGCGAAGGATATGATCGCCTATTATCGTGGGGCGGGTCGATTGTAGCCAATTTTCGTCGCACGCCAGTTGTATTCACACCAGGGTGTACGATTCAGATGTTGGAATCCCCTTGATCAGAAACCCGCCGCCGTCGCTGAGCTTCACCATCTTCTCGGGCTTATCCTGTAGGAACTCGTCCATCGCTTTGGTCGCGCCAGGACACACCGACGACCCATAGTCGTCGCAAACAATGATGCCGCCCGCATTCATGCGAGGATAGAAAAATGCAACGCTGTCCCGGGTCGGCTCATAGAGATCAACATCGATATGAAGAAACGAGAAGCGCCGGTCGGCGACTTCGTCGAAGCGGTTAGGTATCCAGCCTTTGTAAAAATACACGTTCTCAAATTTCGACAGCCGCCGCACGGCTTGCCCAAAATCGACCCTCAGATCATTGGGCCGCCAGTGGCCACCGTCCTGCGGAACCGGTGCCGACAACCCTTCGAAAGAATCAAAGACGTGATGACTTTTCGGCAGCACCGATCGAGCGACAAACGAGCATATGAGATAGGAAGAGGAACCGTGATAAACGCCGCATTCGGCAGTATCCCCCGGCACTTTGTCGGTTAGCCGGAGCAACTGATAAAGCATCCAGTAGCGCCCGGCATTGATGCCTCTAAGGCCGCCGGACTCGCCGATGACGTGCAAAAACTGTGCGAACCGCTCGTCAGCCATCCAATCTAGCACGTCATAGCGCATGCGGTACGACGGAATGAAAATCGCCGCGATCAGCCGCAGCGCCGTGAAACGCAATCCGTTGCTTCGCGCGAATCTGAACCGTCTGAACAGCGCTGAAAAGCCGGGGACTATTTGTTTAGACGCCAATGTCGACAACCCTTGCAGGACAATACATTTGAAAGCTTCGTATACAATTTAGGATACATGTCATGCAATGCAAAGCGAACCCTCGACCCGGCGATGGCCAGCCGCTACGTGGATCTTATACATCGGCAATGGCGTTCCGCTAACCAACCGCATACCCTATCCTGGAAATTCGATAGACCCGAACCGCCGCAACGTAGTTCCCACGCTATTAGTGAGCCGCCATGAGTACGCCTGACCCCCTCCTCGTCGAACGCCCGTTGGATGCCGTTGTCGTTCTGCGGCTCAACCGGCCGCAGGTGCGCAATGCGCTCAATCTCGACGTGCGCGCGCGACTCGCCGACGAAGTGACGCGCCATGCCGCCGACGAGAAAATCCGCTGCCTGATCATCACCGGCTCGGACACGGTGTTCGCGGCCGGCGCCGATATCGGCCAGATGGCGGAGGCCAGCCCGGTCGATATCATGGCGCGCAACCTGCAGAAATACTGGCGCACCATCATGGACTGCCCGAAGCCGGTGATCGCGGCCATCGAAGGCTTCGCGCTCGGCGGCGGGCTGGAACTGGCGCTGTGCGCCGACATCATCATCGCCGGCGACGGCGCCAAGCTCGGCTTGCCCGAGGTCAAGCTCGGCATCCTGGCCGGCGGCGGCGGCACGCAGAAACTCACCAGGCTCGTCGGCAGCAAGCGCGCCATGCTGCTGTTGTTGACCGGCCGCATGTTCGGCGCGGCGGAGGCGCTCGCCATGGGCGTGGTCAGCGATGTGGCACCGGCGGGGCAAGCGCTCAAGCGGGCGCTCGAGATCGCGGCCGAGATCG
>Ga0335078_10016319_pt1 | contig 11022 bp, 10 predicted proteins | sample Lox_Sample_32_FD_206711 | JGI IMG/M metagenome (GOLD analysis project Ga0335078, IMG submission 206711) | Soil microbial communities from Loxahatchee National Wildlife Refuge, Florida, United States - Lox_Sample_3.2 | ecosystem: Environmental > Terrestrial > Soil > Wetlands | place: USA...
GGTCAAGCCGGTCGTCGGCTCCCGCCGCCAGGCCGATCTCGGCACGCAGCGCCGCCGCGGCCCCGGGGGAGCGGCCAAGCGCTCGCAGCAGGTCAAGCGCGGTGACGTTGCCGGATCCTTCCCAGATGGAGTTGAGCGGCGCGTCACGGTACAGCCGCGGCAGCACGGACTCCTCCACGTAACCGTTGCCGCCCAGGCACTCGAGCGCCTCGGCCACCACCGCGGGCGCCCGCTTGCAGATCCAGTGCTTCGCGGCGGGCAAGGCCAGCCGCAGCAGCGCCGCCTCGTCGCGATCGCCGCGGGACCCGCGGTCGGCGGCGGCGGCGAGCCTGAGCGCCAGCGCGGTCGCGGCTTCCGACTCGATCGCGAGGTCGGCCAGCACCGCCGTCATGGCCGGCTGGTCCGCGAGCACGGCCCCGAACGCCCGCCGGTGCATGGCGTGATGCGCCGCCTCGACGCTGGCCTGCCTGATGCTCGCGGCGCTGCCGAGCACGCAGTCCAGCCTGGTCGAGCTGACCATCTCGATGATGGTGGCGATGCCGCGGCCCTGTTCTCCGACCGGCCACGCCACCGCGTTGTCGTATTCCACCTCGCTGGACGCGTTGGACCTGTTGCCGAGCTTGTCCTTGAGCCGCTGGATGTGCATGCGGTTCCTGCTGCCGTCGGGCAGCATCCGGGGGAGCAGGAAACAGCTGAGCCCGCCGGGAGCCTGCGCCAGGATCAGGAACATGTCGCACATGGGCGCGGAGCAGAACCACTTGTGCCCGGTGATCAGGAAACTGCCGTCGCCGGCGGGCAGTGCGGACGTGGTGTTCGCGCGGACGTCGGAGCCGCCCTGCTTCTCTGTCATCGCCATCCCGGCCAGCAGGCCCGTCTTCGCTTCCGGCGGCCGCAGCCCGGGCTGGTAGCTCAGGCTGGTCAGCAGCGGCTCGAACCTGCCCGCAAGCTCAGGCGCGTGCCGCAGCGCCGGCACCACGGAGTAGGTCATCGAGATCGGGCAGCCGTGCCCCGCCTCGGCCTGCGCCCACACGTAGAACTTGGCCGCCCTGGCCACATGCGCGCCTGGCTTGCCGCTCGCCCACGGGGTGGCGTGCAGACCGTGCTGGACCGCCGTTGTCATCAGCTGATGCCACGCCGGGTGGAACTCCACCTCGTCGATCCTGCGGCCGTGCCGGTCGTGGGTCCGCAGCCGGGGAGTGTGCTCGTTGGCCAGCCTGGCCAGCTCGGCCACCTCGGCAGAGCCCGCGGCCTCGCCGAGTTCATGCAGCTCGGGCAGCACCCAGTCCGCGTCGTAGCGCCCGACCGCGGTCAGCAGCGCCGGGTCGGCAGCGACGTCGTAGCCCGCCAGCGGCGGAACCTGGTTGGTGATCTCGTGGGTGGCCCGTGTCTGCATGACGTCAGCAAACCACGCCCTGACCGGACCGGTCACGCCGGCCGGATCAGGCAGGCAGGATCAGGTATGGATGCCGCACTCGGTCTTGGCGGTCCCCGCCCAGCGGCCGCTGCGCGGGTCGGCGCCGTTGGCCACCCGAGCCGTGCAGGTGCGGCAGCCGATCGACGGGTAACCGTCGTACACCAGCGGGTTCACCAGCACGCCGTGCTCGGCGATGTAGTCGTCGACGTCCTTCTGGGTCCACTCCACGATCGGGTTGACCTTCACCATCTGCCGCTTGGCGTCCCACTGGACCACCTGGGTGCTGGTCCTGGTGTCGGTCTCCTCGCGGCGTACGCCGGTGATCCAGGCGTCATATGGTTCGAGTGACTGCTCGAGCGGCACTACCTTGCGCAGGTAGCAGCACAGGTCGGGGTTGCGTGCGTACAGCTTCGGGCCGAGTTCGGCATCCTGCTCTTGCACCGTGGTGGGGGGTGTGACGTTGATCACATTCACCGGGTACACCACCGAGACCGCGTCCCTGGTGCCGATCGTCTCGGCGAAGTGATAGCCGGTGTCGAGGAACAGCACGTCGATACCGGGCACGTGACGAGACGCGAGATCCACGATCACGGCATCGGTCATCGATGAGGTGATGCAGATCCGCTCGCCGAACGTCTCGGCTGCCCATGTGATGACTTCGTCGGCGGACGCGCCTTTGAGTTTCTCGGCAGCCTCCGCGGCCAGCCTCTCCATCGTGCTCGCCTCCCCGTCAGCGGCTTGCCCGGACGATCCCGGCGATGGCCGGGGCCCCGGGGTCACGCGTTGCCCTCAGCGACACGATTACCCACTACGCCACAGTAGTGCGGAATGTCGCGGAATGCACGCGAAGTCCGTGAAGCTGGACCGGCCTGCCTGCCGACACAACCGAACCTTCGCGGCGGCCATAGTATTCCGCCCCGCTCCCGGCATGCCAGCGTTCCGGCCGATGCTGCCTGGTGTCATCCCGTTAGCCTGCCCGGCAAGGTCTGGGTTATCCCTGCCTCACCCAGCCGACCGGGGGCTCGGGGCGAAGCGCGGCGGGCGGCTTGTGCTGGCAGTCGCACCAGGTGCCGCCCTTGCACAGCTCATGTTCCTGGCGACGGCAGGACCGGCAGACCATGATCCGATTCTCGCACGCCTGACCGGTGCCCCTGGCCGGCGGGCACCAGGCGAGGCGCAGATATCCGCGCCGCGCTCAGGCGGCCGCGTTCGCGTTCGCGCGGCGCATCCGGCGCCTGCGCTCGGCGGAGCGCTCGTCCTCGTTCAAGCCGCCCCAGGTGCCGTACTTCTCTGGCCTGCTCACCGCGTAGCCAAGGCATTCGGCCCTGACCGGGCACGACCCGCACAGCGCCTTGGCCTTGCGCTCCCTGATGTCACGCTCAGGCTGACGCTCACCGTCCGGTCCGAAGAACAGCACGACGTCGATACCGTGGCACGCAGCTTTGTCCTGCCAGCCCCAGTTGGGCCGTGGAAGCAACGCGGCCTGACGGCGTACCTCAGACATGAAAGACTCTCCTCAACCAACTCGCCGGTTAGTACTCGCCTAGCGAAGCACCCGGCTCGCTGGACGCAAACACAACAAAGTCGCGCGATGTGGCTACCGCCCCGTGCATCATGCAAACGCGTTTCAGCGCTGAAGTGTTCCCTCGACAACGCCCGGTTCGGACGCCTTCGTCCGGCAGTATGTGCCCGCGCCTGGCGCCCGGGAGCGCTCTCACGAGCGGAGAGTCAGCATCATGTCCCGGACTGGCAGCTGGGCTTAGACACCCGCAACGTCAGCACCGCCCGATTATCATGCCATCTCGTGCGGCGCCGTACGGTCAAGATGACAATACTCAGCGGAAAAGTAGCGCACAGCGCTCCGGCGGCTCCCGGCCGGCACGGTAAGCTCCGGCACCGGCCAGCATCTGCCGGTCGCCCCGGGTAGCCTGGCATGAACCGCCAGTGCCGGCGGACCAATGCGGGCATTGGCTAGACAACCCGCTCAGCAGGGGGTGACGATAGGCAGATGTCGGAGCCCGATGCCGTTCCGTTGCCACGCGAGGGAGAGGTCTTCTTCGACGTCCGCGGCGACGCTCGCACCATGCGGCTCAGCTGGTATGCCGACAGCGCGATTGCCGTCTTCAGCATCTGGCAGCGTAACCGCTGCACCGGCACCTTCCGGCTGCCACTCACCGACCTGGCGAGGATGGTCGAGACGCTGCAGGCCGGACCGCGTCCGCGCCAACCCCAGCGCGACGGCACTCCCGGCTACGCCGCCGGGCCTGCCGGACCAGGCGGCCCTGCCGGGCCTGGCGGACCGGGCTACGACAGCACCGGCGGGTACGACAGCCCTCAGCCCTATGGCAGCCCAGGGCGCTACGACGGCCCGCCCGGGTACGACGGCCCACCGGGGTACGGCAGCCCGCCCGGGCATGACGGCGCCGGTGGATACGACCGTGCCGCAGGGCACGGCCGGCCGGACTACCACGGCTACGCCGCGGCGGCGGACTATCTTCCCGGGCCGACCGGACCGACCGAGCAAGCCCCCGGCCCCGCCTATGCCGTGGACCCGTACCGCGACCAGCGATATGACCGCCAGCCCGACGGTCCTGGCTATGGGCGAGATCCGGCTCGCCGCCAGACCGATTACGAGATGGGCTATCCGGACGTCACCCGAGCGGCGAGGCGGGTACCTGGCACAACGTCCATCTACACATCGTCGCGGCAAGCTCCAGATCCCGGCCACCCCCGCTACCAGGACGGCCCGGCCGCCGTCCCGCCCGATCCCCGGTATCAGCGCGCCGCGCCATTTGACGACCTGCGCAGGTCTGGTGCGCTTCCCTACGGCGCAGACGTGCCGTCGCGTGCTCCGGCGGCCGGCCCGTCGCGGTGGCCCGCCGATGCGGGCGAGGAAACGGCGCCCGATCCGAATCGGCCCGGGCGGCCCTCCGCACCTGCGACAGCCCGGATGGCGGCGCCCACCAGGGCGGATGAACTGAGCGCCGACTGGGGTGCGGCGACCGCCTCGTACCGCGCGCCCTAATTTTCGCTGGTAACGCCCGCACCGCCCGTCACGGCATGACGCGCGGATGTAGGCTCGCACGCACTCCCGGCTGGACCGATCCGTGGGCAATGCGCACTCTGAGAAATTGACTGATCACCGTCTGTTATGCGGCGAGCACCAGCGGGAATATTGTGGCGGTTAGGGGAAGGGGGGAAACAGACGTGGCACAGAAGGTCTCCGTCACATTCGCGTGTGACTACGACTCAAAGGAGATTCCGAGCGGCGAGCAACTGACTCGCGCGTTCAGCCTCGATGGCCGGGATTATGAGATCGACCTCTGCGAGCGGCACAGCCAGAAGTTCGACGAGGTGATGAAGCGCTTCGCCGACCGCGCACGCAAGGCGTCGACGAAGGTCAGCCGGACCAAGCGGCGGACCACCGCGCACCGGCGCCGCAGCGCCGAGATCCGTGCCTGGGCCAAGCGCTCGGGCATGGAGGTGAGCGATCGCGGGCGGATCCCGTCACAGGTGATCACGAAATACGAGGCGAATCACTAGGGCCCTACAGCGACCAGGTGGCCGGCGCTCGCTCGGGCGGGCGCCGGCCACCTCGTCGTCATGACCGGGGAGGATCAGGCAGGGCGCCTGCCGGGCCCGTCCGCAGCGCTCCGGTGGCATCGGCGGGCACGGCGGGAGAACGCGGCGGGACCGGGTGCACCTGCAGGTACGGCTGGCCGGGCGCCGGGCGGGGATCCGCTTCGCCGCGATTCGGCCAGAGCGCCATCGCGCGCTCGGCGAGTGCGGTGATGGTCAGTGCCGGATTGACGCCGAGATTGGCCGAGACCGCGGAGCCGTCGGCGACGTGCAGCCCCGGGTATCCGTGGACCCGGTGGTAGGGATCTATCACGCCGGTGGCCGCCGAGTCGCCCATCGCGCATCCGCCGATCAGGTGCGCGGTCAGCGGAATGTCAAACAGGTCGAGCCAGCTGCCCGCGGCCTTGCCGCCGATCTCCTCGGCAAGCATTCTGGCCGCGCGATGTCCGGCCGGGATCCAGGTGGGGTTGGGTTCGCCGTGCCCGGGCGCGGACCGCAGTCCCCAGCCAAGCAGGCCGCGCTTGCACCGGACGGTGACCGAGTTGTCGAAGTTCTGCATCACAAGCGCGATGATCGTCCGCTGCGACCAGTGCCGAAGGTTGGCCAGCCACGCCACCTCGCCGGGCCGGGTCGCCGCCTGGCCGATAAAGCGCCGCCATCGCGGCGAGCCGCCGCCGTCGATCAGGACCGAGCGAAGCAGGCCCATGGCGTTCGAGCCTGGGCCGTACCGGGTCGGCTCGACATGGGTGTGTTCGTCCGGCCGGAACGACGACGTGATCGCGACGCCTTTGGAGTAGTCGGCGCCGGTCCCCGTGGTGCGCTCCGCCGCGAGTATGGCCTCCGAGTTGGTCCTGGTCACCGCCCCCAGCCGGGCGGAGACCAGCGGAAGTGAGCCGGTGGCCCGCATCCGGTGCAGCAGCCGCTGGGTGCCGTACGTTCCGGCCGCGAAGATCACGTGGGCCGCGGTCAGCCGCCCGTGCCGGACGGACCCGGTGCGGCGCACCTCGACCTCGTAACCGCCGGCCTTCGGCCGGACGGCCACGACCGTCGACATCGGCATGATCCGTGCGCCGGCCTTCTCCGCGAGGTACAGGTAATTCTCGGTGAGCATGTTCTTCGCGCCCCGGCGGCAGCCGGTCATGCAGCAGCCGCACTCGGTGCAGGTCGCCCGGCGGGGTCCGGCGCCGCCGAAGTAGGGGTCGTCGACCCGCGCGCCAGGCTCGGTGCCGAACAGCACTCCGACCGGCGTCGGCCGGAAGGTAGCCATCCGGTCCATCCGCTCGGCCACCTTGGCCATCGCCGCGTCCGCCTCGGTGATGGTCGGGTTGGCCGTGACGCCGAGCATCCGCTCGGCCTGGTCGTAATGCCCGGCGAGCTCGGCCGACCAGTCGGCCAGATGCGACCACTGCGGGTCGTGGAAGAACGCCTCGTCCGGCCGGTACAGCGTGTTCGCATAGTTCAGCGAGCCGCCGCCGACACCGGCTCCGGCCAGGACCAGGATCCGCGACCCTTTCGCGCCGCGCAGCAGGTGGATGCGCTGGATTCCGAAGAGGCCGATCGCGGGCGCCCACAGGTACCTGCGGGCCCGCCAGGACGTTACCGGCAGCGCCCGGTGCCGGCGATCCGGCTCCGTCTCCGCCGGGTCGTCGAACCGCCGCCCGGCCTCGAGCACGCCAACCCGGTAGCCCTTCTCGGTCAGCCGCAGCGCGGCGACGCTGCCGCCGAATCCCGAGCCAATGACCAGCACGTCGTAGTCGAAGCTACCCATACCTGCAGCCTACGCGGCCAGGTCAGCGGGACCCGTTCGCCTCGTCCAGGCCGCCGGTCCCGCCCTGCGCACTCTGCGCCGCGCTGCCAGCATCGTGCGGCCGCTGGCCGGTCCCGTCATGCGGCGGCGCGCCTGAGCCGTCGTGCGGCTGCGCGCCTGAGCAGTCGTGCGGCCGCTGGCCGGTCCCGTCCTGCGGGGTCGAGGTCGCCTGTGCGACCACGGCCATGTCCTCAGCAAGCGCGGCCATGCCCTGGGCCAGGGCGGCCATGCCCTGAGCGGTGGGCATCGCGCTGGCCGCGGTCTGATCCGGCTCGGGCGCGGTGCGCAGCGGCGTGACGGCGGCGGAAAGGACCTCGGCATTGGGCAGGTAGACCGGCCCGTCCTCGGTCTGCAGCCGGACATAAGTGATGCTGAACTCGGTCACCGTGCCGTCGATCGTCCCGCCGAGCGCGCCGGCCCTGATCCTGACCAGATCGCCGACCTTGAACGGGTGGGCGAACTGCAGCATCACGCCGGCGAACAGGTTGGACAGCGACTGCTGCGCGGCGATCGTGATCAGGACCCCGGTGACCGCGCCGCCGACCAGTAGCTGGCCGATCCGGAAGCCGAGCATGGACAGGCCCGTCAGCAGCACCACGCAGATGCCGATCAGGATCATCACGTACCTGACGATGGCGCCGTAGGCCGCCCCGATGAACCGCTCGAGCATCGACCTGGCCCAGCGCGCGAAGGCGAACGTCGAGATCAGCGCGAACACCAGGAAGACCACGGTGCCGCAGACCGTGATCAGATGGCCGACGCCGATCGCCGCCGGCGTGTTCAGCTTCGCCGCCTGCCTGGCCGTGGTGACGCCGAGCGGCACGCCCTCCAGGGAGACGGCGACGGCCGCGGCGAGCGCCAGGATCAGCGTGCAGATCGCCTGCAGCGGCCGGTTCGGGGCTCGCCGCCGCCTCGGCACGGGGGCTGCCGTCGCCGCCCTGTCGTCCCGATCGGGGCTCGCTTGCTCGCTCCTCATCCAGTCAACCGTACCGAGCACAGCAGGGTCCCGTGGCCGTGCTCGCGCACAACCACGGGACCCTGAGGCCTTACGCCGACGGTTACAGGTCGAACAGCGGCTTGCCGACCGGCAGCACGTGCCTGCCCTTCATACCGCCGATGACCAGCGCGGCCGACGTGTACCACGCGACAAGCGCCGTGACAACGCCGATGATCCCGCCGATCTGGATCAAGGTGGTGTCGGGCGTCGCCAGGAACGGCGGAAGGGCCGGCTTCTTGGTGGCGAAGTTGCCGAGGAACAGGAAGATCTCGGTCAGTTCCAGCGTCAGGAAGACCAGGAACACGGCCATGTTCACCTGGCTCGCCCAGATGAGCATGTAGGTGTTGAAGATCGCGAACGCCAGCAGGATCCAGCCGAGATCCCGGTTGATCGCCACGAGGTCCGTGGAAGCGGCGGTGGGAGCGATGAAGTGCAGCCACAGGCCGACGCCGATCCAGAACCCGCCGTAGGTGGAGAACGCCGTCGCGCCGAAGACGTTCTTGTTGCGGAACTCCCACATGCCGGCCAGCAGCTGGACCAGGCCGCCGTAGCCGATCGCGTAGCCCCACCAGTCCCCGCCGGTGGTGTTCTTCGCCCAGCCAGCGTTGATGGCGGAGAGCAAGAACGTGGTGAGGGCGAACGCGGCGAGGCCTAGCGGCGCCGGATCGGCGACAGCGAGCGCCGGTGCGGCAGGGGCCTCAGTCGTTGTACTCACGTGCATCCTCCTCAGGAGGTCGGTGCCTTTCCCGGGATACCGCCCAGGAACAGCAGCGTGACAAGGACACGGAACCGAACACAAGCGATGTCGCGGGCCATGAAGGCCGCAACGACGGGATGCCGGACGATACAGATGCTCGAACTCAGAGCAACAGGCATGGGTTGATAACGGATGGTGCGGTACTGACTCGGCCGATTGCCCATGTTCCGGCGTTCCCAGCTTCCATGATGGCGGCCCGCGAAGGCACACCAGACTCACCTGGAAGTTCTGCACTGAGCGTAACTCTGGTTCAGCGTTTGCGGGAGACCCTAATTGCCAGGAATACACCACCACATGCCCGGCCAACCTCGGCTAGAGAGCTGAAAACTTCGCGTTAAGCCCGTTAACCGCAATAAGGAACGTTCTACGTATACATCTCACGGTGACGCGAGTCGCCCGAGTTGCACAGGAACTTCGGCGGCGGCGGCGCGGTCGAGCAGGAACAGCGTCTCCTGCACGCCGCGGGCACCGGCGGCCGGCACCTGAACCGGCCCGGCGCCGGACAGGGCCAGCCGGACGGCGCCTGCCTTCTCCGCCCCGGAGGCGAGGATCCAGACGTCGGCGGCGGACCGGATCGCGGGCAGCGTCAGCGACAGCCTGGTCGGCGGGGGCTTGGGCGCGCCGCGCACCGCTACCACGGTCCGCTCCTCCTCGTACAGCGCGGGCAGGCCTGGAAAGAGCGACGCCACATGCGCGTCCGGGCCGATCCCGAGCATCAGGACGTCGAACCTGGGCACGCCGGCCCGGTCCTGCGGCTCAGCCGCGGCGCGGAGCGCGCGGGCGTACCGGTCGGCGGCCGCCTCGGGATCAGCGCCGTCCGGGCCATCGGGTCCTGGCATCGGATGCACCCGGTCCGGCAGCACGTCGACATGGTCGAGCAGGACACTCCTCGCTCCGGTCTCGTTCCGGTCGGGATCGCCGGCCGGGCGGAACCGCTCGTCACCCCACCAGATCTCCACCCGCCGCCAGTCCACCGCGTCCCTGGCCGGCGCGGCCGCCAGCTCAGCCAGCACCTGGGTGCCGATGCCGCCGCCGGTCAGCACCACCGAGGCGTGGTCCTTGGCCGACACCGCATCGACCAGCCTGGTCACCAGCCTGGCCGCGACCGCCTTGGCAAGCAGTTCGCCGTCGCGGTGCACCAGGATCTGCGGAACGCTCACCGGCCGTGCTCCTCTCCGCCATCGGGCGTGCCGCTGCTCGCGGCCGCCAGATTCGCCAGCGTCTCGCCGTAGACCTCGTCCGGGTCGAGCCTGCGCAGCTCCTCGGCGAGCAGGTCGGCGGTCTCTCTGCGATGCAGCATCAGGTGCCTGGCCGGCTCGCCGGGCCTGGACAGCGTGGCATTCCTGCCGTCGGTGCGGCTGATCGCGATCTCGCCGCCGGCCGCGGTGAGCGCGACCCCGGTGATACCCGGGCCCGCCGATTCCCGGCGGCTGACCGGCCCGCGCAGGCGGCCGGTCAGCCACGCCGCGATCAGGTCGGCGCTCGGGTTGCCCGGCTCTGCGTGCACCTCGGCCGCCGAGATCGGGCCGAGCGGCCGGTCGAGCGCCGCCGCAAGCAGCGACCGCCAGATCGTCGTCCTGGCCCAGGACAGGTCGGTATCGCCGGGCCGGTACCCGGCGGCCAGCCTCGCCAGCGCGGCACCTGGCAGCCGATCCGTCGCCGCGTCGGTGATCCTGCGCTGCGCCAGCCTGCCGATCGGATGAGCGCCAGGCGCGTGCGGCGCCGCACCCGGCCACCAGACCACCACCGGGGTGTCGGGTACCAGCAGCGGCAGCACCACCGAGTCCGCGTGCTCGTTCAGCTCGCCGTAGATCCGCAGCAGCAAGAGCTGCCCGGGGATGTTCTCGCCGACCGAGATCTCGGCGTCCAGCCTGGGCTGCGTGCGGCCGTCCCTGGCGATGACGCCGAGTACCCGGCACGGGTGCTCGCGGCCAGCCTGGCTGGCCGCCCTGACCGCGTCGTACTGCGCCGACTCGTCGGTCAGGATGACCAGGTTCAGCACCACGCCAGTGGCCAGGCCGCCGGTCCGCTGGCTGGCGCGCAGCACCTCGGTGCGCACCTCGCCCGTGGTCGTGTCGGTTAGCTCAACTCGCATCTGCCGCTCCCGCTACAGCCGCCGCCAGGCGCGGCCGTCCCGCGCCATCATCGCCTCGGCGCAGGCGGGCCCGGCCGATCCGGCCGGGTATTCCTCGGGACGGCCGCTGGCGGCCCAGAACTCCTCGATCGGGTCGAGTATCTTCCACGAAAGCTCGACCTCCTCGTGCCGCGGGAACAGCGGCGGATCGCCTACCAGCACATCGAGCAGCAGCCGTTCGTACGCCTCAGGGCTCGCCTCGGTGAACGACTCGCCATAGGCGAAGTCCATGTTGACGTCCCTGACCTCCATCGCCGAGCCAGGCACCTTCGACCCGAACCGCATCGTCACGCCCTCGTCCGGCTGCACCCTGATCACCAGGGCGTTCTGGCCG
>Ga0335078_10016320_pt1 | contig 11021 bp, 9 predicted proteins | sample Lox_Sample_32_FD_206711 | JGI IMG/M metagenome (GOLD analysis project Ga0335078, IMG submission 206711) | Soil microbial communities from Loxahatchee National Wildlife Refuge, Florida, United States - Lox_Sample_3.2 | ecosystem: Environmental > Terrestrial > Soil > Wetlands | place: USA: Florida...
CGCAGGCATGAACGGACCTTGCCGCGATTCGATCGACCGGAGCGGCGGCATGCCTTCGACGGAGAATCGCGCTGTAACTTGGCACGACGGGTTCGATTACGAAAGCTCCATCCGTCAAGACGCCGTCACCCTTGCCCCGCGCGGCGAGGCTTCGTTATGCTATCGCGGCGCGGGCGTAGTTCAGTGGTAGAACGACAGCTTCCCAAGCTGTATGTCGTGGGTTCGATTCCCATCGCCCGCTCCAGAACGCCACGCGGCCGCTCCAAAACCGCGCAGGCGCGCGTTCGCTGCGCTGCGGCATGGAATTTCATTTTGAATTGGCGGAGTGCTGCGGCTATGCTGTGCGACAGGAGCGCATAACAGCTCGATCAGGGACGAATGTCGAGGTGAGACGATGAGCCCACAAAACACCAATCAGCAAAGCCAGGATCGGTCGAAATGGAGCTGGTGGTACCTGTTGCTGCTCGTTCAATTTGTCGCAGTGATATGGCCGTCGTTCTATAACTCGACCGAGCCATCCTGGGCCGGCATACCGTTCTTTTATTGGTATCAGATGCTCTGGGTGATTATCGGCGCTGTGCTCACGGCAATCGTCTACTTCGCGACAAATGACTAGCGCGGCAGGCGCCGTAGTTCGTCTTTGTTGCAAATCCGCGCGATAAAGCCGCGGGAGCAAGCAGAAAAAAGCCGATAAGGAACCTTCGGGAGGAGTGCCGTGGCGGACGTGAACTGGACTGCGCTCATCATCTTCGTTTTGTTGTTCGCTCTAATCACCTATTTGGGCTTTGCCGCCGCACATTGGCGCAAAGGCGATCTTGATCAACTGCATGAGTGGGGTCTCGGCGGGCGACGCTTCGGCACGATCGTCACGTGGTTCCTGGTCGGCGGCGACCTTTACACGGCCTACACTTTCATTGCCGTGCCCGCGCTTGCCTTCGGCGCCGGCGCCATCGCCTTCTTTGCGGTGCCGTATACGATCATGATCTATCCGATCCTGTTCCTGGCATTTCCGCGGCTTTGGTACGTCTGCCATAAACACAACTACATCACGCCGGCGGATTTCGTGCGCGGCCGCTTCGGCAATCGCTGGCTCGCGCTTGCGGTCACGATTACCGGCATCGTCGCAACCATGCCCTATATCGCGCTGCAGCTGGTCGGCCTTCAGGTCGTCATCGGCGGGCTCGGCATTTCCGGTACCGGCTATGCTGCCGATCTGCCGCTGATCATTGCCTTTGTCATCCTCGCCGCCTTCACCTATTCGAGCGGGCTGCGGGCGCCGGCCTCGATCGCGATCGTCAAGGATATTTTGATCTACGTAACGGCCTTCGCCGCCGTGATCGTCGTACCGATCGAGCTGGGCGGATTTGGCAAAATATTCGCCGCAGTGCCGCCGGCGAAACTGTTATTGGCGGTCCCCGGCGCCAACACGACCGGCTCTTACGGCGTTTATGCGACGCTCGCGCTCGGCTCGGCGCTGGCGCTGTTTCTCTATCCGCATTCCGTGACCGGCATTCTCAGCGCATCGAGCGGCCACGCCATCCGGCGCAATGCCGCGATGCTGCCTGGCTATTCCTTCATGCTCGGACTGCTGGCGCTGGTCGGCTTCTTTGCCATCGCCGCGGGCGTCGGCACCCTTCCTGAATACGCGGCCGGCTTTAAGCAATTCGGCAACAATTTTGCGGTGCCGGCCCTGTTCCTGCACAGTTTCCCGTCGTGGTTCGTCGGCATCGCCTTTGCAGCTGTCGGCATCGGCGCGCTGGTGCCCGCCGCGATCATGTCGATCGCCTCGGCCAATCTCTATACGCGCAATATCCATCGCGAATTCTTCAATAAGAATCCGACCGACCGCGAAGAAGCGCAGATGGCGAAGTGGGTGTCGCTCATTGTCAAATTGGGAGCATTGATCTTCATCCTCTTCGTGCCAACGAAGTTCGCCATCTATTTGCAGCTCCTAGGCGGCATTCTGATCATCCAAACGCTGCCGTCGGTGCTGATCGGCGTCTACACGCGCTGGTTCAACGATTGGGCGCTGCTGATCGGTTGGGCCGTGGGCACCGGCGCCGGCTGCTGGATGTTCGTTGCCGCAAACCTGGCACCGAACTATCCGCTGGCGTTCGCCGGCCACACCTTTCCGGGCTACTCGGCGCTTTACACCGTGGTGCTCAATCTCGTCGTCGCGGTCGTGCTGACGCCCGTGTTCAACGCGATGGGCGGCGCCCATGCCGACGCCACGGTGCCGGCCGACTATCACGCCTAAGCCGAGCGTTGCCGACTCCGCATCGATCGTGGCACAGTACGGCAGCCGTGCGGGCGTCGGTCCCGCGCCGAGAGGTATTTTAGGGAGAACAATATGTCCTGGGCCAAGGTGACGGACATCGCCTATGGGCGCCTGCGGTCGCCCGATCTCGATGTTGCGGAAGAATTCCTGACACGGTTCGGTCTGCACCGGACCGAACGGACCAATAATGCGCTCTACATGCGCGGCACCGATCCCAGCCACCACATCCACGTCACCGAGAAGGGCGATCCGAAATTCGTCGGCATTGCCTATCACGTCGACAACGATGACGAGCTGAAGCGGCTGAGCAAGGCGCCGGGCGCCTCGGCGATCGAAAATATCGACGAGCCTGGCGGCGGCAAGCGTGTGCGGCTGACCGAACCGAACGGCTATCAGATAGAAGTGGTGTGCGATATCGCGCCGGTGAAGGAAATCCCGGTCAGACGCCAAAAGCTCAACACGGGCGAAGCTCCGACGGCGCGCGCCGGCGAATTGATGCGGCTACCCAGGGGGCCGGCGCACGTCAAGCGCATCGGCCATGGCGTGCTGATGACGCCGCGCTTTCGCGAAACGGTCGATTGGTTCCGCGACACGCTGGGGATGATCTGCTCCGATGACGTCTACGTCGAGAGCAAGGACAATCTGATCGGATCGTTCAACCGCTGCGATCGCGGCGATACCTATGTCGATCATCATGTCTTCTTCTGCCTCCGTCATGAGAAGACCGGGCTGAATCATCTGTCATTCGAAGTTCCCGACATCGACGATGTCTGCATGGGCCACGACTATCTCAAAGGGTTCGGAACCTATGAGCACATGTGGGGCATCGGCCGCCACGTGCTGGGCAGCCAGGTCTACGATTACTGGGCGGACCCTTGGGGCCGCGTCCACGAGCACTGGGCCGACAGCGATCGCCTCAACCTCGCCAACGGCTCCCATCTCATCCCCGCGGACGAGGCGCTCAGATCGCAATGGGGCGAAAGGCCGCCGGACAAATTCATCAATCACGCGAGTCCGTGAACCGGTAGCACCCGGTCCGGCAATTCGGCCGCCTGGGCATTCCGTCGCGCGATTCTACCCGCGCGCCTCCGCCCGGCGCCGCGAAAGGCGGCCGTGCGAAATCCGCGGCTGGCGAATTCTACAACTTCGTCACGCGGGCGTGGAGGAGCGCCGCGCGGCCGCCGCGGACTTCCTTGACGCAGCGCGCCAGCGCGGCCGGCACATCGGCCGGATCGCTGACTTCCTCGGCGTGGGCGCCGAACGCCTCGCCGATTTTGGCGAAGTGAACATTTGGCGCGAGTTCCGCCTCGAAGGAATTGGTGGTCTTGGCCTCACCCTCCGGGAATACCCGCAGCGTCGATTGCTTCACCGCGTTCCAGCCGGTGTTGTCCATCACGACGCACAGAATCGGCAGCTTATATTGCTGCGAGACCGCGAAGATCGACGGTGGGTTGCCGAAATAAAATCCGCCGTCGCCGCAGATCTGCACCGTGAGCCGCTCGGGCGCGGCTAGCTTGGCGCCGAGGGCCGCGCCGCCCGACCAGCCAAGGCCGCCGCCGCCGACGCGCACCGTGGTATTCGGCACGCGCCGCGGGATCTGCGAGAGCACCGCGGCCGCGTTGGTCACGCCTTCGTTGAAGATCATATCCTGGTCGTCGAGGAGCTTGGCCAGCTCCGCCATCAAAAAATGCGGATTGATCGCGCCGGGCTTGCCTTTATCGGCGGCTTGCTTGGCGGCGCGCGCGATGCGTTCGTCGCGTGCGGCCTTGATCCGCACCATCCGCGCCGCCGCCGCCTGCTTGAACTGCGGCGTTGCCTTCGCCTTCAGCACCTCGAGCACCTGGCTGAGGATGTGTCCGCTGTCGCCCTGCATGCGGATATTGCCGGGGAAGGTCCACATCGGCGAGCCGGGTTTGAGGATGTCGATGTCGATATGCGCCCAGAAGGTTTTCTCATCCGCATGCACGGCGCTCGGGAACCACGGCACGTCGACGTCGACAAGCAGTCCCACATCGGCCTCCGGAATCGCCTTGTCCGGCGAGAAGCCGACGAAGCACGGACTGTCGTGCGAGATGTTGTTCGTCATATTCGCTTCGTAGACGGCGATGCCGGCAAATTGCGAAAGCTCGTCGATCGCGCGCGAGGCGTGGGCATGACGCCCGGCATAGCCGGTGATCAAGATCGGGTTTTCCGCCGTCAAAAGCTTGTCGGCGAGGATTGCGACCAGCTTCGGATCGGCGTCCCCGCCCGAGGTCGCGGCAAAATGATCGGCCGTATAACGCCGGATTTCGTCGGATTTCCAATGCTGGGTCAGCGTCTCGCGCTGCATCATGAGGTAGACCGGACCGCGCGGCTCGCTCTGCATCATCGAAGAAGCCCGCCGCAGCGCCTCCTTCACCACCACGCCGGACGGCAGCGTCCACTCCCATTTCAGATAGGGCCGCACCAGGCTCGCTTGGTCGAACGGCTCCTGCACGAAATGCACGTAAGTATCGCGCGAGCCGACGAGCTCGTCATTGGCGGTATAGGGCGCCTTGCCGGCCATCAGCAGCACCGGCAGGCGGCTGCGGAACAGGTTGTGCATGCCGTTCGCGGTGTTTGCGGTGCCGACATCGACGTGGACCAGCACGCCTTGGCCGCGGCCGGTGACCAGGGCATAACCCGCCGCCATATGCGCGGCCGTATTTTCGTGCGGGCAGCGCACCACGCCGGGCATTGCATCGCCGCGCCGGCGGCGATGCGCCATCTCGTCGATGATCGGAGCGTGGTCGGTGCCAAAATTACAGAATAGATAATCTATGCCGATCTCGTTCAAACCTTCGAGCAGGTAATAGGCCGTGGCGTAATCGGGAACATTGGACTGGTGAGCTGACTGGCGCGCGATTGGCGTATCCATGGATGAGCACTCTTTTCGCAGTGTTTTTCCGAACAGGTTGGACGTTCTTACCGTTTCCGTGGAGTTCCTCGGTTCCTTATAGCATCCTTTCTTACGCGCGCATGCGCGCCGCTTCGACGATCATTTTCAGCATAAAGACCGGGAATCCCCGAACTCTTGCCACAATGACGCGAGATATCACGGACGATTGAGCGGGGAGAGGTTACTCCATGAAATGGCAGGCGGTTTTGGCCGGCGCGCTGGCGTCGGCCGTGATGACGTGTGCGGCTTCCGCAGATGTTCGCATCGTCAGCGATCCAGGGGGTGAGGTGTCCTCCTATGTCCAAAGGTTCCATGAGGTGCGCGATTCCGGCCAGCGCGTCATCATTGACGGCCCGTGCCTTTCGGCGTGCACCCTGTTGACAGGCATTATTCCGCGAAATCGCATTTGCGTCACCCGCCGCGCAGTGCTGGGCTTCCATGCGGCATCGTACTACGACGACGTTTCGCGCTCGCTGGTGCCGACCCGGCGCGGCAGTCTACTGGTGATGCGGCTCTATCCGCCGGAAATTCGATCCTGGATCAACCGGCATGGCGGGCTCACCCCGCAGCTGATAACGCTTCGCGGCCGGGAACTCTCCGCGCTCTATCGCAGCTGCCGGTAAGCCGGGAGGAGGCCACACAAGACGCGGTCGCCTGACCCGGCCGACCCTGAGTTGGCCGATGCAGTTGTCGGCCGTTCCATTCGGGCCTATCTACCAAGACCGGTAGCCCAGCCATGCCCGATACCGTTGCCCGACCGCGTATCTCCGCGCCGATGTTGGCGACCGGCGCCGTCGTCGCGCTGGCGCTGATCGGCACCGTCCTACTATGGGCACACTACGGAACCACGGTGTTCTTCGAGACCATCCGCGTCGGATTTTCGGCGTGTTTCGGCTGACCGGAGTTGACCGATGAAGACGAAATTGGCCAGCCAAGCCTCGCGCGCCACGATGGCGCTCGCGGCGTTTCTATGCGGGCTTTTTCTGCTGTTTGGCGTCATTCTTTTTGCCACCGGGCGCTCGCCGATCGGGCCGGCGGTCGCCGCCATCGGCGGGCCGCTAAATCTGGAGGACCAGAACGGCAAGCCGTTCACCGATGCGGAAATGAAGGGACGCCCATTCCTGGTGTTTTTCGGCTTTACCCATTGCCCCGATATCTGCCCGACCACCTTGTTCGAGATGTCGCAGATGATGAAGGCGCTCGGACCTGACGCCGACCGCGTCGGCGCGTTATTCATCACCGTCGATCCCGAGCGCGACACTCCAAAGGTGCTCAAGGATTATTTGTCGAGTTTCGATCCGCATTTGCACGGGCTGACCGGCAATCAGGCTCAGATCGATGCCGCGATCAAGGAATACCGGGTCTACGCCAAGAAAGTCCCGCTCGAGAACGGCGACTACACCATGGATCACACCGCCGTCGTCTATCTGATGGACAAGGACGGTCGTTTTGTCGCGCCGTTCAATATCAGCCGAACGCCCGAGGCGGAGGCCGCCGACTTGCGTCGCTATCTGTGAGTCGTCGAAATGCCCAGCGGACGCATGATGCCTTAGCGAGCGGTCCCTCTTATCCTGCCGCGCGCCGCTTGCATGATTTTCATGGGTGCGACGGGCTGACCGGGAGTGACGGCTAAGATGCGCTGCGCCCGGCCAGCGGGCAGCTCATGGCGCGGCGTTTGGCGCGATTCGTCGTACGGCCGGCGGCCGGCCGGGTGCTGACTGCGCGAGCGGGCAACCCGCGAGGTTCTCGCCAATCCATGCTCGGTCTTTTCCCAGCGCTGCGGATCGTAGATGAGCTGAAACAGCGCGCGCCACGCGGCGAACGAGAGCAGGAACCAGTGCGCCGGCGTCAGGACGAGCACCCAGGCGTGCCGAAGCAGTCCGCGCCGTCTAAGCCCGATGATGTCGAGCACAATCGTCGAGGCATAGCCGGAAACCAGACTGGTTGCGAAAATCGGCGCCGCGTTCTCCATGACCGTGTTCGCCCAGGTTGCCGGCAGCGCGTAGAGCGTATAGCCGAGCCCGGCCATGAAGAACGGATGGATCAGCGCGGCCAGCACATTGGCGGCAATGAAAATTTGAAAGGCGAGGGTGCCGGCAGGAGAGAGCTCCCGCAATAACCGATCGGGACGCCGCATATGGACAAGCCAGGTTTGAATCCAGCCCTTGTACCAGCGGGTGCGTTGCTTGAGCCAAGGCACAAAGCGCGCCGGCGCTTCCTCATAGGTGGCCGACGAGATGGCCGCCGATCGATAACCGAGCCGATAGAGACGAATGCCGAGATCGGCATCTTCGGTGACGTTGTACGGATCCCAGCCGCCGGCCTTGCGCAGCGCCGCGGTGCGAAAATGATTTGATGAGCCGCCCAGCGGGAACGGCAGCTGCAGCGCGGCGAGGCCGCGGAGGAAAACGTCGAATTGGCCGGCATAATTCGCCGTGAACATGCGGGCGAGCCAGTTATCGGCGGTGTTGTCGATGGTGAGGCTCGCTTGTACGCAAGCCAGTCGATTGCCGCCGTTGTGAAACTCATCGAGCGCGCGGCGCAACTGATCCGATTCCGGCCGATCCTCGGCGTCATAGACGACCGTGTAGGCGCCACGCGCGAACGGCAGCGCGACATTGAGCGCCTTTGGCTTGGTGCGCGGACCGATCGGCGGCGCGGTGATGATTTCGAAAGGTGGACCGAGACTGATGCGGTCGAGGACACGCCGCGTCTCGCGGTCGTCGGCTTCGAGAACGAATTTCACATCGAGTTTTTCCGGCGGATAATCGAGCGCGCGAATAGCGGCGACGAGATCCTCGACGATGAGCGCCTCCCGGTAAAGCGCGCAGATGACGGTGTAGACCGGCAGCCTGGCGTCGTCGACGGATACCGGGTGCCGTGCGGTCGAATTGCCGAAGCCAGCGCTCAACAGCCGTAGGATCGCCGCCGCCAGAAACAGCATGCAGCACAAACCGCTCAATCCTTCGATCACGGAGAGGGGCGCGAGAACGAGAAAGGCGCACGCCAGCGTCAAAAGCACGACGGCCCTGATGGCCCGCGCGCCGCGTGACCGCGGCGCATTCGACAGCAACGGCCGGCTTAAGTGAAGACTTTCGGCGGCGCGCCTGCCGAGCGCGCGCTGGGTATGCCGCGCGACAAAGTGCCGGAGCCGATCTTCCGAGGTCAGACGGAATGACTGCAGCCATTTCGGACGTTCTTGGTGCGGGTCGGCAAGTCGCCGCGCGGTCGCGCCGCGAGGAGCGACGATCCAGACCAGGCCACGCCCCCGGCGTAGCGGCAGCAATCCGGCCGCGGCCGCCTCGATCAGCCGATCGTCGTCGAGCGGGCAATCGCTCCGTGAAATACCGTCAAATCGTTCGTAGGAGGTGCCGAGAGACGTTGCCAGTGCCGTGAGATAACCCTCCTCGGTAATGGCGTCAGCGCAAATCAGCACCCGTTCCGCGCCGACACCGATCGATCCAGCGCGACGTTCCGCGGCGGCGACAATATGGCCAGGCAGGAGATGACGGATGCAGTCGATTTCCGGGCAACTGCCCGCGCCCGCCCGCGACGAGCCATAGGGCAAAGCCGAGCCCGGGCCGCGCGGAAGGTGCGCCCGTTGCGCGCCGCCCGTGGGCCAAATTTCCGCTCTGGTGCGGCGAACAGCCGCCCCGACAACGCCACCGACTGCCACCGTTGGCCCCCCAGCGCAACGTGGAGCGCCGCCCGCCTCGACTTTTCCACGTACCCCCGCTAAGCGGGCCAAGACGGGTGACGAAACACGTAACGAGACATGCAAGCGACAAGATCGTGGCCCATGCCATCTGCAATGGCAATATCCAGAAATCTCGCGCGATGCGCGCCCCGACTCGGCCTCGCGGCCTTGATCTGCGCTATCCTTGCCGCTGCCGGCGGCGCGCTCCCGGCCGTGGCGCAAGACGGCATCGCGCTGCCGCGCGGCGCCGCAGTGCCCGGTTTCTGGGATCCGCGGCGGCGGCCCGAGCGGCCCGATCTGTCGCGCATCCAATCGATCCGGTTTCTCACCGATCTGGATTATCCGCCGTTCGACTACGCCGGAGCGGACGGCAATCCCGCCGGGTTCAACGTCGATCTGGCGCGGCTTTTATGCGACGAGATCAAGACCACCTGCACCATTCAGGCGCGCCGCTTCGACTTGCTGCTCGGGGCGCTCAACGCCAATCAAGGCGACGCGGTGATTGCGTCGATCGCCCCGACCGCGGAGGCGCGTCAACGCGCCGATTTCACCGATCCGTATTACCGCACGCCGGCCCGTTTCGTGGCGCGCGCCGACAGTCCGATCCGCGACGTCGAGCCGGAGCTCGTTGAGGGTAAGAAAATAGCGGTCGTCGCCGGCACCGCGCACGAGGCCTATCTCAAGGAAATGTTCACGGAAGCCGAGGTGAAGCCTTACGCCAACGCGGAAGCGGCGCGCACGGCGCTGCGCAACAAGGACGTCGATCTTTTATTCGGCGACGGTATTTCACTGGCATTCTGGCTTAACGGCAGCGATTCGGGCGGTTGCTGCGCCTTTCGCGGCGGGCCATACCTGGACAGCCGTTTTTTCGGCGAAGGGATCGGGATTGCGGTCAAGCGCGGCAACGATCTGTTGCGCCAGGCCTTGAACTGGGCGTTGTTCCGGCAGTGGGAGAAGGGCACCTATACCGATCTGTGGCTGCGCTACTTTCCGATCAGCCCGTTTTGAAATACCGGCATTCACGCAATATCGCACGACCACCGACGAAAGCGCGATGTGATGATGAGTGTAGAGGCCCCCATCGCTTCGCTGCGTGAAGTCGCCGAGCTGTCGCACGCCTGGCCGTTCGAGGAGGCGCGCAAGATCGTCGCGCGGCTGCAGCGAACGCCCAAGGACGAGGTGATTTTCGAGACCGGCTACGGGCCGTCCGGCCTGCCGCATATCGGCACCTTCGGCGAGGTCGCGCGCACCACGATGGTGCGGCACGCGTTTCGCGTCCTCACCGACGATAGGATAAAGACCCGCCTGATCGCGTTCTCCGACGACATGGACGGGCTGCGCAAGGTCCCCGACAACGTGCCGAACAAGGAGATGATCGCGGCCCATCTCGGCAAGCCGCTGACCCAGGTGCCGGACCCGTTCGGCACGCATGACAGTTTCGCCGCCCACAATAATGCGCGGCTGCGCGCGTTTCTCGACCGGTTCGGCTTCGCTTACGAGTTCATGTCGTCGACGGCTTGCTACAGGTCGGGGCGCTTCGACGCCGCGCTGTTGCGGATGCTGGCGCATTTCGAGGAGGTCATGGAGGTCATGCTGCCGTCGCTGCGCGAAGAGCGCGCGCAGACCTATTCGCCGTTTCTGCCGATCGATCCGAACACCGGGATCGTGTTGCAGGTGCCGGTGATTGCGCACGACGCCAAGGCCGGGACGATTACTTACGAAACCGCCGGAGAGCGCGTTACCGCCCCGGTCACCGGCGGACGTTGCAAGCTGCAATGGAAGCCGGATTGGGCGATGCGCTGGGTCGCGCTCGGCGTCGATTACGAAATGGCCGGCAAGGATTTGATCGACTCGGTCAAGCTGTCCGGCGAAATCTGCCGCACGCTTGGCGGCACACCGCCGGAAGGCTTCAATTACGAGCTTTTCTTGGACGAGAACGGGCAGAAAATCTCAAAGTCGAAGGGCAACGGACTGACCATCGACGAATGGCTGCGTTACGCCAGCCCGGAAAGCCTGTCGTTGTTCATGTATCGCGAGCCGAAGGCGGCGAAGCGGCTCTATTTCGATGTCATCCCGCGGCATGTCGACGACTATCTGCAATTCTTGGACGCTTATCCGCGCCAAGCGCC
>Ga0335078_10016322_pt1 | contig 11021 bp, 10 predicted proteins | sample Lox_Sample_32_FD_206711 | JGI IMG/M metagenome (GOLD analysis project Ga0335078, IMG submission 206711) | Soil microbial communities from Loxahatchee National Wildlife Refuge, Florida, United States - Lox_Sample_3.2 | ecosystem: Environmental > Terrestrial > Soil > Wetlands | place: USA...
GCTCGAGGCGGCTCACCTGCGTGCTGACCGGCTGCGACAACAGCACCCCGACGCCGCCGAGGATCGCGAATCCCGCGAGATAGACGAGCAGGATCGCCAGCCCCCGCGGGAGTCCGGTCCGGTGCAACAGCCTGACGATCGGATTGAGGATCAGGGCGATCGTGCTCGCGGCGAGCAGGATCAGGAGCACGGTCCCGGTCGCTCGCGCGAGCGCCCACAGGCCGAGGATGGCGAGCGGAAGCACCACGAGCTGGATCCAGCGCGGGACGACCACCGGCGGAGGCGGAACCGCGCCCGCGGTCAGCCCCGGCCCCGATTCAACCGCAGGGCGATCGGCGAGCGGCTCGCCCAGCCCCTCGGCATCGGTACGCTCGCCGCCCTCGCCCGCGGCGGGCGGAACGCTGCCCGATCGCCTGGGGAACCTCAAACGCATGCACCTGGAAGTATGAGCACCGGCAAGACGTGAGTGAACCCGTGACCATCCTGTTCGTCGGCGACGTCGTCGGCGGTATCGGCAAGCGCACGCTGCTGGCGTTGCTGCCGGCGCTGCGCGACCGGCACTCGCCGGACTTCGTCGTGGTCAACGGCGAGAACGCCGCCGGCGGGGTCGGGATCACGCCGAAGATCGCCAAGGAGATGTTCGCCGCCGGGGTCGACGCGATCACGCTCGGCAACCACACCTACCGCCACAAGGAGGTGTACGCGTACCTCGACGAGGAGGACCGGATCCTCCGGCCCGCGAACTTCCTCGCGAGCCAGCCCGGTCACGGGTCGTGCGTGGTCAGCAGCGAGGCCGGCGCCCGGCTCGGGGTCATCTCGCTGTCGGGCAACCTGTTCATGAAGGCGGGGCGACCGGCGTTCCCCGAGGCGGACGCGTCGGTGTACGCGCTCGAGGGCAAGGTCGATCACGTGCTCGTCGACATGCACGCCGAGGCGACGAGCGAGAAGGTCGCGATGGGCTGGCACCTCGACGGTCGCGTGACCGCGGTCGTCGGCACCCACACGCATGTGCCGACCGCCGACGCGCGGGTCCTGCCCGGCGGGACGGCCTACATCACCGACGTCGGGATGACCGGGGCGCGCGGCGGCGTGATCGGCGTCAGGCGCGACCTGGCGCTGACGTCGATGGTCACCCAGATGCCGATCAGGTTCGAGACCTCAGACGACGACCCGTGGCTGAACGGGGTCGTGATCCGGGCGGGCGAACCGATGCGCGCGCAGGCGATCGAGCAGGTGCTCGAGCCGGCGCCGGGGGTGGTTTAGGTTCAGGTTTGGGGGGATTTTTGGGTCGGCCCGGGTTGGCCGGCGCGGTCGCCATCGAGCGCGCGGCCCGGACCAAAACGTCGTCAGGGGGCGCCGGCAACCGCCAGCGGCGGCGCCTCGACGCCCCGGTCGACCGGCGAGGTCAGCGCGTGCTCGAGCTCCGACGGGAAGCTCCCGAACACGGCCACGACGACCCACGGGAAGAACCACACGATGTATGAGTACAGCCAGTAGCTGGCGCTGAGCTGCAGCGCGATCAGCAGGGCCGCTCCGAGCGCGGCCACCTCGATCAGCCCCCGCCGGCGCGGCACGAACATCACCGCGATCACGGCCGCCACGGTGGCGCCCTGGAACAGGCGCTGGACGGCGTTGAGGCCTCCCCACAGCCCCCAGATCGTGAACGGCGACGTGCGCCCGGCCTGGTAGGCGATCGTGTCGCGCCAGAACGCTCCCCAGTTGCCGTCGAGCAGCACCGGCAGCATCACGATGAACGCGGTCAGCGCGTAGGCCAGCACGTAGCGCACGACCTCGCGCCAGCGCGGCGGCTCGTCGATTCCGCGCAGGAGCAGCGGCGCGAGCGCAAGCGGTGCGAACTTGGTCAGGCCGGCGAGCGCGCCCACCACCCCCCGGGCCGGCGCGGAGGTGATCACGAGCAGCGCGATCACCAGCAGCAGCGCGACCAGAGAGTCGTTCGTGTTCGAGCTGAGCGTCCACAGCGTGAACGGATACGCGGCCCACGCATACGCGAGCACGACCCCCAGCGTCGGTCCGCGGACCCGGCGACCCAGCCAGTACAGGCCGAACAGCGTCAGCAGGTCGAACACGATCGCGGCGGCGTGGGCCGCGGGCAGGTCGTCCCACGTGCCGCTCCACCCGAGGATCATCCGGAACGGGACGTAGGCGTAGTAGGCCACCGGTCCGTAGGTGTCGCCGTTGGAGTTGTCCTTGGGCCAGTTCCCGTACAGCGGCTGGTCGTGGATCAGCTTGTCGGCCCCGATCACGCCGGCGTAGCCGACGTCGATCACGTTCGAGTTCACGACGTTCAAGCCGACCCGGAACCCGACCAGGAAGAGCACGCCGATCGCCAGCCACGAGATCGGCAGGTACACGCGGAGCGGCGTCCGGGGCCGGCCGCGCCCGAAGCCGAGCAGCACCATGCGGACCAGCAGGTACAGCATCGACGGGTACATCGCCGGGGTCGACAGCCCGATGTTCGCGTGGTTGAACAGCGCCAGCGAGACCGACAGGGCGAGCAGCGCCACCAGGTCGAGGTGCAGCAGCGACCAGGCGCGACGCTCGCGGCCGCCGCCCGGAAGGCGCTTGCGGCGCCACGGCAGGAACGGCACGATGAACATCGCGCACAGCGGGAGCCAGATGTACCAGGCGTTGACACGCCGGCCGAATGCCCCCGGGTAGCCCCGCGCCATCGACCACGCCACCTGGAAGCCGGTCCAGACCTGGGTCACGGCGCCGGTGGAGTCGTCGATGTAGACCTGCGCCAGCTCGGACTGGTGCTTCCCGGACGAGAACCAGCTGACCTGCCACTGCCCCGGCCCCTTCGTGTACTCGTAGGCGATCGCATCCGGGTGCTTGCGCAGCTCGGCCTTGATCTTCAGGGTCGCCGCGGCGATCGACTTGACCTTGGCGGCGGTCAGCCGGTACCCCTTCGGCGGGACGTTCTGCTGTGAGACGAGGACCGGGGTGTTCGGGTCCGTCGTCGTGGTGGTGGTGACCGTGGTGGTCGTCGTGACCGTGGCGGCTGCGCTCGCCACCGGCGCCGCGACGAGCCCCGCCACGACGAGCACCCCCGCGAGGAAGAGCGCTACGAGCTGTGGGCGACGCCCATCTACGCCCGGAAGCTCCAAAGCTTCTGCCCGATGAACGACAGCGGCGTGCCGGCCGCGATCGCGATCGCCTGCGCGGCCACCTTCATCAGGCCCGCGTCGACCAGCAGGACCAGCACGACGTAGGTGAAGCCGAACGCGACCAGCGAGACCGCGAAGAACCGCACGGCCTGGAGCACCGGGTGATCCTGCTTGGCGTCGAACGTCCAGTGCCGGTTCAGCCAGAAGTTGTTCAGCACCGATACGGCCCAGGCGATCACCGCGGACAGGTGGTAGTCGATGCCGAGCAGGTGGACGCACGCGGCGAACACCGCCAGGTTGACGACATAGCCGCTCGCCCCGACCGCGCCGAACCGAACCAGCTGAAGCCAGTTGTGGGTGCGGCCCAGTCCGGCGCGAAGCCGCACCAGCGGCTGGCCGACGGCACCGCGGCTGCGAATCGGCAGCTCCACCGTCGTTGTCAGCTCGTCAGGCATTCGCGGAAATGTATCGGCGGGATGTCGGGCGCACGTAAGAAGTCCGTTGACGATTAATCGCGTCCTAACCCCGACTCGCCGTCTCTAATCCCGAAGTGCTCGCGCACCATCGGTGCGACGTCGCACAGCGACCATCGTGCGCGCGCCGCCGAGGAAGCGGGACCGGTGCCGCACCACAATAGGGCACCAAGCGAATCGGTTCGGTGCAGAGAGCCGTGGCTGCCGCCGCCGACGTGGTCCGCGCCGCCCCAGTCGACGAACTCGAAGCCGGGCGACGCCGACAGCAGGACGTCCCCCGCGGTCGGGCATTTGAGCGCCGACCAGATCCGCGCGAGCGCGTCCGGGTACTCGCTGCAGAGAAAGCGGCCGTCCTGGGCCTCGCCCAGCAGCGCCGCGAGATCCCCCTCGACGTCCCAGCGCCCCCCGCGATCGTCCTCGAGCTGATCGCCGGGCGCGAACCGCAGCTCCCCGCGGCGACTGCGGACGACCGCCTCCTCGCGCGCGGGCCCGGCCAGCCACAGCACGAGATCGACGCCCTCGACCTCGCGGACGGCCTCGACCGACCGCGTCACCAGCTCGTCGCGCCGGTCGAGGTCGAGCGCGTAGATCATCGCGGCTCGCTGCGCGGGGCTGAGCGCGACCTCGGCGCCGGCCGAGCGCGCGGCGCTCCGCGTGGCCACGTCGAATTCCGCGAACGCGCGATCGAGGCGGATCCGCTCCTCGACCGCGGCCTGGGAGTGATCGGAGGTGACGATCACCGCATGCTCGTCGAGAAACGCGTCGGGACCGCCGGCCGCGTGCATGAGCCGCTCGAGCTGGCGGTCCGCCGACGCGATCGAGGTCACCTGGGCGTGGGGTCCGTTCTTGTGCGACCACGCGTCGTTGTCGGGCAGCGAGAACAGCATGAAGTCGAACAGGTCGTGCTCGACCAGGTAGGCCCCCACGCAACCCGTGTGCTGGTCCCGGATTCCCGGCATCCCGAGCTGCCCCCGGCACCCGGTCTTCCGGCTCGCGTACAGGTCGGCGTAGAACAGCTCCCGGGGGCCGTCGATCGTCCGCCGGAACAGGGTCGAGGTCACGATCCGCGCCAGCGCGGTCTCGTTCGAGACCTCGTGGTGGTGCCGGCCGCGATAGATCAGGTACGTGGTGCCGGCGGTGCGGACGTCGGCGTCGTCGAGCGACTCGTAGACGGTCTCGACTTCGGGCGAGAGGTGCTCGGCGTTCATCCGGTAGACGGTGTCGGTCAGCGAGCGCAGCACCCCGAACTGGCGGCTCGCGGAGAAGCTCGAGCCGTACTCGACGTAGCGGCCCTCCTCCCGGTGGTACCAGTTCATGCTCGGGATCCAGTGGCCGTCCGGCCCCACCCCGGTGGTGATTGTCGCCGCGCACACCGGCGTGACCGAGGGAAACGCGGCCACGCAGTCGTCGACGTAGCAGCCGTCGCGACGGATCCGGGCGAGCGCCGGCGCGCGCCCGTTGGCGATCGCCCGCTCGAGCATCGAGGGCTTGAGCGCGTCGATCACCACCAGCACGAGCTTCTTGGATGCGGTCACGAGAGAATCGTCCCCCGGCTGGGGCGGCTCAACGCAGGATCCGAAGACCTGCGTACTTCTGCTCCGAGCGCCGGCGGCCGGCGATCAGCAACCACAGCAGCGCCAGCAGGCCGATCGGCCCGATCGGCGGCGCGACGACCGACAGGCCCGAATACACGGTCCCGGTGCCCTCGGCGTACAGCGGCACCGCCGCGGCCGCCTCCCGGTCCAGTCGCGCCCTCACCCGCACGAATAGCGGCCGCGTCGCGAGCGCGCCGATCACGGCGCACACGACGCCGCCGGCCAACCCGGGCCAGCTCGTGTGGTGGCCCTGGGCCAGCGCACCCGCGAAGAACAGCGCCCCGAGCGCTGCGCTGATCGCCCCGAGCACGACCGTCAGCGGCTCGGAATCGACCTGCCGGCGCTCGATCAGCGCGAGCACGATCGCCCCGACCGCCATTCCGAGCAGGAATGGCGCGCTCTGCAGGAAAGAGTAGTCCGTGCCGGTGAAGTGGATCTCGACGTCGCCCGCGGCGAGTCCGCCCGCAACGAGCGCAGGCAGAAACGGGCGGATGCCGACCGCGCCGGCGATCCCGATGCCCTGGCAGATGTCGAAGGCGAGATGCACGTTGGTGTACCGTGACCACCCGTGACGATAGAGGAGAGGGCGAAGTGAGCCCAGCGTCCCGGCGCCCGCGATCGACGGCCCGAGACATCGAGCGCTACGGGGCGCTGTTCGCGGAGCGGACAAAGGTGATGAAGTCCTCGGCGATGCGCGATCTGATGGCGCTCACCGAGCGTGACGACGTGATCTCGCTGGCCGGCGGTCTGCCCGACACCTCGACGTTCCCCCCCGACTCGTACGCGTCGCTGATGAGCGCGGTCGCGGCCAATTCGTGTGCGCGCGCGCTGCAATACGGCCCGACGGAGGGGCTCGCGGTGGCCAAGCACTGCATCGCCGAGGTGATGCGCGCGGAGGCGATGGAGGTCGACGAGGACGAGCTGCTCGTGACCACCGGCGGCCAGCAGGTGATCGACCTCGTCTGCAAGACGCTGCTGGACCCCGGTGACGTGGTTGTCTGCGAGGCGCCGACATACCCGGGGGCTGTCCCGACGTTCTGCGCCTACCAGGCCAAGGTCGTCCAGGTGACGATGGATCGCGACGGGATGCGCACCGACGAGCTCTCCTCGACGCTCGACGAGCTCGAGCGCGCCGGCCACCGCCCGAAGTTCATCTACACCGTCCCGAACTTCCACAACCCGGCCGGCGTGACGCTGTCGCTCGAACGCCGGCACGAGCTCGTCCGGATCGCGTCCGAGCGCGAGCTGCTCGTGCTCGAGGACAATCCCTACGGCCTGCTCCGCTACGAGGGGTCGCCGCTGCCGACGCTCCGCTCGCTCGACGAGGAGTTCATCATCTACGCGGGCACGTTCTCGAAGATCCTGTCGCCCGGCGTCCGCCTCGGCTGGACGACAGCGCCGGCGCCGGTGCTGGCGAAGATGAACCTCGGCAAGCAGGCGGCTGATCTGTGCTCGTCCTCGATCTCCCAGTACTTCGTCTCGGCGTACTTCGAGTCGGTCCACCCGCCCTCGTGGGAGGAGTACGTGCGGTCCCTGATCGAGATCTACCGCCGGCGTCGCGACGTGATGCTCGACGCCCTCGCCGAGCACTTCCCGCGCGAGGCGGAATGGACCCATCCCCAGGGTGGGCTGTTCATCTGGGCCACGCTGCCGGACTACATCGACACCACCGACCTCTTGGCGCGCGCGCTCGAGGAGCACGTCGCGTTCGTCCCCGGCCGCGCCGCGTTCGTCGACGGGCGCGGCGGCTCGTCGATGCGGCTTAACTTCTCGGGCGTCAGCGAGGACGAGATCCGCGAGGGGATCAGGCAGATCGGCGAGGTCGTGCGCGAGCAGGTCGAGCTGTACGGCGCGCTGACCGGAAGCGCCCCGGCGCCCGCGGCGCGGCGCAGCGGCGCGGGCGACCCCGAGCCCGCGAGCCGCCCCGCCCGGCCCCCGGCCGCCAATGCCGGCGAGCCGGCCAACGTCCTGCAGCTCCGGCGCAAGCGGGCCTAGCAAAGTGAGTCGAATCGCCGTGCTCAAGGGCGGTCGCTCGCTCGAGCGCCAGGTGTCGCTGAAGTCCGGCGCGAGGGTGCAGGACGCGCTCGAGCGCCTCGGACACGAGGTCACCCCGATCGATGTCGGCGCCGACCTCGTCGGCCGCCTCACCGCCGATCGGCCCGACCTGGCGTTCGTGGCCCTCCACGGTCGCGACGGCGAGGACGGCACCGTGCAGGAGCTGCTCGAGGTGATGGGCATCCCCCACACCGGGTCGGGGGTGTCGGCGTGCATCCGCGCCGCCGACAAGGTGCTCGCCAAGCACGCGATGCGCGACCTTCAGGTCCCGACCCCCGACTTCTACGCGTTCAGCGAGACCGCGTTCCGGGAGCTCGGTGCGGCCCAGGCGCTGCCGGCGATCGAGGAGCGGCTGCAGTTCCCGATCGTGGTCAAGCCGGCCGGGCAGGGTTCGGCGCTCGGGATCAAGTTCGCCCGGACCCCGTCCGACGTCCCCGGGGCGCTGATCGCGGCGTTCTCGTATGACCGCAAGGTGCTGCTCGAGCGGTACGTGGCCGGCCGCGACCTGGCGGTGTCGATCATCGACGAGGGCGGCGCTCCGCGCGCGCTCCCGATCGTCGAGGCCGTCCCCGAGCAGGAGGACTTCTACGACTTCGAGTCGCGCTACGAGATCGGCCGCACCCGGTTCGTCTGTCCGGCCGAGCTCGACGAGCCGGTCGCCGAGCGCGCCGCCGCGATCGCGCTCGAGGTGTACGCGCTGCTCGGGCTGTCGGGGTTCGCCCGCGTGGACCTGATGCTCGAGGCCGGGAGCGACGAGCTGTACGTGCTCGAGGCGGACTCGATCCCGGGGCTGACCGAGACGAGCCTGCTCCCGCAGGCCGCGGACGCGGCCGGGATCGGGTTCGACGAGCTGATCGGGCGGATCGTCGAGGCCGCCGGCGCGCTCGCGCCCGAGCTACCCCGGTAACGGGTGTCCCGCTGTCCGGGATCGCGGCGCCCGGGCAAGCCCCTACTCGCCGGCGAAGTCCTCGGGCGTCACGTGATCGAGGAAGTCCTTGAACTTCTCGACGACCTCCTCGGTGTCCTCGACCTCGTGCTCGAACTCGATCGCCGACTCGGCGATCACCTCGTCGGCGGCGTAGATCGGGGCGCCGGCGCGGACCGCCAGCGCGAGCGCGTCGCTGGGCCGCGAGTCGATCTCGAGCTCGCGGCCGTTGACTCGCAGGCTGATCGACGCGTAAAAGGTGTTCTCGCGCAGCTCCGTGACCGCGACGCGCGTGCATTCGACATCGAGCTCGCCGAGCACGTCCGATAGCAGATCGTGGGTCATCGGGCGCGGCGTCGATGCCCCCTGGAGCTTCATCAGAATCGCCGCGGCCTCCGGATGGCCGATCCAGATCGGCAGGAACTTGTTGTTTTCGACGGTCTTCAACAAGACGATCGGCTGCTTACCGACCATGTCGAAGCTCACGCCGTAGATGACCATCTCCTGCACGTACAGCTCCTAGATCGTTAGGGGTGTGGCAAGTATAGGCCGCCGTCCGGGGTTGCCCAGCACGTCGAGCCGGGGCCGATTCACTCGATCGCGCCCTCCTCCTGCAGCACCCGACGGGCCACCGCGAGGGCCGAGTTGGAGGCCGGCACGCCCGCATACACGGCCGTGTGGATGAACACCTCGTTGATCTCCTCGACGGTCAGACCGTTGCGCAGCGCCGCCCGGACGTGCATGCCGACCTCGCCTTCGGCGCGCATCGAGATCAGCGCCGCGAGCGTGATCGCGCTCCGCGTGCGGCGGTCGAGGCCGGGCCGCGACCAGACCCCGCCCCAGGCGTAGCGAGTGATGAACTCCTGCCACGGGGCCCCGAAGCTGCCCGCGGTGGCGGCGGCCCGGTCGACGTGCTCGTCGCCGAGCACCTCGCGCCGCGTCTTCATTCCGATATCGAAGTCGCTCACCGGTCAAGCCTCCTCATCGCTCAGAAACCTCAGGATCATGGCGGTGGTCAGATCCGGCCGTTCGATCGTGGCCAGATGCGCCGCGGGCGAGACCACCTCAAAGCGCGCACCCGGGATCAGCTCCGCGATCTGCCGGCCATGCTCGGGAGGGGTGGACGGATCGTGCTCGCCGGCCAGCACGAGCGTCGGCGCGGTGATCGACGGTAGATCGCCCCGGAGGTCCATCTCGGCGATCGCCTCGCAGCACCCGGCGTAGCCCTCGCGCGGGGTGGACGCCAGGATCCCACGCATACGCTCGACCACGGGCTTGCCGTGTTCGCTCTCGCTGAACCCTGGGGTGAACCAACGCCCCAGCACGGCGTCGGCGATCGCGCCCACTCCCTCCGCTCGCACCGTGGCCGCCCGCTCGTGCCAGCCCTCCGGCGGTCCGAGCCGAGCCGACGTGCAGCACAAGACGACGCGCTCCACCCGATCGGGGGCGTGGGCGGCCACCCACATGCTGATCATTCCGCCGATCGACAGGCCGCACAACAGCACCCGTTCGATCTCGAGCCGGTCGAGCAGCGCGACCAGATCCGAGCCGAGGTCGGACATCGAGTACGGGCCCGGGGGAACGTCGGAGCTCCCGTGGCCGCGGATCTCGTAGCGCAGCGTGCGAAAGTGTTCGCGGAGCCGGCCGGACTGCGGCTGCCAGAAGGTCAGATCGGTCCCGAGCGACCCGCTGAACGCGATCACCGGCGCCCCCTCGGGGCCCTCGAGCGAGTAGTTGAGCTCAGTGGGCACGGTGCGCCGCCAGCGCTCGATCGATCAGCGCGGACGTCACGCCGAGGTACGCGGCCGGGTTCAGCGCGGCATCGACGCCGTCCTCGCCGAGCGCGTCGGCCACCTCGGGAAGCTCGAGCAGCACGTCCCGGAAGCCCCGGCCAGAGCCGACCGACCGCCGCGCGGCCTTCTCAACCAACTCCTGAGCATCGGCGCGGCCGAGCGCCGGCGCGAGCGCCGCCGCGACGCTCTCGCTCATCACCAGCGCGCCGGTCATCTCCATGTCGTCGCGCATCTTCTCAGGGTCGACCTCGAGTCCGGACAGCAGCTCATCGAGCATGGCTGCGGCGGATCCGGTCAGGCGCAGCAGCGCCGGCAGCGTCTCCCATTCGGCCTGCCAGCTCCCGGCGCCGCGCTCGTGCTCCTGCATCATCGCCCCGAGCATCGTCGCCACCAGCCCGGGGCCGCGCTGCGCGCACGCCACCAGCCCGATCGCGCCGACCGGGTTGCGCTTGTGCGGCATCGTCGAGGAGCCGCCGCGACCCTCCCCGCCGCCCTCGCTGACCTCGGCCACCTCGGTCTGGGCGAGCAGCGCCACGTCGCGTCCGATCTTGCCCATCACCCCCAGCGCGGCCCCGAGCGCGGCGGCGATGCGCGCCGGTCGCAGCCGGATCGTGTGCCACGGGAGCTCGGGCGCGGAAAGCCCCAGCTGGTCGGCCAGCTCGGCGGCGACGTCGAGACCCCGATCCCCGAGGCTCGCGAGCGTGCCGACCGCGCCGCCGAACTGCACGGCGAGCTCCCGGTCGCGGACCCCGGTCAGCTCGGCGGCGACGCCGTCGATGCCGTCGAGCCAGCCCGCGGCCTTGAGGCCGAACGTCAGCGGGAGCGCCTGCTGGAGCAGCGTCCGCCCGGGTTCGATCGCCCCGCGATAACGCGAGACGAGCTCGGCGCACGCGTCCGCGGCCGCCTCCAGGTCCCCGAGCACCCGGTCGAGCGCGCGCCGGGTGACGAGCATCATCGCGGTGTCGACCACGTCCTGGCTGGTCGCGCCCTTGTGAAGGTGCGCGGCGGCGGCGCCCGAGATCTGCCGGCGGAGCGCCCGCAGCAGTCCAGGC
>Ga0335078_10016323_pt1 | contig 11021 bp, 4 predicted proteins | sample Lox_Sample_32_FD_206711 | JGI IMG/M metagenome (GOLD analysis project Ga0335078, IMG submission 206711) | Soil microbial communities from Loxahatchee National Wildlife Refuge, Florida, United States - Lox_Sample_3.2 | ecosystem: Environmental > Terrestrial > Soil > Wetlands | place: USA: Florida...
GTGCGACGATCTCCGCGCCTGGCAGCCCGCCGCGATCGTTTACGCCGTCGGGGCGCAGGGCACCAAGAAGCTGGGAATGCCTGGCGAAGACGCGCGCGGCGTCTATTCGGCCAAGGACTTCGTCTACCACTACAACGGGCTGCCTCCGTTTTCCTCGCAGGACTTTTCCACCGGCCGGCGCGTGGCCATCGTCGGCATGGGCAACGTCATGGTCGACATCGCGCGCTGGTTGCTGATCGATCAGCCGGGCGCGAAGCCGGACGAGGTGACGGTGATCGCGCGGCGCGGTCCGTTCGAGGTCAAGTTCGACGAGAAGGAGTTTGACTACGTGGAACAGTTCCTCGACCGCCGTCTGTTCCGCGAGGAACTGGCGCGTGTGTCCGGCGTGGTGGCCGCGGCCGGGCAGGACGTGAGCACCGTGGCCGATTCGGTGTTTCCCTGGATCAAGAACGAGCCTTCAGCCCCGCCGTCGTCAAAGCTGAGCTTCCGCTTCCTCACCTCACCGGTGGCGATTGAACCCGACGTCGCCGGGCGCATCGAGCGCTTGCGCGTTGTGGACAATCTGCTGGTCCGCCAGGGCGAAGAGACGAAAGCCCGCGCCACCGACAACGAGTCCGCGCTGCCCTTCGATACGCTGATCTTCGCGATTGGCGACGTCGCCGATCCCACCGTCGGGCTGCCGTACGGCAAGAACGAGTATCTTGCCAACACCGATCCGGCGGACCCCGATCGCGCCGCTTACGAGGTCTTCGATCCCGCCACGGGCATCGCGCTTCCGGGCAGCTATCTCGTGGGATGGGCTCGTAAGGCGAGCGAAGGATTGGTGGGCAAGGCACGCTTCGACGCCGAGCGCGGCTGCGATTACGTCCTGAAGTATCTGGCGCAGGCGAGGCAACAGTCGACGCCGGCGGCGGCAGAGATTCTGGACAGGCTGCGGGCCCAGAACGGCCCGGTCGTCGCGAAGCAGGACGTGGAACGGCTGTTCCAGGCGGAGGCTCGCCAGGCCCAGTCGATGGGTCTCGCGGAGTTCAAGTACCCCACGAACCAGGAAATGCTCGCCGCGATTCAGGAAGTGCCGGAGGCTCATTGCGTCGCCTGATTCGTCGCAAGCGTACCCTGCTGAGACTTCCCAACGATCTGCTGATCCCCTTGCGCCATCGACCTCGCACAAGCTAGGCTAACCTCGATTGCTCGGCACGGGCCGGTATCGAGCGTCGGAATCGAGCATCGAAGGATACCGCTCCAGCATGGTCCGCATTTTCTCATCGCCGGCCGCTGAAGATCGTCTCACCGTCGCGGCCGAATTCATGGGCGGATTCGCGCCGGCGTCGGAGCGCCTGCTGGTCGGCGCTTCGCGCGAGGCAGTGGATCGGTTCGCGCACAGCCTGGCCACGCGGCTGAAGGCCACCTTTGGACTCCATCGCTTCACCTTGATCCAGCTTGCCGCACAGCTCGCGACTCCGGATTTCGCCACGCGGGGGGTAGCACACAGCACCCCGCTCGCGTCCGAAGCCGTCGCGGCACGCTCCGTCTTCGAGGCGATCGAGGCGGGCGAGCTTGCCTACTTCAAACCGGTGGCACGCATGCCCGGTTTCGCGCGGGCGCTCGGCTCAACGCTCGGGGAACTCCGCCTGGCGGAGGTCACATCCAGCGCGTTCGCGGGGCTCAGTGCCAACGGATCATCCACCGCCGCTCACGATCTCGCGCAATTGCTGCAGATTTTCCAGAATCAGGCGGAACGCGCCTCGGTGGCAGATCGCGCGGCTCTGTTCCGAACGGCGGCTCGATCGCTCGACGAGAGGCATTCCCTATTCCCAAACTGGCCGATACTCTTCCTCGACGTTCCGCTGTTTTCAGCGGCAGAACGAGAATTCGTACGCGCTTTGGTAACTGCGGCAACGGACATCCTGATCACGGTTCCATCAGGAGACGAGCGTACGCTGAGGGCGCTCGGCTCCATTCCCGGCGCGGAGCCAGCGGCCCCGTCCGAACCCGCGGTTGACTCCAGCCTGCAGCGCCTGCGCTCCTACCTGTTCTCGCCGCAGGAGCCTGTCGAGAGCACCGGCGATGGCGCGGTCTGCTTCTTTTCCGCACCGGGCGAGGGTCGCGAATGCCTGGAGATCGCCCGGCGCATCCTCGAAGAATCGGGCATGGGCATCGCGTTCGACCAGATAGGTATTCTGCTGCGCGCGCCGTCAGGGTACGCGGCGTTGCTGGAGACCGCGCTCGCCCGCGCCCGGATTCCCGCTTACTTCACGCGCGGCAGCCGTCGTCCCGATCCGTCGGGTCGCGCCTTTCTGGCGATCCTCGGCTGTGCTGCGGAAGGACTGTCCGCGGCGCGATTCGCGGAGTATCTCTCGCTCGGGCAAGTGCCCGCGCTCGGCGAGAGAGGCGCGCCGGCGCCAGCCGATCTGCCGTGGGCTCGTCCGGACGATGAAGGATTAGGCCCAGCCTCCTTGCCGCTCGAGAGCGAAGCCCAGGATCGCGCGGCCAGCATCGCAAATGAGATCACAGAAGCCGCTGAGGATGCGCCGGCGTTCGAGGGTACGCTGCGGGCACCTTGGAAATGGGAACGGCTGCTGGTGGAGGCGGCGGTCATTGGAGGTGCGGACCGCTGGGCGCGGCGGATTAACGGGCTCGAGTCGGAGTGGAAACTGAAGCTGAGCCGGCTCGTCCAGGAAGAGCCGGACTCGCCGCGGATCCGCGGCCTCAATCGCGATCTCAGCCAGCTTGCGCACCTGCGAGCGTTCGCCATGCCGGTGATCGAGAGGCTTGCGGCCTTGCCGGCCGAGGCTTCCTGGGGCGAGTGGCTTGAGCATCTCAAGTACCTCGCACCCTTCGTGCTGAGGCGGCCGGAGCGCGTCCTTGGACTGCTGGCTGAGCTCGAGCCGATGGATCGAGTGGGCCCCACGACGCTCGTCGAGGTCCGAAGCGTGCTGCAGGATCGACTGGCTACCCTCGACCCCGAACGGCCGCGGCGCGATTACGGTCGCGTGTTCGTTGGAACTCCCGACCAGGCGCGAGGTCGAAGCTTCGAGGTTGTGTTCGTCCCGGGTCTCGCCGAGCGCATCTTCCCCCAGCGCGTCGGCGAAGATCCTCTTCTGCTGGACGCGCTGAGAAAACAGCTCGATCACGAACTTTCCTTGCAGGAGGACCGTGTTCAGAACGAGCGCCTGCAACTGAAGCTCGCGGCAGGCGCAGCACGGAGACGCATCTACATTTCCTATCCCAGGCTGGAAGTGGCGCGCGCGCGCCAGCGCGTGCCGTCATTCTATGCTCTGGACGTACAGCGGGCGACCCGGGGGAAGATCCCTCGCTTCGAGCAGCTCGAAGACGAGGCGCGTCGCGAGGCTGCGGCGGCTCTGGACTGGCCCGCGCCGCAGGAAGCCGCCAGCGCCATCGACGACATGGAGCATGATCTCGCGGTGCTCGGCCCATTGCTGCGCTCTCCTTCGGACGAGTCCCTCAAGGGACGGGCTCGCTACCTGCTCGATCTGAATCAGAATCTGGCACGGTCGCTGCGCTCTCGCTGGTACCGATGGGCGAAAGGATGGTCAGCAGCCGACGGGCTCTGCGAACCGACCCCGGCGGTCATCGGAGCCCTCGCCGGTGATCGCCTCACGTCAAGACCCTATTCCGCCTCGGGGCTCCAGAGATACGCGCAATGCCCGTATCAGTTTCTGCTCTCGGCGATTCACAAGCTGGAGCCGCGCGAAGAGGCCGTTCCGCTGGTGAAAATGGACCCGCTGACCCGAGGCAGCATCTTCCATCGAGTGCAGGCCGATTTCATGCGGCGATTGCAGCAGTCGGGCGGCCTGCCAGTCACTTTGGGGAACCTGGCCGAGGCGCAGAGCGTGCTTGACCAGACGCTCGCCGCGGTGGCCGAGCAGCAGCGCGACCAACTCGCGCCGGCCATCCTCCAGGTGTGGCGCGACAGCATCGAGGGAATCCGAACGGACCTGCGTGGATGGCTGCAGCGCATGGCCGACACTCCGAGCGAATGGCTGCCCGTTCATTTCGAGTTCGGAATCGGATTCCCTCCCGAGGAAGGACGCGATCTCTTGAGCGTCAAAGAGCCGGTCACCCTGCCCGGTGGCTACCGGTTCCATGGCTACGTCGATCTGATTGAACGCCGGGCGGAGGGTCCGGAACTGCGCGTGACGGACTATAAGACCGGCGCGAACCGCACCGAGGAGGGCATGATCTTCGGCGGCGGCGAGGTACTGCAGCCGGTGCTCTACGGGCTGGCGGTCGAAGCGGCCCTCCACGAGCATGTCGGCGAGGGACGCCTCTACTTCTGCACATCGGTTGGAGGTTTTCGCGACCGCGTGGTGACGCTTCATGATCTCACGCGGCAGCGGGGCCGGCTGCTGCTTGAAACCGTCAATCGCGCGATTGAGCGTCCATTCCTCGCGCCGGCACCCAAGGAGAAAGCCTGCGCGCGCTGCGACTTCCAGCAGGTGTGCGGCCCGATGGAGGAGCGTCGCCTTGCCGGGAAAAATGCCGATCCCCTCGACGACTTGAACACGTTGCGGGGACTCCTATGAAACAGCTCACTGACCACAAAGCCCGCAGGATGATCAAGACGTCTCTTGGCCGCAGCATGCTCGTGGAGGCTGCGGCGGGAACCGGCAAAACAACCGAGTTGGTGAATCGGATCGTGAACGTCATCGCCCACGGCCGGGCCAGGATCGACGAGATCGTCGCCGTCACGTTCACGGAGAAAGCAGCAGGCGAGCTGAAATTGCGGCTGCGGTCGCGGCTTGAAGAAGAGCGCCGGAAAGCCAGGACGGACCAAGAGCGGACGCGGCTTCGGGATGCGGCCGCGGGCCTCGAAGAAGCCCACATCAGTACGATCCATGGATTCTGCGCGGAGTTGCTGCGCGAGCGCCCGGTCGAAGCCGGCGTCGATCCACAGTTCGAGGCGCTGGACGAAGGAGCGTCGCGCCGCCTCTACGATCAGGCTTTCAACCGCTGGCTCGAAACGCTGCTTGAGCATCCGCCGGAAGGCGTCCGCCGGGCCTTGCGCCGCCCGGCCAAAGAAGATCCCACAGCACGGCTGCGCAATGCCGGTTGGGAGCTTGTTCAGTGGCAGGATTATCCAGCTCCATGGCGCCGCGATTCCTTCGAACGCGATTCCGAAATCGACGCCTTGCTTGAGAAGCTCCACGCCTTTGCCGATCTGACGTCAAATCCTGCCAAGCCGAACGACCCGTTCTACGAGGACACGCGCCGGGCGCGGCGTCTGGCCGAGGACATCGACCTTGTGGAGAGAATCCGGCCGCCGGACCGGGCCCGCGACTACGACGGGCTGGAAGCTGACTTCACAACGCTGGCGACCGGCTGGAATCAGGAGGTGAAGAACTTCCGAAAGCCGCATTCGGGACACGGAGTCAATTACAAGGCCGGCGTGCGCAGAACCGATGTTCAGGCCGCGCACACTGAACTTGTCGGCGCGATTGAGCTGTTTGCCCGGCGGGCGGACGCGGACCTGGCCGCCTTGCTGCATGGCGAGTTGCGCGGCTCGATTGACCGCTATCACGAGCTCAAGGTGCAACAGGGAAGGCTGGATTTTCTCGACCTGCTGGTGCGCGCCCGCAATCTCATTCGTGATTGCGCTTCGGTTCGCGCGGAGTTTCAGCGTCGCCTGCAGTGCATCTTCATCGATGAGTTTCAGGACACCGACCCGCTGCAGGTCGAGATCCTGATGCTGCTGGCATCGGACGATTCCGCGGTCACGGACTGGCGGCACGTGACGCCCGCGCCCGGGAAGCTCTTCATCGTGGGCGATCCTAAGCAAGCCATCTACCGCTTCCGGCGCGCCGATCTCGGAATTTATCAGAAGGTGAAGGACCAGCTTGCGGCGCGCGGAGCCGCGTGCCTGGAACTGACGACCAGCTTCCGGTCCGTGCCGTCGATTCAGCGGGCCGTGAACCGGGCGTTCCGGCCGTTGATGAACGGCGATCGCGACACTCTGCAAGCGGCCTATGTGCCGCTCTCTCCGCATCGCGGCGATCACCTCGACCAACCTACCGTCGTGGCTCTGCCGGTACCAAGCCCGTTCGGCCATCAAGGCCGGGTCACGGCCACCGCCGTCGAGAAATCGCTTCCGGACGCCACGGCCGCTTTCATCCACTGGCTGATTCACGATAGCGGCTGGAATGTGACGGAGTCGCAGCGTCCGGAAGAGCTCATTCCGGTAGCCGCACGTCATGTCTGCCTTCTGTTCCGGCGCTTGGAAAGCTGGGGCGAGGACGTGGCGCGCGATTACGTCACGGCGCTCGAAGCCCGCGACATCCCGCACTTGCTCGTCGGAGGAAAGTCGTTCCATGAACGCGAGGAGGTGCAGACCATCCGCGCGGCTTTGACGGCAATCGAGTGGCCTGATGACGAGCTTTCGGTTTTCGCTACCCTCAAAGGATCGCTGTTCGCTGTCGGCGACGAGGCCCTGCTGGAGTATCGCCATCTCTATCGTCACCTGCATCCCTTCCGAAACCCCAGGGAAAATGTGGCGGAGAACCTCGCACCGATCGTACAGGCCCTCGAGATCCTCCGTGATCTCCACCGCAACCGGAACTACCGGCCCGTGGCGGAGACCCTTGCCCGGCTGCTCGAATCGACGCGCGCTCACGCCGGATTCGTTCTGCGGCCCTCCGGCGGACAGGCGCTGGCCAACGTCCTGCACATTGCGGAGCTGGCGCGGCTCTATGAAGAGGGCGGCGGCATTTCATTTCGCGGATTCGTGGAACAACTCGGCCGGGAAGCGGAAGACGGCGACGCGCCCGAGGCCCCGCTACTGGAAGAAGGTAGCGACGGCGTCCGCATCATGACCGTCCACAAGGCGAAGGGCCTCGAGTTTCCGGTGGTGATTCTAGCGGATATTACGGCGAAGTTGGCGCGGTCGCCGGCCAGCCGGCATCTGGATTCCGAGCTTGGATTGAGCGCGGTGCGAATCGGCGGCTGGACACCCGTCGAGCTCACCGAGCATGATCCCGACGAGACGGCCCGCGATCGCGCCGAGGGCGTCCGCGTAGCCTATGTGGCAGCCACGCGGGCGCGGGATTTGCTGGTGGTGCCGGCCATCGGCGACGATCCCAAAGAGCACCCTTGGGGAGCCGCGCTGAACGATTGGTGGACCAGTCCGCTCCACGGCGCGATATACCCCGATCCCGCAGAACGCCGCAATGCTCAGGCGGCACAAGAGTGTCCCGAGTTCGGCGACGACAGCGTCCGCGATCGGCCCAAGTCAGGCGCTGGACCTGACAACGTCGCGCCGGGACTGCACCGGTTTACGGAGGTGTCGGACAAGAAGAAGCCAGGCGACTACGCCGTGGTCTGGTGGGATCCGTCCAAGCTCATTCTCGATGTCAAACCCCAATTCGGTGTGCGACGCCAGGAGCTGCTGGAGCGGGTCGATCCTGAGATTGTCGCCCGCGATCGGGAAGCCTATGAACGATGGAAGAGCCATCACGACGCCGTCATCGCCAAAAGCTCTGAGCCAAGCCTGGTGGTTCGAACTGCCACCGAGCAGGCAGCGTTGAACGCGTTGGGGAATGCGCTGGGCGAGGCACCCGAAGTAAGCCTGCACGAAGTGGAACCCATGCCGGACCGGCCGGCCGGGCCACGCTTCGGCGCCCTGGTTCATGCGGTGCTGGCCACGGTAGCTCTCGATGCGGGCTCTGAAGACCTGTCCGCTGCGGCCACCCTTCAGGGCCGCATCCTCGGCGCCACGGCGGAAGAAATCGCCTTCGCGGTGGAAACGGCCTCGCGGGCGCTATCGCATCCGGTTCTGGTACGGGCACGCCGGGCGGCGGCCAATAACGCATGCCGTCGGGAAACGCCGCTCACTCTCAGTCTTCCGGATGGGATGCTGATCGAGGGTGTCGCCGATATCGCATTTCAGGAAGACGGTGCCTGGACGGTAGTCGATTTCAAGACGGACCGCGAGTTGGAAGCACGGCTCGAGATTTACCGGCGCCAAGTCGGTCTTTATGCCGAGGCGATTTCCGAGGCCACGGGCCAACCGTGCGCGGCTATACTGATGAGAGTCTGAGATGAAACTCGCTTCGCACATCGCGGTCTGCGTCCTTGCATTCGTCTCGCTGGCCATGTCTGCCACTGCGCAAAGCAGTAGATCTCATGCGACGCACAGCCGCCGATATCGCGTGTACGTTGGGACCTACACGGTTCGCGACAGCAAGGGTCTCTACGTTTACAGCTTCGATTCCGGGCGCCTAACGCCCTCCGGCAGACCGGTGCTGGCGGCCGAGACTGTGAACCCGTCGTTTTTGGCCGTCGATCCCACGCAGCGGTACCTATATGCGGTGAACGAGACCGACGATTATCAGGGTCAGAAGACCGGCGCGGTGAGCGCCTTCCGTATCGATCGCAAAACCGGCGCCCTCACCTTGCTGAACCAGGTGGCTTCCGGCGGAACCGGTCCGTGCTACGTTTCGCTGGACCGTCAAGGCCGGCACGTTCTGGTTGCGAACTACAGCAGCGGCAGCATCTCGGTTTTCCCCGTGCTGCCCGGCGGACGTTTGGGCAAGGCGACGGCATTCGTACAGAACCAAGGTCACGGCATCAACCCCGAGCGCCAGGAAGGACCGCACGCTCACGACATCGCGCTCTCGCCGGATGGGCGGTTCGCGATGGTCGCCGACCTCGGACTCGACGGGTTGCTGGTCTATCGCTTCGACGCGACTCGCGGAATGCTCACTCCGAATAATCCGCCCTTCGCCCGCGTCACTTCAGGCTCCGGACCGCGGCACTTCGTGTTTGACCCCAGCGGCACGTTCGTGTACCTGCTGAGCGAGGTTGGGTCCACCGTGACGGTGTTCAAATACAACACCCAGCGCGGCACCTTGCTTCAGGTTCAGAGTCTGTCGGCGCTTCCTGACGGCTTCAGGGGCCATAATGACGCGGCTGAAATCGCCATCGGCCGCTCGGGCAAATTCCTGTACACCTCGAATCGCGGCGACGACAGCATTATGGTTTTCGCCGTCGACCCTGTCTCGCACACGCTGAAAGTCGTGGCTCGCGTGCCGACGCTCGGCAAGACGCCGCGCAATTTCGTCATTGATCCCTCCGGCCAATATCTGCTCGCCGCGAATCAGGATTCCGACAACATCGTGGTATTCCAGATCGATCAGAAGACCGGCATTCCTATGCCCACCGGGCAGGTCGCGGAAGTATCATCGCCGGTCTGCGTCGTCTTCATGCCCGAGTGACCAAGCGCGTCAATGGATTCGCCCGCGTTTATCAACTCCTCGCTACTTCCCGACTCGCGACTCATTCCCTTGCCTTGTCGTCGTCCAGTGCTTCCCGTCGCTGGAGAACTGGACCTTGTACACGATGTGGTCCGGACCTGAGAACGTATTCAGCGTCCGCCACTGATTGGGATGGCTCGGATCGGGCTTGGCCGCGCCCCAGGTGTAATCGCTGCCCTGGATGGTCAGGCGTCCGTGATAGGCATCTCCGCCGGCGGAGTCGATCACATAGGTGTCGAAAAGGCGCTCCTGCGCGCTCCATAAAAAGACGACGGTAGCGCTCGCCGGGCCGCTGGGCTTGCTGACCTGCTGGTGACAGACGTAGAACTCACCGCTCGCCGAGCACGTGTTGGTAATCTCAACCGTCTCCTTTGAGGCCTTGCTGAATTTCGTGTCGAACGACTCATCCTCCGAATGCCAGCGCCCATTGTACACGGCGACCATGCTGAGCGGATCCTCTGCCGCTGCCGAAGGTGCGCCCTGCGACCGGGCGCCCAGGCTCGCGACGAGCAACGACAAAATCACCAGACAGACCAGACGGATCGACATCGGCCCACTCCTTCGGCGGCCTGCAACTCACTCTACGGTCACCGATTTCGCCAGGTTCCGCGGTTGATCCACATCACAACCGCGGAGCACGCCCAGATGATAAGCCAGGAGCTGCAAGGGAACGGCCTCGAGGACGGCAGAGAGCAGCTCGTTGGCGGGCGGCAGCGTGATGAGGTGATCGGCGAGATCGCTAGCCTCGGCGTCGCCTTCCGTCACGAGAGCGATAATGCTGGCGCCGCGAGCTTTCGCTTCCTTGATGTTCAGCAGCGTGCGCCGGTAGCGGAGTTGCGATTCGACCGACCGTTCGTCGACGGTCGCAATCACGACGACCGGCAGCCCTTCGGTGATCAACGCACCGGGACCGTGCTTCATCTCGCCGGCCGGGTAGCCCTCGGCGTGAATGTAGGAGACCTTCTTGGTCTTGAGCGCCGCTTCCAGGGCGATCGGGAAGTGGATGCCCCGTCCGAGGAACAGGAAATCCGTGGCGCGATGGAACTCGCGTGCCAGTTCCTCGATCTCCTCGTCGCGCTGCAGTACGGACTCAAGCTGGCGGGGCAGCACCACCAGGTCTGCGAGCAGCCGCCGGCCATCATCGGCGGTGAGCTCGTTCCGCATCTGGCCGAGGTATATTGCAAAGAGATAGAGAGCCACAAGTTCGGCGGTAAAAGTCTTGGTGGCGCTGACGCCGATCTCCGGACCGGCGTGCGTGTAGATCACACCATTCGCCTCGCGCGGGACCATGCTGCCCAGAGAATTGCACACCGCGAGGGTCTTGGAGTTCTTGGCCCGCGCCTCGCGCTGGCCGGCGATCGTGTCCGCCGTCTCGCCGGATTGCGTGACCAGAACGGTCAGGGTGGAGGGGTCAACCAGAGGATCACGGTAGCGGAACTCCGAGGCGTAATCAACGTCGGTGCGAATGTGGGCCAGTCGTTCGAGCATGAATTTGCCCGCCAATCCTGCATTGCGCGAACTTCCCGCGGCAACCAGCGTAATGCCGGCGAAGGCGCGGAATTCCTCTTCCGCGATCTCCATTTCGTCGAGAAACACCTGACCCGTTTCCGGCGAGATGCGGCCCAGCGTGGTGTCGCGGACGGCCCGCGGCTGCTCGTAAATCTCCTTGTGCATGAAATGGCGGAAGCCACCCTTCTCGGCCAGAACCGGCTCCCAGCCAATGTGCTGGACGCGCCTCGTGACAGGCCGCCC
>Ga0335078_10016324_pt1 | contig 11021 bp, 9 predicted proteins | sample Lox_Sample_32_FD_206711 | JGI IMG/M metagenome (GOLD analysis project Ga0335078, IMG submission 206711) | Soil microbial communities from Loxahatchee National Wildlife Refuge, Florida, United States - Lox_Sample_3.2 | ecosystem: Environmental > Terrestrial > Soil > Wetlands | place: USA: Florida...
CCGCTGTCCTCGGCCAGGCGCGCGAGCTGCTCCTGCAGGCGCGCGACGATCCGCTCCGCGCAACCGACGTTGACGCGCATGCCGCTCATCGACACGCGGTGGCCGCGGCGGCGCAGCCAGTGCCGCATCACTCCCAGCGAGCTGTCGCCGGCCATGAACCCGGGGATCAGCAGCACCGGCGGCGCCTGCGCTCGCCGGCGCGGCGCGCGCAGCTCGGGGTCGGCGAGCAGCCGCACGAGCTCGCCGCTGTAGCGCAGCTCCCCCCAGACCGGCGCCTCCGGCGCCCCCTCCACGCTCTCCTGCGCGGTCATCGTGAACACAGCGTACGCCCGATGCAGGCGGCAGACAACCCCGGAGCGCTCAGCCGGCGGCGGGGACGGGCTCCGCCGTGGCGTCGGCTGGCAGGTAGGTGGCGTCGTGCGAGCAGATCAGCCGCACCTCATCGCCATGGCGCTGCCCCAGCTCGCGCAGGCGGTCGCGGTTGCCCAGGCGCGCGGCGCGGTCCACCTGGTCGAAGGCCGCGAAGGCGCCGGTCACGGCGGGGCAGCGCGGCGGGGTGGCGAGCTCGCCGTGGTGGAAGTAGGCGTCCCCGCAGTGCAGCAGCCAGCCGTCGCCGTCCCTGATGGCGACGCCCGTGTGCCCGTGCGTGTGTCCGACCAGCGGGATCAGCAGGATCTCCGCGTCGCTGTCGGGCAGGACGCGCACGCCGTCGAAGCCGAACCACTGCTCGCCGCCGCCCTCGTGCGTGACCCAGCGCGGGCCGTGCGCCCAGTGCGCGGCGACGTAGCGCGGACGGTCGCGCCAGCTGGGTTTGAGCGCGGCGTCGAGCTCGCGTCCGAGCAGGTGCACCTCGGCCTGCGGGAAGTCCGGCAGGCCGCCTGCGTGATCGAGGTCGAGATGGGTGGTGATGATGTGGCGAACGTCGCTCGGATCGAAGCCGCGTTCGCGGACCTGGGAGATGGCGGTCTCCATCGCGTTCACGCGCGGACGCACCACGGCGGTGAAGAACGACCCCAGCTGACGCGGGTTGCGCACGTCGTCGGTGCCGAAGCCGGTGTCCACGAGCACGAGCCCGTCGGCCCCCTCGATCAGCAGGCAGTGGCACACCAGCCGTGCCTCCTCCAGCAGGCCGCCGCGACCGGTGATCAGCCGCGCGCCGCGCGGGCACATGGTGCCGCAGTTGAGGTCGTGGATCGCTCGCGGCGCGGTGCTCACGCCGCCTGCGCAGTCGCCGGCACGGCCTCGGCGGGCGCGGCCAGCGCGCGGCCGTGGAGGATCACGTCGGAGGCGCGCTCGGCCACGGCGATGACCGGCGCGTTGGTGTTGCCGCGCGGCACCGCCGGCATCACCGAGGCGTCCACCACGCGCAGGCCCTCCACGCCGTTCACGCGCAGCTCGGCGTCCACCACCGCCTGCTCGTCCGCGCCCATGCGGCACGTGCCGACGGGGTGGTAGACGGAGTAGGTGGTGCGCGCGATCAGATCGCGGATCGCCTCGTCGCTGTCGCCGTCCGCGCCGATGCACGGCTCGGCGCAGTAGCGCGCGAGCGCAGGCTGGGCGCAGATCTCGAGCGTGAGGCGCATGCCGGCGAGCATCCGCTGCATGTCGTCGCCGTCCGTGTAGAAGGCGTGGTGGACGATCGGCTTGGCGCTCGGGTCTTTCGAGGCGAGGCGCACGTTGCCGCGGCTGTGCGGCGTGAGCAGGCACGGCGACACGAGACAGCCGTGGGCCTCGGGGTCGCTCATGCCCTCGTCGATGATCTGCACGGGCACGAAGTGGAACTGGATGTCGGGAGCGTCCGCGTCCGCGGCCACGCGCGCGAAGCCGCCGGCCTCGGCCATGTTCGACGCGAACGGCCCTGTCTGCGTGGCTTCGTACTCCTGCATCGCCTCCGGCTCCAGCGAGCGCAGCAGGCTCACTTCCTCGGGCGTCGTCCACACGCCGTAGGCGCCGGCGTGGTCTGACAGGTTCTCGCCCACGGCGGGCTGGTCGAGCAGGACCTCGATTTCGCGCATCGTCAGGTGTTCCGCCGGGCCGATCCCCGACAGCATCAACAGCTGGGGCGAGTTGTAGGCGCCGCCGCACAGGATCACCTCGCGCTCGGCGCGCAGCTCCTGCGCCTGGCCGAGCTGGCTGGCCTGCACGCCGACGGCGCGGTTGCCCTCGAACAGCACCCGCTGGACGAGCATGTACGGCATCACAGACAGGTTCGGCCGCTCGCGGACCGGGTGCAGGTAGGCGACGGCGGCGCTCGCGCGCATGCCGCCGCGCATCGTCACCTGGTAGAGGCCCACACCGTCCTGCTCATCGCCGTTGAAGTCGTCGTTGCGGGCGAGGCCGGCCTGCACCCCGGCCTCCACGAACGCGCTCGCCATCGGGTTGCGCGAGCGTCCTTCGCTGACCGGCAGCGGGCCGCCGGCGCCGTGCCAGCGCGAGGCGCCGCGCTCGTTGTCCTCGGACTTCAGGAAGTACGGCATCAGGTCGGCCCACGACCAGCCGGGCACGCCCCATTCGTCGTAGTCGCGGCGGTTGCCGCGGATGTAGACCATGGCGTTGATCGAGGAGGAGCCGCCGAGGACGCGCCCGCGCGGGAGCGGTATGCGCCGGTTGTTGCACTGCGGCTCGGGCGCCGTGTGGTAGTCCCAGTCGATCTCCGTGCGCGGCAGCTGCAGGTAGCCGAGCGGCACGTGGATCATCTCGTTGACGTCGGGCGGCCCCGCCTCGAGCAGCAGCACCTGCACGTCGGGGTCCTCGCTGAGGCGGTTGGCGAGCACGCAACCCGCTGAGCCTGCGCCGACAATCACGTAGTCGTACATGTCCCCTCTCTTCCCTGGCTGTGGAGCCAAGATACTCCAACGGTCGCTGCTGGGGCGCCAGCCTCGCGGCAGCGGCGCGCGCCGCGCCGTCCACGCGCTGGCGCTCGCTTACACTCGGCGTGTCAGGGCATGAGCTACGAGCAGGGACTCCACGAGATCGGGGACGGCATCTACGCCTACCTGCAGCCCGACGGCGGCTGGGGCTGGAGCAACGCGGGGCTGGTGGTGCACGGCGCGCGATCGCTGCTGGTGGACACGCTGTACGACCTGGCGCTGACCGAGCGGATGCTGCAGGCGATGCGGCGCGCGACCCCCGCCGCGGCGCGCATCGAGACGCTCGTCAACACGCACGCCAACGGCGATCACTGCTACGGCAACCAGCTGGTGGGAGACGCGCGCATCGTGGCCTCGCAGCGCACGGCCCAGGAGATGCTGGAGCTGCCGCCGGCGGCGATGGCGGCGCTGGTGGAGCAGGCGCCGGCGATGGGGCGGGTGGGCGAGTTCTTCCTGCAGTGCTTCGGCGCGTTCGACTTCAAGGGGATCGAGCTGCGCGCGCCGGCGCAGACGTTCGAGGGCGAGCTGAGCGTGCGCGTGGGCGGGCGCGAGCTGAGCCTGATCGAGGTCGGCCCCGCGCACACGCGCGGCGACACGCTCGTGCACCTGCCGGCCGAGCGCGTGCTGTTCAGCGGCGACATCCTGTTCTCGCAGGCGCATCCGATCGCATGGGCGGGCCCTGTCTCCAACTGGATAGCTGCGTGCGAGCGCATCCTGGCGATGGACGTGGAGGTGATCGTGCCGGGCCACGGCCCGCTGGCCGGCCAGGCGGAGGTGCGCGAGCTGAAGGCCTACTTCGAGTACCTGTACGAGCAGGCGCGCGACTGCCATGAGCGGGGCCTGACGGCGCTGCAGGCGGCGCGCTCGATCGCGCTCGACCGCTGGGCGCAGTGGGGCGAGCGCGAGCGCCTGGTGGTCAACGTGGCGAACATCTACGGCGAGCTGTCCGGCGAGGAGCCGCCGAACCCGCTGGCGGCGTTCGAGCAGATGGCCGAGCTGGCGCTCGGCTGACCCGAGGCGGCGCCCGCCGTTTTCGGGGTCACGCTCCGGGCATGGGGCTGCCCTCGCCCGCGCCGGCCTTGGGGTTGCGCCGCACCACGCAGCGCGCGATCGCGCACGCCCCGATCAGGATCGCCAGCGACAGGTAGGGAAACACGCTGTAGGGCACGGGCTGGCCCGGCTGGAACAGCTCGACGAACGGGATCGCCAGCGCGAGCACGCCGAGGGCCGGCATCCCCACGTGGCGGACCGTGGAGAAGGAGCCGCGGTGGCGACGCCACATGAAGACGGGCAGGGACACGGCCGTGAGCACGTACACGAACAGCACGAGGATCGTCCCCAGCGTCGAGCACTCGGCGTAGAGGGCGACGGGTTCGGCGGCTCCCCCGAGGAGCCCGCTGACGTGACACAGCCACCAGACGATGGCGATGCCCAGGCCCGCGACGGCCATCGTCAGCAGCGCGTTCACCGGCGTCTGCCCCGGAGGTCGGGACCTGCCCAGCCGCGACGGGAGCAGCCCCGAGCGCCCGCCGTCGAAGATCATTCGCGCCTGCGAGTTGACGGCTGCGACCAGCGTGCACAGCACCGACGCGATGCCGACGAGCCATGCCAGGATCGCGGAGCCACCGAGATGGCGGTCGGCCATCTCCAGGAACGGCACGGAGGAGCGCCCGATGGAAGAGGTGTCATAGTGGAACGCGCTGACGGTGGTGTAGGCGAAGAGGACGAACAGCGCGGTGGTGAACGCGAGCGCCGTGTAGAGGGCCCGGGGAATGACACGGCGCGGGTCGCGCGTCTCCTCGGCCAGCGCAGGGGCGTTTTCCCAGCCGATCAGCATGTACAGCGCCAGCGGGAAGCCGGCCGAGAGGCCGGACAGGCCGTTGTCGAGATGCGACCAGGAGAACGGGGCGGCGGAGAGGTGGCTGCGCTCGTCCACGAGCACGACGGCGCAGACGGCGATCATGACCAGCACCTGGATGGCCATCGCGCCGGCGACCGCCGTCGTCGAGAGGCTCGCGCCTCGCAGCGCCAGCCAGATCGCGCCCGAGCTCATGACCACCGCGATCGGCAGCCAGGAGGGACGCCACGAGGTGTAGTGCTCGAACGTGAGCGAGATCATGCCGCCGGCCATCGTGAACACGCCGGCGATGGCGACGGTGAACCCGATCGTGATCAGCAGCGCGGTGACGACGCCGGCCTGGGGGCCCAGGGAGGTCTCGACGTAGGTGATGAAGCTGCCGGCCGACGGCTCCATCTTGGTGAACTCCGCGGCGACGTAGGCGAGGAAGCCGACCGCGACGCCCGCCGCCAGGATGGTCAGCGGCGCGGCCGTGCCGGCGGTGGCGGCGATCACGCCGAACGCGAAGTAGAAGTCGATCCCCGGTCCGATGTTGGCCACCGAGGAGGCGGTCACAGCGGCCAGGCCGAGCTTCCCGTCCGGCGCCTTCGTGTGCCCTCGCTGCGACCTGGTCGCAGCCGGGATCCTCATTGGGCGAGACCGGGAGCGCTCCGCATGTCAGCCCCGCTTGCTCACTGGCCGAGACGGTAGCAAGCGGGGCAAGGAACGGTCGATCACCGCATCGTCGGTGCCTCAGGCTGCCTGTTTCCGCTCGACGATCTGGGCCACGAACCCGGGTCGGGACGGTCGGCGAGCCGGTGGCGGCCTCGGCGAGCGCAAGCGCGGCGCGCTCGGCGTCGCTGAAATACGGCGTCTCGCGCCACGCCGCGACCGTGTGGATGCGTTCGCTGCTCTCGCCCGCGCAGCGACGCTCTGGCTCGCCAGCTTCACATCTCGAGCGGCTGCAGCAGCCGCTCGCGCTCGGCCTTCGGACGATCCGGCTGCACGCAGACCGTTCCCTCCGAGAAGCCGGCCGCCCCGATCCCGAAGGCGGCGTTGAACCTGTCGAGGTTGACGAGCGTCAGCAGAGCGGTGATCTCGACCAGCTGCTCGTCGGTGAAGTGCTCCTTCATGCGCTCGAACAGCTCGTCGGTGACCTCCACCGGCGTTCGCATCACCGCGACCGCGTAGTCGAGCGCAAGCTTCTCGCGCTCGCTGAACAGGTCGCTGTGGCCGTAGCGCGACAGCGCCAGCAGCTCGTCGTCCGACAGGCCCGAGTTGCGGCAGATCTGCGAGCCGAGGTCCACGCAGAACTCGCAGCCGATCATCTGCGCGCCCTTCAGCTCGATCAGGTTCTTGAGCCGCTCATCAACCGTGTGTCCCCTGCGCACCGCCTGGTTGAACCTGCCCATCCCCATCATCATCTTCGGCTGGTGGGCCCAGATCTCCACCGGCTCGATCCCACTGCCGGCTTGCGGCGCGCGGCCGGTCAGCTTCCTCGTCATCCTCGGCCCGAGCCTGTAGACGAGCTTGACGATCGGGCCGGCCTGGCCCCGCGGTACTCCTTCGATTCGTGCCATCGGGCACTCTCCTGTCACATCGGTTGGCTTGTCGGTGTCTACTGGGTATGACCCCGGACGACGCGGCGGTGTGACATGGATCGACTCGCTTTGGCCAACAGCTTCGACCGCCAGCGACCGCGGCTGCGGTCGGTCGCCTACCGGATCGTGGGATCGGTGAGCGAGGCCGACGACGCCGTTCAGGAGGCGTGGGTGCGGCTGCAGCGGACCGACGCGGCGGAGATCGAGAACCTGGACGGGTGGCTGACCACGGTCGTCGCGCGCATCTGCCTGAACCTCCTGCGCGCCAGGCGATCGCGCGCCGAGGAGCCGCTCGACGCGTTCCTGACGGAGCCGATCCTCTCGACCGAGGGCCGCGACGATCCCGAGCACGAAGCGCTGCTCGCCGATGCCGTCGGGATCGCCCTGCAGGTCGTCCTCGACGCTCTCAGTCCCGCGGAACGGCTGGCGTTCGTGCTGCACGACATGTTCGCCGTGCCCTTCGACGAGATCGCCTCGCTGCTCGAGCGCTCGCCCGGGGCGACCCGGCAGCTCGCCAGCCGCGCGCGCCGGCGCGTCCACGGCGCTGCGCCGCAGCCGGACCCCGACCCGGCTCGCCAGCGGGCGGTCGTGGACGCCTACTTCGCCGCCGCCCGGGAGGGCGACCTCGAGGCGCTGGTCGCGGTGCTGCACCCCGAGGTCGTGGCGCGCTCCCACGCCCGCACCGGGGTGCACGAGCTGCGCGGCGCCGAGAGGGTCGCGCGCGCGGCGATGACGGCGCGCAGGTTCGCCCCCTTCGTCCGTCCCGCGCTGATCAACGGCACGGCCGGCGCAGTGGCGTTCGACGGCGACACGCCGTTTGCGATCCTCGCGTTCACGGTCGTTGACGACCGGGCGATCACGATCGACATCTTCAACGACCGTGAGCTGGTGCCGCGCCTGGTCCGCAGCGGCGGCGATTAGCGGAGCGGTAGCCAAGCCCCCCGGGGTTCACGGGAGGTCCCACCCGAAGTAGGCCAGCCGGCGGGTAGGGGTGGCGCGCGCTTAGCATGGCGGACGGCAATGAGCGGCTACGTAGGGGCGATCGATCAGGGCACCACGAGCACGCGCTTCATCCTGTTCGACCGCGACGGGCGGATCGTCAGCGTCGATCAGCGCGAGCACGAGCAGATCCACCCGCAGGCGGGGTGGGTGGAGCACGACGCGCGCGAGATCTGGCAGCGCACCCGCGAGGTGATCGCAGGGGCGCTCGCGCGCTCGGACGCAGAGGCCGGCGAGGTGGCGGCGATCGGCATCACCAACCAGCGCGAGACGACCGTCGTGTGGGACCGCGAGAGCGGCGAGCCGGTCCACAACGCGATCGTGTGGCAGGACACGCGCACGGACAAGCTCGTGCGCGAGCTCGCGGGCGAGCAGGGAGTGGATCGCCTGCGCGAGCGCGTGGGGCTCCCGCTGTCCACGTACTTCTCCGGTCCCAAGATCGCGTGGCTGCTCGACAACGTGGAGGGCGCCCGCGGGCGCGCCGAGCGCGGCGAGCTGGCGTTCGGGACGATGGACACGTGGGTGCTGTGGAACCTCACCGGGGGCCCGCGCGGCGGCGTGCACGTCACCGACGTGAGCAACGCCAGCCGCACGATGCTGATGGACCTGGAGACGCTCGACTGGCACGAGCCGAGCCTCGAGCTGATGGGCATACCCCGCGAGCTGCTGCCGGAGATCCGCTCCTCGAGCGAGACCTACGGCGAGGCCGCGGGCACCGCCGTAGGCGGGCGTCCGGTGGCGGGCGTGCTCGGTGACCAGCAGGCGGCGCTGTTCGGCCAGAGCTGCTTCTCGCCGGGCGAGGCGAAGAACACGTACGGCACCGGCTCGTTCCTGCTCGTCAACACCGGCGAGGAGGTCGTGCGCTCGGAGAGCCTGCTGACGAGCGTCGGCTACCGCCTGGACGGGCAGCCGGCCAAGTACGTGCTCGAGGGCTCCATCGCGGTCACCGGAGCGGCCGTGCAATGGCTGCGCGACCGCCTCGGCCTGATCCCCAACGCGGCCTCGGTGGAGGACCTGGCGCGCAGCGTCGAGGACAACGGCGGCGTGTACTTCGTGCCCGCCTTCTCGGGGCTGTTCGCGCCGTACTGGCGCGACGACGCGCGCGGGGCGATCGTGGGTCTCACCGCCTATGCCAACGCCGGCCACCTGGCGCGCGCGGCCCTGGAGGCGACGGCGTGGCAGACGCGCGAGGTCGTCGACGCGATGGGCGCCGTGAGCGACGTGCCGTTCAGCGAGCTGCGCGTGGACGGCGGCATGACGAGCAACGAGCTGTTGATGCAGTTCCAGGCGGACGTGCTGGGCATGCCGGTGATCCGGCCGCTCGTCACCGAGACGACAGCGCTCGGCGCCGCCTTCGCCGCGGGCCTCGCCACCGGCTTCTGGTCGAGCGAAGGCGAACTGCGCGAGCGCTGGTCGGAGGAGCGCCGCTGGGAGCCGCGGATGCACGCAGACGAGCGCGAGCGCGAGTACGCGCGCTGGAAGAAGGCGGTGACGCGGACATTCGATTGGGTGGAGTGACGCGGAGAGCGCTGCGGCGTTCCAGCGCGTGGGCCGAAAAGATAGCTTGACGTCCAGCAAGTTGTATGCTTTCGCCCGGTGGACGCGCTCGCGGACAGACCGCCGACCCGCGACGCGGAGCGCAGCCGCGAGGCGATCCTGGCCGCGGCTGAGACGCTGTTCGCCGAACGCGGCTTCGAGGCGGTGAGCCTCCAGGCGATCGGCGATGCCGCCGGGCTGTCGCGGGGTACGCCCAGCTACTTCTTCGGGTCCAAGCACGATCTGTACGTAGCGGTTCTCGAGCGCGTGTTCGCCGACAGGGAGCGCGCCACCGGGCGCGCGTTCGAGCCCGTGCGGGCGTGGTGCGAAGCGGAGCGCGCCGGCTCGCTTCGCCACGCGTTGACGCTTGCGATCGAGGGCTACATGTCGTTCCTGCTCGCGCGGCCGGCGTTCGTGAGGCTGATCGTCCGCGAGGAGCTGCGCGGCGGCGAGGGCCTGCGTTCGGCTCAACGCGACGCGACCGCGATGCGCGAAGCGCTGGCGGCCGTGAGGGCGGTCTCGGACAGACGCTCGCTGCGCCGCTTCGACGTCGACGATGCCGTCCTGGTCCTCGTATCGCTCACGTTCTCGCCGCTCACCCAGCGGTCGACGTTCATGGCCGCGCTCGGCCGCGACCTCGGCGATGCGGCGGTCCGCAAGCGGCACGTCGAGCTGGTGGTCGAGCAGATGCTCCAGCTGCTCGGCGCGCCCAGCCGGGAGCACGCGGGCGCATGACCCCCTCGACCGCCGCGATCGACGGCGAGCGCGTGGAGGACGCGTGAGCGAGGAGGTCTCGATCCGCCCCGCCACCGAGCACGTGATGCTCGTGGAGTTCAGCCGTCCGCCCCACAACCACTTCGACGGGGCGCTGATCGGTGCGATCGCCGACGCCTACGAACAGCTCGACCGCGACGGCGCGTGCCGCGCGATCGTGTTGTGCTCCGATGGGAAGAACTTCTGCGCGGGCGCCGACTTCGCCGGCGAGAACCCGGCGGAGGGCGACCTGTACGAGCAGGCGGTGAGGCTGTTCGCCGCCAGCCTGCCGGTGGTGGCGGCGGTCCAGGGAGCGGCGGTCGGCGGCGGCCTGGGAGTGGCGCTGTCGGCGGACTTCCGGGTGGCGAGCCCCGACTCGCGCTTCAGCGCCAACTTCGCCCGGTTGGGCATCCATCACGGCTTCGGGATCACGGTCACGCTCCCGCTCGTGGTGGGCGCCCAGCGCGCCCTCGAGCTGCTGTACACCGGCGCGCGCGTGCGCGGCGAGGGCGCGCACCGGATCGGCTTGTGCGACCGGCTGGTGGCCAGCGACCGCCTGCGCGAGGGGGCGGTGGAGCTGGCCGAGGAGATCGCCACCTCCGCGCCGCTGGCCGTCAGGTCGATCCGCAGGACCATGCGCCGCGATCTGGCAGAGCGGATCCGCGAGGCCACCGCGCGCGAGGCAGCAGAGCAGGCCGGGCAGTTCGGCACCAGCGACTTCCGGGAGGGCGTCAGCGCGGCGGCCGAGCGACGGACGCCGCGGTTCACCGGCAGCTGACCAGCTCCACGGCGCGGGCCTTTACGCGCGCGTCCGCTTCCGCTCGACGCCCGTCGATCCCCAGCACCCCCGCGACGGCGTGCGCGGCCAGGAGCTCGTCGTCGGGCGCATGCCCGGCGAGCGCGATCACGGCTCCCTCGAGCGCCCCCAGCAGCCCCTGCGCCACCGTCCGGGCCGGCGGTCCCGGTGGAATCGAGCCGGCCTTGCGTCCGGCGTTGACGAGCCTGGCGCAGCGCCTGACGCCGGTCTGCCAGATCCGCTCGGTCTCGCGCCCCACCGGATGGTCCTGGCCGGCGAACTCCATGCGCAGCGCCATCACCACGCGCGCGATGTCGCGCCGGCAGAAGACGGCGTGTCCGCGTGCCAGCGCCAGCAGCTCCGCCACCGGGTCGGGCTGCTGCGCGGCAGGCTCGCCGACCTCGCGCATCCAGTTCTCGTGGACCCACTCGATCACGGCCAGCGCCAGGTCCTCCTTGTCCTTGAACTGGTGGTACAGCGCGCCGCGCGTATAGCCAGCCTCGCGCGCCACCTGCTCGAGCACGAGGTTTCCGTAGCCGCAGCGCGAGAGACCGCGCGCGGCGGATTCGAGCAGCGCGCCGCGCGAGCGGGCGCGGCGCTCAGCCTGGGTGGGGCGCCGGTGCGCCGAC
>Ga0335078_10016326_pt1 | contig 11020 bp, 10 predicted proteins | sample Lox_Sample_32_FD_206711 | JGI IMG/M metagenome (GOLD analysis project Ga0335078, IMG submission 206711) | Soil microbial communities from Loxahatchee National Wildlife Refuge, Florida, United States - Lox_Sample_3.2 | ecosystem: Environmental > Terrestrial > Soil > Wetlands | place: USA...
CTCTCGCCAATCGTCAGGCCGGTGCCCGGCAACAAATTCGCCGACAGGGTGGCAATGTGGCAAATCGTGGCGGAGGAACCGGTGTGGGGAATCGGGCCGCCGGTAACGTGGGCAATCGCGCCGGAGTAGGATTCAACAACCGGGCGGGCGGAGTCGGAGGTGATCGCATCGGGAGCCGCGATTTGTCACGCAGCGGTGGCGGAAACCGGGATGCCTTTGGGGGAGGCTCCAGAGGGTACAACGGGTCCAGCGCTCGCGCCAGCGGCAACCGTGGCTCCTCGAGCATGGGGTCGCGCGGTGGGGGAGGTTTTAGCGGAGGTGGTCGTCGCGGCGGTGGCGGCGGTCGCCGCAGATAAGGGCGCAAGGTTCCGAAGCGGAGTTGCGAGGGCTCGTGATGAAATCGACATTGACGATCGGAGATCTCTCCAGAAAACTTGGGGCTGCGGTGACCTGGGCATGCCTCTGCCTACCGCCGATTGTGGCTGCGCAGCGCTCGGCAACGCCAAGTAGCAATGCGACAGGCGCTGTTGTCTCTGCTAGTCCCAGAGGTTTTGACACGCCGCAGCAAGCTGCGGATGCGCTCGTCGATGCAGCCGAAAAGTTCGATCAGCCAGCGCTCATAAAGATCTTTGGGCGCGATGGCGACCAAATTGTGTTCACCGGCGAACCAGCACAGGACCGTCAGCACGCCGCCGACTTCGCGGCCGAGGCCCGCGAAAAGAAGACCGTTTCCGTCGATCCACAGAACGGCAAACGAGCTTTCCTGCTTGTAGGCAACGAGAACTGGCCGTTACCTGTGCCGCTAGTGAAGAAAGGAGAGAAGTGGTTCTTTGACGCAAAAGCTGGTCGGCAGGAACTTTTGTACCGGCGCATTGGAGCGAATGAACTGGATGCAATCCAGATCTGCGAGGGTTATGTCGAAGCCCAATACGATTATGCCTTTCAGAAGCGCCAGGGCTATGACGTCAACCAATATGCTCAGCTAATCGTCAGCACCCCTGGAAAGCAGGACGGTCTAGCTTGGCAAGATTCTGATGGCGCCTGGGGAGGGCCGGTAGGAGACAAAATCGCCCGGGCCATCGAACAGGGCTACACTATCGGAGCTGACCCATACCACGGCTACTTCTTTAAGATTCTGAAAGGCCAAGGGCCTGCCGCACCCTTGGGCGAATTGGACTATGTCGTAAAGGGTGTGATGATCGGCGGTTTCGCTCTGGTGGCTGCGCCAGCCGAATACGCCGTCACCGGGGTCAAGACATTCATTGTCAGCCAGGACGGCGTTGTGTACGAGAAAGACTTCGGACCAGAGACTCTCGCCGAGTTTCAGAAGATGGAACTCTTCAATCCTGACAAGTCTTGGACGCCTGTGCCGGACAACGACAAATAGCGCTGCAAGAATTTCTACTTGCAGGGATCAAGAGAAAGCCTACGCAAAGGCGGCATCTCCCGAGTATTAGAACTATTAACTGTCTTCGTCGATGATTATTTTACTGAGCCAGCGCTCGACGGGGGTGCAGTGCGGACGCCGCTGCACCCCCATATTGATCGAGTTCTTACCTTCTCGTGGAAGAAGTTGCCAGGTCTCCGACATTTTCGCTGTGCTCCTGTGAAGCTTCGAACGCACGGCGATAACCGCGTGCGATGGATCGAACGCCACGACCGATTTCCTCGTAAACCTGGTCGTCCAGGTTGGCCAGTGACACACGTAAGGACCAATCGGGCGCCTCGAATCCGCCGCCATTCAGCAGCACGATCCCGCGATCCTCTGCCAGACGGAAAGCCAGGTCGAGCGGGTGCACGTGCTTTTTTAAGTAGTCGACTGCCTGGTCACCCAGATTCTTGCGGGCCCAAAACTCGAAATCAATCAAACCGTAGTAGGCATCGTAGAGAGGATTCGGCTTCAGCTCGAGACCAAGTCCCTCAATCAGGGAGAGCACCCGCCGTTGCACGATATCTCGACATGCCTTCTGATACCGCTTTTCGCAGTCCATGAGCTCGGCGATGGAGAACAGGCTCATCATCACCTGTTGCGGCAGCGAGAGTCCCGCAGTGTGGTTGAGGGCCACATCACGACTGTCCGCGACGATGCGATCGATGAACTTGATCTTCCGTGGCTCGAGCGTGAGCGGCCCGTAGCGCTTGTCGAGAGCCCTTAAGTCAGCATCCGGCAGTTGGGCGATCTTGCTGTCGAAGATGTTTTCTTCATGGATCGCAATGATGCCGAGTCGCCAGCCTGTAGCTCCAAAATACTTCGAATACGAGTAAACGCCGATTGTATTTTGCGGCAACTCACCCATCAGGGATCGGAAGCTCGGAACGAACGTGCCATAGACGTCGTCGGTAAGAAGCATTAGGTCTGGCCGTTTCGTCCTTACCAATGTCGCGATCTTGGCGATCGTGTCCTTACTCATCGCCACTCCCGTGGGATTGCCGGGATTTACCACGAAGAATGCCTTGATCCTAGGGTCCTCCAACTTTTTGAGCTCGGCGTCAGTGAACTGAAACCGATCCTCCTGATGAGCCTCAATATTGACGACGTTCAGGGCGTAATCCTCCAGGTGCGGCATCTCGATATAGGGTGTAAAGATCGGTGTGCCCAAGGCGATCGTGTCCCCTGCTCGCAGCAATCGGTTGGCCTTCAATGATTTGAAAATGTAGCACATTGCAGCGGTTCCGCCTTCGACCGCATAAAGATCAAATTTTCCGCTGGGTCGCGGATCTCCGCACATGGCCCACATCAAGTATTCATGGGCGATGCGTTCGTTATGGACAAGCATGCGGTCGGGAACCGGATAGTTATCACCAATGATGGAATCGACCAGTTCATGTACGAAAGCGTCCGGCTCGAAACCAAATGTCTTGATGGTGAATGAAACTGCGTCGGCCAGAAACGTGGCACCTTCCATCCCCGAGTGCTTGTCCAGCCATGTATGGAGTCGCCTTGCGATACCTAGCGCCTGGGGCATTCCGCCGAGGCCCGCTTCGTCTTCCATCACGCGACGGCTCTCCGCGACTGCAAACTGACCGAGGAGAAAAAAGCCCTCGCGCGGCGTGGTTGCAATCCAGTTTGGATTTCCACGTCCCGCATTCAGAAATGCCGATTGTGTGGTTCGCGATGTTTTCCTTGCCAATTTGATCAACTCGTCTTTAATTTCGAACGGACTCAAAGTTTCGAAGCTTTGAAGGGTTGCAAGTTCCATGGTTTTCTCCTCGTTTATTTTAAGAACCCTGATGTCAGCAGAATGATCATGACCATGCCCCAGATCGTAAGCAAAGTGTTGCCTACGGCGTAGGTCACGGTGTAGCCAAGAGCGGGTACCTGACTCTTCGCAATGTCGCAGACCAGTCCCAGCGAAGCCGTTGTCGTACGCGCCCCGGAGATGATGCCGAGAGTCAGCGCGTCATGGAAGCGAAAGATATACTTGGCGATGAACATACCGAAGACGAGAGGCAGCGTGGTTGCAACTGCGCCCCATAGAAACAGGCCGATACCCTGGGTCTTCAACCCGTTGACAAATCCCGGACCGGCTGAGATGCCGACGACGGCGATGAAAATGTTGAGACCGACGGAGTTCATGAACCAAACTGTTGAGGGTGGAATACGACCGAACTTGGGATGCACGGACCGTAACCACCCGCAGAATAGTCCCGAGATTAGTGCTCCGCCTGCAGTCGAAAGCGTGATAGGAACTCCGGCCACCTTCCAAACCAGTGAACCGATCAGCGCGCCGACTGCGATTCCAGCTCCAATGAACGCTACATCCGCAATGTCGGTGGCACGATCGGGTACTCCCAGCGCTCTTACCGCGACGTTTGTGTCTTGAGTGCGACCGACTATGGTAACGATATCGCCGCGGAAGATTTTTGTATTCGGAAGAATGGGTATCGAGGTGGCAACTGCGCCGCGTGTAATCTTCTTGAGAAAAACCCCGCGGGCAGCGGGCGACTCCGCCAGTTCAGCCAGGGTTTTGCCATCGACCGCCTTGTTGGTGACGTAGACATCAACGCCTTCCACCGGTGCGCTTAGGAGTTCGGGGTCATCCACTTCCTCCGCATTTTCGTGTCGGACACTCGGCTCGCGAATCCCCGCGACTGCGGCCAGTCTCGCCCGCCCGCCGCTAATATTCACCAGCGCTTCCCGGGAGCCCACTACCGCGACGACGTCACCCTCACGCAACACCGTGTCAGCGGGTGCGTCCTGAATGACACCGTTTCGACGGATACGCTGAACAAAGATGCGCGAGTCGGGGATCAGTGCTTCAGCCTCGACCGCCCGGAGTCCATTGACTTTGCCATTAGGCTGCACCCGGAACGCACGCATCTCCCAGCGGTGCCAGGCCGTACCGGCTCCGCCGAGTTCCTTGGTGCCGCCTTGTTTCTCCTCATAGTCCCTGCACGCCGCCGGAAGATTGATCCGGAGCAGCGCCGGGCCGAGCAACGCAATCACAATCGCCGACCCGACAGTACCAAACATGTATGTCACGGCATATGCAATTGGCATCGAGTCCAGCAGTCTCTTCGCCTCATCAGCGGCCAGGCCCAAGCGGTTGATGGCGTCAGTAGATAGTCCCATGGCTGCGGAAATGGTTTGTGACCCCGAGTAGAACCCTGCCGAATAGCCGAGGTCGTAGCCCGCGATTTTGACGATCGCTACTGGTATCAACAGGCACAAAACACACTGGACTACGGAAAATAGCGCCTGCGGGACACCATCCTTGGCTACGCCTCGCACGAACTGTGGGCCGACACCGTAGCCGACGGCAAACAGAAACATCAGGAAAACGAAGGCCTTAAGAGGCGGCGAGATAGTGATTCCGATCTGTCCGATAAGTACGCCCGCTAGCAATGTCGCGGTAACCGAGCCCAAGCCAATGCCACGAAACGTGAACTTACCGAAGTAGTAGCCTAATGCCAAAACCAGAAAGATGGCGATCTCGGGATATTGTCGAAACGTCACACCGAACCATGCCCCTATACCCATCTTGTACCTCCGTATGAAAGACAGTTTCTGCGGTGAGGCGGCAAGACAATTTGCCTTGTGTGCAGAGAATAGGAGGCGGTACACGAGGTGTCGCCTGTCAGATATGACAGGCTGTCCTTGCGGAGGACCCGCACTTGTTGTCCCAAAGCCTCTCGGATTCTGCAGTTGAGCGGACCCGAAACCTACCGCGATCACGGTTCTGAGGCACGGAAGTGACCTCAATGACGCCCAGCTCTGAAAAGAAAAAGCTTTTCATGAGCTTTGCTTTTCGCGCAATCAATCGTTCAAAAACAATTCTCTAATACCTGACAACACTGACAGGTTCTATAGCCCTACTTAGTGAATAGTATGGCAAACCGATGAAGGCGAGGCTGAACTTGCACATCGTTCTACGAGATCTGCACCAAATCTCGTTCGAGATCTTGGACCAGCCTCGCCGGTGATGTCAGCTGTCGAGGTTCCCGAATGCTCGCTTCCGTTTTGCGTCCGGCAATCCGCCCAGGAATTCTGATTTTCCTTGCTGCTTCCGCTTGCTTGGTTTGCCATTCCCAAACTGACTCTCAGGTTGACGGCCTCGGGCCAGCTGGGTTTGCCGCAGCCACACTTCAGAAGGAAGTACAGGAAGTTCGACTGTTACTTTCTGTTACAGATCATCGGAGCCGCTTCATTGAAAATCTCACACCTGCGGAAATCACAATCAAAGATAACGGGGAGGCTCCAGAGAAAATCACCTATTTTGAAGCGCAGACCGGGTTACCATTGCAGGTCGCAATACTGATCGATAGCAGCGATTCCATTCTTTCATGGTTTGAAGCTGAAAAGCGTGCGGCCGATACATTCCTGAAGCACGCTTTGCGCGAAGCTTCGGATGTAGCGCTGATCATCGCCTTCAATAACCAGGTGCGCATCGCAAAAGGTCCCACAGGAGACCATAGTCAGTTATCTCGCGCAATTCAGGACCTACATCCCGGGGGAGAAACCGCCATTTACGACGCTGTGGCCTTCGCCAGCCAACAATTAGAAAAGATTCAAGACCTTCGACCCGCTCGGCGAGCACTTATCGTAATCACCGATGGCGAGGACAATTCCAGCCACATGAGGCTAGAAACTGCAAGCAGCATTGCCCAGGAGACCGAAAGCATTATCTACATCTTGGACGTCAGAGAGGAATACGTTGGAGACCCAAGGGCTGAGGCAGCAATGAACAACCTGGCGGAGGTAACAGGTGGCAGATGTTGGCGGGTTGACACTGAGGGACGGATCAAGAAAGCATTCGACCAAATTGAGAGCGAGCTTCGAAGTCAATACGCCATTGCATACAAGCCAGCAAACGTAAAGCCGGACGGTTCCTTTCATCAGATTTCTGTGATTGTGCCAAGGAAGCTGCGTGCTCGCCATAGGCAGGGCTATTTTGCCAGATGATTCACAATGCGTCATCGGCTGTGAGCCAACTGATCTTTCATTCTGTGAAAACTAACAGTTCTCGGCCCTCACCGGGCTCACTAACGTTGTGGACGATGGGTCTAAGAAGGGCTTCGCATGGATGCTTTCGGGCGCCGGAGATTCTTCTCTCCAGCCATCAGAGGTGAAGGTTATGCGCTATCTCGTGATTCTGCTTGCCGCCATCGGACTGGCTCTTGGATGTGGTTCCGCTGTCCCTGGGTCGACTGCCCGGCCGATCAGTGTGCCGGCGGCTTCACCATCGATTACTGACCTCGCGCCAACCAGCACGCCAATAAACAGTGTGCCCTTCACGATGACAGTCAACGGCAATAATTTTGGAAAAGACGCGATTGTTTTTTGGAACGGTAGACCTCTAAGGACAACCTTTATCACTTCGAAACAGCTTACGGCTCTTCTTACGGAGAACGACTTGATGTTTGCCGGCCTCATTCCAGTCTACGTCCGTGCGGCTGGGCTGAATTCGAATACGGTAACTTTCACTGTGGGCATTCAATAACGCCCCCGTCCTTCCCCTGTAGGCGATACACATTGTGCGAGTCGAATTCTCTCCGCTTGAGCCAGGGCAACAGCCCGGTTGATCGAAGAGTTCTCTGCGTTAGAAAAGCCATGCAAAATCGTTTGTCCTTTTCTACAAGTTCTGCCAGTTTCCAAACTGCGCCGTCGGCATTTAGTCTGCCAAAAATAAGGAGCGATTCCAAGATGGTACTCCCCTGTCAAGACGATGAATTAGGCTCTGATACCTGGCTACAGCCCCTCCGGCTACTGGTGGAAGTTGCGCTGGGATTGTGGTTGCTGGGGTTGATTCTTGGTCGGCAGCATATTTGGGAGCCGCGTGAGCCGCTTGCAGGCGCAAAGAAGGGTTGAAATTCAAAATGCGAGCGTGCTCTCGCCCTGTCACTCTTACTAGTAGCATACTTATTCGGAAGTGCGCTAATGTTGTGTTGGCCTTGCAGATTGCTGCCTTCACATTAAGGTAAGTGTTCTTTGCCAGTTATCGCGGGCGGGCTAGCCCACCCCAGGACCTGGAGGGGATGGGTGCTGTGAACGGTGGGTGAAAACGTTGTTGCCAGTCCTAGGTCCCGACAACGGCGCTGCCCGCCCTTTTTCGCGAGGAGGCAGTGATCGCGCCGTCAGTTCTGGCAACATCAGAAGGTTCGTCAACTTCGTTTAGCCCATCAAGACACTTGATCAAAACGAGTTCTCCGAAGTAAAGGAGGACGCCAAGACCCACCGTTATCAGCATGATAATGAGTCGAGCACTCATTGGTCACCTTTTCTGAGAGCCTTCGTGCAACTTCTTCTGCCTAGGCTAAGAGGGAATACTGTTAGAAGTAACGATAATTCCACAAAGCGGGGCCGCCCCTCCCAAGAACGGCCCCAGAGGCGCTTCCTGAGAGAATTGAAGTTAAGTTAGATCTCGGTTAGATGTCGCGATACTGGCAAAACTGACAGTGGTTAAAAAAACGCTGACCTTTCTCCGGCACAAATCGTCATTCGTCCTTTTGTCACCCAGGGACAAAGTGCTGCAATCATTCTCATTCGGTATTCGAAAGTTCGATCTGTATATTGATGCGCTGCATTCCAGCATTCTTTCGTGGCACGCCTGGAAAACTACGTGGCACTGGTTTGACAGCATCATCTGGAAACGCTGCAACTAGTCAGGAAATATGCTCAATATTGGGTAAACCGGCGTCACCCGTTAGTATTACCAGCAGGACCACCGACTGTCGCCGCCGATTCTCTACCAGGTACCGATCCGCAATACCGCACCAGTAGAAATGCGTAGGACGCCCTGCGGCCGAATCATCGCTACATCTCCCATCCACGTGTGAGAATAGTCGATGGTCAGCACTCGCCAGGCAAATGGGCGGGCAATTACCATGTCGAAACCGCCACCGAATCCGAGGTAGGGACCATTACTCGCAATCTCGACCGACCAGTCACTGCGTTTCGGATAATGGCCTAACGTACCACTGCCGTCGTTCCATTCGCCGAGCAGCTTCTTGCGTAGTGCAAGATCATCGGTCTCGTGGGTGGTCTTCGAACCACCGATCATCAACTGCAAAAAGGGAGAGATCCGATGCGCAGCTCTCGGGGTCCAGCGCACTCCGCCTCCATAGAAAAGAGAGTCCCCGCTCTGGTTCGCTGCGGGCATGTGCATGATTAAGCAGCCACTGACCTCCGCAACGATCTGAATGTGCGGACTCACGCGAGCCGCTCCAGAGCCTCCACCCCCGATGCAAGCGCCACCTCTCAGATAAGTCTCGTACAGCGGGAAAGCGCTGAGCTCGATCGGCGCCTCTTTCGGATAAGAGCGACTGTCGCTTCTCGTTTCCGGACGCACAAATTCGAAGGGCTTCTCTCCACTTGTCCTGTAATTGGCAAGAAGCTCCTGGCGAATGCGGAAGTTATCGCGCAACAGTCCAATTCTGGTTTCCCGGTGCCAGGGAACTTCGAAGGCCATAATGTTGGCGAACGATCGACCCGGATTTAAGAAGCTGCGAACCAGCAACAAGGCCGCTCGGTTCGCGGTGCGATTCTCAAGCCCCACGATGAGATAACGATCAGCGCAGTCTTCCGCCATCATCGCCAACGTGCCCAAGGTGGGTGTATCCACCAGCGTGATGAACCCGGGTGAAGCATGCAACATGACGTTGCCGATCGACGCTTCACTGACAGGACCGATCTTCCACTGTGTGTGCCATAACGCAGAATAGGCCAAAGAGCGAAGGAGGCTGATGAAGTATTCTCGCCCATCACCCCACTGGACCTGTTGGTACCTGGCATCATTTTGACGCTGGATATAGCCAAAGACATCCCCCTCGAGTGTGTGACCAACATAGGGGGACATGAACTTGTCGCTATCACTCCAGCCGCGCAATTCGCTTATGGAAGCAAGATAGTCTTGAAACCAGTGGCCATTCAGTGCGTCCCTGGTCCCCGCTTCGGTCGTGATGTTAAAACCGTGCATGATTCCCGTGAAGAGGAGTGCCTCTCGATTGGCTGGTCGCCAATTGAACTTGCTTTCAGAGGAAAATCGAGCAGGACTCTGCGCGGCCTCAGAGAAGGCAGTTTCGAGCGGTTGTTTCGATGTACTCTCAGTTGCACCAAGCGCGCAGTTCTCATCAAGAAGCGGAAGTTGCGAAAAACTCGATACGCCGCAGAGACGTGGCGGGATTGGTTCGAGCTCTGGTGAGCGGGTCTTGTCGTTCAGGTCCGACGGCACGGGTGCGGAGATGGATTGCCCGAACGTTGCAGCTGGCAGAAACATCAAAATCAGGATCAACCAGCGCGGACTCGACATCAACTCGATGAGCTTCCTTGCTGCGGAAGATCTTCGAATTCCTGAGTTGCTCGTTAACCACGATCCCACATACGGACGTTAAGATGATTCGTTTGACTTTCAAACTGTCGAAAGTGACAGATTTGCTGGATGAAGGTGGACGCTCAGCCGCTTTTCAGGCCCCCGGTGTTCTACGGTAGGGAAAAAATCATTTGGATGGAAATGCCAGAATTACCGGGGATAAACCGCTGAGTGTTGGGAGGAAATGCGTTGGAATATGTCTCTGCCTTGTTCACCGTGAAAGCTACTGAGTGAATACCCGCATAGAGTGTCTAAGCAGTGTTTTGCCGCCAGCTCATCCCATAGTTGCTCAAGTCGAACCGCCGATTCTGGTTTGCCCTGTCTCAGCAGGAGAGGCGCAAGCTCTCCGCAGACCGCGACGCGGGCCTGCGTTCCAGCAATACCAGTGGAGGCTGTTTCAATCAGGTCGTCCGCCATTCTGAAAAGTCGGACCGGATCGGGCAGATCACCGACCATGAGGCTGGAAAGCGTTACTCCGAAATCAACCGGAATAAATCTTCGCTGATCACTGGCTGCGGTTATGTCTATTCCATCTGCCTTCAATCTTGTGAGGAGACTCTCCCGGTGCGATTCCGTCCCAATGAAGATGACGGCTCTTCCATACTTGAGACCACTCGCGATGAACTGCGCAAAGCCGCCCACAAAAGACTCCTCGTCAGAATAAAATTGAACCTCGTGCCGATGAGAGGTCTCCGCCCGACGCGATAGGGTTGGAGTAGGCAAAGGATGAACCGAACTCGGAGGTGCAGCGACCGTTCGCAAATTCGAGGCGGCAGTGAAGTCACGCCCTGCAAGTCTGCTACTCACAAAATGCTCGCCTCCGAGTACAGTAGCGATCGCTGCTGGTAGCTCGCTCCCAGCGCTCGCCTTTATCACATACCCACAGGCACCGCTGTTGAACGCTTCTTCTACCAAGTGGGCAGAAGATTCTTGCGTTACAAAGATAATCTTGGAGGATGGAGAAAGCTTGCGGATTTGGCGAGCGGCTTCGAATCCGTTCAGGCTTGGAAGTCCGATGTCCAGCAGAATCAAGTCGGGTTGAAGTTCTTGAGCCTCTCGAACTGCCGCCAAGCCATCCGTTACCGTGTGAATGTCCTGCACTTTCCACTTGCCTTGTAATGTGGAGACGACGAATCGTTGAAACGGTTCATAATCTTCAACAATTAATACCCGAATTGAGGAGATATCCAAGACTTTGCGCCCCGTCAGAT
>Ga0335078_10016327_pt1 | contig 11020 bp, 11 predicted proteins | sample Lox_Sample_32_FD_206711 | JGI IMG/M metagenome (GOLD analysis project Ga0335078, IMG submission 206711) | Soil microbial communities from Loxahatchee National Wildlife Refuge, Florida, United States - Lox_Sample_3.2 | ecosystem: Environmental > Terrestrial > Soil > Wetlands | place: USA...
ACCACAGTGACGATTCTCCCGGCCGCGAAACAGTCCTCGACGACCGGCCGGACTGGATCCAGGCCATGTACGATCTGCCGCAGATCAACGATCCAGGGAAAGTGGGTTTCTACTGCTCGGGCGGGGTCGCCGTCGTTGGCCGCGTCGTGGAAAAAAGCACGCACAGCTATCTTCCTGACTATGCTGCTCGCTACCTGTTCAAACCGCTGGGCATCCAGGAGAAGGACTACGTTTGGCATTTCGATCTGACCGCTAACGACAGGGAATTTGCCCAAATCCACATGCGACCGCGCGACATGCTGAAGCTCGGCGGAACATGGCACGGCAGGCACGTGATCTCCAAGGCCTGGGTCGATGCTTCCCTGTCGGCACAATCAACAGTCGACAATACCGAATACGGCTATTTCTGGTGGCGACCTTGGCTTAACGTCAACGGCACCCACGTCTATGTCAGCGCAGCGCAGGGCAATGGCGGCCAGAAGATCTACATCCTGCCGGCCTATCATCTGATCGCTGTCTTCACCGGCGGCCTTTACAACAGCAGTGGCTCGCCGATGAACAAGATCATGGTGACCGATATTCTGCCTAAACTGATCGCCGCTGAGATGCGCCTGCAGGGCCACGAGTAGCGTCACGGACTCGACGAGGATCTCGAGTAGGCGTCGGTATGGCGGAGTTCAGCCGTGGGATAACCGCCTCCGGGCGGCGATCATCTCAGCTACTCCAGACCCGCTCGACGGAAGGCTTCCAGGTAATGTTCCCGCTCAGCATCGTCTCTGGCAGGTATCTGGCTGGCAATCCACGCCAGCGAGATGTTGGGCTGGACGCGGCGCAGCTCGCTGAGCGCAGCTTTGGCGGTGTCGCTCTCCCCGGCCATGGCGGCGGCGGCCGTCAGGACTCGGTGTGCGCCGACGAAGAAATCGGCGCGCTGAATCCCCAGGCGTGCAAGCCGCATCGCTTCCGCGTAGTTACGTCCCACGAACTGGGCGTAGCCGCCGATGCCGTAAAAAGTCGCCGAAAATGGATCCCGAGGGCTCAGCCGTAGCGCGCGCTCTGCGGCTAAGGCGCCTTCTTGCCACCGCCCGCAATAGGACAGCGTCAGCCCGTAATAGCCCTGGGCCAGCGAGAAACTCGGATTGAGCCGCAGCGCCGTCTCAAATGCAGCCAGGGACTCCTCGAAGCGCCGGGTATACAGATGAACGCTGCCGAGAGCGAGGTGGGCCCAGGGGTCTTCGCTGTCGGCCACGATGGCAGCGCGGGCCGCGCGTTCGGCGATCGGTGCGATGGTTGCGATGTCCTCCCAGCCCATGTGGCCACCGAAGGCGTGACTGGTCGCGAGGACGCCCCGCGCGCGGCCGTAGTCAGGATCGATAGCCACTGCCTTCTCCAGCAGTGCCTGGGCGACAACGTTGTCCTGGCGTGTCAGGCGCCAGAAGTGCGACAGCGCCCGCATCAGCAGGTCCCAGGCGTCCAGGCTCTCGGGCAGCTTGCGGCTGGCGCGGAAACTCTCCGCCGCGTAGAGCTGCGGTTCGATCGCCGCGACGATGGCCTCGGTGATCTCATCCTGCACGGCGAACACGTCGGCGAGCTTGCGGTCGTAGCGTTCCGCCCACAGATGGCTCCCGGTGGTCGCATCGTTGAGCTGTGCGGTGATTCGCACGCTATCGCCGCTTCTGCGCACACTGCCCTCAACCACGTAGCCGACGCCGAGCTCCTCGGCGACCTGCTTCATGTGGACGGACTTGCCCTTGTAAATGAAGGACGAATTGCGGGCGATCACGAAAAACCAGCGCAGCTTGGAGAGCGCGGTGATGATGTCCTCACTGATGCCGTCGGAGAAATATTCCTGCTCCGGATCGCCCGTCATGTTGGTGAGCGGCAGCACGGCGATCGCGAGGCGGTCCGGCAGCGGTAGTGCGAGGCGCGATCGCGCTCGCGCCGGCTCATCGGGCCGGCCGGGCGGCTGTGCGTCCTCGCCTTCCGACAGGGTCTGAACATCGGCGACGAAGCGCAGGCCCTTGCGCGCAAAAGTGCGGATCAGCTTCTGCTCCTCGCCCGTGTCGCCCACCGCCCGGCGCACCGCGTTGATGCGGGTCGTCAAGGTCGAATCGGACACAATGCGCCCGGCCCAGACAGAAGCGATGAGATCGTCCTTGCTCACCACGCGTTCGCGGTTTTCCACCAGGTAGACCAGCAGATCGAAGACCTGGGGCTCGATCGCGACCGGCTCCGACCCGCGCCGGAGCTCCCGGCGATCAGTGTCAAGCACATGATTTGCAAAGAGATATTTCACGTCTGCGCCTTGGCGGACTGGCCGTGAAGCCTCTCGGCGAATAATCAAGGCCCCCTAGGGGAAAAATCAAGCTCGCCTGAAAGCCCTGCGCCGGGGCTCGCGCCAAGCTGTGCCCCAAGCGATCGCAGCGTGCGATCGCAGGACCACAAGGAGAGCGCCCCATGTTCATCTACCAGCGACCGCTCTTGGCAGTACTCGTGGCGCTGACCGTTCCCGTCGTGCTGGTGCTGCTCGACGGAGCATTCAACTTCAGCAACTTTTAAACGCGCCCCGCGAGCCACCGTCGGTGGCGCGCGGCCGGCCATCGACTGAGAAGCTCAACCACTGCGACATGAAGGAGTCCGTATGCCACTCATCAACGTCAAGGTCATCGAAGGCGTGTTTTCCGCAGAGCAAAAGACCCGCATCATCCGCAAACTCACCGACGCGATGGTGGAAATCGAAGGCGAAGCGATGCGGCCCGTCACCTGGACAGTGCTTGAGGAGGTCAAGAGCGGCGACTGGGGAATCGCCGGCAACCCGCTGACCACTGCCGACGTCCGCACCTTGGCGGCCTCCCGTCCGGCTAAGATAGCGTGACCGAGGGAAGCTCAGCCGCGTCCACTCATGTACACAATACTCGATGATGCCGCACGCCGGGCGCGCCGCTACCTGGAGCAGCTGCCGACCCGATCAGTCGCGCCCGGCGCCGCGGCGCTCCGGGCGTTGACTGAGCTCGACGAGCCGTTCCCGCCGCAACCCTGTGATCCGGCCGAGACGCTCGCCTTGCTGGACCGGGTGGTGTCACCAGCCACCATGGCGATGGCGGGCCCGCGCTTCTTCGGCTTTGTCATCGGCGGCGCGCTACCGGTATCGGTTGCCGCCACCTGGCTCGCCGCGGCGTGGGACCAGAACGCCGGCTTTTACGAAGTTACACCGGGGGTGTCCCGTCTCGAAGAGGTCGTCCTGCGATGGCTCACGGCGCTCTTTGACCTGCCACCCTCGAGCGGCGCAGGTTTCGTCAGTGGCGCCACCGTCGCCAACTTCACCGCGCTCGCTGCCGCGCGCCACGCGGTGCTCTCGCGTGCCGGTTGGAACGTGGAAGCCGACGGCCTGTTCGGCGCACCGCCGATCACCGTGGTCGCCGGCGCAGAGGCGCACCCGACGCTGCTCAAATCGCTCGGTATGCTGGGGCTGGGCCGCAGCCGCCTGGTACGCGTACCGGTCGACGGCAGGGGCTGCATGCGCGCCGACGCGCTACCGCAGCTGGCGGCGCCGGCGATCGTGTGTTTGCAGGCGGGCAACGTCAACACCGGCTCTTTCGATCCCTTCATACCGCTGATCGAGCAGGCTCACGCCGCGGGCGCCTGGGTGCACGTCGACGGCGCATTCGGCTTATGGGCCAAGGCCGCACCGTCATTGCGCCCTCTCGCTGACGGCCTGGAGCGGGCAGACTCCTGGGCGACGGACGCGCACAAGTGGCTCAACGTGCCCTACGACAGCGGCCTGGCTTTCTGCAGGGACGCGCACGCGTTGCGCGCCGCCATGGCGATTACTGCCGACTACCTGCCGACCGAGAGCCAGCACCGCAACCCCTCGGACTTCACCCCGGAGCTCTCCCGGCGCGCGCGGGGAGTGGAGGTGTGGGCGGCGCTACGCTCTCTGGGCCGCGCCGGACTCGCCGAGCTGGTGGAGAGAAATTGCCGGCAGGCACGACGCTTCGCGCAAGGGCTGCGCGCCAGCGGTCACGAGATACTCAATGAGGTGGAATCGAATCAGGTGCTGGTCGCTTTCGGCGACGCGCAGCGCACGCGCGGCGTGGTCGCGGCGCTGCAGCAGGAGGGCACCTGCTGGTGCGGGCCAACCGTTTGGCAGGGGCGGACGGCCATGCGCATCAGCGTCAGCAGCTGGGCCACCACCGATGAAGATGTCGATCGGAGCCTCGAGGCCATGCGGCGTGCCGCAGAGCTAGCCTCGGGCTCCTGAGGAATGACCAGGGGCACTCGCGCCTCCCGCGCTGGGCTCCGCGGCGCTCAGCCCGCACCCCACTGCTTCTTCTGATTGCGCTTCTCGGCTTTCGCGGCCCGCTTTTCCATCAAGCTCTTGGCGGGCTTCTTCTTGGCTTCCTTCTTGCGCTCAATGCCTTTGCTCATCTGAGGTACTCCCAAAGTCTCGCTGCAATTCAGCTGAGTTGCGGGCGAAGTCTAGTGCCATTTGGCCTGGGAAGGAATTCCCCAGCGCACGCGCGCGGCAGCGTATATGGTGGTCCGCAATCGAATCGAGAAGTGGGTGCGAGCGTGGCGACTGCCAGCATCTGGGTCGATGCGGATGCCTGTCCGAACGTCATCAAGGAAATTCTCTTTCGGGCCGCAGACCGCACCGGCGTCACCGTGACGCTGGTCGCCAATCAGCCTCTCGCCATCCCGCGGGTGCCCAGTCTGCGCGTGTTGCAGGTGGCTGCGGGCTTCGACGTGGCCGACAACGAAATCGTCAGGCGTGTGGCGCCGGGAGATCTGGTCATTACGGCGGATATTCCCCTCGCAGCGGCGGTCATCGAGAAAGGCGGGCAAGCGCTCAATCCGCGTGGCGAACGTTACTCACCGGACACCATACGAGGGGTACTCACGATGCGCGATTTTATGGACACCATGCGCGCGAGCGGCCACGTCGGCGGAGGTCCGCCCGCGCTCACGCAGGCGGACAGGAAAGCCTTCGCGAGCCATCTCGACGGGTGGCTCGCACGAGCTGCGAAGAGCTGACGGCCGCGGGATGGCTTCCAGTCCGGTCGTGTTGGAGAATGGCGTATGAAGAAGCTGAAACACGAAGCGGAATTGTTCAAAGCGGCCTTGCTCGCCGGTGTTCGCTACGCCGAAGACCGCAAGGCCGCCGAGTTTGAGGCAACCGACTCGGCCAGCGCGAAGGCGCTATACGTCTATCGCTTACTCGTGCACGACAAAGTCATTGCGCCCATGCCGGAGGGCCAGGTCAGCGAAAAGACCATCCGGCATCGACTCGCGACCTGGTACGCGCATCAATTGCCCGAGGGACATCCGCTGTTGGGATAGGGGCGCGGGCGCCGCGCAGGCCTGTTTGACTCACGGAAATCCACGGGTTCAGGATACGAGCGCGGCAAACTCCTTCAGGTCGCGCAAAGCCGCCCAGTCCGGATCGTGCCTGATCCATTCCTTGCGCCATCCCGAGCGCACCACTTTTCTCAAACACCTCAGCGCTTCGTTGGTTCGGCCCAGGATGGCATAGAGGCAGCCGACGTTGTAGAGAACAGCGGAGTCCTTGCCGTCCAGGTCGAGGGCCTGTGCCGCCCAGGCCAGGGCGGTCTTTCTGCGCCCGAGCCGAGCCAGGCACCCCGCTCCGAGATACAAGGCGCGCACATCGCCCGGATTCACCGACAACTGCTGTTTGGCAATTGCCACCGTCCGCGCATGAGCCCGGGCGGCAGCTTTCCGGCGCCCCAGACCCGTGTACGCCAGCGCCAGCATAGCGGGTGCCTGGTAATCCTCCGCGCGCACCCTGCACGCCGCGCGCAGCGGCACGATGGCCTCCTTGAACCTGCCCTGTGCCAGGCAGGCGCGTCCGTAGAAATAATGGGCTTCGAATAGCTCGGGATCGATCTCGATAGCAGTCCGAAATGCCTGATTCGCTTCCGGGTAATTGCGCAATGTCGACAATGCGATTGCGCGCGAAACCTGCGCCTCGGCAAGTCGGGGACTCAAAGTGACCGCCCGGCGACTCGCAGAGTCGGCCATCCGCAGGTTGTCCACCGTAGGCTCCCAATACAGATAGAGGTAGGAGCAACAGTCCGCAACACCTGCATGGCCGATCGCGAACTGCGGGTCGAGGGCGATCGCGCGAGCAAACATCTCGCGTGCGCGCTCGAAGCTCTGGCGCCGAAACTGGTGCATGAGCTGCCGCGCTCTGACGCAAAGCTCATAGGCTCGCGGGTCGCGGATACGCAATGACGCCCGCGCACCAGCCTGCAATGAGGTCCGCCCGGCGAGCCACTGGTCGAGCTCCGCGCGAATTGCGTGGACTGTCCCCAGCTTGACGTGCAGCTGACGATGTACCGGCAGCCGCTCGGCTCGCTCCCAGCGCTGCGCCGTGCGCACGTCCCGGTGCAGATAGGCCGCAATCTGCTTCCACCCGCGCAACGCAGTGCCGACCCCGGCTGCCGACTCCGGTCGCAGTGAAGCGCTATGGGCAAGTCGCGATGCGGTGGTTGCCATGATGGCCGTGTACGACAAACAGCGGCACGCGGATCTTGACGCAGAACGCCGCTTGTGCGGGCGCGATTCTACTCCTAGCCTCGATCCGATGATTGCGGGAGTCTTCACGTGTAACGCGCGGCAATGCTCCCCCCGTGCCGGGCTTCGATCCCTGGGAGACGTGCATCGTGTCTGAACGAGAGCGCCGCGATTCCTCAATCAGCCGACGTGATGTGCTTTGTGGCGGCGGCGCCGGCGTCTTGAGCGGGGTGATCGCGGCGCTGCTGGGCGATGTGCAGCCGGTGCGGGCCGACACTCTATCCGGCTCAGTACCGGCAATCGATGCGCTGGCCGTGCGGGTCGTGGTCGACAGCTATCAGATTGCCGTCGCGCCCAGCCGAGCTCAGGACGAAGTCGAGATCCAGCACTTCGGCTGGGGCATCCACAAGGACACTCCGCCGGACCGCACACTCATCAGCGAATTCGGACTGGCCATGCATGTCGAATCGCGCCGCGGCGGTGAGACCCGTAGCGTCCTCATGGACTTTGGATTTACACCCGAAGCGCTCATCAACAACGCCGAGCTCGTGGGTATCAATCCCCTGTTGCTCGATGCTTTGGTGCTGAGCCACGGCCACTACGACCACTTCGGAGGACTCGTCGGCTTCCTCCAGAAGCATAAATCAATGCTCAAACCGCGCCTGCCGTTCTATGTGGGCGGTGAAGACTGCTTCTGTTCACGGCAATGGACCGGGCCGCCGGTGCGCGGCGACTTTGGTACCCTCGATCGTCAGGCACTCAAGGACGCCAACCTGTCGGTCACCTACGCCGAAGGACCTTCGCTCGTCGCGGACCACGGGTTCACCACCGGTCAGGTTGGGTTGCGAAGTTTTGAGAAGCTGCTGTCCCCGAGCGCCATGAAGATCGGCGTGCAAGGCGGCGTGGGTTGCTATGCGGAGAAGCTCCCGGAGAATGAGCGCACTCAGGCCACCGTCCCCGACCAGTTCCGCCACGAGATCGCGACCTGCTTCAACCTGAAGGGAAAGGGGCTGGTGATACTGACTTCCTGCAGTCATCGCGGCGTGGTCAACGTCATCGAGCAAGCCCGAGCGGCATCCGGCATCGAAAAAGTCCATGCATTGATCGGTGGATTCCACCTGGCACCTTATGCGGACGACTACGTGCAGCGGACCGTGGCCGCCCTGAAGGATCTCAACGTCGACTACGTCATCCCGCTGCACTGCACCGGCGAACCGTTCTACGACAAGGCCAGGGCGGAGTTGCCGGGCAAGGTACTGCGCGCCTATACCGGCACCCGTTTTGTCTTCTCTTGAGCTGGGGCGCGAGGCTGCTTCCCCTATCATCTTGTCGCGCGCTCAGCGCATTCGCGCCGCCCTAGTTGGAGTTGGCGCCGGATGGGAATGCCATCTTCTCGAGGATTTGCCGGTAGCCCGGATTGGCGGCCAGCTTCGGATTGAGTCGGCCGGCGAGACCCGCATACACCATGTCCGGTGAGTGGTCTTCGAAGGCTTTCCGATACCAATCCACGGCCTGATCGATCTCGCCGAGGCTTGCGTGAATGTCCGCGAAGGTCGCCGGATCGACGTATCGCTTGGCCTCGAAAGCATGCAACTCGCTGAGCTTCTCCCGTGCCCGGGTGACATCTCCGCAGATTGCATACGTCGATCCGAGCCAGGCGCGCGACAGAGCCCCGACGCCACCTGCGATGCGCCGTTCGGCGATCGCGGCATTCTCGAAGGCCTGCTTGCAGTTCCCCTGCAGCGCCTCAGTCCGGGCGAGCTTGATGTAGCCCCAGGTCCAGTGCGGATCGATCTCGGTGGTATGCCGAAAACCGGCAGCGGCCTTGTCGAATTCGCGTCTCACCAGAGCGTTGATCGCCATGTCGTGGACCGGTTGTACCGAGAGCGGATCGAGGCGGGTCGCCTCCCGACTTTCCGCCAGGCCCTCATCGAGACGGCCCATGGCGTTCAGGAAGACACCATACGACTCGTGCACTCCCTCGCTCCCGGGGCTGAGAGCGATGCCGCGCCGGTATTCGGCGTCCGCGCCCGCCCAGTCCCATTCGAACAGGAACAGGATGTCGCCGAGGGAGGTGTGTGCGTCACCGAGGTCCGGTGCCAGCTCGAGTGCACGAGCCGCTGCGGCACGCGCCTTGCGTGCCGCCTCGGCGCGACCGGTCGCGCCGAGGAACGCCTGAACCGAATAGACGTCGGCGAGGCCCGCATACGCCATGGCGTAGTCAGGCGCGCGCGCCACGGCCTGCTGGAAGAAGTCGACGCTCTTGTCCATCTCCGCGTCGGTACCGACCAGATATTCGCGCCCTTTGAGATATAGCCGGTAAGCCTCGGGGTCGCTGGTCTCGCTGTGCGCAAGGCGCACTTTCTCGTCTCCGCTCAGGCGGCGCCCCAGGGTCTGCGCAATCGTGGTGGCGATCTGTGCCTCGAGCTGCTGCACGTCATCCATCGCCCTCTCATAATGGTCGCCCCAGAGTTGCGTGGAGTCGCTCGCCCTCACCAGCTCGGTACTGATGTTGAGGCGCGAATCATGCAGCGTGAGGTTGCCGAGAACGAGGGCATCGACTCCGAGCTTCCTGGCGATCTCGGCCGGCTCCATCGACTTGCCCTTGAGAGAGAACGCCGAAGTACGCGAGATGACATGCAGACCGTTGAGTGCCGAGAGCTTGTTGATCAGGCTCTCGGAGATACCGTTGCTCAGGTAGTCGTTTGCCGCATCACCGGTCGAGTTCTCAAAGGGTAATACCGCCACCATGCTGATCGCCTGGCTCCGCACTGCCATCCGCCAGGCAGCCACGGCCCCTATCGCGATCAGAACGGCCGCGCCGAATCCGATCACCAGGGCGCGAGGCGCCGACGGTCGCCGCCGTGCCGCGGCAACTGCAGGCCCCGCCGGAGCGAGTGTAGCCGGCTGCGAAGCCTGCGCCGCAACGGGCGACAGCAGGCGCGCGACCCGCGCGATGAACTCGGCGCTTGCCTCACCTGCGGGACAGGATGTCCACTGCAGTTCCCGGAATCGATCCGGAACCAGCGCCTCGGTCTCGCGAACACCGTCGATGACCACCGGCAAAATGAATGGCCGCTCGGCGGCCATCAGGTGAGAGCGATCCACCGCGAGCTTCCACTCGAGGCGAAAGTAACCCTCAGAGCGGGCCCTGGTGTTCGCGGAGATGACGGGCAGGAACAGCGCACACGCCTTGATCTGTTTGCGGATGGTGCTATCCCAGGCATCGCCGCCGCGCAACTCGCTCTGGTCGAGCCACACCTCGATCCCGGCGGCGCGCAACGACTCGCAGATCCTCTGGGCGGCGCCGGCGTCCTGTGAGGCGTAACTCAGAAATACCGCGTGCGCAGGCTCGGCCAATGAGGCAACCCCGAAAAACGACGGGAGCTTCTCAGCGTCTCCCTGTGGGCGCCAGCTTAGCCTGACCGCAGCATGCTAGCCACAGACCGCAGCCGTGTCTCGGGCACGAGCCCGGTGGCCGGCTTCGCCCGGTGAAGGTGGACCGAGCGCCCGCCGCTTACCTGACTCAGTGTAGGATCAAATCCCCCAGTCAGAAGCATCTCTTTCACACCAATGGACCCCAAGCTCCTTACCTCGATCCTGATCGCCGCTCTCGTGGTGTGGGGAATCTACCGGCGTCTGCGGCGCACCTTCGGCCGGCAGGCCGTGCAAGCCTGGCGCCTTTGGCTTCGTATCGGCATCCTGACTGTGCTCGGAGTGCTGTTCGTCACGACCAGCCTGGCGCGGAGCACGCAGGCGCTCGGGGCGCTGGTCGCGGGCATTGCCTGCGGTGCGGCGCTCGGATACCTCGGACTGCGGCACACGATCTTCGAGGTGACGCCGCAAGGGCGCTTCTACACGCCCCACACCTACATCGGGCTCGTGGTCACCCTGCTGTTCCTCGGGCGACTGCTGTACCGGTTCATCTATCTCGCGTACAACGCCGGCATGCCGGGTGGCGCAAACCCGGACTTCTTCGCGGCATACCAGAGGAGCCCGCTGACCCTCGGCATCTTCGGCGTGCTGATCGGCTATTACGTGCTCTACTACGCGGGAATTCTCATGCGGACGCGGCCGGCCGGGTTGCCGGTTCAGGAAGGCGCGGCTCCCGGCGGGTGAGTTCCTAGGGCGAGTCCGGGTGCAGGGCCTGCACCAGTATCCTCAGGTCCTCAGCGCTCGTCTCACCGTGCGTGACGCAGATGCGGATCACGTCCTGCTCCTCGAAGCGTGCCAGCGATACCCACGCCCGACCTGACTTCAGCACCCGGGCGACGACGGCGCGCGGGTCGCCCAATGCCGCGGGCGGCACCACGTTGAGAACCGCGAGCGGTGAATCGTTGACGACCGACCAGCCCCGCCTCTCGAGCTCGGCGCGGATCCAGGCCGTCAGGGTGACCGAACGCTCGATGTGGGCCGCGTGTCCCTGCCACCCGGCGCAGGCCAGCGACAGAAAGAGCCGCAACCCCAGAAAACGCCGCGACCACTGCAC
>Ga0335078_10016328_pt1 | contig 11019 bp, 7 predicted proteins | sample Lox_Sample_32_FD_206711 | JGI IMG/M metagenome (GOLD analysis project Ga0335078, IMG submission 206711) | Soil microbial communities from Loxahatchee National Wildlife Refuge, Florida, United States - Lox_Sample_3.2 | ecosystem: Environmental > Terrestrial > Soil > Wetlands | place: USA: Florida...
CAGTCTTGTTTTGGGCGGGCTATTATGACTTCCTCAATAAGGAAATCGATTGGGCTGGTTATCCGATGGATGTGAGAGACGAGAGGCGGGCATGAGATGATGTTCGGCCGTGAAAGCGCTACGCTCCCTTAGCATGCCCGCCACACTGCCGCCCGGCGCTTGACCCGGCCACTTCCACGACCATCGGGAAAGCTGCGTGTCCAACGCGTTTCGTTCCGCTTGCCCGCGGCGCCGCAGCGCCTAATTAGGGCACAGTCTGAAGACTAGTGGATCGACTGGTCGAGTAGTTCCGCCCTTAAAAAACACTACTCACGCGGTTCCAAAGCGGATCTTGTGCATCAGCCAACGTCGCTCCATACGCCTTCGCTCGGCTGCTGTTATCGTTCGGGGTTGTCCCCCCGAGCCTGTGTTTCGCGAACCCAAATAGTCGAGAAGTTGGCTCACCGGGACGAACCATCCGTTCTTCCGGCTCAAGCGCGAAACCAACTCGCAGAATCGAGAGTTCAGTGAGTGTCCCTCGGCGTACCCGTGGCCGAAGTGCGTGTACATGATGCACGCTCCTCCTTGTTCTTCAAGTCGGTCTTGCTCTTCCTCCGTGATCCGCGCGTTGAAAGTTCCAACGTGGGAGCCTTCCGAACACGCGTACCACTGGTTCACGTAGGGCCGTTCCGGATCGTGATAGGGCATCCAAGGGCACGCCGCCAGCGTATTGATCTCGGCAAATGCAAAATTCCGTACGTAGCGGATTCGTTCGCGACACAGATCGCCCCAGAAACAGGGATGCCCAGGAATATGGCCGGAGTATTTCCGACGGTTCTTCCAGGCGGTCAGCACATTGTATACGCAACGGATTGGCCCGCTCAATCGCGCATCACCCCAGTAAACTGCTTCGTTTGCGTAGTAATGATTAGCCATTGATGAAGGATAGGCGCCGAAGTACTCCCGAAAGCGCTCTAGCGCCTCGATTGTCTCCTCGCGTGTCGAGGTATGAGACGTCGCGTTATGCAGACCGATCTCGAATCCCTGCGCCTGCAGTTCCAACACCCATGTGCGATATTCTGGCTCCGCGCAAGTGCCGCCATGGTCGGATGGTTCCCGTAGTCCCCGCACTGGCCAAACACCCTTCGTAGTGCAGAGTCCGGCGTCGCGGAGGAAGGTATACACACGTCGACCGATTTCCAGCGTCTGCGAATCCGGATCGTCAAATATCGTGAAAGCGAATGCCTTCCCTTCAGGCCACTCCATGCGTTTTCCGGATGTTCCAGGCACTCCTTCTTCACGCCACAGGCTGCGGCAACTTCACCCAGTTCGGCGAGAGGCCTAATGCCAACCGCGCGACATGGAAGGCGAGCCCATCGCTGACACGTCGGCATCCGACACGTCTTTCTACAACTGCGTTGCGGCTGCCCGACGTTGAGCCTGAAGAGAGATCTTATCATATGACACGGGCTTGATGGTTGGCATGGTCCATGGTGTCCATTGCTGATCAACACCGCGGGATCGCTGCAATATCGACCCGAGGCGCAGGTGGAGTTGCAGAATCTGTTTGTGGCTTCGGACTACGTACGTACCTACACGGATATCGCCTGCATGGAGGCGGCCAACGAAGCTGCGCGCCGGGCGGTGAACTGTCTGCTCCTTTCCGCCGGTTCGACGGCCGGCGCGGCTCAACTATGGCCGCTGGAGGAACCGGCATTCCTCAAACCACTTCAGGAGGTCGATCGGATCCGGTACGGGTTGAGCCTCCCGCATCATTTGGCCGCTGGCTCTTAGGCCGAGGGCGAATGACACGGGTTCTGAAGAGTCCCTTGTTCAACGTAAACCGCGCCCCGACCGCATCGAAGTCGTAGTTGTGAATCGTGCGGCTGAGGCGGAGTGCCGAAGCAGATCGGCGGAAGCCGTCCCGGGCGCATACACAACGTTCCAACGCGGCGCCCCCGGTTTCGATGGTTCGGCGCATGGAGTACACTCGATCAGGAGTGCAACCGGATGAGCTCAACCAAGCTGGAAGTCCAGGCTGCCCTGGAAAAACTGCTCGACACCGGGGCCATTACCAGGGACCAGGTCGCCATGATCATGCAGGCGGCCGAAGACCCCGCCGTTCTGGATCAGATCCTGGCCCAGTTGAAGGCAGGCGGGGCGGACCAGGCCGGGCCGTCGCCGCCGCTGAACATCGAAGACTATTACCAGGAGGGTGACCAGCAGTTCGAGTTGCTGTGGCCGCTGAGGGTCTCGCTGCCATGTTCGTTCGAACAACTGGATCGCAAGACCCGCTTCTTCGTCCTGTTCCAGGAGTGGTCGAGGCGGGAACTCGAGGGCGTCAGCATGCTGAACGCCGGGCAGACCGGCGAGGCCGCCGCGGTGTTCGAGGAATGTCTCGCTCGCGCGCGCCAGTTGAACGTCAACGAACTGGTGGCGCGTTCGTACGAGGACCTGATGCGCGTGGCCGATAGGAACGGAGATGCGAAGGCGGCACGGATCTACTCGAAGGCTGCCATGGAAGCCCGGTCCGGGCAATGAATGACGCGGCACTCTATCATGCACGCGCCCAGGCGATGCTCGATTTTGCGGACGGCAAGATCACCGAGACTCTGGCGAAGTACGAGGAGCTGCTGAATACACGTCCGGCCCTCGCACCGGCACAGGAATTGAGCTGCCGGCTGGACCGCAGCACGGTCTCCGCTTTCGCCAACCGCTGGAAGGAGGCGCACGCAGATCTGGACGCCTGTGAGGTGGCAGCCACGAGGTTGCCGCGTTTCGCGCAAAAGCTCACTCTCGGCAACATCTACCACGCCAGGGTGAAGCTGCTCTCGAATCCCCGCGCCGACGGATTTGACCTGGCCGCTGCCAAGGAGACGGTTGCAAAACTGCGCACGGTAGCGACGATCCCATGGCTGGCTGAAGAACTCGAGTCAGACCTCGCGCTGAAATCCGGGGAATGGGAGCGCGCGCTTCAGTTCTCCAGCAGTGCCCTCCGATTGTTTGAAGGCGAGGGCTGGCGCAAGGCGGTTGCGGCGATGCGCCGGCGCATGGGCGAGGCACGGACTCACCTGAATCAGTTCGACCTGGCCGCCGAAGACCTGGCTGCCGCCTGGCGCTTCTTCGCCGAATTCGGATCGCCCGATGACCGGGCGAGTACCGGAATGAGCCTTGCGCAGCTGGAGTCGCGCCGCGGCCAACACGATCGAGCTTGGGACCTGGTGCTGCAATCGCTCACGGACATCGAATCGGTGATCCGCAATTTTCGGGTCATCACGGAGCAGCAGCAGTTCCTCGTTGACAAGCTGCATTTCTATGACGACGCGTTCGATATCGGACTGGCCGCGGGAGGCCGCGCAGGGCTGCTCCGCGCCTGGACGATCGCCGAGCGCGCCAAGAGCTTCTACCTGTGTCATCTCCTGGCCAACGCCGATGTCCGGCTTTTTGACGGCATCGACCCGCAGGCGATCGCACGGCTGGCGGAGCTTGAAGCGCGGCTGGATTCCAGCAGCCGCGCTGCCGCGATGTGCGCGGAAGTCGACCGCCAACAAAGACTTCAGGAGCAGGAAGAGCTCTCTGAACAGCGTCTGAAACTGCTGTTCCAGATGATGCGCGACAACCCGCGTTGGGCCGCAGTGAAAGCGCCATCGGAAACCAATATCGAAGAGGCTGTGCGCGCTCTGCCGCCGGACTGGGTACCGGTTTCATACTTTTGGCGCGAGCGCCAGGCGGGCGCAGATCTCTTCATCTTCTTCAGCGGCCCCGGCCGAGAGCCCCGCCACGTCGTCGCGTCCTGGTCGAGCGAAGAGCTCGACACGATCGAGCAATGCCACCGGCTGCTGGCGCGCGGATACGGCCCGGTGGACCCAGGGCCGGTTCTGCAGCAGCTCTGCCGCAACCTGTTTCCCGGCGAGCTCGTGAACGCTCTGAGTGCTGACAGTTGCCTGTTAATCAGCCCGCATTCGCGCCTGCGTGGGTTTCCGATCCATGCTCTCGATCTGGCCGAGGAAGATTATGTGGTTAAGCACTGGCCGGTTCAATATGCGCCGACGCTGGCGATGGTCACGCTTCCGCGCCGGCCGGCTAAGGCGCAGAAGGCGCTGTTTCTGGGGTGTCCGGAAACGCCGTTCAATCCGGTCCGACTGCGCGAAGTCGAGGCTGAGGTTGGGATACTCGCGGATGTGTGGACCCGGGAGCGGCCGGGTACCGTGGACAGGTGCATCGTTCCCCGCCTGGGATCGCCCGAGCAGGCCGGATTTGCCATCTCCGGATGGCGGGACTATCGAATCCTCCACTTTTCCTGCCACGGCGAGTTTCCCCCGGACCGGCCCTTCGACGCAGCGCTGTTGCTGGGCACGGACAAAGTTCATGCCAGCGAGCTGTTCACGATTTCTCTCCAGGCTTCCCTCGTTACTCTGAGCGCTTGTAACCTGGGTATGCAGGCCAGTGCGATCGGGCGCGCCAGCAGCGACGAGTGGGTAGGCATGTACCTTCCGCTACTCTATTCAGGCGCCGGCAACCTGCTGGTTAGCTTGTGGGAAGCCGATTCCGGCACTACGAAAGACATCATGCAGCGTCTGCACTTCGGCCTGGCGCAAGGGAAATCGCCGGCCAGGGCGTTGCAGCAGGCGGTGTCGGCGGTGTCTGAAAGCACCCTGGTGCAACTCTGGGCTAACTGGTACCTTGTAGGAATCCCCGAAACATAGGAGTCCCAAATGGCAACCCAACTGACGATTGAACTCCCGAAGGAGACCGCTCCAGCGGACGTGGACGCGCTGCAGGCCGAACTCAAACAACTGAGCGACATCAAGGGCTCCGGTCTCTATACGCCCAGGGGGGTGGGGCCGGAAGACATCATGGTGTGGATCAAAGTGGCCGGTGCGATTGCGACTTTGATCCCGCAAGTTGTGGACCTGCTGCGCAAGCGGAGGATCGAGAAAGCTACGATCGCGCTGCCGAGCGGGGCGAAGATTGAAGTCGACAAGGCGACGGCGGCGGAGATCCAACAATTGATTGCCGCCTCACAGGCGAAGGCTTAAGACGCTGCCTCAGGGTGTCAGTTCACGGCGCCCTTCTTGTCTCATTTTCCAGGAAACCTGGCCGGCGGTCGGTTCGAGCCCAACTGCGCGCAATGTTATGAGGACCGGACGATAATGCTAATAGTCCGTCGCTGGATTGAACGTCTTGATGGGAAACGTGGGGGGGACGGAGGGCGGTTCGATCTCCGGATTCGAACGTCCCGCCTGATTTGGATCGAAGACCACAAATCCCACCCCTGGCGCGCCGTTCGGCAATGAATAATCGTCCGCGGGATATGCCGGGTTCTTGAACCCGGGATTCTGGACTACGCTCAGCACATCTTCATCCACCTTCTGCTGCCATTGCGCAAATGTATAGAAGGTCGAGTCCTTCGCTAACCCCGAGCAGGGTGCGTAACTTCCGCTCGTGGCAGCCGTGGTCTGCACCGCAAAAGCCTTTGTGTCGCTCCCAAAGGAGCCGTCCGTCCGCCAATACAGGTTGCTGTTGAAAAACATAAACTGCGGGTATGCCGCGCCGCCCGGATAGAGGCACCCGCCCTGCACAGAAAAACTCGGATTTGACGTGCCGCTCCGGTCGAAGTACACGATGTTATTAGTAAAGGTCCAGACCAACGGAATCACTGGCGGCACTCCGTCCGTGTACGGATTGCTGATCGAGACCATCCCGCCGCGCCCGTAGGCGAAGATATTGTTCTTCACCGTGCTCGCTTCGTCCGGAGACGCCGGCCCCTGCGGCGTGAATATCGTATTCGCCGACACGCGGTAGACGAGGTTGTTCTCCACGTCCACCAAGCCCGTCTGGTTATCCAGGTAGATTCCGTCTCCTCCATAGCCATTCGAATCCATGATCGAGGCGTCACTCACGTCGTGAATCTTATTGTTGAGGATGGCGTTGCCAGGCCCGGTGTAGACGCTGTTTCCCGATTCGATGCGGATCGCCCCGCCATCGTTCATGATTCCTTCCAACAGGTTGTAGACGTGGTTGAAGGAAATCGTATTGTTGGCGTTGCCCACACCATTCGGCTTGACCGTATCGCCGTTCGCCTCGGAGATTGAAAGCGCGGTGTGGTAGCCGTCGTACACCTCGTTGTGCGTGTAGACGTTGTCATGCCCATTGCCCTGCGCAACCCCGAACGCCGCCGGAATGATCCGCCCGTATCCTTCCACCACGTTGTTCTGCACCAGATTGAACTGCGGCGTGTTGGCGTCGTTATCGACGTTCGTGTATGGGTGCCCAAAGAGCACTCCCAACGCGCCGATATCGTAAAACGCGCTGTTCTGCACGGTGTTATACGCGGTGGCGCCGCTCGCGCTGACCGCCGCGCAATCGCTCGGCGACGCCTTCGCCACGCACGAAATAAACTCGAGCGCGGTGCCTGAAACCTGCGTTACCGTTCCCGAATCGAAGGTGATGTGCTGGGCGTTCTGAAACGAGACCGCGCCCGGAATGTCCGGCTCCATCTCCGACGACCGATGCCCCAGCGCCGGGACAGCATAGTTATCGTGTTCGAAGGTGAGCCCCTGGAAAGTAACATACTCTAGACCGGATGCCACCAGTAACTGCGGCAACTGCGGCACCATCACCAGATCCGTGTTCGGGTTCTCGCCGGGATTCGCCAGATACGTTAGCGTCCATGGCGTCGCTGATCGGTCGACGAAGAACTGCCCCGGTTGCGTCAGCGCGTCCTGCACGTTCTCGACGATGTACCGGTTCCCAGCCACGAACCCCGGCCGGGTCTCATTGATCGTCGTCGGCCCTGTCAAATAGACAATGTGATTCGCCGCGTCCACGCAACTGATGCGGAGCTTCGGGGTGCTGAACTGCTGCCAATCGAGCAACTCGATATCCCCCGCCAGCGCCGCGTTCCCGGCGGGCTGGGCGCACGGATTCCCCGCCGCCGGCGCCAGGTTTTTCCAAGTGCTCGCGATCGGGTCAGCCGGGTCGTACTGAAACCGGTCAAAGCACTCCCAGCCGCTGCCCGAAATATACAGCGGGCAGTTCTCGTTCGGCGCGGCGGCCGGCGGTCCGGGAGCATTCAGATACACACTATTGGCAAAGCGGTAGTAAGTGCCAAGATATCCGCCCAGTCTCGGCCGCAGCCGCCGTACGCCGTTGTAAAACAGATTTTCGAAATACTGCGTGGAAAGCGGAAGCGTGGCCTTCCAGGTGTTGCCGCCGGTGTTGGTCCAATTTTGAATTCGTATGCCTCCGCTGAACACCGGTGTCTCGCCGGGATAATTTTGATAGGTGATCGAAAGGCTCGCCGTCCCCGAGTCCGCTGCCGTGAACATCAGGGTCGACGGCAGATAGTAAGTCCCGCCGCGGAACTGCACATTGATGGCGCTCAATCCGGTCTTGCTGATGGACTGCACCAGGGCGCGGGCGCGATCGAAGCTGGCGAGTGGGCCATCGGTTCTCGTGGAATTCGGCGCGGCCAGAGTACCGCTCCAGTAATCGCTGCCGTTCGGCGATACGTAAAGCGTGACCGTGGAGGGCGCCGAGGCAGGGCCCTGCACGTTGATCAGCACCACCGGAGCGGTTTCCACGCCGTTCTGCGTGGCAATCACGGTGTTGTCGCCGCTCGGTGCGCCGGTGGGCACCGTCGCGTTGATCTGGAAGAGTCCGGGCGAGATCAGCCCCGCGTAGGTTACCTCGGCCGTGATACCACCGATGATGACCACCGGGAGCGGCGAGAGGGTGCCCGATTGAGATTCCGATCCGCTCACTACCGGAGTCGAAGTCTGCCCGAAACCGGTGCCGAAGAGAAGCACCGCCTCTCCGGGCATGGCGGGAGTGCTCGATCCGGGATACAGCGATGTGGGGCCCAGCAGGCTGTAATCGCCGTGTTCCGCGGCCACGTACGGCCCGCCGCTGAATTGGAAGAACGAAGGCGAGAGCGCCTGGGCCTGCGCGGTGAATGGCAAGCTGGCCGCTCCGTTGCCGGTGACCACTACCTGCACCGGCCCAGTTATCGGGTCCGGCGGGGTGAGGACATTGATCTGCGTCGGGCTGATGTAGTAGATATAGGCGCTTTTGCCGTTCACCGTCACGCTCACCTGGTCCAGTTGAGTCGGCATCTGGTTGCCCACGAAGTCCGAAGTCTGCCAGGTACGCGTATCCCCGGCCTGAGAGAGGTTCTGGCCGCTGATCTGCACCCAGGTGTTGGGCGCGATGGTCGTGCTTCCGCCGGCTGCATTGATGACGTAAGAAATGGATGGCGCGGATGAATCGGCCGGGCAGGTCGGTGACGGCAGTGGTGTCGGCTGATTTGCCATTGCCAGCAGGTCGTGGCTTGCGCGGTTTAGCAGATCCTGCAGCGACAAGGAGCCGGTAAACGCACTGGGGGCCGGGGCGCATGGATTGGCTTGCGCATATTGCACGTCGGTGTAGGGTACATCCAGATACTGGATGGTTGCCGTGCCCGCCGTCCCGCCATAGGAACCGGCGGCCGGAGTGTCATAGAAGAAAACGCTCAGCACGTTGTACGCGGCCAATTCCACGGTCAGGCCGGTGCAGCCACCGTTGGGATCGGGACACCCTACGCCTTGAATGTTAGCGCTCGATACGGGGTAATCAAATTCGGCGCCGCCGGAAAACGGAACGGCCGGCGCGGGCGAAAGTGAGGTGAGCACTTTCACACCGGCAATGCCGATATCGCCGGGCGTCTTCGGGACTGAGGCGGTCATTCCGCCCGTCTGGGTTGCCTTTCCATTGGGGCCGGATACCGACACGAAGTACGAGAGGATCTCCGTCTTGGCCTCGCAAGACATGAGCTGGGTCTTGTCGCCGTTAATGAAGTCCGCGCAGTCCTGGGCGTAGAGAATGTTGTCGGCATGCGGAGTTACCTGCTTGCTGAAGCCGGGCAAGTCATTGCCGGTATCCGCCCCGATGAAGAGCGTAACACCGCTAAAAATCCTTTCATAGGTGTCGATTGCCTGGTCCCACGTGTCGATGAACACCTGATCCGTGTTCCGATAAGCGCTGTTAGTGGGGAAGGAATTTTGAATCAGGGCGGCCCAGGTGTTATTTGGAGTCAAGCCTGAGGGCTGGGTCGCGGTGTCGTTCTGATCATTGGGGTAGATGATTTCGTCGGACGCGCCCACGGGACCGGCAATGGCGATGGCTACGAACGCGGGATTGGAGCCGTACCTGGCGTTGAGCGCGGTGAGGAAATTCGCCCACCCGGCTTGATAGGTCGCATTCCAAGGCAGCGGAAGCAGCGTTCCATCCGCGCGCGCCTCTTCGGGAAATCCGGCAAATTTCACTTTGCCGCAGTTGGCCGGGGCGCTGCCTCCGTTGAACAGCGCGTCACAGGAAGGAATCTGGGAAAGCAGCCATTGCGGCGTGTCGAAGCCCGGAGTGATGATGAGCTGAACCGATTTCCTGGCCGCTGCCGCCTCTAGGAAAACGTCGTCCAGGTAACTCCAGTCATAAGTGGTGGAATTGGTGGGCTGAATGTTATCCCAACGCTCTCCCGCGGTGATCCCCGAAATCGCCGGGTCGGCCAGCAGGCTGGCGTACACGTTCTGCAGATAAGAGTGCAACTGGCCGCTGGTCGGCGAGGTCGAGCCGGGATATCCCGCGATGGCCGTCTCCACGTCCACCTTGACGAACACGCCCAAGGGTTTGGGAGCGGCTGCGCCGGCGAGATCGGCGCAGAATAGGGCGAATGCCCATCCGAAGATGCGATTGCGATAACCGGACATGGTTCCCCTCCGTTGCGGTGCAACGCCGCTGGCGCGGTGCGAGCGCGCGGGCTGCCCTTACTGGTCTGGTAAACGCAGGCACGGCACAAAACCGGACATTCATCCGAAGATTTCTTGCGCTATCGGCGATCCCGGACCACGGCCGGTCACTTTCGATCGGCGCCGGCCAGCGAGAGAATCACTCCGCCAAACAGAAGCGTGTCGGCGAAGTAGTTGAGCCCCTCGACCTGCACGGCGCTGCTCGGCTCTGCCAGCGCCCCAATAAGGACAGGTCCGTAGATCACCACAACCATTAGTACAATCCACGCGCCCAGGTAAGTGGCCGCAAGGCGCGTCTTCCGCGCCAGTAAAAAGCAGACGCCGGCAACCAGCAGAAACGCGCCCGTCACATAGTCGATGTAGGCGCGTACGGGAACCCACGCGGGCATCTGCTTCTCGAGCGGAACTCCGGGCAGCCCCAGCGGATGCAGAAAGTGCTGGGCGCCGAAAAAGATGGCAGCGACCGCAATCGGCACGCGCCCCACAATGATGAGGCCCTTACCCGGCCCTTCGCGGTCCCCGCCCATCGCAATTCCCGCCAACACCCAGCCGGCCCCGCCGAACGACATTTCCCGAGCTACGATCGTCCATGGGATTCGGCCGCCGGCGGTTACCGCTCCGGGGAGATGCAACATCGCCACGAAAAGGAACATCATGGCCCCGAACAGCAGGCCGGACCAGCGCACCAGGCGCTTGGTGGCGATGCTCAGCGATGCGGCGATGAGTGCAAAGCCGACGAAATAAACCCAAAACATGCGCCACGGCATGTACGACGGAACCCCGGCCAGCAGGGCCTGTGGGCTGGAAAGATGTTCTGCGCCGAAGACCGCCAGCGGGATGGCGAAGCACAAGGGGGTCAGGGCCACGATCTTGTCGATGCCGCGAGCCCGGGCAATATCGTTCTTCGCGGCCCAGAGCCCAATCGCGAGCAGCGCGAGGCCGGCGGCGGACATCGACAGCGCGGTGCCAGAGAATGCAAGGAATACGGCGAGAATGGTCGTCTGCATGAATCCCCCCCAAGCCGATACAGGCTCCTGAAATTTTACGACAAAGTGGGGCTCACGGCCTTAGCCGCGGGTTGTCGGTCCGACGTGTCGGTCTCCAACAGCAGAAGCGGACTAACGCCGCAGCCCGCGGCCCGGCGCGACCCCTTCCACCAGCGAACCGTCCCGCACCACCGGCACGCCGTTCACCAGGACGTAGACCATCCCTTCGGAATACTGGGCCGGGTCTTCAAAGGTGGCCCGGTCGGTCA
>Ga0335078_10016329_pt1 | contig 11019 bp, 11 predicted proteins | sample Lox_Sample_32_FD_206711 | JGI IMG/M metagenome (GOLD analysis project Ga0335078, IMG submission 206711) | Soil microbial communities from Loxahatchee National Wildlife Refuge, Florida, United States - Lox_Sample_3.2 | ecosystem: Environmental > Terrestrial > Soil > Wetlands | place: USA...
CTGGAGTAGGGGCATAGGTCGATTGCCGTTCCGATCACTCGAACGTCATGCTCGGGCTCGTCCCGAGCATCCGCGCCTTCCGTCGAACAAGTCCGGAGAAAGACGTGGATGCCCCGCGCAAGGCCGGGCATGACACAAGAAAGACGCTAAAGGAGGACTCATGGCCAAGATCCTGATGGTGACGGGCGGCACGCGCGGCATCGGCGCCGCGGTCGCGCTCGGCGCGGCCAAGCAGGGCTACCAGCTCTGCCTCACCTACCAAAACAAGGACGCGCGCGCCGAGGACATGCTGAAGCAGGTGCGCGCGCTCGGCGCCAAGGCGATCGTCGCCAAGAGCGACGTCGCCGACGAGAAGGCCGTCGTCGCGATGTTCGAGAAATGCGACAAGGAGCTCGGCAAAGTCACGCACCTGGTCAACAGCGCGGGCATCGCGGGACCCGGCGGCCGCGTCGAGGCGCTGTCGGCCGAGCTCCTCAACCTGATGTTCACGACCAACATCACGGGCTCGTTCCTGTGCGCGCGCGAGGCGATCAAGCGCATGTCGACCAAGCACGGTGGCCCGGGCGGCGTCATCGTCAACCTGTCGTCGGCGGCCTCGCGCCTCGGCGCGCCCGGCGGCGGCGTGCACTACGCGGCGAGCAAGGGCGCGATCGACTCGTTCAACTGGGGACTCGCCCAAGAGGTCGCGGGCGAGGGCATCCGGGTGAATTCGGTGCGCCCCGGCGTGATCGACACCGAGATCCAGCCGCCCGGCCGCGCCGAGAAGATGGCGCCCTTGATCCCGATGCAGCGCGCCGGCCAGGCCCCCGAGGTGGCGACGGCGATCCTGTGGCTCTTGTCCGACGAGGCGTCCTACACCACCGGCGCCAATCTCGACGTCTCCGGCGCGCGGTAGGCTCATCGGCCTTGCGAGGCGGCCGGTTAACGTAAACAGTCGTCATGCTCGGGCTTGTCCCGAGCATCCACGTCTGCTTTCCGATCGCACCGAAATCAAGGCGTGGATCCTCGGGACAAGCCCGAGGATGACGGTCTCCCTGGTTGCGGCGCTGCGGCCCTACCAGCCGATCGCGTAGCTGGCGCGGCGGGGGTCGGCGCCGCCGCGCATCAGGCCGGTCTTGCGGTCGGCGACGATCGCGCACATCGCGCCGGCGAGCCAGTTCCACTCCGGCCACCACGCGACCTTGTGGCCCATCCGGGCGAGCTCGTTGCCGGTCGCCGGGTCGATGCGGCCCTCGAGATTGAGCCGGCCCGGATAGTACTCGTAGGGCGCGAACGACGACGGGTAGCTGTAGGTCGCGAAGCGGGGCGCCTCGATCGCCTCCTGCACGTCCATGCCGAACACGAACAGGTTGAGGAAGGTCTGCAGCATCGCCTGGGTCTGCACGTCGCCGCCCGGCGTGCCGAACGGCACGAACACGTCGTCGCCCTTGATCGCCAGCGCCGGGTTGGGGGTCAGGCGCGGCCGCTTGCCGGGCGCCGCGCCCGCCGGGTGCGACGGGTCGGGGCGCGACTGCGAGCCGCGGCTCGACGCGATCAGGCCGGTGCCCGGCACCACCGGGACCTGCGAGGAGCTGTCGCTCGGCGTCGCCGAGAACACGTTGCCGTCCTTGTCGACCACGCAAACGTAGGACGTGTCGCGGTCGGGCCCCGGTTCGCCGGCGGCGGCGACCAGCCGGCGCGGCGCGGCCGCGGGGCCGAGCTCGCCGGGCGCCGGCATCTCGGGCCAGGCGCGCGCGGGATCGATGGCGGCGCGGCGCTGGCGCGCGTAGTCGTCCGACAACAGGCGGTCGAGCGGCACGTGGCCGAGCGCGGGATCGGTGTAGTAGGCCTCGCGGTCGGCGAAGGCGAGCTTGAGCGCTTCGGTCAGGCGGTGGATGTAGGCGGTCGAGTTGTGGCCGAGCGCCTTGACGTCGGTGCCCTCGAGCAGCTTCAAGGTCTGGAGCAGCGCCGGGCCCTGGCACCACGGCCCGCAGGTGAACACCTTGATGTCGCCGCGGTCGAGCCGCTGCGGCTTGGTCACCGGCGAGCGGAACTCCGCGAGGTCGCGCTCGGTCATGAAGCCGCCCTCGGCGCGCATGAAGGCGACGATCTTCTGGGCGATGTCGCCTTGATAGAACGCCGCGCGCGCGGCCTCCAGCCCGGCCAGGCGGTCGCCGCGCGCGGCCTTCTCCTGGTCGGCCATGTACTGCAGGCTGGCCGCGAGATCGCTCTGCACGAAGCGCTCGCCGGTCGCCGGCGGGCGGCCGCCCGGCAGATAGATCGCCGCGTTGCTCGGGAAGCGGCGATATTCCTCGGCCAGCTTCTTGATGCTGTCGGCGAGCAGCGGGTACATCACGAAGCCCTCGCGCGCGAAGCGCGTCGCCGCCGCCGCGACCTCGCCGAACGTCATGGTGCCGTAGCGCATGAGCGCCGTGATCCAGGCGTCGGGCGCCGCCGGCACGACGCAGCGGCGCAGCCCCGACGGCATGGTGCCGCCGTGCTCGCGCTGGAACACGGTCGGGTCGAGCGAGCGCGGCCAGTGACCGAGGCCCTCGATCTGCACGATCTCGCGCTGCTTGGCCGAATAGAGGATGATCGGCGCCACCCCGCCGACATTGACGATGTCGGGCTGCACCACGCCGAGCGCGATGCCGGCGGCGCAGCCGGCGTCGATCGCGTTGCCGCCGGCCTGCAGGATGTCGAAGGCGGCGGTCGCCGCCAGGTAGTGGCCCGCCGAGACCATGTGGCGCGTACCGGCGATCGTGGGGCGATGGACGAACATGGGCGGACCTCCGGAATGGGTTGTTGCGAGGGTAATCCCCCTGCACCGCGCTTGTCACCGCCAACACCCCTACCCCAACTCCCTCCCCCCTTGAGGGCCCTTGAGGGGGAGGGTGGGGTGGGGGGTAACGTGCCGCTGCAGCCGATGAGGAGTCGACGATGCCGACGGTGCTGGTGAAGGACGCCGATTGGGCGGTCGTGTGGGAGAACGCGGCGCCGGAGAGCGGGCCGAACCTCTATGGCGGGCGCCACGCGTTCCTCAAGGGCTGCGATCTCGCGTTCGCGGACGACCGGCTCGTGTTCGTCGGCCCGCGCTACGCGGGCGCGGCCGACACGGTGATCGACGGGCGCGGCAAGATGATCCTGCCCGGCTTCGTCAACATCCACTCGCATCCGAACTCCGAGCCGATGCTCAAAGGGCTGTCGGAGGAGCGCAAGAGCCGCCAGCTGAACATGAGCTCGCTCTACGAGTACATCTTCCTGCTCGGCCGCCCGGCGCACGATGTCGCCGCCGATCCCGATACGGCGCATTTCGGCATCGCCGACTTCGCCGCCTACAGCGCGTCGTGCCAGGTCGCAATCGCCGAGATGCTGCGCTCGGGCGTGACCTGCTTCGTCGACTACTCGGCCAACCGGCCGAACTGGCTGGACGAGGTCGCGCGCACCGGCATCCGCACGGTGGTCGCGCCGTCCTTCCGCTCGGGCGAGTGGTACACGGAGAACGGCCACGAGGTGCTCTACCGCTGGAACGAGCCGCGTGGCCGCCAGGGGCTCGATACCGCCGTCGCGCTCGTCATGCGCGCGCAGCAGCATCCGTCGGGCCTGCTCTCCGGCATGATGGCGCCGGCGCAGGTCGACACCTGCACCGCCGACCTGATGGTCGATGCGGCGGCCGTGGCGCGCGATCTCAGCGTGCCGTGCCAGACCCATTGCGCGCAGAGCGTCGTTGAGATGCGCGAGATGTTCCGCCGCTACGGCACGACCTCGGTCGGCTGGCTCGAGGCGCTCGGCGTGCTCGGGCCGCACATGATCCTCGGCCACGCCATGTTCCTCGATCATCACTCGTGGATCCGCGGGCCCGACCACCGCGATCTCGATCGCATCGCCGACACCGGCACCTCGGTCGCGCACTGCCCGAACCAGTTCGCGCGCGGCGGCATGGTGCTCGAGCATTTCGGCAAGTACGCGAGGCGCGGCGTCAATCTCGGGTTGGGCACCGATACGTTCCCGCACAATTTCGTCGACGAGATGCGCTGGGCGCTCGTGGTCGCCAAGATCGCCAGCGCCGACGTGGGCTCGACCAGCCTGGCCGAGATCTTCACCGCCGCGACGGTCGGCGGCGCCAAGGCGCTCGGCCGCGACGACATCGGCCGCCTGGCCGCCGGCTGCAAGGCCGACTTCTCGCTGGTCGATCTCGCGCACCCGGCGATGCAGCCGGCGCGCGATCCGCTCAAGAGCCTGGTGTTCAGCGCGCTCGAGCGGCCGATCACCGACGTCTATGTGGCGGGCAAGCAAGTGGTGCGCGACGGCACGGTGCTGACCATCGACCTCGAAGCCAACCTCGCCGAGCTGACCGCCGGCCAGGCGCGCAACATGCGCGGCATCCCGGAGCGCGACTGGGCCAAGCGCAGCCCCGACGAGGCCTTCCCGATGTCGCTCGGCTGGGCCGGCAGCAACCGATAGGCGCGATTGACATGTGACACACATGCGAGCATGCTTATAACATGACGAAAATGATTCAGCTGCGCCATGTGCCGGAAGCGCTGCACCGGCGGCTCAAGGCGCGGGCGGCGCTGGCCGGCCTGCCGCTGTCCGACTATCTGATCCGCGAGGTGCGCAAGATCGCCGAGCAGCCGACCGCGGAGGAGATGCGCGAGCGTCTCGGGCTGCGCGAGCCCTACCACGGACGCGTGTCGCCCACCGAGGCGCTCCGATCGGAACGCGACGCGCGGTGATCGTCATCGACGCGTCGGCGTTGCTGGAGCTGGTGCTCCGCACCGAGCGCGGCGAGCGGGTCGCTGATCGCGCGCTCGACCCGCGCGAGCGCCTGCATGCCCCGCATCTCCTGGACGTCGAGGTCGTCCAGACCCTGCGCCGGCTGGTGCGGCTGAAGGAGCTCGATCCGGCGCGGGCGGCGCTGGCCCTCGACGACCATCTGGCGCTCGGCGTCGAGCGTCACGCCCACGTCGAGCTGGTGCCGCGTCTCTGGCAGCTGCGCGAGACGCTCACCGCCTACGACGCCGCCTACGTGGCGCTCGCCGAAGGCCTGAACGCGCCGCTGCTCACCTGCGACGGCAAACTCGCGCGAGCCCACGGACACAAGGCGGCCGTGGAACTCTGCTAGGTTCGGAGCGCAACGCCATCCCGGAACGCGACTGGGCCAAGCGCAGCCCGACGAGGCCTTCGCGATGTCGCTCGGCTGGGCCGGCAGCAACCGGTAGGCGGCGATAGATTCTGGAACCGTCATGCCCGCGAGAGCGGGCATCCAGGGGCCACGCGCCGCAGCGCCGCGAACGCGACTCCTGGCTCCCGCTAATTCACGGAGCAAGTGCGCTCGGCCGACGCCGGCAAGAACCGGGTCGCGGCGGCGGCGCGGGGCGGTTAGACCTTGCCGCCATGACGATGCTTCAGCCTGCAGTGGCGATCAACCGCGCGATGGGCGCGACGGAGTGGGGCCTGCTCCTCTTCATGTCGGTGCTGTGGGGCGGCTCGTTCTTCTTCGCCGGGGTCGCGCTCGCCGCGCTGCCGCCGCTCACCATCGTGGCGCTGCGGGTCGGCATCGCGGCGGCGGAGCTCGCCATCGTGATCCGCGCGCTCGGGCTCCGCATGCCGCGCGAGCCCGCGGTATGGCGCGCGTTCTTCGGCATGGGGCTGCTCAACAACGTCGTGCCGTTCTGCCTGATCGTGTGGAGCCAGACCCACATCGCGTCCGGCCTCGCGGCGATCCTCGGCGCCACCACGCCACTCGCGACCGTCGTCGTCGCGCACGTCCTGACTGCCGACGAGAAATTGACCGGACGCCGCGTCGCGGGCGTGCTCGTCGGCCTCGCCGGCGTGGTCGCGATGATCGGTCCCGACGCGCTGGCCGGCCTCGGTGTCGACGTGCTGGCGCAGCTCGCGGTGCTCGGCGCCGCGCTGTCCTACGCCGCGGCCGGCGTGTTCGGCCGGCGTTTCAAACGCCTCGGCGTGCCGCCGATCCTCACTGCGGCCGGCCAGGTCACCGCGTCGTCCCTCCTGCTGCTGCCGCTGGCGCTCGTGGTCGACCGGCCCTGGGTCCTGGCGATGCCGGGCTGGCCGGTGTGGGGCGCGGTGCTCGGCATCGCGACCTTGTCGACCGCGCTCGGCTACGTGGTCTATTTCCGCATCCTCGCCACCGCCGGCGCGACCAACGTGCTGCTCGTCACCTTTCTCAACCCGGTGACCGCGATCGTGCTCGGCACCTGGGTCCTGGGCGAACGGCTGGCGCCGCGGCACGGGCTCGGCATGGCGCTGATCGGTCTCGGCCTCGCCGCGATCGACGGCCGGTTGCTCGGCCGTCCGCGGAACGAGCCGGCAGTCAAGTTGCCGGCTGCGCGTCCGGCGGAGCGGCGGTGAGAAAACCGAAGCTGAACGACAGGGTGCCGGCCGCGAGCGCGGCGCCGAGCAGGACCCACGCGGCACCCGCTATCGCACTCACGTGCTCGAGCGCCACGGAAGCTCCGCTCAGATCCGCAACGAGACGCACGATGGTGCCGACTAAATAGTAAGGCGCCACCACCAGGACCCAGCAGGCGAGCAGGCGCCACACGTTATCTTTGGTCTTATCGAGTGAGTCGAAGAGTTTCATCGGGGCACCGATGGCGGCGGCGGGAAACGCCAGTTGGACCGCGGCGCTCAGTACCACCAGGAGCAGACTGAACGACCCGAAGATGATCGCCGAAAGGCCGATCGCGGCGGCCGTGCCGGACTGCTTCGCCACAGATGCGACCATGGTGCTGAGTTGAAAGGCGTATATCAGGGTGAACAGAATCGCAGGGATCGCCAGCAGCAGCGAGAGCTTGACCGACGTCCATAGATAGCGCCACTCGTGCTGCCGAAAGCGGGGTATCCACGACACGGGCTCATCGAGCAGGATGGCGCGATGCCAAGCAACCGCCGTTGCGATCGCGCCGACGAAAAGTGCGATTTTGGTGACGGGATCGCGGGCCTTGATGACCCAAGACGCGTCGTCCGCGGATGCAATGACTGCGAACTCCCACAGCGCGACCAACGCAACCCATGGCCAGGCCAGGCGGGCGAGGTTGCCGAGATGGCCGAACAGATAGCGGTAGGCGAGCTTCATGGTCGCCATCACCGGAAGTTTGGATCGACCTGCCATCCCCGCTTCCCCCATCCGTCCCGATCCCCAACCGTATCACGACCCTGCAACCCTCGGCTGCACTGGCGTGCGTTGCGTCGGCATCGGTTGGTCTGACACAATCGACGCACAGGAGGGCACGTCATGCCGACGACCGTGATCAAGAACGCCGGCTGGGTCGCCGCGTGGGACGAGAGCGCCAAGCGCCACGTCTATCGCCGCGGCATCGACGTCGCGTTCGAGGGCAACGCGATCAGCTTCGTCGGCACGGGCTACGGCGGCGCGGCCGACCGCACGATCGACGGCAAGGACTGCTTCGTGCTGCCGGGCCTGATCGACGTGCATTCGCATCCCGAGCACGAGCCGACCTATCGCGGCATTCGCGAGGAGCACGGTCTGCCCGGCATGTACATGACCGGCCTCTTCGAGCGCGCGCAGGCTTATTCGTCGAGTTACGCGGAGGCGGAGGCCGACGCCGGCGCGGCCGCCGAGTTCGCCTATTGCGAGCTCCTGAAGTGCGGCGTGACCTCCCTGGTCGACATCTCGCCGAATTGGGACGGCTGGGTCGACCTGATGGCGAAGAGCGGCCTGCGCAGCTTTCTGGCGCCCGGCTTCGCCTCGGCGCGCTGGAAGCTCGAGAACGACCACACGCTCGGCTACGCCTGGGACGAGGCGCGCGGCAAGGCCGGCTTCGCCGCCGCCCTCGAGCTGATCGACGGGCTCGCCAAGCATCCGAGCGGCCTTCTGTCGGGCGTCGTCTCGCCGTCCCAGATCGACACCTGCACCGAGAGCCTGCTGCGCGACGCCTTCGCCGCCGCGCGCGAGCGCAAGCTGCCCTTCACGGTGCACTGCGCCCAGGCCGTCAACGAGGTGCAGGAGATGATCGACCGCCACGGTCAGACCTCGATCCAGTGGGCCGATTCGCTCGGCCTGCTCGCGCCCGGCACCATCCTGGGTCACGCGCTGTTCATCGACACGCACTCGTGGATCCGCTGGCACACCAAGCGCGACCTCGCGATCCTCGCCGAGAGCGGCACCGCGATCGCCCACTGCCCGTCGCCCTTCGTGCGCTACGGCCACGTGCTGGAGAATCTGGGCGACTACTTGCGCGCCGGCGTCACGGTCGGCATCGGCACCGACGTGTCGCCGCACAACCTGGTCGAGGAGATGCGCAAGGCCGCGGTGCTCGGGCGCGTTGCGGCGCGCGACATCCGCGCGGTCTCGACCTCCGACGTGTTCCACGCCGCCACGGTCGGCGGCGCCACCGCGCTGATGCGCGACGATCTCGGCAGGCTGGCGCCGGGCAAGAAGGCCGACTTGGTGATCGTCGACCTGAAGCACCCCCACATGATGCCGGCGCGCGACCCGCTGCGCTCGTTCGTCTACCACGCGGCCGACCGCGCGGTGCGCGACGTGTTCGTCGACGGCCGGCAGGTGGTCGCCGCCGGCAAGGTCCTGACCCTGGACCAGGCGGGCGCCGCCGAGCGCCTGACCCAGGCGCAGGCGCACCTGATGGCGAGCGTGCCGCAGCGCGATTACCTGAAGCGCAGCGCCGACCAGATCACGCCGCTCAGCCTGCCGGTCGCGTAGCACCGGGTCGGTCCAGTGACATGAGCAGCCTCTGCTCATGTCACGAAAGGTCTGCGACACCCGGTGTCATGAGCTTGCGCGCTGCCATCATCGCGACATGGACGGGGGACCCTTGTCGGGAGGAGGGCCTGCATTCGGCGTGCTGGAGCAGGAGAGATGGGGGTCGTGGGCAGCCATCAGCGTCATTGCGAGGAGCCCCCGGGTCCGCGCATGCGCGGCCCGAGGACAGGCTCCGCGACGAAGCAATCCAGGCGACTTTGCAAGTTGACGCGACTCTGGATTGCTTCGCTGCGCTCGCAATGATGGGTCGGATGGTCCCGTCTACGCGAGCGGAACAAGATCGCAGGACGGCGCTACCCGAGCGCTGCGAGCAGCGCGCGCATGACGGCGGCCGGATCGGCGGCGCGCATCGGCTCGCCCATCACGGCGACGCCGGCGGCGCCGGCGTCCCGGCAGGCGCGCGCGTTGGCCGCGTCGATGCCGCCCAGCGCGATCACGGGGACGGCGATGCGTCGCGCTGCCGCGGCGAGCGCGGCGGTGCCCAGCGCCGAGCCGTAACCCGGCTTGCTGGCACTGAGGAAGATCGGGCTCAAGGTCACGTAATCGGCACCGGCGTCGGCCGCGCGCTCGGCCTCGGCGAGCGAATGGGTCGAGACGCCGATCAGGGCGCGGTCGCCGAGGCGTCGGCGCGCCGCGGCGGGATCGCCGCCGCCCGGCAGATGCACGCCGTCGGCGTCGGCGGCGAGCGCCGCGTCGACGTCCGCGTGCACGGTCACGATGGCGCCGAACGGCCGTGCCAGCGCAACCAGGCGCGCGAGCTGCGACGCGCGTGCGGCGGGGGAGAGGTCCTTCTCGCGCAGGCTGATCCAGCGCGCGCCGCCGTCGAGCAGCGCCGCCACGGTGTCGTCGAGGCTCCGGCGCGCCTGGCCGCGGTCGGTGATGACGAGAAGCGGCGGCGCGGGCAGGCGTGACGTCGCTCGCCTCACGCGCCGATCAGGCCGAGCTGCGGGCTCGAGGGCTCGGCGTAATCGCGCTTCGGGATGCGACCGGCGCGCCGCGCCTCGTAGCCGGCGGTCACGGCCTGGCGCATCGCCGCGGCCATGCGGACCGGCGCGTGCGCCTTGGCGACCGCGGTGTTGAGCAGCACGCCGGCGCAGCCGAGCTCCATGGCGAGCGCGGCGTCGGATGCCGTGCCGATGCCGGCATCGAGGATCACGGGCACCGGCGAGCGCGCGGCGATCAGCTCGATGGTCGCCGGATTGCGGATGCCGCCGCCCGAGCCGATGAACGAGCCGAGCGGCATCACGGCGGCGCAGCCGAGATCGGCGAGCTTGCGGCAGGTCACCGGGTCGTCGTTGCAGTAGGGCAGCACCGTGAAGCCGTCGGCGACCAGCACGGCGGCCGCCTCGAGCAGCTGCGCCACGTCGGGGTAGAGCGTCTCGCGGTCGCCGATCAGCTCGAGCTTGACCCAGTTGGTTTGCAACGCCTCGCGGCCGAGCTGCGCGGTCAGCACGGCGTCCTTCACGGTGGCGCAGCCGGCGGTGTTGGGCAGGAAGCGGTAGCGGTCGCCCAGGAGATCGATCAGGGTCTCGGCCTCGCCGGCGAGATCGATGCGCCGGATCGAGGCGGTGACGATCTCGGTCCCGCTCGCCGCGAGCGCGTCGAGCATCACCTGCTGGTTGGGATAGCCCGCGGTGCCGACGAACAGCCGCGACGCCAGCGTCTGGCCGGCGATCACCAGCCGGTCGTCGCCGGACGATGCGTCTTGGGGCATGGCTCAGCCTCCCTGGAGCGGCCGCACGATGTCGATCTCCTCGCCGCCGGCGAGCAGCGGCGCGTCCCAGCGCGTGCGCGGCACCACGGCGCCGTCGACCGCGATCGCGACGCCGCGGCGCGCCGGATCGACGCCGAGCGCGTGCAGCAGATCGCTGAGCCGGGCGCTCGGCAGCGCCATGGTCGCGCCGTTGACCCGCACGGTGGCGCTCATGCGGTTGCCTCTGCGGCGACGGGTTGCGGCGGCGCGAAGCGGTCGGGCGTGAAGCGGCGCGCGACCTCGGGCAGCCGGCCGGTCAGCACGAGGTCGCGGATCGCGTCGGCGGTGATCGGGGTGAGGAGGATGCCGTTGCGGTGATGGCCGGTCGCGAGGATCAGGTTGCCGACCGTGCTCGCGCCGAGCAGCGGCGCGTCGTCGCGCGAGCCCGGGCGGAAGCCGGTCCACATCTCGTCGATCGGCAGCTCCTCGATCGCCGGCACGGCGCGCCATGCGCCATCGAGCAGGCCGTAGATGGCGCCCGCGGTGTTGGCCGTGTCGAACCCGCGCTCCTCGACCGTGG
>Ga0335078_10016330_pt1 | contig 11017 bp, 10 predicted proteins | sample Lox_Sample_32_FD_206711 | JGI IMG/M metagenome (GOLD analysis project Ga0335078, IMG submission 206711) | Soil microbial communities from Loxahatchee National Wildlife Refuge, Florida, United States - Lox_Sample_3.2 | ecosystem: Environmental > Terrestrial > Soil > Wetlands | place: USA...
ACGTGGGAACGGGTGTAGTTGCGCGATTCGTGTTTGAGACGGGCGGCGTCAGCTAACACCCGCGCGCACGACGGCGCAACGTCAGCCAACACAGCCAGAACCAGATTGTCATCACGAGCGCAGCGAGGGATCTGCTGTCCGCGCCGAGTCGCGACAACGTTGTTATTCGGAACGAACGCAGATCTCTCGCTGCGCTCGTGATGACGATTCGTGATGCGCGCGGCGTTTGGATGGCGCGCAACTCGGGCTGCTAATTTGCCATTTGTCAGAACAACTCGCATTCAAACCGGCATTTAAGAAAGAAACGATTCATGAGGTCCTATGTCCATCAACTATCAAGACCGCATTCCTAACAACGTCGATCTCGGTTCCAACCGCACGCTGCAGCGCGCGCTGGAGCACTGGCAGCCGGAGTTTCTGAACTGGTGGCAGGAGCTTGGCCCGAAGGACTTCCAGATTGCCGACGTCTACCTGCGCACCGCGACTTCCGTCGATGCGAAGGGTTGGGCGACGTATGGCTACGTCAAGATGCCGGAGTACCGCTGGGGCATCTTCCTCGCCGACCGCAATCCCGAGCGCAAGATCGGTTTCGGCGACAACTTCGGCCAGGAAGTCTGGCAACAGATCCCGGGCGAACATCGTTCCACGCTGCGCCGGCTGATCGTGACGCAGGGCGACACCGAGCCCGCGTCGGTGGAGCAGCAACGGATGCTCGGACACACCGCGCCTTCGCTTTACGATCTGCGCAATCTCTTCCAGGTGAACGTGGAGGAAGGCCGGCATCTGTGGGCGATGGTGTACCTGCTGCACGCCTACTTCGGCCGCGACGGCCGCGAGGACGCGGAGGAGTTGCTCGAGCGCCACTCCGGCGACGCCGACAAGCCGCGTATCCTCGGCACCTTCAACGAGCCCATCCGCGACTGGCTCAGCTTCTTCATGTTCACCTACTTCACCGACCGCGACGGCAAGTTCCAGCTCAAGTCGTTGGCTGAGTCGAGCTTCGATCCGCTGGCGCGCACCTGCTCGTTTATGCTGACCGAAGAGGCGCACCACATGTTCGTCGGCGACACCGGCATCAGCCGCGTTATCAAGCGCACGCTGGAAGTCATGAAGGAACTGAATACCGACGATCCCGTGGCGATTCGCGCGGCGGGCGCGATTGATTTGCCGACCGTGCAGCGCTATTTGAACTTCTGGTTCAGCTCGTCGCTCGATCTGTTCGGGTCGGAGAGCTCTTCGAACGCCGCGTCATACTTCGCGAACGGACTGAAGGGTCGCCCGGATGAAGGACGCTACGAAGATCACGTCGCGCTGGAGACCTTCTACACAGTCGATGTGCCTGACGGAAACGGGAGCACCAAGACCGAGCAGATCCCGATGCGAAACGCCATGAACGATGTCACGCGCGGCTCCTACGTGAAAGACTGCGAGATGGGCGTGACACGCTGGAATCGGCTCATCGAGAAGGCCGGACACTCGTTCCGGCTGGCGCTGCCCTCGACGCGCTTCCGTCGCAACATCGGAATGTGGACGAGCGTGCCGACCGATCCCTCGGGCAAGCCGATCCCGCAGGAAGAATACAACGCGCAGATCGCGAGCTGGCTGCCGAGCGAAGCCGACCAGGCGTACATTCTGAGCCTGATGCACGGGGTGTATGAGGCGGGCAAGATGGCTGCGTGGATAGCGCCACCGGACCGGGGAATCAATAACAATCCGGTGCAGTATGAGTACGTGAGGCTGCACTGAGAAGGGATGGGGGACTAGCTGATGGAGAGAGCCAGAATTGCGCAACAGCGGGAACGCGAAACTGGGGCGAACTGCATAGGTTGGTTGTTAAGCAATTGCTGTCCGAGCTGGAAGATTGTCATCACGAGCGAAGGGAGGGATCTGCTGTTTGCCGCTAGGGGGCAGAAAAGCAAGTCCCTCGCGTTGCTCGTGATGACAATCTTCTTGTGCGCGCTGTGTTGACGCAAAGGCGCACTCAGCCATAGATAATGACTCACATCGCCATCATCGGCTCGGGGCCGGCGGGTTGCTATCTCGCCGAGCAACTGTTGCGTCTCGTGCCCGCTGCTTCCATCGACATCATCGAGCAGCTTCCGGTGCCCTTTGGGCTCATCCGCTACGGTGTCGCTCCCGACCATCAGAGCACGAAAGCCGTGGCGCGGATCTTCGAGCGCGTGCTGGCGCGCGATCGCGTGAGTTTCTTCGGCAACGTGTGCGTGGGGCGTGACGCTTCGCTCGAAGAACTTAGGTCGCTTTATGACGCGGTTGTGCTGGCGACCGGCGCGCAGCGCGATCGCAAGCTCGGGATACCGGGCGAAGACCTTCCCGGGGTCATGGGATCGGGCGCGTTCGTCGGGTGGTATAACGGGCATCCGCAGTGGCAGGCGCTCAACATCGATAATGTCCAATCGGCGGTCATTATCGGCAACGGCAATGTCGCCAGCGACGTGGCGCGCATTCTCGCCAAAGGCGCAGACGAGCTTGCCGGCTCCGACATCGCTCCCGGCTTTGCAGATTGGCTTGCGGCGCAGCCGATCCAGACGATTCATGTTGTTGGCCGTCGCAGTGCTGCCGATGCGAAGTTTACAGACCACGAATTGGCTGAGCTTGGCGAGCTACGACGGGCGCGTCCCGTGGTGAACGCTGCGGATCTTGTCGGCGACAGCGCGGTCGTGAAGACCTTGCGGAGTTTTACCGAGAGCCCGACTCGCGATATGCCTATCGACATTCGTTTTCATTTCCAGCTCACCCCTGTGGCCTTTTGCGGCGAGCAGCAACTCGAAGCCACGGAGTTCTGCTCCGCCGCGGACGCGCGGATCGAAATCCCGGCACAACTGGCCATTACCTGCATCAGCTACGAGGCAATCGCTTGCGGCGGGATCTCGCCCGTCAAAGGCTGCTTTGCCAATGAACAGGGCAAAATCGCCGAGCGCCTGTATGCGGTAGGTTGGGCCAAGCGGGGGCCTTCGGGGACGATTCCGACTAATCGCACGGAAGCCCAGCAAGTAGCGCAGAAGATGGCGCTCGAGATCGCCGACGGACAGCGGCCCGGCGGCGCGGGTTTACGCGACCTGCTCCAGAAGCGCGGCGTGCGCCGTGTGGATTACGATGCATGGCGGTTGATCGATGCCGCGGAACTGGCCGGTGCCGGAGCTGATCTCTGCCGCAGGAAATTCTGCACCATCGACGAAATGTTACAGGCCGCCGGCGCTCCCGAACTTCGCCTCGCCTGACGCGGTATCCTCTACAATCATCCTGCTCGGGCGAAAGCCAACGGCAAGGGTCGGGTGGGGAATCCAAGTTGAGCATCGCGGGAGCGCAGCAGAGCTCCCGCCATTCATGGGCACGATTGCCACGACGCAGCACCGAAAGCTGAGCAGGCGACACTCGCATCGTGCCGGGCTGCGTACGGTCGCCTTGGTGGAGGCGCTGAAAGGGTTCGCGGCGCTGCTTGCTGCATACTTTATCGTGCGGATGATCCGGCACGATGTCAATTTTGAAGAGGCGGCAGAGCACGTCCTGTTCTTCTTCCATATTAGTCCGCACCATCACTTGACCCGACAATTCCTCGAGGCGGCACACAAACTTTCGGGCACGAGCATCGCCAGCATCTTCGGCATTGCTATCGCTTACGCGACCCTACGCTTCCTGGAAGGCTATGGCTTGTGGAGGCAACGTGCCTGGGCAGAGTGGCTGGCGATTGTCTCCGGTTGTATTTACATTCCGTTTGAGGTCGAGAAGGTCATCCGCCGACCAAATCAGCTTCATTGGGTCATTCTGACGATCAACATCATCGTTGTCCTGTACATCGCCTGGGTGCGCTGGGACGAGATCAGGGCAGCGCGGCAACGAGAGGCAAGGAATTAGCGACTGGAAGACCAGGGAGCGAGAGTCTGCTTCTGAGATACGTCATATCAGGGTTCCTCCGCTAGCGCCTGGAGGACTGCATGTCGCGCGGACTCGTCCTCCGTTCCAAACGACTGCGGTTCGATGTGCTCGAAGTAGCGCCAGGCGGAGCCGGTTTGCCGATGGTCTTCGATTCTGGCGGCGGCTTCGCATAGCAATGCGAAAGCCAGCGTCTCGCTCATGCGGTGCAGCAGCTTGCGCGCGAAGCGTTGGGAATTCTGCGGGTCACGCAGGCTGATTGCGAGGGCTTCGCCATCATCGTACATGCGCTTCTGCAAGGCGATCCGCAAGCGCTCCTGCGATGCGGGAATGTGTTCTGCAATATTCTCGAGCCTCGCGTGATACAGCTGGCAGCCGTGATGCTGCGGGCTGAGCAGCCGCAGCAACTCCAGCGCCTGGATGTTCGCCGGGCCTTCCCAGATGGTGAGCACCTGTGCATCACGCAAGAGGCGGGCAACGGGAAAGTCGCTGGTATAGCCGTTGCCGCCGATGAGCTCCAGGGCGGCGCGGCTGGACTGAATCGCGTACTCCGCGGTCAGGTACTTCGCCAGCGCGGTGACGAGCCGCAGCCAGGTGCGGCGCTGAGGGTTCTTCTGCACTTCGTCGAAGGTTATGGCCGCTTCGAAGGCGAGCAGCGCGCCGGCTTCGAACTCAACGCGCAGGCGCAGCAGTTCGTCCTGCACCATGGGATATTCGCAGAGGAGACGCCCGAACGCGCGGCGCGAATTCGTCCAGGCTAGTGCCTCGCGCAAGGCGCGACGTTGCACGCCCGCCGAGCCGACGGCGTTATGCACGCGACTGTACTCCAGCGCCTCCATCATCAGCTTGAAGCCGTGCGGCGGCGGGGCAATCTCGACCGCCTCGGCACCGAGCAGGTCGATCTCGCCGGTCGGCAGGCCCTTCGTTCCCAGCTTGTCTTTAAGCCGGCGAATACGGTAGTAGTTCGGCCGGCCGTCATCGAGATGGCTGGCCACTAAGTACAAGCCGAGACCGGCAGAGCCGGAAGGCGCGCCGTCGGGACGTGCGGTGGCGACTGCCAAGCCGCTATTCGCGTTGCTGGTGAACCACTTCAGTCCATGCAGCGCGAAATGCTCGCCGTTGCGGACGGCGCGAGTGGTGGTTGCGCCGACGTCGCTGCCGCCATGCTGCTCGGTCGCCCATGTGCCGCCGGTTTTGGACAGGCCGTCCATGCGAATGACGTCGTAGAGATACCGTTCGCGGACATCCGCGGGCGCGTGCGCCGCGAGCACATGCGCCACGGAGCCAGTGAGCGTGACAGGGCAATCGAGACTGATGTCAGCCTGCGAAAGCAAGTAGCCCATGGTGAAGGTAAGCAGGTGCGGAGCGCCCTCGGCATAGGGCAAGCCGATGATGCCGCGGCGGTAGGCCTCGCGGTGCTGTTCCTCGTACCAGGGGTTGGTCACAATGCGGTTGACGACCTCGCCGTTACGGTCGTAGGTCTCCAGCCCCGGCGGGGCGTAGCGGTCGGTGTAGTTGGCCTGCGCGTCGACCTCGGTCGAGGCCCAGTGATAGAAATCAGTAAGGCGCTCACGGTAGGCGGCGAGCGTGGGTACGCGCTGCGTCAGCAATGGGTCGAGGTACGGATCGAAGGTGTGCAGGTTGACCGGACGCGGTGTAGCCATGCAGCCTTTCAGCCCTTTAGCTTTAGGTTCACCAGCTGCATTTCGGGTGCGGCCTGGTTCCAGTCGGCGGAGATGTGCTCCAGCGTCATGCGCACGACCTTGCTTTGACCCGGGCCGATTGGCGAGCGGCTGAGGTCCACGAGGTCGGGATAGCCGGCCAGCGGGTTCGGCACCAGCACGTGCAGCGGTAGCGTCTCCCTCTGCACGATCTGGTCCATCGTGTTCTTGAAAACCATCGCCATGTCCGCCCCGACGAGTTCCTTGTTGCCGGTGTTCGTAATCGTGGCGTCGAGATACGTCACCGTGCCGCCGACGTAGTTTTCCGCCGCGCTTACCTTCGGATCGGAAATCTTGAGCTGGGCCGCATACGGATTGACCTCGGCAGTGTTACGGCCGCTCTTGCGGGTGACCAGGATGATGATGCCGACCACCACAACCACGGCCATGAGTCCGATGATGAAGGGCTTCCAGTCGCGGCGCTCCTCTGATTGCTGCTTTGCGGGGCTGAACAGATCGGTCATGTCTGAGGCGATTCTACTCCCGCGCTGAGCAGCGTTCGGACGGTGGCGCAGCGGTTTGCGCTATGCCCTTTTAGTCGTATCACGAGAGTCACGAGGAGATGTGATGCCAATCACAAGATATTTGGCAGGGATGGGTGCATGGTGTTCGTGTAATCGCTTCCGACCCGACAGTTGGATCGAGCGGGCAATTGAGGCGATTCGGGAGTAGGTTATGTCGAGCGCGACGGAAATTTCCAAGTGGTATCACAGCAATCAATACACGGCCGATGCAGCCTGCGCGCACTGCGGCGGCGTGGTTCGTCACGAGTCCTGGTGCGTCACCTGCAATCGAGATGTTGCCTATGTGTATGAGGCAGTCCGCGATGCCAAGACCTTGAGTCTCGAGGATGTCCTCATACTGCACGCCCTCGGAGCCGCCTGGGTGTAGAGCGGTAGTCACCAGCCCGCAACCGCGAAATCGTCCGCGCACGCCTGAGCTTCCTGCACCGTTATTTTCATAGAGCGCGAGCGCCTGCTGCAGGCGCACTCGCGCTGCGCCTCCGTTGGCTAAACTATGGAGGAGGCCTTATTCGCCGACATTCAGGAAAGAGGTCATCCTCATGCCAAGCAATAAACGGGGCGTCATCGGGATCCTAACCGGCGGCGGCGATGTGCCCGGACTGAACCCCGCCATTCGCGCGGTGACGTTGCGCGCCCTGAGCGAAAACTACGAAGTCATCGGCCTGCGCCGTGGATGGGCCAGCCTGATCGACATGGTGCGCGACAAGGACTACGACAACAGCGACAACTTCCAGCACCTCACCGAAAACATCGTGAACCGCACCGGGCGCACGGGCGGTACCTTCCTGCACACTTCGCGCACCAACCCCGGACGGGTGAAAAAGTCCGAGGTGCCGCCGCACTTGCGCGACCAATACAACGCGGAGCGCAACGACCTCACATCGGAGGTGCTGAAGAACCTGGAGTGGCTGGGCATCAACTATCTTGTTCCCATCGGCGGCGACGACACGCTGAGCTATGGCGTGCGCCTGTTTCAGGAGGGGGCGCGCGTCATTGCCATCCCCAAGACGATGGACAACGACGTCCCGGGCACCGACTATTGCATCGGCTTCAGCACCTGCGTGACCCGCATCATCGAGATGTCCAACCGCTTGCGCACCTCCGCCGGCTCGCACGAGCGCCTGCTCATTCTCGAGGTCTTCGGGCGTTACGCCGGCTTCACCGCCATGCTGCCCACCATGGCCGGCGCCGCCAATCGCTGCGTCATTCCCGAGTACAAGTTCAGCATCGAGAAGTTGACCCAGTTGCTGGTCGAAGACCGCAACAATAATCCCTCAAAGTATTCCGTGGCCCTGGTGTCGGAAGGCGCCATGTTCGAGGGCGGCGACATGATCTTCGAAGGCGAGGTGAAGGACGCCTTCGGTCACAAAAAGCTGGGCGGCATCGGTAACATGGTCGCCGATCGCGTGAAGGAATTGTCGGCGCGCTACAACGGTGGCAAGCCGTTGGATGTGATGCATCAGAGCCTCGGCTATCTCGTTCGCTGCGGTGATCCCGACGCCATCGACTCCATCGTGCCTATGGCGTACGGCAACATGGCCCTGGACCTCATCCTGACGAATGTTCACGGGCGATTGGTGGTGCTGCGCAACGGCCGCTACGACAACATGCCTATCGAGGTCGTAGTCTCGACCAAAAAGGTGGTCAACGTAAAAGACCAGTACAACACCGAGCGTCTGCGCCCGCGCTATAAGAGCTTCGAGATGAAGCCGCTGTTTATCATGACCAGCGATTTGGGATGAATAGTACCCGATGCCGCGAAAAGCCTTGACACTGGGGCATAGCGTGTTAGTTTGTGAGCGATTCAGGAAACGGAGGATGCGCATGACATCCGTTCGCAGGCTCTTCGCTTTAGGCTTGGCGGCAAGTCTTTCGAGCTTTCTTCTGGGCTGCCGTCACACTCCCCCGACAGCGCTCGGCCCGTTTTACATCATGCTTACGTATAACAGTGGCAGCTGCCAGCAAAACGGCTCGACGGGTGTCATCGACGTGCCCTCGAACCAAAACGTCATCTATCAAGCCGCTACCTCTCTCAGCCAGTTCAATGCTTCCTTCTCCGGCAATTGCCCGTTCGCCGCCGGCAACTGTCCCGTGAACAGTCCGAACGGCACGCCGATGAACGTCGGTCTGCCCAATGGCAACGCTGTAAATTCGACGTTCATGTACAGCGGCTTGACCATGGATAACCAGCAATGCACCGACGCCGGCGCCATGGGAGTACGCATCAAGCCTGGACCTTAGCTAGCCGGCGCCTACCAGCGAGTGAAAGCGCGAATTGTCGTGCAGGTTGCGAAAATCCGGCGTGTCCCGGATGACCGTGCGCGAGTAGCCAGCCTGTACCGCTTTGCTGAGATAAGAGAGCGTTTCGTCGCTTTGGCCGAAGTGGTTATAAACCAGCGCAGCCCGGAACAGGACGTCGCCATTCGCGGGCGCCAGTCTCAAGGCCCTGTACAGGTACTGCAGCGCCGCATCTTTCTCCCCTAGCATGGCGGAATAATTGGCAAGATACGCAAGTGTTGGTACGTCACTCGAGTTCACCTGCAGCTTCGAACTCGCGATTGCTACAGCCTTGCGATACTTGCCTGCGGCTTCATTCCGCCGGTTGGAACTCCAGTAGAGCGCATCGCCCAGGTTGCCCCAGTTCATCCAGTCGCGGTCGTCGATGGCCAGCGCCTTCTCCAGCGCATCGATAGCTTCATCCGTCTTGCCCGTCAGCATGAGAGCGTAGCCGAGATTGTTGTACGCCTCGGGAGTGGGGCGCAGCGCGATGGAATGCTTCGACGCCTCGATGGCGTCCGCATAGCGACCTTCGAGCACATATGCCCCACCCAGGTTTACATAGGTGAGATAGTTGTCGGGCGCAAGCTCGGTCGCTTTCAGGAAGGCGGCCGCGGCATCGGCGTAGCGGCTCTGGCCAAAATAAAACGCGCCCAGCCAGCTATAAGGCGCCCAATAATTCGGGCGCAGCCCCACGGCGCGCTGGTAGGCCGACTCGGCGGCCGTGTAATTGCCGATATTGGTGAAGGTGTCCGCCAGGCCGCGCAGCACATCTTCATTGCTGGGATCGGCCCGCACGGCTCGTTCGAACTCCTCAACCGCTTTGTCGTACTTGCCGGTAGCGTCATAGACGTTGCCCAGGCAGACGTGTCCCTCCACCAGCTCCGGGTTCAGCGACAACGCCTTGTTGCAGCTCTGCGACGCTTTGGCGATCCAATCATTACCGCGGAAATACTGCTGCGCTCCAACAAGGTAGGTATTGCCCAGCGCGGCATAGGCCAGCGCGTAGTTGGGATCGATCTGAATCGCCCGGTTGAACTCGGCCACTGCGCTGTCGATGTCCTCTGGCTTGCTGAACTCCAGCAGATACCCGCGCCCGCGAATGTAAGCCTCGTAGGCCGCCGGTTGCGTGTCCTGACGCACGGTTAACTTGCGCCGCTGCTCCGGCGCCGTGGGCGAGGGCAGCATGTCCAGTGCTTCACTCACCACGCGGTCCTGCAAGCCGAAGCTGTCGCTGGCTTCCGCGGTGATGGTACGCGCCGCCAGCTGACGATGGGTGCGCGGATCGACCAGCGAGCTGTTGATGCGGATCGTCTGCCCTTCACGTTGCAGGCTGCTTTCCAGCACCAGATCTGCGCCGAAGTCCCGCATCGCCTCTTGTGCGGTCTTCACGTTCTGGTCACGCAAGTCGCGCGGCGAGATGATCTGGAGAGAGTTTCCCTCGCCGGCCTCAGCGAGTTTGGCGGCCAGCGTTTCCGTCAATCCCATGCCCAGCGCCGTCGTGCCGGCGTCCTGCCCGACAGCCTCGATGGGCAGCACCGCCAGGATGTGCGGACGGTTGTTGGTAGCCGGCCACCAGCGCTTGGCGAAGTATCCGATCGCAGCCCCCACCGCTAGTAGCGCAACCACCCCCAAGATCAGTATGCGCCTGCGCGCCTGCGCCGCCGCCTCTACCCCGCGCGTCCGGTTCAAAGTGGCGGTGGCGATCTCGTCGCCCGCCTGCACCCGCAGCAGGTCGGCGCGCATCTCCGCAGCGTTTTGGTAGCGCCGTTCGCGGTCCCGGTCGAGCGCACGGAGAATGATCGCCTCCAGTGCAGGCGAGACCTCGGGATTGATGAGCTGGGGCCGCACCGGATCGTAGTGCAGGATGGCGTCGATCAGCAGCGACGGTTGCTTGTCGGGAAATGCGCGCTTGCCGGCGGCCATCTCATACAGCACTGCGCCCGCGGCCCAGATGTCGGCGCGCGCATCCACGACCTCCCCGCGCAACAGCTCAGGCGCCATATACGGCACCGTGCCGGTTACCGACAGCTTGCTTGAGATTCCAGCGGTTTCGCCATCTTCGTCGATGCCATCCACCAGCTTCGCCAGCCCGAAATCGAGGATCTTGAGCTGCCCATCGCGGCTCAACCGGATGTTGGCCGGCTTCAGGTCGCGATGGACCACGTTCTCGCGATGCGCCGCCTCCAGTCCGCTGAGCAGCTGAATGCCCATTTCCAGCACGGTCTTCTGCGCCAGCGGCTCCTTGCCGATCTTTTCTTCCAGGCTAACGCCGGGGATATATTCGGTGACCAGGTAGTCGACTCCGCTGTCCGCGCCGAAGTCGAAGGCCATGGCGACGTTGGGATGAGTAAGACGGCCGACGGCCAGCGCCTCGTTGCGAAAACGCTCGCGGCTGGCCTCATCGCTGAACAGCCCGGGATTGATGACCTTCAGGGCGACATCACGCCGCAGTTGCTCGTCGCGAGCGCGGAACACCACACCCATGCCGCCGGCTCCGATCTGCTCGATCAGGCGATAGTGGCCCAACACCTGGCCGACGCTGGGGGCAGCTTCAGGCATTGCCCGGATATTAGGCTGAGGGAGGGAAACGGGTCAAACCGC
>Ga0335078_10016331_pt1 | contig 11017 bp, 10 predicted proteins | sample Lox_Sample_32_FD_206711 | JGI IMG/M metagenome (GOLD analysis project Ga0335078, IMG submission 206711) | Soil microbial communities from Loxahatchee National Wildlife Refuge, Florida, United States - Lox_Sample_3.2 | ecosystem: Environmental > Terrestrial > Soil > Wetlands | place: USA...
CGTGGTCCAGGACGCCAACATCCCGCAAGTGACGACGCAGCTGACGCAGCAGGAAATCCTGCAGCAGGCCGGCGTCTCGGCGCTCGCGCAGTCCAGCACGTTGCAGCAGTCGTTCCTGAAGCTGCTGCAGTAGTCGGCAGCCGGCGCTAATCGCCGGCGGGTGAACCGTCCCCGGCCATGGTGGCCGGGGACGGCAGTACCCGCACAAGGACGGATGTGAACGATGGCGGTCACCAGCGCCCTGAGTTCAAGCCAGATCACTTCGCTGATCCAGCAGGCGAGCGCGGCATTTCAATTGCCGGCGGCGACCCTGCAGACTCAGGAAGCCCCGATCCAGGCGCAAATTTCCGCACTGGGCAAGGTCCAGAGCGTGCTGTCGAGCCTCCAGCAAGCGCTGTCGGGCCTCGCTGATGTCGGCTCGCTACCGCAGCGCAGCGTCTCGGTGTCGCCCAGCGGCGCGGTTCAAGCCAGCGTCACCAACTCCGCCGCGCCCGGTACCTACTCTCTCACCAACATTACGCTTGCCCACGCGGAGGCGCTGGTCTCGTCGGGCTCGTCAAGCTCCAGCGGCAGCCTTGGTTCAGGGTCGATTGCGATCCAGGTGGGCGGGGGCAGTGCTGTCACGGTCAACATCGCCAGCGGCTCGTCCAGCCTGTCCGCTATCGCCGCTGCAATCGATCAGGCCAACGCGGGGATCACCGCGTCAGTCGTCTTTGATGGCTCGACCTATCATCTGGTGCTGAATGGCAATGCTGCCGGCACCGCGAACAGTTTCACCGTCAGCGGAACCGGTGGTCTGGCCGCCCTCAGTTATGGTGGCGGCGTCTCGGGCGGGCTCGCTCAGACCCAGGCTGCGACCAATGCGGGTTTCTCGTTGAACGGGTTGAATATTACCAGCGGTTCCAACACCGTTGGTGCGGTGATCCCGGGTGTCACCCTGACGCTCGCGGCCAGCGGGTCGGCGACCGTCACGGTAAGCCAAAGCATCGACGGGCTCAATGGCGCCGCGCAGGGCGTCGTGCAAGCGCTCAATGCTGCGCTCTCCACGATCAACCAGCAGACCGCGTTCTCGGCGGCCAGTGGCGGCGGTCCGCTGCTGGGGAATGTCGGGCTGGAGGTCTTGCGGTCAAATCTGCTCAACGCGATCACGGCGCAGATCGGTGGTTCCGGTTCGCCGTATTCGTCATTGAGCGCGGTCGGCTTCGGCATCACCAGCAGCGGCACCGTCACCTTCGACGATTCGGCGTTTCAGGCCGCCGCGAAGTCCAATTACGGCGCGGTGGCGTCGCTGCTCGGCGCCGCCGGCCGCGCCACTAACGCGAATGTCTCAGTAGACTCGGTCGCCGGCGCGCCTCCTGGAACTTACGCCGTCAATGTAACGAGCAATTCGGGTGGCTCCGTCGTGGGCACCATCAACGGTTTGGCGGCCAGCGGCACCAATGGGGAGTTGATTGTCACTGACGCCAACTCGTCGCTCGATGGCTTGGCTTTGCAGATTCTGCCGGGAGTCACCGGCGATCTCGGGACGGTGACCGTTGGCAAGGGCCTTTTCGGCAGCTTGTCCAGCCTTGTCAATGCGGCGCTTGACAGCGCATCGGGCAGCGTCACCGGCGAGATCAACGGCCTCAACAAATCGATCGATTCGATGAACCAACAGATCGCCGCATTGCAAAAGCAGGCGACTCAAGAAACGCAGCTACTCACCGCACAGTTCTCCGCCGCACAGGCGACCCTGTCGCAGCTGACGACGGTGAGCAACTTTCTTTCCTCATATTTCAATCAGCCTTCGGGCGGATTAGGGGGCTGATCATGAACGCGTCGCGGCAGACAATGAACGTGCTGGGCGCATATCGCGCTGTCGAGGGCATTGGCGCCGACCCGGAGGATTTCATGAAGATGGCCCTCGACGCCGCTCGCCTCCAGTTGCTGCGTGCCGAGGCCGCGATCGAAGCAAATCAACGGGTGGAGAAGGCACAGGCGCTAAGTTCGGCGGGAACGATCGTCGAGTTCATGCTGGGCCTATCGGGTTCGGCTCCGGGTTCGTTGAGCGAGTGCCTGGTCAGCGTGTATCAATATGCGCTGGCCGCTATCCTCAAAGGCAATGCTGGGGACGACAGGGAAGCCGTTGCCGCCGCACGTGTCGCGCTCGACGAACTTGCCGCCACCTGGCGCAAGATCTTCCCGGACATGAATGGCTTGGAGGAGACCGGCCTCGATTTGGCGCTGAGCGCGGGGCGAGACCATGCCTGATCCGGTTAACAATGTAAGCACGGCCAATCCAATCACGCCGGCAGTTGGCGAAGCTGGAACGGCAAATTCGGCGAGCGCCGCTGCTCCGCAAACGGCGGTCAGCGTTCCGGGCGCCGACCTTGTCGACGTTGCGCAGACCGAAGCGTTGTTGCAGTCGATCATCCAGGCGGCGAACGCCGTGCCCGGAATCGATCCGTCAAAGGTGGCCGAGCTCAAGCAGGCGGTCGCTTCAGGCACCTATCAGGCGAACCCGCAAGCCCTGGCACAGAAAATCGTCGAGCTGGAAGCCCTGCTCGTCACTGCGGGGCGGGTTCGATGACGCTCTCGCGCAATTCAGGAAGCGAGCTGCAGCACGTCGAAGATTGGATCGGCTGCGGCGCGCTGCGTTTCGCTCCTGATCCAATCCTGGATCCGGGCGAGGCGTTCAGCCGCTTGATGGATGTCGTCGCGGTCGATGTCGGCAATGGCGTTGAGCAATTGCTCGATGCATTCATCCCGGCCAGTCGATGGCGATATCGGCGTATGGGCGCCGCATCGCGGTACCAAAGGGACCGTGCGCGCTCTATTGTCCTGTGTCACCCGATCGCCTTCCCCCTTGGCATTCCAGCTGTCGCCGAAACAACCAGCCCGGCTCCTACCCAGACTCATCCCCTGGCTGGCTAACGTCGGCAGAGGTAACCGATCCGTAAGTGAATGTAACAGTCTGTAACCCGAGATTGACGATAAACGGGATTATTTCAATCAAATGCCAGGAGTGATTGATGCGCGCCCGAGCGGAGATCGTTTTTCCAAATAATATCAGAGACTTGCGATTGCAGCGCGGCATGACCCAGGCGCAGATCGGGCGTATGATGGAGCCGCCAATCGGCGAATCGGCGGTGTCTAAGATAGAAAGCGGCGAGCGCCGTCTGACCAATTTGCAGCTTGCCACCCTGGCGGCAATCCTTGGTTGTCCGCCGGACCAAATCCCGGTCGTCACTGGCCGCGATTCGGTTGAAGGGGTGCGGCGCTGGCAAGAAGCTCAGCAAGAGGTCGTCGGTAGCAGCATCGCCAGTGGCGCCGCCGCGGCCGGCTATGTCCTCGCGCAGCTGCGCAAAAAACACGGCAAGACCATGCAGCAAGTGGCAAGCGCCATTGGCATGACCCTCTCCGTTTACCACCGCATGGAGATGGCGAGCCGAATGATCCAGGCGGAGGAAATCGAGAAGGTCGCCAAATTCTATAAGATCAAGGCCGCCGAGCTGATCGCGCTCATCGAGCGGCGTACGGCTGACAATTTGCGGCAGTTGAAGGAAGGCGTGCCGGTCGAGCAACTGTTGCCGCGGGTGCCCCGCTCGCTTCTGTCGGAGGATGCGAAGTGGGGCCGGCTCGGGGCGCTCGAGCGCTATGCGCTGCGGCGAAGCATTCGCTACTCCCCGAAGCCCTCGGCCGGCCCAACCTCGCTGCCGGTTCGTGGGCAGATGAAGGCTGGGCGGAACTCGATCAATCGCTTCACGATCGACCGCGGGGCGGTCGTCGAACAAGTGGCGCTTCATGATCTTCTGCGGCCGAGCGAGACCGGGTTCTTGGTACGCAACTTCTCACAGCGGCTCGGTGTGTTGCTGCGGCCTGGAGCGCTGGCTTATGTCGACCCCGAGATTCCGGCGGCGATGGGCGACATCGTGTTCTTGACGCGCCGGGACGACACTGCCGACGCGGCGGTCGTGGTTGGCGACGGGATCGGTCCGCTGATGTTGAAGATGTACAATCCAGAAGAGCAGATTCCGATTAGCGATCCCAGTATCGACTCCGTGCTACGGGTGGGGATGCTACTCCTACCCTAGGCGATTCGCGCGGTCCCGCTGGTTTCAGTGGGATTTCCACAAACGCGAATCGCGCCGAGACGGCAATAACGCCAGACTTTGCTTCGATCTCTTGCCGTCGTCTCCCAGCATGGACACGGCGATTTGCCGAGATTCCGGAATTATCGGGATCGTCGGATAAACTCCTGTTGTGCCTCGTAGCCTGGCGCTTCGCAGCGGAGAGCGGTCGCGTGCTAGCCAAGTGCGCGCGTCCGCTTGGCTGGCGCGATCGCCCTCCCTCATCGCTCTCGGTCTCCTCGTGGCGGGCGCATATCCCCCGCTCGCGCTTGCCGTGCTGCCGGACGGCTTGGCGCTGCTCGCTGCGCCTCGTTCCGGCATCTTGCTGGTAGCCTCGCTTGTATTCGCGCCAGCCATTGTCGCCGCCGCCGCCACTCTCCAGGGGTTCGAGATCGTGCTGTCGCGGCTGCGCGCGGCGTCGGACACTGCGTACCGACAGGCCATCGGCCGGGTGTTTCTTGGCGCGTTGATATTTGGCTGGGTCTTCGGCTCATTGGCTGGCTCGTCGATCGATCCGGCGGTCGTTCCTTGCATTCTGGTTGCATCGTTCGGTCTCGGGGCGGCGTGGCTGTTCCTGCTCTACCTGATATTCGATCCCGTGCGTGGGGCGCTGGTGCGCCACGTCGCGTTGGTTTCGGACGTGGTGCTGGTGTCGCTCTTGCTCGCGGTGGGCGGCGCTCGCACCGCGGCTTTGGCGCCGGTCTATCTCTATGTCGCGATCGGTTACGCTGACCAGCACGGGCCGCGCAATCTCATAGCTGCAATCGCCGTCATTGCGCTCTCCTTCGGGACAGTGGTGGCAGCTACGCCGTTCTGGCGCGGTCAGTTGCTCTCGGCGACGGGAGTATTGGCGGCGGTGATCCTGCTTCCCGCTTATGTCGGCGCTCGGCTGCGGCGGCTCGGTGAGGGAAGGCTGCAGGCCGAACTTGCGAACGCGGCAAAGGATCGCTTTCTGTTGACCCTCGACGAGGATTTGCGCGGGCCGTTGCGCGCAATCGCGCGCGCCGGAGTAGGCATCCGCCGGGACACCGCCGATCCCGCGCAGTGGGATGCTCTCGCTCGGGTTCGCCTCGGTGCCCGAATTATGCTTTTGGAGCTCGACGATGCCCTCAATTGCATCAAGCTTGGCGCCGGGGCGTTTTGCCCGGAAACCCGTACTTTCGATCTTTACCGGCTGGCGAATGGCGCGGTAGCGGCGCTGCGCGCTGCCGCCTCGGAATGCGGCGCATTGCTCGACCTGCGCATCGACCCGCAGCTCCCCTACCAGCTCTATGGCTGGCCGCATCAGCTCCGCCAAGTCCTGATCGGCCTCGCGGCAAACGGATTGCGCTACGCCGGCAAGGCGAAGGTTCGGATCGATCTCAGCGCGGCGGCTTTTGGTCCTCAAGCGGTGACCTTGCGGGTCGCGGTCAGCGCCGCGGTTGGTGACGAACAACTCGACATCGCCGATAATCCATTCACTGCTGAGGACGCCCGGCCTCCCCTCGGCCTCGCCGTGGTCGAGCACATCGTCGAGTTGATGGGTGGGCGCCTCAGCGTCGATCCCGATCCGCGCCGCGGTGTGTCGCTGGCAGCGGAATTGCCCTTTGCGATAGACCAGGCGTTTTTGGCGCGCCCGCTCGATCTTGCCGGACTGCCGGTGCTGATCGTCAGCCACGACGCGCAGCTCGCCGATGAACTGATCGAGCCGCTTGAAGCCTGGCGTGGCGATCCCCGATGGATCGGGGCCGAGGAGGCGGCGCTTGACTATCTCGACGCCTTCGAGTCAGGCGCGCGGCGCGCCCTGGTGATCGTCGATGGCCGCGGCGACGTGATGCGAAGCTTGAGTTGGGCGCACCGCGCCGTCGCGTCGTGTACGCCGGAGCCTCCCCATATTCTATTTATCGCCGACGAGGCACGCATCGACAGCATCATCGGCCTCGCCGACGGCGAGCTCGATGTCATCCTGCCCGCACCATTGACCCCGGAGGTGTTGCGCAGTGCCCTTCACTCACTGATGATCGAGCCTGTCGAGGAGTTGTCGGCCGGCCTCCCGGCGCCGGAGCCGGCTCGTTCCCCGCCTCGTCCCTTCGTCGACGAATCATCTGCTAACGAGTCCATCGACATCGCCTTGCCCCTGGAACCGTCGATCCCACCACCGGCGCCGCGCGGAGCGCCGGAGAACCAGCCCTGGCAGGTTCTGGTCGCCACCGGAAATGTCTCCAATCGCCGTATCATTGGGTCGCTGCTGAGCGGATCGGGCCACGCGGTTCGTTTCGCCACTACCGCCGACGAAGCGCGCAGGATGCTTGAGGCGCACGAGATCGATGTGCTTCTGCTCGATCTGGCCGGGACGCGTGGCGCGGAATACGATGCCGCGCGGATGTGCCGGCGGCTACGGCCCAGCGTCATCATCATCGTGCTGACGACCGATCCCGCCGAGGAAGCCGAGCGCCGCGCCCGCGAAATTGGGCTCGATGCGGTGCTCCGTAAGCCAGTGCGGGCGAGGCCGCTTCTCGCTGCGATCGAGGCGGCGGTGGCGGGTAAGGCGCGAGAACCGGTAGCCCCGTCCGTGGTCGCCAGTCTGTCGTCCCATCCGCGATTTGTTGTCGACCTTGCGCCATCCGAGCGGTCCGCCGGCATCAAGCCGCTGCGACAGTCGAGCACGTTCTTTCGCGGCGCCATCGACAATTTCCGCGCCGAGCACCTGAGTATTACCGCCAGTCTCGGTCAAGCCGCGCGCGCCGGCGATGTTCAGGCTTTTGACGCCGGGCTTCAGGCTCTGCGCAACAGCACCGCCAATCTCGGCGTCGACCAGTTGCGCGAACTGATCCAGTCGATGCGAGGCTTGTCGCCGGCGGTGCTACGCCACCAAGGTGCCGATTACCTGCAGCGCTTGGATGTTGAGCTCCGCCGGCTCGACGCGATCTTGGTCGAGCGGCAAAGAACGGCCAACTAGGCGGCGGCCGGGTCAGCCTTGCGCGGTTGGCTACGCTCGGCGATGAGTGCGATCGCGCGGTCGCGGTTCTCCCAGCACGCCTCGACGTAATAAATCGCGCTCGCCGCGACAAACACCGACAGCGCATCGTTGTAGGTGGCCACGGCGGCTTCGAACCGCGCCGTGCCAATTTCGCGCTCGCCGAGCCGGAGCAAGGCGCCGGCCAGGTTATTATTGATCATCGCCCATTGCATCGGGGCGCGTTCGTGCGTGCACTCCGCAAGCGCTTCCTCGTAGCAGCGGATGGCCTCTTCCATTCGGTCGACCCCGGGGTCGCGCTCGGCGAGCCAGGCGAGGGCATTGCCGAGATTACTCTGCGCCATCGCCCAGTCGATCGGGCGCTGCTGGCGAGGGAATTCCTTTAGCACCTCGCGATAGGCCGTGATCGCCTCGCGCAGCCAGTTGGGCGCGTTCTCCCGCTCACCGAGGCTCGACAGCGCGTTGCCGAGATTGCACAGCGTGCGCGCCCAGTCGAGCGGGCTGCGGTCGCGTCGGTATTCGCGCAGCGCCTCGCGGTAGGCGGCGATCGCCTCTTGCAGGTGCTGGGTACCGCTTGCGCGCTCGCCGAGCGAAGCCAACGCGTTGCCGAGATTTGCCTGTGTCATCGCCCAATCGAGCGGCGCGCGCTGACGCGTGCGTACCCGTAGCGCCTGGCGATAAGCGGCGACTGCCTCCTCGAGCCGCGCCGTGCCGGTCTCGCGCTCGCCAAGACTGCGCAGCGCCGCGCCGAGATTGTGCTGGGTCATCGCCCAATCGAGCGGTACCCGCTCTTGTCGGTATTCGGTGAGCGCCTCGCGGTAGGCGAAGATTGCCTCTTGGAGCCGCGCCGTACTGACCTCGCGCTCGCCGAGGGCGCGTAGCGCCGCGCCGAGATTGTTCTGGGTCATCGCCCATTCGAGCGGCGACCGCGCGCGGGTATAGACTTCGAGCGCTCCTCGGTATGCGGCGACGGCTTCCTCGATCCGGCTGCCGTCGCCTTCCCGCTCGCCGAGGCGCCGTAACGCGTTACCCACGTTGTTTTGCAGCATCGCCCAATCAAGCGGCCTCTGCTCGCGGCCATAGCGCCGCTGCAAAGCCCGCATCGAGACGACCGCGTCGTTCAGCCGCGCTGTGGTGATTTGCCGGCCACTATCGTTCGCGGACAGGGTTTCGTCCGCCTGGGTGGTGGGAAAACGGGCGAGCGCGATGTTGTCCACGATACGAGCGCTCGGTTATTCCGCGATAACCGGCCGCTTCACGAGGGCGCCGACACGCGACGCCGGCAGCCTGTTATCGATCTGGGCCGCCGAGTACCTCAACGGGCATCGCCGCACCAAAACAGGATCGGGAAGAAGACCGGAATACATCAAGTTCGATGCCGCCTTAGTTACTGGAAGCGGGGCCATCGCGAGCTGATCTTCCGGCACGACTTATCTCTCCAGACCAGATCATGCGGCAAGGCGCAAAATATAGCACTAAATATAGGTCGTCGCCATGCATGCTCGACGACCGATAAAGGGCTTGCCCAACCCGCGGATTTGTCCGGGAAAGTCCAATTAAGCCTTCATAAACTTGACCTTAGGAAAATTCCCCCGGCAGAGGAAAGCAGACGAAAAATACCGATGAACAATTCCGAAGAATTGACCTCGCTCGCAACTCTTGCCTCCGACGGCGAGCCAGAAGTCGATACGGCCTGGACATGGTTGCATCGGGCCTATTTGAACGCCTATCGAAGCGGGTGCAACTACCAGTTCTCCGTTCCCGCCAACGATCAGGATATCGACATCCTCAACCGGGAAATCGTTGTCGCCATGATCGCGTATGCCAAGGAGCAGAAACGCTGAAGTTCAGTTCGCGACAGCCCTCATGGCGCCAATCCGGCGAGCCGCCAAAACAATTGATGGCGGCGAGCCGTCACCGGTCGGTCTTCGCGTCACTACTTCATCGAGCGGTTGGATCGATGGTGCCCACCCTAGCACACTCGCTTAGGGCTCAGCATCCATGCCCCGATTAGAAAGGCGATCGCCATCACGCCGGGGACGATCGCGAAGCGGAAATCGTTCGTGGCGAGAGCGCCGGCGCTAGCCCAGGTTATCGAGCACAATGCTTCGGCGAAGGTAGCGATGCGCGACGATACGTGGCGTCGGCGAAACAGGCTGCGCTTGACCTGAGCGCGGAACCAGAACTGGATTGCCGTCGCAGACGCGCTGGCGATGATGATGCCGATCGCGGCGGTGCCGGCATCAACCGGATCGACGATCGCGAGAAGGCCAACCAGCGGGCCGAACACGACGCCAATGCCGGCGGCTACCGCCTGGGCCTTGGCCAGCCACACACGATAGGTGGAAACCGGCGCGGAAGCGATCAGATCCGGAGCGTCCTCACCCGAAATGGCGAGCCATGCGAGGCCCCCTGCCAGTTGGCCGGCGGCCATGATCGCGACCGGGACCACCAACCCGGCGCCGTGCCCCTGACCGTAGAAGCTGCGCGACAACAGAAAGAACGGCGGCAGCAAGTAAAGCAGCTGCATCAGGCTCTGCGACATCAGCCAAGGATCGCGCAACAGTAACGCCCATTCCTTGCCTCGCAGGGCTTGCCCGGCTGATTTCGGCCGAAATCTCGGTCCTCGCTGGCTGACCGCGTGCCGGCTGGCAATGACACTGCCAGCAGCCACAGCCAACTCTCCGAAGCGCGGCGCACAGAAGCGTACTGCGCCGGCGAGCAGGATCGCGCCGCAACCAAGCACGACCGTCAGCGCCAAGGGATTACCCATCACCGCGTCGACCGGCAGCCACCATAGGCTCCCGGGATTCGGAGCAAGACTGAGGATTTTTTCGGATTGGAAGAGCACGATACGAGACATCGTGCCGATAGTCAGGATCGCGACGATCTGCACACCAATCACAAAGCTCGCGCCCATCACCGCGGCAACGATCTGCGCCACGAGCCGCGTTTGCTTGGGACCAATCAAGCGGAACAAGGCGATCGTCAGCATCAGCGCGATCGCCACCGCGGCCATCGCCATTCCGGACACTACACCATACGCGGCGAGCCACCGACCACCGTGCAGCCAAGCGAGAACATTGATTGCCGGCGCCGCCAATGCCAGCGACATGCCAGCGACGCTCAGAGACATCGCGACGGTACGCACCGCGAATAGCCGCTCCGCGGAGGCCGATGAGGACAGGATCAACTCCAGGTCCCCGCGCGCGTAGAAGGCACGCGTCACCGCTTCCATCGCCTGCGACAGCATCAGCGACCAATACAAGAGAAGCGTCCCCCCAAGAGCGACGAGCAGGGGTTTATCGGGAGGGAAGGCAACGGGCGTGCGAAGCAGCGTGAGATACACGACTACATGCATGAACCCGAAAAACACCAGCAATCCCAGAGCCACGGTATAGCCGCGCCGGCGGCGGCCGCCCGACAGCAACCACACCCAATCTCGCCATACGAGCCGCGTCTCGTGTTGCGCGAACCAGGTAAGCGTTCCGGCCCTGGTCATGCGGCGATGCTGCTGCGTGCCGTGTCGGCCGACACCAGCGCAAGGAACGTGTCCTCGAGGCTGGCATGGCCGGCGCCGGCCTGGCGCTGCAGTTCTTGCAGGGTACCCTCCGCCACGAGCCGGCCCGCGGACATCACCCCGATGCGATCGGCCATTCGCTCTGCGACCTCGAGAATGTGGGTCGTCATGATGACCGAGCATCCCCCAGCGACTCGCTCGCGAAGTACATTCTTGACGAGGCGCGCCGAGGCGGCATCGAGGCCGGTAAACGGCTCGTCCAAGATGATCAACCGCGGCTCGTGCACCAACGCACCGGCCAGCGCAACTTTCTGGCGCATGCCTTTGGAAAGTCCCTCGCAGCGCTCCTGCGCATAGGGCGCCAGCCCGAGCCAAGCGATCAGATCGCGCGCCTTCGTCTCGGCGGTCTTATTGTCGACGCCCCACAAGCCG
>Ga0335078_10016332_pt1 | contig 11017 bp, 9 predicted proteins | sample Lox_Sample_32_FD_206711 | JGI IMG/M metagenome (GOLD analysis project Ga0335078, IMG submission 206711) | Soil microbial communities from Loxahatchee National Wildlife Refuge, Florida, United States - Lox_Sample_3.2 | ecosystem: Environmental > Terrestrial > Soil > Wetlands | place: USA: Florida...
TGAATTGGCGGAATTCATTTTTTGCCGCAACGTGGTCATCTACTTCGACCGGCCAACCCAGGAGCAACTGTTTGAAAGGTTGGCCCAACAACTCGCGCCAGGCGGTTATCTCTTCATCGGCCATTCGGAGACGCTGCACGGCATGGAGCTTCCTTTGGCGGCCGTGGCCCCGGCCTTGTACAGGAGAACGCATGAACGAGTTCGAATCTGAATTGCGGCAGGTTTATCTCAATCCGGGCGAGTTCCATCTCGCGCGCAGTCCCGCGATCGTTCGCACAATCCTGGGGTCGTGCCTGGGGGTCACGTTCTGGTGCGGGCGTTTATCCATCGGAGCCATCTGCCACGCGATGCTGCCCCGTCAGCCGCACTTAGCGGCAGCGAGCGAACTCGCCGAGCGTTGGCGCTATGTGGATTTTTCGATTCGCGATCTCGCCCGTCAGTTTGACGCATTCGGTGCGCAACGCTGGGAGGTCGAAATCAAGTTGTTTGGCGGCGCCGACGTGCTGCCGGTGGCCGCCGTGGCTTCGTCTCCCCGGACTACGGTGGGCCAGCTCAATTGCCGCATGGCCGCGGAAGTATTGCGGGAGGAAGACCTCAAAGTGGTGGCATCCGATCTTGGCGGGTCTTGCGGGCGCAATATTCAGTTCCACACCGGCACCGGCGAAGTCTGGCTGCGGCGGCTGGCCAAGCCGATATTCGACGACAGTCTCTACAGCGAGATTCTCTCCCGGACCGAGAGCGAGTTATGACAGCGGGCAGAATCCGGGTCCTGATCGTGGATGATTCCGCGGTGGTCCGCCAGACATTGACGGAAGTACTCTCGACTGACGAGCAGATCGAAGTCATCGGAACTGCGGGCGACCCCTTTGTCGCGGCTGAGCGGATTCGGGAACAGCTCCCGGATGTCATCACTCTGGATATTGAGATGCCACGGATGGATGGATTGACCTTTCTGCAGAAGATCATGACTCAGCATCCGATTCCCGTGGTCGTCTGCTCCAGCCTGGCGCAGGAAGGCGCGGAGAGCACGCTCAAAGCCCTGGAATATGGCGCGGTGGACATCATTGCCAAGCCGCGCCTTGGCAGCAAGCAATTCCTGGAAGAGTCGCAGGTCGTGCTTTGTGAGACGGTGAAGGCCGCTGCGGCGGCGCGGCTGCGGCCGGTGCGTCCTACACGCACCGTCGAGCCCAAGCTGACGGCAGATGCCATTCTGCCCCGCGCCACCGGCGCGATGGTGGAAACGACGGAGAAAGTCGTCGCGATCGGAGCTTCTACCGGTGGAACCGAGGCGCTGACCGTCCTTCTGGAAGCGCTGCCGGCCGACTGTCCCGGCATCGTCATCGTGCAACACATGCCCGAGATGTTCACCCGCGCCTTTGCCAACCGCCTTAACGGATTGTGCAGCATCACGGTGAAGGAGGCGGAGAGCAACGACACCGTGTTGCGCGGACGTGCGCTGATCGCGCCCGGTAACCATCACATGCTGCTGAAACGCAGCGGCGCCCGTTACTACGTGGACGTGAAGGAGGGGCCGCTGGTTTGCCGGCATCGGCCTTCAGTGGACGTGCTGTTTCGCTCTGCCGCGCGCTACGCGGGACAAAATGCCGTAGGCGTGATCCTCACCGGAATGGGAGATGACGGCGCCTGCGGCATGGATGAGATGAAAAAAGCCGGCGCGTTCACGATCGCTCAGGATGAGGAAACCTGCGTGGTCTTTGGCATGCCTAATGAAGCGATCAAGCGCGGCGGCGTGGACAGGGTGCTGCCGCTGCAGAGCGTGGCCGGGGCGATTCTTCGCTACGCACATTGACTCATACCACGCTTGACGGGGTGTTGGCGAGCGCCTTGGAGATCACTTGTTGTATTGAGACCGGAGCTATCGAGGAGTTGTGGTCTTCTTTGGACAAAAAGCGGTTCCGCGTATCCAGTCGGTCCAGAATCTGCCGAGCGGTCTGGATATCCCCAGCAGGCACTTATGGATAAGACTCCCGTGCAAACCGCCGCTGGCCTGATGGGAGCGAGCCCCACGCTGCTGGCAATCGCCCTGGAACACGTGTCGGAGGCCCTGCTAATCACCGATCCACAGGGAAGAATTCAATACGTCAACTCCGCCTTCGCGAAACTGACCGGCTACACGGCCACGGAAGCAGTGGGCCAGACTCCGCGTATGCTGAAATCCAGCCACCAGGATCCCGCATTTTATGAAGAGTTGTGGCGGACCATTCTTGCCGGCAAGGTGTGGGAAGGAGCGCTGATCAATAAGCACAAGAACGGACTCCTCTACACCGAGGAGATGACGATCACGCCAGTTCGTGACCCCGAGGGCGCAATTTGCAACTTTATCGCCGTCCAGCGCGACGTTACAGAGCCGCACGCTGCCGACGCATCCCGCGCGTTGCTGGCTTCCCTCGTGGAATCCTCAAGCGACGCGATCTTCGGCATGGCCCTTGATGGCACCATTCTGAGTTGGAACAAGGGCGCAGAGGCTTTGTATGGGTATGGACCGGAAGAAATTATCGGCAAGGCTGCCGTCACATTAGTCCCGCCTGAGCGTCACGAGACCTTCCGGCTCGCTTATCGAGAAGTCAAGCGGGGCGGCGTGGTGCGCCCTTACGAAGCGATGGGACTTCGGAAAGATGGGACGGAGGTCTTCGTCTCGGCCGCAATAGCGCCCATCCTGAACCCAGCCGGCAGCACCACCGCCAGCGTCGCGGTCGTCCGGGACATCAGCGCCCAGAAGCGAACCGAAGCGGCCCTGCAGACCGCGGCCAGCAACTTGAGAGAAGTCGAACGAATTGCGCAACTGGCAAGCTGGGAATTGGACATCGCGGAACAGGAACTGCATGGCTCGGAACAGCTTTTTCGTCTTTTCCACTTCCCGCCGAGCAGGGCAGCTCTGCCTCTCGCCAAAGCTTTGCGGGCCATTCATCCCGCGGATCGCGAGCGGGTGAGGACGACGCTGCAGGAAACCGCGCGCACCCATGAACCTTTCGAAGTGGAACATCGGATTGTCGGTCGAGATGCGAACGTAAGGATGGTCCGCAGCCGCGGCCAGGTCGTCATCGGGCCTGAGAATAAACTGCTGCGCCTGGTCGGTTCAACGTTGGATATCACGGACTATAGACTGGCACACCAAAAACTCACGCACAGCGAGGAAAAATACCGGTCGCTTGTGTTGAACATTCCCGACGTTATCTGGACGAGTACGCTCGCTGGCGACACGATTTACATCAGCCCCAATATAGAAAAGATTTATGGATTTACGGCCGAGGAAGTTTACAAGCGCGGCAAAGAACTTTGGCTGCAGCGCATCCATCCCACCGACTCGAAGCAAGTCATCGAGGCCCTGGAGGGGCTTTTCACCGAGGGCCGGCCGTTCGATGTGGAGTATCAGGTACAGCATAAGGATGGACGATGGATCTGGATTCATGATCGGGCGTTCCGGACCTACGAAAAAGACGGCGTACGCTGTGCCGATGGAATTTTCAGCGACATAACGGAACGCAAACGGGCTGAGGCGCAGCTCAGGAAGCTTTCGCGCGCGGTAGAGGAGAGCCCCGTCTGCGTGGTCATCACCGATGTGCAGGGCAATATTGAATACGTCAATCCAAAGTTCACGCGGTTGACCGGCTACACGCTGGAAGAAATTCTCGGCGAAAATCCCCGGTTTCTGAAATCGGGCCTGACTTCCCATGCCACTTACCAGGAATTGTGGCGGGCCATCGTCAGCGGCGCGGAATGGCGTGGAGAATTCGCAAACAAGAAGAAAGGCGGCGAGATCTACTGGGAATCTGCCTGGATTTCCCCTATCAAGGACTCTCGCGGCGCCACCACCAACTTTATCGCAGTGAAGGAAGACATCACCGAGCGCAAGGCAGTTGAGCAGCAATTAAGGAAGGCAACCGAAACCGCCGAGGCAGCCAACCACGCCAAGAGCCAGTTTCTGGCCACGATAAGCCACGAAATTCGCACTCCCATGAACGGCGTGATTGGCATGATCGGGCTGCTGCTGGAAACGGAACTCACCACCGAACAGCAGCGCTATGCCGAAATGGCGCGGTCGAGTGGCAAAGCCCTTCTGGAAATCATCAATACCATTCTGGACTTCTCCAAAATCGAGGCCGGAAAACTGGCCCTGGAGACTACGGATTTCGATCTTTACGTACCACTGCAATATGCCGTCGAGTTGCTCGCGGTCAAGGCGCAGGAAAAGGGACTGGAATTGACTTGCCTGGTTGCGCCGGAGACTCCCTCACAGCTTCGTGGAGACCCAAGCCGTATCCAGCAGATCCTGGTCAACCTGGTGGGGAACGCGGTGAAGTTCACCCATCAGGGCGAAGTGGCTGTCTCCGTGAAGGTCGAGTCCGAGGACGAGCGCGCCGCAACCCTGCGTTTCACCGTGCGAGACACCGGTATTGGCTTTCCGCAGGACCAGGCGGCAGCGCTATTCGCGCCCTTTGTTCAAGCCGACGGCTCCACCACGCGCCGTTACGGGGGGACGGGCCTCGGTCTGGCAATTTCCAAGCGACTGGTCGGCATGATGGGCGGACACATCGGAGTTCAGAGCATCGAGGGCAGAGGCTCCGAGTTTTGGTTCAGTGCGAACTTTGGCAAGCAGCCGGAGGCGGAGCCTTCCGGCAGCGCTGACTACGGTCTCGCCGGAACAAGAGTGCTAGTGGTTGACGACAATGCAACCAGTCGCGCGCTCATTCGCCAGCTTCTAGGTTTCTGGCGATGCGACTGTGAGGAAGCGGTTGATGCTGTGTCCGCGCTCGCCGCGTTGCGTGGCGCGGCTGATTCAGGCCATCCCTTCCGCGTCGCATTCCTGGATATCAGCTTGCCCAGCACGAATGGAGAGGACCTGGGACGCCAGATTGCAGCAGACCCTCCCCTCCACCAAACTTCGCTCTTCTTGATGACCCCTGTGGGAAAACCGAGTCAGCCCGCCCGTCTGCGTGAGCTGGGTTTCGCAGGGCAACTCTCGAAGCCGGTCTGGGCAGCCTGTTTGCGGAAAGCGCTGGAACAGGTTGTGCACGAGCGAGCCGGGTGTCCGCCAGTCAGAAGCGAGGATGCTCCCAGGAAAGAGAGCGCGAGTGCAGCGAAGCCCGGGGCCCGCATCCTGGTCGCGGAGGACAACTCGATTAACCAGGAGGTCATTTTCGCGATTCTGAACAAACTCGGCCACTGCACCGAGATCGTGAGAAATGGTGCCCAAGCGGTCACTGCGCTTGAGCAAACTGATTACGACCTGGTCCTGATGGATTGCCTGATGCCGGAAGTGGACGGGTATGAAGCGACGCGCCGCATCCGGGAGAGCGGAGCTTCGGGGCGCAATTCCAACATTCCGATTATTGCCCTCACGGCAGATGCGATGGAGGGTAGCCGCGAGAAGTGCATCGCGGCAGGAATGAACGATTACCTTACCAAGCCCGTCGAGCCACAGCAGTTGGCCGAAGCACTGGCAAGATGGATCGTGCAGGCTCCGGTTCCTGCATTGGGGGAGCAGCCGTCGAATCGCGCGCCGAAAAAAGACGACGTGTTCCAGGAAGATACGCTATTGAACAACCTGATGGGAGACAAGGTTCTTGCCCGCACCGTGCTCGCAGGCTTCCTGAGCGACGCGCCCCGGCAGTTACGGAATTTGAAAAAACAAATCGAGCAGCACGATGCGCCGGGCGCGATGGCGCAGGCCCACACACTGAAAGGAGCAGCGGCGACGATCTCAGCCGCAGCCTTCTGCGCGGTCAGTTCTGCAATGCAGCAGGCAGCAACCGCAGGCGACTTGAATCGAGCGACTGAACTGCTGCTTCAATTGGATGAAGAGTTCCGGCGGCTCAAAGACGCATTGAAGCGAGCGGGCTGGGTGTAGACCGGGAAACGGAAAGGAGCACGGCAGAAGATGCGCACACTCATTGTCGAAGACGATTTCACGAGCCGGCTTTTGTTGCAGACATTTCTGGCTCGTTATGGTGATTGCCACGTTGCAGTCAATGGCAAAGAAGCGGTTGAGGCCTTCCGCATGGCAATAGACAGAGGCCAAACCTACCACCTGATTTGCATGGACATCATGATGCCCGAAATGGATGGACGAACGGCGGTCAAAGAAATTCGCGCCCTCGAGGAAGCCGCAGGAACACTTTCGAGCTCAGGCGTCAAGATCGTCATGATTACAGCCCTCGACGACGTTAAAAATGTAGTCGAATCGTTCAAGTCCCTCTGTGATGCCTACTTATTCAAACCGATTGATACGGCAAAGCTGGTTGGGCAGCTGCAGGCGCTTCAGTTGATCTCGTGAGCGGGCGCTCTTCACTACGACGTTTCAAGCCCTCAGGCTAGCTCGGTAATTCCCGGCCCTGTGGGTTTCGATCCTTTGTATCCGTAATAGGCGATGTAGAGGTAGCAAAGCGCGGCCAGCACGAACGCGTGATGGATTCCGATGGCATCGGCAATTTTGCCCGACACTTCCGGAATAATCGCGCCGCCGACTATTGCCATAATCAGCAAGCTGGAGCCTTTGCTGGTCATCGGGCCAAGTTCGGCGATGCCCGAGGTGAAAATGCTGGGGAACATGATGGAGTTGAACAGGCCGACCAGAATCAGGCTCCACATTGCAACGTGGCCCAGCGTCAGCATGGACGTGCAAACCAGACAAAACGCGACCAACGCGGCAGTGCCCAGCACCAGGCTTGTCGGAACCTTCTGCAACACCGCCGACCCGATGAATCGGCCCACCATCGCCCCGCCCCAGTAGCAAAAGCCCACCAGCGTAGCCGCGGTCACCCGCGAGATATTTCCTATATTTGGCTGCGTAAGGTAGTTGATCAGCAGGCTGCCAATAGTGACTTCTGCCCCCACATACACAAAGATGCCGATCGCACCCAGCCACAGATGACGGTAGCTCCACACACTTCCTGTCTCCTCGCCTTTGTGGTGGACTGCTGATTCAATGGCGGGCAATTTAAAAGCGGCAATGATCAGCGCGAGCACAACGGCAATCAGGCCTAGCCCCAGATACGGCAACTTGACCGAGGAAGCCTGCTGCACTCGGAAGGCATGCAGGGCTTCAGCCGATAATTGGCGAACGAGATCCGCATTCGGCGCGGCCGTCAGAATGATCACGCCGCCGAGATATGGGGCGATCGTCGTGCCCAGCGAGTTGAAAGCCTGCGTCAAATTCAGACGGCTGGAAGCAGTTTCCGGCGGCCCCAGCACCGCCACGTAGGGGTTGGCGGAGACCTGCAGAATCGTCATACCGGCGGCTAGCACGATGAGCGCTGCGAGAAACAGCGGATAAGAAGGAAGGCTGGCGGCAGGAATGAACAGGAACGAGCCCAGCCCCATGGTGAGCAGCCCCACGACCATGGCCCACTTGTACCCGATCCATTCGATGACTTTGCCGGAGGGAAGCGAAAATATGAAATACGCGGAAAAAAAACAGAACTGCACGAGCATGACCTCGGTGTAGTTCAGGTCGAAAATAGACTTCAAGTGGGGAATCAGAATGTCGTTCAGCGCGGTCATAAAGCCCCACATGAAGAACAGCGTCGTGACCATGGCCAGGGCGCTTGTGTTGGTGGGAAGATGTGCAGGGGCAGTCTTAGTCTGACTATTCACGCTCGTCATTGCCATCGAGTGAAGTCCCTCCATGCGGGCCGGAATTCGCCACAGTCGCCAACACCGGTTGCATTGTATATGGAATCGGAAGAATCCGATGCGAGTCTCGAACTGCGCGCCGCTCGAAAGTAAGCAGGCACAGATGGACGGGATTCGTGGAATGATTAATCAATTCCAATCAGCCTATCGCGATTCCCCGGTCCATCCAGGCTGAATCTGCTGCTGGAGGAGCCTATGCCAAATCGAAAAGCAGTATCTCGGAGTCCTCATCGCCCCGGATGCTTAGCGTTTGCTCATCATGCACCGCGGCGCCATCGCCCTGCTTCAGTTTCTTGCCATTCAGTTCGACTGCGCCCTTCGCTACCTGCAGCCAGGCATAGCGTCCGCCGGTGAGTTCATGAGTTACCTGCTGTCCGGGGGCAAGAAGCGATACATACAGGCTGGCATCCTGATTGATCTTAACTGATCCATCTTTGCCATCGGGTGAAGCAATCAGGCGCAGCTTGCCGCGTTTCTCTGCCTCGGGGAAAGCTTTCTGCTCATAGCCTGGCGCGTGGCCGGGACGGTCCGGGGTGATCCATATCTGCAGCAAATGCACGGGATCAGCCTGGGAGGGATTGGCCTCGCTGTGACGCACACCGGTGCCGGCGCTCATGCGCTGGCCGTCGCCGGGGTGAATAATCGAGCCATTCCCCATGCTGTCATTGTGGGCCAGCGCGCCTTTCAGAACGTAAGTAATGATCTCCATGTCGCGGTGAGGATGCATGGGAAAACCCTGGCCGGGCGCGACCCAGTCCTCATTTATGACGCGCAGGGAGCGGAAACCCATAAATCGCGGATCGTAGTAGCGGTCAAACGAAAAGCTGTGGCGGGTATTCAGCCAGCCATAATCGGCGCCGCCGCGTTCATTGCTCTGACGGATGTTGATCATCGTGGAATCCTCGTTATAACGACTATTCGTTGGATGCGTCCAGCAACGCAAAGGATTCGCGGCAGGGACAAACGAACAATTGGGCTTTGTCCTTACTTGTTTTCCGTCTTCTTGCTTTCTTTAGCTTTGGACTTGCTCTCCGGCTTGGCCGTGTCAGCTTCACATTTGCCTTCCTTGCTGGAGGAAGAGCCGGTCTTGCTGGCCGAGTCGCCGTCGGAAGGGGAACCAGATTTACCCGTCGGCTTTTTGGCGTAATCGGTCACGTACCACCCCGAGCCCTTGAACTGCACCGCGGGGGCGGAAATCACCTGCTCGACGACGCCGCCGCAGTCGGGACATTTCTTCATGTGCGGGTCGGAGAACTTCTGGATTCTCTCAAAGCGGTGGTGGCACTTCTTACATTCGTATTCGTAAAGGGGCATAAGTAGGAATCGAACGGCTCTGGCTCAAAGATAACACGACCACGTCGCCGGAAAGCGGGCAGCGCCGCGTCTGCGTCCCGTCAGGTCAGTCTCCGGCTTACTCACGGTGTTAGACTCGCGTCCATGACGGCGGGTGAGGGCGGTCTTGGAAAGCAAAGTCTGGCGCCCGGGCTATACGTGGTGGCCACACCGATCGGCAATCTGGAAGACGTCACGCTGCGGGCTTTGCGTGTACTCAGGCAAGCCGACCTGATTGCCTGCGAAGATACGCGCCATACGCAGAAGCTGCTCAATCACTACCAGATTGCGACGCAGACCATCAGCTACCACGAGCACAACGAAGCGGCGCGAGCCAGCGAGCTAATCGCGCGTTTGAAAAACGGAGCGCGCATCGCGCTGGTGACGGATGCAGGCATGCCGGGCATTTCTGATCCGGGATTTCGCGTGATCTCGCTGGCCATAGCGAATGGAGTTCTCGTCGTTCCGATACCCGGCGCAACTGCCTTGGTGGCCGCGCTCGCCGGCAGCGGTCTGCCGACGGATAAATTTCGCTTCGCGGGATTCTTGCCGGCGAAACAAGGCGAACGGCGCAAAGTGCTGGAGACAATTCGATCAGCGAAAGAGACGCAGATTTTCTACGAGGCGCCGCATCGGGTGGCGGAAACAATAGAAGATATCGTGAATGTGCTTGGCGCAGCGCGAACCGTGGTCGTGGCGCGGGAAGTCAGCAAGGTCCATGAAGAATTCCTGCGCGGGACAGCCATCGAGGTGATACAAGCATTGCAATCTAGCGGCGAAATAAAAGGCGAGATCACGCTGCTGATCGGGAAGGCCGCAGACGCCGGACCCGACGATCTGAAAGGCCAAGCGGCCATATCCGAGAGATTGAATGAGATTATGACCGCGGATAAATTGGACGAGAAAGCCGCGTTGAAGAAAGTTGCCCGGGAACGCGGGATTTCCAAGAGCGAAGCCTACCGGGAATGGCAAAAGAGCAAGCCCTAGCCTCTAACCTGCTCGGTCGCATCAGAATTTCCGATACTTGTTCTCTGAAAACTCGATGCCTCAAGTCTTGTGCAGTACGCGTATAATTCGCGGCAACTCTTGTGCCCAGGAAGGGCTCTTACCTGGCCCATGTTTATACGCCTTGGGTATGACATTCAATTCGAGATTCCCGCACCGGTAGCCATGGTGGCCGTACTGCATGTTCATCCTTCGCGAGAGAAAGACCTCCGCGAGCCGGATGAATTAATCATTGAACCTGCGTCGAAAACCTCCGCTTATATTGATAGCTATGGCAACCGTTGCACGCGCTTCCAGGCGCAGGCTGGTCTGCTGCGGCTGACTTCTTCCACGTTGATTGAAGACTCGGGCGCGCCGGATGCAGTCAACCCAGGGGCGCGTGAACTTCCAGTGAGTGAGTTGCCACACGAGACTCTGCGCTATCTGCTGAATAGCCGCTACTGCGAAGTGGACCGCCTGTCGAACGTTGCGGTCGAATTGTTCGGCGGACTTGAGCCGGGATGGGGCCGCGTGCAGGCCATATGCGACTGGGTGCATGAGAAAGTGGCCTTCGGATACCACCATGCGCGATCGTCAAAGACCGCGCTGGACGTGTTCACCGAGCGCAGCGGCGTCTGCCGCGATTTCCAGCATCTGGCGATAACATTTTGCCGGGCGCTGAATATTCCTGCGCGCTACGCGACTGGATACTTAGGAGACATCGGAGTGCCTCTTGCGCCTGAGCCGATGGATTTCAGCGCCTGGTTCGAAGTCTTTCTTGAGAATCGCTGGTGGACCTTCGATGCACGGCACAACCGGCCGCGCATTGGGCGCGTGCTGATGGCAACGGGCCGAGACGCGTCGGACGTGGCGATTACAACGTCATTCGGCATCGCGAACTTGAAGAGTTTCAAAGTGGTGACGGAGGAAGAATTTCCCGAGCGGGAGAGAAAGACGGGAACCGAGTAGTTATTTGCCCGCCAGCTCCTTTTTCACCGCATCACTCACGATTTTCCCCTCCACGCGCTGGCGTGCCGCGGCAAAGCGC
>Ga0335078_10016333_pt1 | contig 11017 bp, 16 predicted proteins | sample Lox_Sample_32_FD_206711 | JGI IMG/M metagenome (GOLD analysis project Ga0335078, IMG submission 206711) | Soil microbial communities from Loxahatchee National Wildlife Refuge, Florida, United States - Lox_Sample_3.2 | ecosystem: Environmental > Terrestrial > Soil > Wetlands | place: USA...
CGAGGGTGGCCCGCATCAGGCAGCGGGTCACGCCCATCAGCGCGCGGCGCACCTCGACTGCGTCATCCTCAAGGGACAAGACGCCGGGCGGCTCATGCAGGGTGCCGGTGATGCCCTCACGCGGCTGCGGCCAGTTTGCGCCCATGCCTTCCATCCTCTCGCTGGTCCCCGCGTGCAGCGGGCGGGGGGGCGGTCACGGACATGATCTTTCAGGCCAGGTGCGCCAGCGGCAGCCAGCACAAGGCGTGGTCAGGAAGCGCGACTGATCGCGGCGGCGAGGCGGCTCTGCAGGTCCGCAAAGAAGGCACCGGGGTCGGATGCCGGGGGGATGCTGACCGTGATGGTGACTGCGGGGGCGGGGGCGGTTGCCATACTTCACCGTAGCGCGATAGGCAGTCACGCTCCGCAGATCACTGCGCCTCAGCGAGCCTCAGTCCGCTCTCAGCCTCACGGATGCGGGAGGCTGCCCAGTTCCTCGAGCGCCCGTACTTCTCGCCGAGCGCGCGGTCCGAGAGCGCCGCCCCCTCACGCTTGGACTTGCGGTAGGCGGCCCGGGCGGCGGTGCGCAGCCGCTCCTCTTCCGGGTCCTTCGCGGCCCTCTTCCGCGGCCCTGCTGCCGGCCCAGCTGATGGCCCTGGCTCCGGCCCCGCCGCTGGCCCCGCCGTGGCCTCCAGCGCGGCCCTTGCCATGGCCTCCGCAGCGGCCTGCCGGGCGGCACTGCGGGCGGCCTCCCGCTCGTGCTCCGACAAGACCACGCGCAGGGCCAGCAGCGCAGCCGCGTCGAGGACCGCGCCGAACAGCCACCGCAGGGCCGGGCCCGCTGTCGGCCCGACCACCGCGGCGATGGCTCCGATGGACAGGCCCATCGCGCCGAGCATCACCCCGAACGTGACCCACTGCATGAGCTTGCCGCCCTTGTGCGCGGCGACCATGTGAGACAGGCCCATCGCCGCGAACACCGGGGCGATGCCGTACAGCAGGGCCAGGGGGACGAGCATCCGGCCGGCGTGCGTGGCATGCCAGATGTTGAACGTGACCGACGTGCCGCCCATGCCGACCAGCACCGCCCACGCGGCCGGGGCCGCGGACTTCGCCGGGACGGGCGGCGGGAGGCTTTCCTGTGCGTGCTTTGACATGTCCGCCATGATGGCGCTGCTCCCAGTTTGATTCCGGTATTCCGGGCTTGCGGTGTGTCGTGAGGCTGGCGTTACAGCGGGTGCCCGAGACGGAACCGCGTGCCCGGGATGCGGATGGCGGCGTACGGGCCGCGGGCGAGGCTCCAGTAGATGCTGGGGTTCAGCCCCTGGGCCTTGCGGTGCCGGTGGTGGGCGTGGCCCGCGCCGAGGTGGAACGCCACGTAGGCCAGGACGATGAAGACGGTGACGTGCACGGGTGCTCCTATCGGCTGCGGCGGGTAACCCCGCCTCGTCGGGGCCGGTCACGCTGGGTGAGTTCGGCGGGGTACGGGTAGGTCCGGGCTGGCTGCGGGGTGTCACGCTCTGCGACATTTGAGGACGCAAATGTCCCAGAATGTCCTGGCTTAGTGCGAAAGGCGCCTACGCTTTTGCGCCCTTCGGGCGCGCCTTTCGCTCCTTCCCGCGAGCTATCCGGGTGGCTGCTCACGGTGCGTGACCTGCGCTTGCCGGGCATCCGCTTACGCAGAGTGACAACTTTGGGCGTAACGGTGCGTGCCCACCAGGACTTCCGCGCCCCGTAGCCGCCGTAGCGCACGGCCAGGGTGTGGATGCCCTCCGGGCTCGGGTAGTCCAGCTTCCTCGTCACCTCGGCGAGCGTCTGGCCGCGCGTGAGCATCTCCGCGGCCGAGCGGCCGATGGTCACGACGCACGGGTGGCAGCGCTTCCCGTTGCCCTCGAACGGCTCCCGGCAGCGCACGCACTCCTTCCCCGGCCTCGGCGCGGGCGGCGGCCCGTTGCGGCGGCGGTCCTCGCGGTTCTGCTGCGGCGTGCCCCAGAACAGGTTGCCGCCGCGGGCGCGCGATTCCTCCTCGCCCCCCGGCCGCCATGTGTTGCGGGAGGGATCGTCATCAAGGTGGCGGGCCTCCATGCCGGGCGGGCACGGCTTGTCGAACGTCTCAAGGATGACCGTATGCGCCGAGCGGGTCACCCGCCTGCCCTCCGCGTCCCGCAGGTCCACCAGCGGGTAGCCCTTGTTCGACAGGCGGGTGGGGACCGGCTGGCCCTTCAGCCGGCGCCCTGACGGCGACACGCGGTCCAGGGAGCGGAAGTTGCCGTCCCAGCTGGCCTGGAAGCCGGGGCACCCGCGGATGTCCTCCCACCGCTCAGGTTCCTGCTCGGTCATCGTGCGCTCCCTATCAGGCGGCGTCCCTCTTCCCAGTCAGCGACCTCAACCGGGTCGTAGGCGGGCGCTGAGCCCTTCTTGCGGACCGGCTCAGGGACGGCCTTCCCGGCCTGGCGGTCACGCTGCATCTGCTTCTTGACCGCGTCGGCGGTCGGGCCGGTGATCTGGCGCTCGACAAGCTCGGCGATCGTCAGGGGCTCCGGCGCGGGCAGCGCGGCGAGCGCAGGGTGCTGATGTCCGCGACTTCCCGGGACATCCGGGCCGGATTCCGCGGTGTCCGGGACATCATCACTGTCCTGGACCAGGTGCAGCAGGAGCCGGCGGGCAGTGCCCGACGCTTCCTGCGCGGCGCGCTCGGGGGTGCCGACCGGGGCGAGAGCGCCCTCGATGCCGAGGCACGGCATGTCGTCCGGCGCCTGGCCGATGACGCCGGACGAGGCGTAGGCGCGGGCCTCGGCGCCGGTCATGTAGGCGGCCTGGATCTCGGTGCTGTGCTTGGCGGTCACGATGTGCAGCCGCCCCCGGATATCGGTGCCGGCGGGGAGCGGGTGACGGTCGCCGACGAGCATCTTCCAGGTGGACGCGGCCGGGTTGCTGATGATTTTCAGGCCGAGGTTCTCCCGGCTGTCCGCCGACCCGCCGCCGGTGGCCTTCGCCGACAGCCGCTGGCCGATGTAGACCAGGTTGATCGCGACGGCGCGGCCGGTGAACGCGACCCGGTCCAGCGCGATCACGGCCGGCGACATGCCCTTGCCGCCGCAGGCCCGCCAGTAGGACTTCAGCTCGGCTGCGGTGGCGTTCAGTTCCTCCAGGAGCCCGCAGATCCGCGGCCCCGGGTTGGCATGCACGACGCCCTCGACGTCGGCGTACCGGACGCCCAGGACGTTGCGCTTGTCCACCTCCGCGGCCATCCACAGGATCAGCTCATGCACTTCCCTGATGGTGCGGGCGTAGGCGACGTTCGGCAGCCCCGCGGCCCACTGGTGGCTGACGAGCTTGCGGTCCAGGACCACGACCAGCGCGCCGTGATGGGCCAGCTGCGCGGCGGCGAGCCGGGCCGTCGCCGACTTCCCGTCGCCCGTGGGCATCGACAGCCCGAGGTGCGGGTTCTCCAGTTCCACGCTGGTGATGAACGGGTCCTTCGGCCCCTTGCGGGTCAGGCCCAGCACCAGCTCGTGCTCCGAGGCGGCGTCCGCGAACGCGGCGATCTCGGCCCAGGCGACGAACCCGGGCATCGGCTCGGCCTTGGTGAACACCGCGACCGGGCGCCGCCGCAGCGCCGACTGCGACCAGGCGATGGCGGGCGGCCCGGCGATGGCGATCCGGGGCACGGCGGCGAGGACAGCCTGGCTGACCTTCTCCTTGGCCTGCACGTCGAAGTCGGGGCCGAACTCAAGGCGCACCCGGCTGTGGTCCCGGGCGACGTGAGCGTCCCGGGCCGGGATGCCGTTGGTGGCGAGGGACTGCTCCAGCGGCTCGACGTTGTCCTTGACGTGCGTCCAGTTGCGCGCGGTCCAGGTCAGGTGCCAGAGCCCGGCCAGGATCGCGGCGGCGGTGATCACGGCGAGGACGCGCAGCGTGACCGTGCGGTAAGCCACCAGGCCGCACGCGGTCAGCAGGACGGCGATTTCCGTCAGGTGACAGGCGGCGGCGCGGCGGGGGGCGTCGGGGTGCTTCCTGCCCGTGCCGGTGCGTGCCGCGTCGCGGCCCGCGGGGGTGCGCGGGCGCCCGTCGAGGGGGATGCCGGCGAGCCACCGGCCGGCCACCGTCAGCTTCCCGTGCTTGCGGGCGTGCTCGGCGACCCGCGCGGCGGCGATGAGGGCACCCGCGGCGCAGCAGATGAGGATGGCCAGCGTGATGACGGCGCTAGTGCTCATCGGTCCCCCCGGCGGCGGATCCTGGCGAGGCGCAGGGCCGACATGGCGAGGCGTTTCACCAGCCACCCGGTCGCGCACGCTGCCGCCAGGAATGCGAGCATGGCCGCGCGGGCCTTGTGGCGGCGCCACAGCCCGTCGGCGCGGCTGAGGTACTCGCGGGCGAGCCGCATCGAGGCCGCCTGGTCCTGGCTCATGACGCCCGCCTCACCGGCCCCGGCCGCGCTGAGCGGCCCGCGCCCGCAGCCGGACGGCCTCGCGGCCGAACCCGGGCAGGTTCTCCATCCGCTCCGCCCGGACCGCCTCATGGCCGCGCTCGATGCCGTCAGCGCCCTCGTTACGGCGGGCGAGCACGGAGCAGTCGGCCGGCGGCGGGGTGCGCGGCGGCCAGGGCAGCGGGCCGGGGACGGTGAGCGTCACGGTCGGGTCGTCCTTCCTAGGCGGTGCGGCGGCGCAGGCCGGACCAGCGGGGCCGGTCAGGGGCGCGGACGGTCTCGTGAGGCAGCAGCGGGCGCGCAGGAGCCGGCGGGGCGCTCGCTCTCGCCGGGCGGGCGGGCGGCGGCTGGCCGCTGGCACGGGCAGGCGCGGGCGCGCGGAGGCCGGCCTGGCGCAGGATGTCGGCCTGGCGGGGGGCGTGGCCGTTGCCATTGGCACGTGCCTGCGCGGGTGCCTGCGGGGCGCGGGCACCGTCCTGGCGGGCACCCGGCACCCGGCCCCGCTCGCGGTCAGCGGCGTCCGAGGCGCGGCCGAAGTCACCGGGACGGGCGTCACGCCGCTCCGCCCTGGCCCGGGCGCGCAGGTCCCGCGCCGTCAGGCCCGTGCTGCGGGGCGTGAACCCGCGCCAGGGCGGCCCGGCGGCGGGCGCGGTGTGCCGGCGGCCCTTCGGCGGGGCGGAGACGCCCAGGCGCTTGTGCAGCCGCTCCGGGACCGCCTTGCGCACGGCGGCCATGCGGGCCTGCCGCAGCCGGCCGCTGAAGCCGCGGGCCTTGTGCAGGATCCGCTGGATCTCCTTGTGCGCCGCCACCCGGACCGAGTGGAACTTGGACCGCAGGTGGCGGATCGCGGCGTTCAGCTTCAGCTTGTCCAGCCAGGAGAGCGGCTGGTAGCCGCTGCCCTTGCCGGTTCCGGTTCCGCTGACCCCAGTAGGCATGTGATGGTCTCCTTCGCGGTGACGGGCTCGGCGTCCTCCAGGGCCGGAGGCGCCGCGGGTGCGGCGGGCATCGGGATGGGCTCACGGCGCGGGGCTTCCAGCGCGAGCTGCGGCTCGGCGAGAGCGGCCTGCTGCGCCGCCAGCAGCGCCGGGCCGAGCGGGGCGCGCTGGTACCCGGGGCGCTCCCACACCGGCGTCAGGCGCGCGATCAGGGGGCGGGTGGAGCGGTGCAGCACGATCGCCTGCCACGGCTTCAGCGTGCGGATGCGCTCCGGCGGGAACAGCCGCTCCTTCGCGGGCTGGCGCGTCTTGCCGCCGTCGGGGCCGCGCACGTGATGCCAGGTGTCGCGCTCCCCGCACACCGCCGACAGCTTCTCCATCTCGTCATGGTCGGACTTGCCGCGCAGGATCAGCTGGACGGTGGCGTTGTCGCGGATGGTCTTTGCGCCGTTCTCGCCCCAGCGCGCCGAAAGCTGCGCCGGGGACTGGACGCCGGTGATGATCGTGATGCCGTGACCGCCGGCCTCGGCCGACCATTTGTCGACGGGGACGGGGCAGGTGATCGCGGGCTCGTCGAGGACCATCGTCAGCGGGGGGTCCAGCCGCGAGCCCGGCATCCGGGACGCGATCCGCTTGGCGGTGCCCCAGATATGCGCCGTCATCCACGCCGTATAGGGGGCGACGCTGCCGTGCGGCTTGTCCGCGGCGATCAGGTACAGCGTCGCGCCGCTGAGGATGAACTCCACCGCGTCGAACTCGGCGTCGCCGGGCTCCGGGCAGGCGACCGCGGCCATGAACGGGTCGTCCATCCACGAGATCGCGCTCTCCGCCGCGCCGATGATGCCGTCGAGGGTCTCGCCGGCGGTGTCGCGGATCATGGCCAGCTTCCGCCCCCACCCCTCCGCCGCAGACGGCAGGCACAGGGCGGCGGCGAACTGCGGGCTGGCCGGGTCGCGCACCCACTCCGCGACGTGGCGCATGTCCCCGCCGGCGACGGCGGCGGCGTGCATGGCCAGCCGCAGCAACTCGGCGCCGCGCTGGTCCCAGTGCGCGTCCCTGCCGTCCTTGTCGGACGGGGCGGCGTGCTGCAGGTAGCCGGCGGACTCGATAGCGATCTGCGGGATGTGGCACCCCGCGAGCGGGGACAGCAGGAAGTTGGTCGGCAGGTCCCCGTCCCCGTCCGGGTTCAGCACCCACAGCGGCCCCTTGGCGGCGCGGGCCAGGGCGGTGTGCGCGAAGGCGTCCACCCGCGTCGAGGTCGAGACGGCCGCGCCGGGAGCGTCGGCCAGCATCCCGCACTCCACGGCGGTCTTGCCGGTGCGGGGCCCGCCGTAGAGCAGGATGAAGTCCTCGTGGGAGGCCATGAGGGTGCGGGCCGGCCGGCCGCCGGTGCCGAGGACGACGCCGTGCTCGGCCGGCGGCAGGCCCCGGGTGCCGGCCAGCGAGGGGCGGGTGACCTTCGCCTGCCTGCGCGCCGCGCGCACCGACAGGGAGCCGCGGATCTCCCGCGCCGTGGCGGTGCCCTGGAACTTGCGGCGGGCCCGCTCGGCACGCTTCCCGCCGGAGCGGCGCTCGCGGAGCGCGTCGATGCCGTCCCGGCCGTAGAACGTGACGAGACCGCCGGCGGCGAACCCGATGTAGGGCAGCGGGCCGGCGTGCGCCAGTTGCAGGATCGCGGCGGCCGACAGCACCGAGGCGGGCACGGCGGTCCTGCGCGCCACGGCGGCCCTGGCGCGATCGCGCCTCTGGCGGAGGCGGCCCGGCTTGCGCTCAGGCTGGCGGCGCTTCACCGGGACCGTCCCCGGGTACGCCGTGGCTGCGGGCTGCGGGCATCCGGCTGCCGGGGCCACTCCACCCTCATGGCGGTCCCGTTGCGCGCCCAGGAGTCGTCGCCCTGCTGGCAGCGGCAGGACTCGCCGGTGAGGTGGTGCTGCGGGTGATCGGGCTCAACAGTGGTGTAGGGGCTGCGGCGGATAGCGTCCACCTGGGCCGCTGTCGATGACGTCAGGGATGTGCTCACCGGGACCTCCCCGACCGCAGAGCCGCATAGGCGGACGCGGCCAGGACGGCGCAGGCGCAGATGATGAAGACCAGAAGGGCGGCACTCACCGCGACCTCCGGGACCGCTGGCGGGGCGCAGGCTCGGGCAGCCGCTCCACCGACACCTCAAGGTCGGGGTCGCGGGACGCGGCGGCGAGGCGGTCACCGAGGTCGGCCAGGCCGTAGCACTGCCGCCAGCCCGGGGAGCCGTAGGTGAGCGGGTTGACCCGCTGCCCGCTCCTGCTGGTGACGGTGACGCGATGAGTGGGGGCGGCCGTGGTCACCGGGACCTCCCGCGCGTGCGCTGCGCCGGCTCGCGGCTGGAAACCAGGGCGGCGCGGGCAGGCAGCCGGTCCTCCCGCATCCGGGTCAGCGCCGCGTCACGGCGGCGGTACACCTCGCGGTCGTCGGCGCGGGGCCTGCCCGTGGCCGGGTTGATCCGGTCCCGGTAGACCGGCAGCGACGAGCGCACGCCCCTCGTGGCGCGCTCCAGCGCGAAGCCCCGCCCGGTCTCCAGGAAGCGCCGGCGGCGCCAGTTGCCCGCCCGGCCGGTCAGGGTGCGCAGCGGGCGGGCGGCCCGGTAGCGGGCGTTGCTCAGGCGGACGGCGGCCTTGCGCACGTTCCACCGGAAACCGGCCGCGCGGTCGCGGATGCTCATGACTGCTCCCTGTCGCGGATGGCGTGCAGGACGGCGGGCACGCTCTCGGGCTGCTGCTCGCCGTGGAAGTGAACGTGCCAGTGCTGAACGGGCGCGATGGCCGGGCGCTTGCCGGCAGCGCGGACCTGCTGCGCCTGGTGGAACGCGGCGAACTGCTCGGGCACCGGGGCGGTGGCGCGCCCGTACTTGCGCCAGATCAGCACCGCGGCGGCGATGACGACGGCCACGGCGGCGAGGGCGCAGAACAGCACCATCTCCAGCAGGCCCGTGAGAGCCGTCACGGCGGCGGTGGCCGCGCCCGAGCCGAGCAGGACGACCACGCCGATGGCCGCGCCGGCGAGGACGAGAGCGCCCTTGCCGCCGTCGCCGTTCGTCTTCCAGGTGCCCTGCATCAGGACCGCCGCCTTCCCTTGCTCGGAACTCGCACGTAGATGCCCCGCCGCACCTGCCAGCCCTTCCTGGCGAGGAACGGGTCCGGGTGCGGGGTGCCGTCAGGTAGCTGGGCCGCCGTGGCCGGCGCGCGATCACGGGGGGCGCCGGCCACGGCGGGCTTGGCGGAGGCGGTCATGACGCGCACCCCGGGAACGTGATCACGTCAGCCAGCCGGGGCTCAGGGTCAGCGGCGGTGAGGCCGAAGCGGTCAGCGATCTCGTCCAGCACGGCTTGCAGCGCCCGGACCTCGGTGCGGAGGGTGCCGACCTCTTGCTGCAATTCGTCATGGCAGGAGCAGGTACTCACGCGGCTGCCTCCGTCTCTTGACCATCTTGTACGTACCGTGCATGCTTGTACGTACGATAACCCTCCGATGCGGGCGTGGCAAGATGCCTGTACGGAAAGTCCGTCCAAGACGGAAGGAGCGCCCTCGTGGCCGACGTTCCCGGCCGGACCAAGATCCGCGAGGTTGCCGACGACCTGCGGGCCCGCATCCTGTCCGGCGACCTGGCCCCCGGTGACCTGGTGCCGTCCGAGCCCGAGCTCGTGCAGCAGTACGGCTACAGCCGCGACACCGTCCGCAAGGCGGTCGCGCTCCTGCTCAACGAGGGACTGATCACCAACGGGCAGGGCCGGCCGCGACGGGTCCGCAAGCACGCGCCGCTGGAGATGCCGTTCGCGCAGTCCGAGTCACGCGAGCGCGCCGAGCAGCGCCGCGAGCACGGGACGGACGCCTGGGTGACCGACGTGGGCGAGCAGAACCGCAGCGCGGACACGCGGCTGAACGTCTCAATCGACTACGCCGATGCCGGGATCGCGCGGCGGCTCGGGCTGGCCGAGGGTGACCCGGTCGTCGTGCGGCGCCACGTGCGCCTGGTCGACGGCGACGCGCACAACCTCAGCGACACGTTCTACGACCTGAAGCTGGCCGAGAACACGCTGATCATGCTGCCGCGCGACATCCCGCAGGGCGTCATCCTCTACATGCGCGACGAGATGGGCATCGACCAGGACAACTTCGCCTACGAGTTCGAGGCGCGGATGCCCACCCCCGACGAGGCGCAGCGACTGCGCATCCCGGCGGGCATCCCGGTGATGATCCAGTACACGACCGGGTACGAGGGAGAGCGTCCGGTGAAGCTGACCGTCACGACATGGCCGGCTGACCGGGCACGGCTGATTGCGAGGCTTCCGGGATGAGCGAGACCGAGACGGCGCTGGAGCGGTACCGGCGCGAAGTTACCGCAGCGCATGCGCGTTACCAGGACACCATGACCGCTGCCAGGCTCTACCTGGAAAAGCGCGTGGCAGCCGCCCACCACGAGTGCGCGGAGTCGGTGGCCCGCGCAGTCGCAACGCTCATGAACACGGAGACTGACCGGTGAGCATGCGAATCTACCGCGCCGAAGCCGGCGACCTCCCCGCCGTCCTGGGCCTGCTCACCGAGCGGGCCGCGTGGATGCGCGAGCGCGGCTCCCGCCAGTGGGAAGGCTCCCTGCTGGCCCCCGAGCGCATCGCCGGGATCATCGCCAGGAAGGGAACCTGGCTGGCGGCCCGCGAAGACGGCACGGCGCTGGCGACGATCACGCTGTCCCGCTGCGGCGACCCTGACTTCTGGACCGGCGCCGAGCGCGCCGTCCCGGCCCTGTACGTCTCCAAGATGGCGACCTCCCCGGAGCACGGCCGCGGGCTCGGCGCCCCGGTGCTCGCGTGGGCCGTGGACCAGGCCGCGCAGGCGCATGCGCTCTGGGCGCGGCTGGATGTCTACCGTGACCCGTCCGCCGCGCCGCTGCGGGCCTGGTACGCCGCGCAGGGCTTCGAGTACCTGCGGGACGCGGTGGTGGCGGGGAAGAACTCCGGTGCGCTGTTCCAGCGGCCAGCGGTCCCCGACCCGGACGCGGCGATGCGGTTCTGCCCCGTGCCGGGCCACGACGAGCGGCGGCACGCGCCGACGATGGCGGCGGGCACGCGGGTGCGGGTCGACTACTACGGGCCCGGCGTCGTCACCGTCGCCGAGGAACCCGACGCCGGGGACACCGAGCGGGTCAAGCACGACGAGCCGTCACGGGTGTACTGGGTGAAGCTGGACACGGGGCGGGTGATGTGCGTGTCCGACATCAAGCTCGAGCCGGAAGCGGTCACGGTGCAGGCATGACCGATGACCTGGATGAGGCACGGCGGCGGCGGGCGCGGCGGCGCGAGACTCAGCCAGCCGGCGCGTTCGGGCCGTCCGGCAGGAAGCGGGCGGTCATCGACCGGGTGATGGCCAGGGTCGACCAGGCCGAGGAACGCCGCGATCCCGCCGCTTACTACGCCGGGAAGACGCCCACCCCGGAGCGGATAACGATGGCCCTCAACCTCTGCATGCTGTACGGCCCGGAGGTTGATCAGGCGCTCGGCGGCGAGGAGCCGATGGTTGACGAGTGGGAATCCGGGGCGCGCGTGCCGAGCGTGGCGCAAGTCCAGGCACTAGCGGAGATGACCGGGTTCCCTGTCAAGTTCTTCTACCTGGAGCCGCCGCCGGATCTGGGCTCAGGGTGGATG
>Ga0335078_10016334_pt1 | contig 11017 bp, 7 predicted proteins | sample Lox_Sample_32_FD_206711 | JGI IMG/M metagenome (GOLD analysis project Ga0335078, IMG submission 206711) | Soil microbial communities from Loxahatchee National Wildlife Refuge, Florida, United States - Lox_Sample_3.2 | ecosystem: Environmental > Terrestrial > Soil > Wetlands | place: USA: Florida...
GCACCTGCGAATCCTTCAACTGTTCGGCGAAATACTGCTCGCCATTGGTATCGATGAGCGCGCCCTTGATTTTCATCCACAGCGCCAGTTGCGGATTGCTCTTCTCGAACTCCGCCTCTTTCTCCTGGGCGATTTCCGCGGCAGTCTTGATCTTGAACCCTTCGGGAGGGAGCGCCGACTGCCGCACCGTCTGCTGGAGCTCATCGAGTCCTTCGCCGCTGCCGTGGATCTTAATGTACGCATGGTCGGCGAAGGTGGGAACTTTCTTGGGATCGGCCTTGGGATCGCCCAGCGTGGGGTCGATCGCCGCCGCCCGCTCGAATTCGTAGATGGCGGCGGAGATTTTCTCCGGCTGGGCTTGCGCCTCGCAATTTAGCGCTCTCCCAAGTTCGTAGGAAAGCACGGATTTATCGGGGAAATGATGCAACGCGTTGGTGTAAGCGGCCTCCGCAGCGGCGCAATCGGGCGGCTGCTTGGCCATGGCTGCGACGCCCGGCTCCATGGCGATCGCGAGCAGCGCCGCCGATGCCTGCTCTTTCATGCTGGCGCGAGCCTTTTCCCAATCGGCCGCCGAGACGCCGGGAATGGGCTCATCGAAGGCCATCAACAGGCGCGCGGCTTTCTCGCCCGTGGCCATAGCCGCGGGAGTGGGATGCGGGTCGTGCGAAATGGCGTAGACCGCATTGTAGAGAAGGCGGACGATGGTCGCCTTGCCCGCCGGGCCGGGAAATTCGGCGTCGAGGTCGCGAGCGAGAAGGCCGCCGGCGGCGTCGAGCGCTTTCGCGGGCTCGTTGGTTGCGGTGTAGGTTTGGACGTAGAACGCGGTGCGGTCGTCTTTGTAGTCGGAATCGGGGAATTTCTGGTTCCAAAGGTCGAGATCGGTGAGCGCCTTGGCGAAATTCGTCGCATTGATATCTTTGACGACCTCGTTGTAGGGTTCGTACTCGCCCTGTTTGAGTTTCTTTTCGCTGGTGGCTTGGGCGCTCGCGATGGCGGCGGCCAAGAGTAGTATGGACACACTTCTGGCAATGAGCATAATCTCTCCTTTCGCGTGTTTTTGGAAATGCTCTCAGCGGCCAGCTTTCAGCCATCAGCTAGAACCGCAGTGCAGCGGGAGCTGAATGCCGGCCGCTTGGTTTTACTTACTCACGACTTCGAACGCGATCCCGTCGATCCAGGCGTGGGCGCCGCCGAACGACATCACGCCGAAATTGATGGTCTGCGCGTCTTCGTCGATGGGAGCGGTGATCTCCGCCCAGCTCCAATCCGAAGACCGCACCGGCCGGTTATCCATACTGTCCGAGAAGCCGACCCGGCCGTTGGTGCGCACCACGCGCAGCCATAACTGCGCGCGATCTTCGGCGACGTCGGGAAATCGCAGCGGGCCGGCGGCGCTGGGAAAGAACTGCTCGATTTTCAACCAGGCGCCCAACCGCACGGTTTTGCCGCGATAGGCTTCGGCGCTGAAGCTCTGCATCAGGTTGCCATTCTGCCCCGGCACATTGACCGGCGCGGTCACCACCGCGCACCCGATGCGGCTTCGGCACCCGTCGCGCCGCAACTCCGCCACGTAGCCGGCGTCTTTGGAAGGCGCCTGCACGGTCCACGGAAACGGCGGGACCTTCCCCGGCAAGCCTTCCTCGAAATTCAAGTTACGCGGACCGATCCAGGCGGCGAGGCGCATGCGCGCCTGCGCCACGGTCGCCGTCTGGTCGGCGAAATCGGTCTCGATGCGGCGATAGCTGGCGTACGCCTCCGCGCCGCGCCCTAATTTCTCCATGCACTCGCCCGTCTGCAAGAGCGCGCGCGCCGCCACGGGGTGCGGGACGGCGGATTGCGCCAGGATCGCGCGGTACTCCTTCATCGCTCCGGCGAGGTCGCCAATCACAACTTCGCGATGGATGGCCGCTTCCAGGTCGCGCTCCAGGTCCATTTCACTCGCGACGCTCCATGCCATTGCAATCGATCCCATCGCCAGCATCAGGATACGAAACCAGAATCGCGATGCCGCCAGGGAAGTGTCAGGATTGCGTACTGTTTTAGCCATCGAATCGGTACCCCATGCCGCGCACGTTGCGGATATAGCGCGGCTCCGCCGGATCAGGCTCGATCTTGCGGCGCAGGTTGGCGATGTGATTGTCCACGATGCGGTCGGAGGTGAAGGTGTCGGGTCCCCACGCGCCCTCGATCAACCGGTCGCGGCTCATCAGCCGGCCGGGAGCGCGTACGAAGAGCGAGAGCAGCTTGAATTCGATGGGGGTGAGATCGACCGGCGTTCCGCCGCGCCGCAGTTCCCCGCGGAGGAAATCGATTTCCACGTCGCCGAAGCGGAAGCACTCGTTTTGCGGTTCGGGCGGGCTGGCGCGGCGCAGCAGCGCCTTGATGCGCGCGCGCAGTTCGCGCGTGCCGAAAGGCTTGGTGACGTAATCGTCGGCGCCGAGTTCGAGGCCCATAACTTTTTCCGCCTCCTGCGTCTTGGCGGTGAGCATCAGGATGGGCACGCGCAAGCCCCCGCGGCGCAACTCGCGGCAGATCTCGAAGCCGTCTTTTCCGGGCAGCATGACGTCGAGCAGAATGAGATCGAACGCGCCCTGGCGTGCGCGATGCGCCGCCGCGGCGCCGTCGGAGATCACCTCCACGTCATACCCTTCGAGCTTCAGGTCGTCTTCCAACCCGAGCGCGATCCCCGGTTCGTCTTCGACTACCAGAATGCGCGTCATTTCGATTCCCCCGCCGGCAGCAGGATGGTGAAGGTGCTGCCTTCGCCCGGCTCGCTGACCACCGAGATTTCTCCGCCATGGGCGGCCACGATGTGGCGTACCATGGCCAACCCCACGCCGGAGCCCTTCACATTCGCTTGCGCCGCCGCCGTGCCGCGGAAGAACTTGCGGAAGATCGCCCGCCGCTCGAATGCCGGGATGCCCATGCCGCGGTCGCGCACCCGGATGGCGACGTGCGAGTTCTCCGCGCGCCATTGCACCCAGACCGTGGGGCAGCCCGGCGAGTATTTGAGCGCGTTGTCCAACAGGTTGCGCAGGGCGACAGACAGAGCTTCGGGGTCGGCATCGATGCGGCAAGTGTCGGCCGTCCCTTCCAGCTCGATATGGCGTCCGGAAGCGGCGATTTGCGGCGCGAATTCGGCCGCCACCTTTTCCACCAGGCTGGCGGCGTCCATCTCCTCGAAGCGGTATTTGCGCACACCGGCTTCCATGCGGCCGAAATTCAGCAGGGCCTCTACTAGGCGCTGGAGGCGCGTGCTTTCGCGCACCAGCGTCTCGTAGTAGACGTGGCGGCGATCTTCGCCCGGGACGCGGCCCTCGGCCAGCATTTCCGACAACTGGCGAATGGAAGTCAGCGGCGAGCGAAACTCGTGCGACACCGCCGCCACGAAATCGGATTGCATGCGCGAGACCTCCAGATCGCGCCGCACCGCGCGGGCGATGAAATAAGCGCCGGCGATGAGGAAGAGCACGGTGACGACGGTCACCAGCATCAAAAAGCTTTCGCGCGCGGCCATCCCGGCGTCGCTGGCGCCGGGGATTCCGGTGAAATAAAGGACCCACGGAAGCTGCGTTTCCGCGATGCCGCGGACCACCGCACGGCCGGCCGTACCTTTGTGTCCGGCGACGACCCGGCCGTCGCTGTCCAGAGCCGCGCAGGAGACCTCCCGGCTCGCCAGGACCGGTTTGAGCAAGCTCTCGGGACGCGTCACCAGGACAGCCCGGCGTCCGGGCGCGCCGCGCCAGATCAGAAAGAACGGATGCCCGCCCATCCAGAGAGTGGTTTCGCCGCGCAACGCGGCATCATGCCGCAAGCCGCTCCACGCCTGCTCCACCACTTCCGACCATACGGCCGGTCCGGCGGGCACGGGCTCTTCATCGTGCGCCAGCCTCCCCGCTTCCGACCAATAAAAGGCGAATTCGCCGCGTGTGAGCGGCCAGCGCCCGCGCAGCAGGTCGTCGCGCAGACGAAGAGCGTCTTCCGGGCGGCTCGCGAGGTCGCACAGTTCGTGACGCGCCACCAGATCGGCGGGGACTCCGGCGACGGCTGCGCTGTCGATGGCAGCGAGTTGCGTGTAGGCCTCGCGAGCTTCCGTTATCCGGCCGCTTTTTCGCAGAACACGGGCCAGACGCAGGATCGCTCCGGCGCGGCGCGCGGCGTCCTTCTGGCCGATGAGGCGCCGATACCACTCCGCGGCTTTCGCGGCATCGTTCTGTTGAAACTCGATGGTCTCGCCCTCGGAAAAAACGGCGACGGGAGCTTCGGGCAGCGGGGTCGGCGCCGGCCGGTAAAGAAGACGGCCCGCCGGCAGGGCCGAAACATCCGGGCCGCTGAAAATCAAGACCAGGCCGTCGTCCGGCTTGCCATCTGTGGGCGGCGACATCGGCCAGGTCCCGACGCGCTCGCCGGTCTCGGCCAGGAGGCCGCGGGCGGTGGCCGTAATGCGGTCGGCCGCCTGTTCCAGCCGCTCCTGCGTGCGCTGCGCATCCACCACCTGCTCCTGATGGAGCACTCGCCAGCCGAACCAGCCCAGCGCGGAGACGGAGACAAGAGTTACCAGGAAGAGAATCAGCAGCAGGCTGCGCGGCGGCTTGAGCCACTCCGAAGGTGGCCTCATGTTTCCGATTGTACACGCCATGCCACCGGAATCCGTACGGGAAGTGTCACGATTCGGTCATGGACAGACGCGCGCCGTTTCGCGTGCCGGCTGTTACGATTGAGGTCCGGAGGCGAACATGCGATTCGTCACGGGTCTGCGGTGCGTGTTCTGCGGCCGATTGCATCGCCCGCGGGCGGCGTCCACGTGTCCCGCGTGCGGCATCACCGGCATTCTCGACGTGGAGTACGATTATGCGGCTATCGCCCGGCTGCTCTCGCGCCAGAAGCTCGCGGCGCGGCGCGAGTTCACGCACTGGAGATACCGCGAACTGCTGCCGGTGAACGAAGGCGCGGCGGTACCCGATGTGGCAGTGGGATGGACGCCTTTGACCATCGCTCCGGCGCTGGCCCGGCATGTCGGCATCGGCCGTTTGTACGTCAAAGATGAGGGACGCAACGCTACCGCGTCGTTAAAGGACCGCGCGAGTTCCGTGGGAGTGGTGAAGGCGCGCGAAAGCCGCAAGCGCATCATTGCCTGCGCCAGCACCGGGAATGCCGCGTCGTCCTGCGCGGGAATGGCGGCGTCCATGGGAATGCGCAGCGTGATCTTCGTGCCGGAGCGCGCTCCCGAACCCAAGGTGACACAACTGCTGGTATTCGGCGCCACTGTGCTGCGCGTGCGCGGAAGCTACGAGCAGGCGTTCCAGTTGTGTCAGAAGTCCTGCGAGCGTTGGGGCTGGTACAACCGCAACAGCGGCATCAATCCCTATCTCGTGGAGGGCAAGAAGACCGCGGGGTTGGAGATCGCCGAGCAATTGGAGTGGCAGGCGCCCGATTGGGTGGCCGTTTCGGTGGGCGATGGCTGCACCATCGCTGGGGTGTGGAAGGCGTTCCGCGAGCTTTGCACGCTGGGGCTGATGGAGCGGTCGCCGCGGCTGTTGGGAGTGCAGGCGGCGGGCGCGGCGCCGGTGACGGCGTGCTTCGCCGGCGGCAAGCCGCTCGAAGCGGTGGAACCGCACACCATCGCCGACAGCATCGCGGTGGGAGTGCCGCGCAACTGGAAAAAAGCGGTGATGGCGGTGGAGGGATCCGGCGGCACGATGATCAACGTAAGCGATGACGAAATCCTGGACGCCATCGGCTATACCGGCCGCCTGGCCGGCATTTTCGCGGAGCCGGCCGCGGCGACAGCGGTGGCCGGCTTGCGGCGCGCGGTGCAGTCGGGTGTGGTGGACAGGCGCGCCGCCGCCGTCGCCCTGGTGACCGGCAGCGGCCTGAAGGACGTGAGTTCCGCGCGCGCCGCGGCGGGCGATCCCTGCGAAGTCTCGCCCCAAGGCGACGGGCTGGAAGAGATTTTACGGCAGCGGAAGGCGATCGACTGAAATGGCTTCGTTGCTCGTCCGCGACATCGACACGCTGGTGACGATGGATAGCGCCGACCGCGTGTTGCGCGGCGCCTTCGTTTATGCGGAAGACGGCGAGATCCGGCGCATCGGGAGCGGCGCGGAACGGCCGCCCAAGGCCGATCGCGTCATCCATGGCCGTCACTCCGTGGCGCTGCCCGGCCTGGTGAACACGCACCACCATCTCTACCAGACGCTGACGCGGGCCTACGCGCCGGCGGCGGACGTCGAACTGTTTGACTGGCTGCGGGCACTGTATCCCATCTGGGCCCGGCTGGACGAAGAGTGCGTCCACACGGCGGCGCTGGTGGGCATGGCGGAGTTGATGCTCTCCGGCTGCACCACCACCGCCGACCATCATTACGTGTTTCCGCGCGGGCACGGCCGCATGATCGACGCCGAGATCGCCGCCGCCCGGCGCGTCGGCATGCGCTTCCACCCCACGCGCGGCAGCATGAGCGTAGGAGTGAGCCAGGGCGGATTGCCGCCGGATTCGGTGGTGCAGCGCGAAGAACGCATTCTGATGGATTGCGAACGGCTGATTGCGCAATACCACGAGGCGCGGCCAGGCGCCATGACGCGAATCGCGCTGGCGCCGTGCTCGCCGTTTTCGGTATCGCCCGAGCTGATGCGCGCGACGGGAGATCTGGCGCGCCGGCTCGGCGTCCGCCTGCACACGCACCTGGCCGAGACGCGCGACGAAGAAGCGTATTGCCTCAGCCGCTTCAAAATGCGGCCGCTCGACCTGCTGGAAGAGGTGGGCTGGATGAGTGCCGATACCTGGCTGGCGCACGGCATCTTCTTTAAAGCGCGCGAAATCGCGCGGCTGGGGCGCGCCGGCGTGGGAATCGCCCACTGCCCCACCTCCAACATGCGCCTGGGATCGGGCTCGGCGCCGGTGCTGGCGCTGCGGCGGGCAGGCTGTCCGGTCGGGTTGGGCGTGGATGGAAGCGCCTCGAACGACAGCTCCCACATGCTGGCGGAAGCGCGCCAGGCTCTGCTGCTGCAGCGGCTGAAGCACGGCGCCGCGGCGCTGAGCGTGCGCCAGGCACTGCGCATGGCAACCGTGGAAGGCGCCGCCTGCCTGGGGCGGGACGACATCGGAAGCCTCGAACCCGGCAAGCGCGCGGACCTGGCGCTGTTCGATCTGCGCGGCGCCGGTTACAGCGGCGCGGGCGACGCCGTCGCGGCGTTGCTGCTCTGCGCCCCGGCGCAAGTCGATACCTTGATCGTCGAAGGACGCGTGGTGGTGGAATCGGGCGAACTGCTCACCATCAGTCTGGATCGCACCCTGGCGCGCCATGGCAAACTGGCGGCCCGATTGTGCCGGCGGAGGGCGGAACGAACCCGTTTGTAACAAATTTGCAACATGCTATAGTCCTAGGCACGAGGTGACTGGTCTCGCGGCTGGTGGTCCATGTTCGAACAAGTCGAGGCCTTCCATCGGCCGGCAAGCGTTCGCGAAGCGGTTCGCTTGTTGGTGAGCAGAAAAGGGAAGGCAAGAATCGTAGCGGGTGGCACGGACCTGGTTGTGGAGGGCGATCCCAACGTCCGGGCTTTAATCGATATCACACATAGCGGGCTGAACTACATCCGCGCGCGCAATGGCGCGGTGGAGATCGGCGCGGCGACCACGATGGCGGAACTGCGGGAATCGCGCGTCATACGGGCCTTGGTGGGAGGCGTTCTGGCGCGCGCCGCGGCCACCTGCGGATCGGTGCAGATTCAGGCGGCGGCCACCATCGGCGGCAACGTCGCCCACGGTTCGCCGGCGGCGGACCTGGTGACGCCGCTAGTTATGCTGGATGCGGCTCTTGTGCTGGCGGACGCCAAGGGCCGGCGGAAGATGGCTCTTGCGGATTACCTGGCGTCGCGGGGCACGAAGGCGTTGCGGCAATCGATCGTGGTGGCGGTGGTGGTGCCGGGTGTCAAGGGCCGGCGCTGCGGCTGGTCGTTCCAGAAGTTGGGCCGCACCGCGCTGGATATCTCGCTGGTGAATGTCGCGGCAGGCGTCGCGCTGGATCGCGCGGGCCGCGTCGAGTGGGCGCGCATTGCGCTTGGCAGCGTCGCTCCTACCGTGATCCGCGCGGGCTCGGTGGAGGCATCGCTGCGGGGACGCAAATTCGACCGATCGGTCATCGCGGACGCAGAAGCGGCGGTCACGCAGTCCGTCCACCCGATCGGCGATGTGCGAGCGCCGGCGGAATACCGGCGCGCGATGAGCGGCGTGTTGACTCGCCGGGCGCTCGAAGAGTGCGCGGCACAAGCGGGGTGCGGGTTATGAAGAGCATGGAATTGCGGGTGAAGGTCAACGGCCAGGCGCGAAAGTGGACCATCACGCCCGGCGATCTGCTGCTCGACGTCCTCCGCCGCGAGGGATTCTTCGGCGTGAAGCGCGGCTGTGAAAAGGGCGAATGCGGCGCCTGCACGGTGCTGGTGAACGGGCGCGCGGTGAATTCCTGCCTCATGTTCGCGGCCAAGCTGGAAGGCTGCGAAGTTCTCACCATCGAAGGGCTGGCGGAAAACGGGCAGCTCCATCCGCTGCAGGCGGCGTTTCTCGATCACGGCGCGGCGCAGTGCGGGTTCTGCACGCCGGGAATGATCCTGGCGGCGAAAGCGCTGCTCGACCGCAATCCGCACCCAAGCGAGGACGAGGTCCGCGAGGCCATCGCCGGCGTGTTGTGCCGCTGCACGGGATATCGCAAGCCCGTGGATGCGGTGCTCGCGGTAGCCGGCGTCCCGGAGGAGGTGGCCTGATGGGCGCGCGCGCGGTGGTGGGGGAAAACGTCCGCAAGGTCGAGGGCCACAAGCTGGTCACCGGAGCGCCCGCGTTCACCGGCGACATCGAACTCGCCGGCATGCTCTACGGCAAGATCCTCGCCAGCCCGCATGCGCACGCGCGCATTCGCCGCATCGACGCGCGCAAAGCGCGCGCGCTCGCGGGAGTGCACGCGGTGCTCACGTATAAAGATGTGCCGCGCGTGCCGCACACCACCGCGGGACAGGCGTGGCCGGAGCCATCTCCTTACGACACGTACCTGCTCGATTCCAAAGTGCGCTTCGTGGGCGACCGCGTGGCGGCGGTGGCGGCCGAAAGCCGCGCGGTCGCCGAAAAAGCGCTCCGCCTGATCGAAGTGGACTACGACGTTCTGCCCGCCGTGATCGACATGCGGGATGCCATGGCCCCGGGAGCGCCGGTGATTCACGACGAGCCTGATTCCACCAGAATCTTCGACAGATCGCGCAACCTCGCGGCCTACATTCTGCGCGAAATCGGCAACGTGGAGGAAGGCTTCCGCGAAGCCGATTACGTTGTCGAGCGCGAGTTCCTCACCCACCGCCAGCAGCACGCGCAACTCGAACCGCACATCACCATTTGCTGGCTCGACGCCAACGGCCGCCTGGTCATCCGCAGCAGCACGCAGGTGCCATACCACTGCCGGCGGCAGGTGGGCATGATTCTCCAGATGCCGGTGAGCCGCATTCACGTCATCAAACCGCGCATCGGCGGCGGATTCGGCGGCAAGCAGGAAATGCTGCTGGAAGATATCTGCGGCGCGCTCGCTCTGGCTGCCCGGCGCCCGGTGAAGATGGAATACACGCGCGAAGAGGAATTCTACATGGCGCGCAGCCGCCACCCGCAGATTCTGCGCATGAAAATAGGGGTGAAGGCGGACGGCACGCTGACGGCCAACCAGATGACCGTGCTCGCCACCACCGGTGCTTACGGGAGCCACTCCAGCACCGTGCAGGGCAATACCGGGAGCAAGGTGCTGCCGCTCTACCGCACCCCCCACATGCGTTTCGAATGCCACGTGGTGTACACCAACATGCCCGTAGCGGGCGCTTTCCGCGGCTATGGATGCCCGCAGGGCTTTTTCGCGCAGGAATCGCTGGTGGATGAAATCGCCGAACAACTGGGCATCGATCCGGTGGCGTTTCACCTGCAAAACGCCATCCGGCTGGGAGATATCGACCGGCTTTCGGCGCAGCTCGGCGAAGGGCGCGAAGGCTTGCCGCGCGTCATCCGCAGTTGCGGCTTGCCGGATGCAATCCGGCAGGGCGCCGCGGCCATCGGGTGGGAGCAAAAGAGGCACGAGCACGCCGGTCCGCGCAGCCATTTGAAGCGCGGCGTGGGGATGGCGTGCTCCATGCAAGGCAGCGGCATCGCGGGCATCGATTGGGCAGCGGCCTTTCTGAAGATGAACGAAGATGGATCGTTCTACCTCCAGACCGGTGCTTCGGACGTGGGCGGCGGCGCGGATACCGTGCTCTCGCAGATTGCCGCGGAGACTTTGGGAGTCACGCTCGACAAGATCGTGATCACGTCCGGCGATACCGACACCACGCCCTTCGACGTCGGCGCCTACGCTTCGAGCACCACCATCATTTCCGGCGGCGCGGTGAAAAAAGCGGCCGAAAAAGTGCGCGAGCAGGTATTGGCGGTGGCGTCGAAGATGCTCGAAACGCCGGCCGAAAAGCTGGCCTGGGGCGATAACCAAGTGTTCACCACCTGCCCGTGCCGCAAGTCCGTGAGCATGACCGATATCGCGTTGCAGGCCATGTACCGGGAGAAGTTCCAGATCATGGACGGCGCCTCGCACTTCAACACCGACAGCCCGCCGCCCTTCTGTGCCACTTTCGCCGAGGTCGAAGTGGACACCGAAACCGGGCAGGTGAAAGTGCTGCACCTGGCCACCGCCGTGGACCCGGGCACGGCGGTGAACCCCATGCAGGCGGAGGGCCAGGTGGAAGGCGCGGTCACGCAGGGCATGGGCTTCGCGCTCACCGAGGAACTGCTGCTGGATGACTCCGGCCGGCCGCTCAACGCGAATTTCCTCGACTACAAGATTTTCTCCGCGAAGGACATGCCGAAACTGACCACCATCCTGGTGGAGACCGAGGAGCCGCTGGGACCGTACGGGGCCAAATCGATCTCCGAAGTGCCCATCAACGGACCGGCGCCGGCGATCGCCAATGCCATTTACAACGCGGTGGGCGTGCGCATTCGCAAG
>Ga0335078_10016335_pt1 | contig 11016 bp, 8 predicted proteins | sample Lox_Sample_32_FD_206711 | JGI IMG/M metagenome (GOLD analysis project Ga0335078, IMG submission 206711) | Soil microbial communities from Loxahatchee National Wildlife Refuge, Florida, United States - Lox_Sample_3.2 | ecosystem: Environmental > Terrestrial > Soil > Wetlands | place: USA: Florida...
CGATAGCCGAAGCGTTCACCTCGTAAGCGCGCGATGCGCCCATCAGGTTGACCATTTCCTCGGCCGGATTAATGGCCGGATAGGAAACGTAGCCATCTTTGTCCGCGTCGGGATGGCCCGGCTCGTAACGGCGCACCGGGGGGGTGGTATCCGCGGCGAGTCCGACCACACGCACGTCTTCGGCATGCATATCGGCGAGAGACGCCAGCATCATCCCGTTGAAGCCACCCAGGCTGGCGGGATGCGCCCCGAAAACCACATTCATGCGCTGGTACGGCCCGCCCGTCTCTGTTTTTGTGGTTTCCGCATTGGCCAGATTTGCGGCGGTGATTTCCGCGCGCAGCCGTTCGGCGAGAAGAGCGGAGCCGCTAATATCCATTACGCGAAAGAGATTCATGATTACTGGCCCTCCTTGATGGCGGTATTAATTTCGGCAAATTCGTTGCGCAGGATGGCCGTGGCGGCCTTGAACTGAAGCTGCGTTTCCGCCAGCAACATGGATTCGCGGTCGAGGCTGACATTGTTGCCGTCCGGGCGGGCGATCAGGCCGCGTACCGGCATGACGAAAGGGCTCATGCCCTCGTCCGCGCCGCCACCGTTCATGGCGCGTGCCAGTTCGCCGCGAAAGTCGATGTCGCGAGTGTGGTAGCCCGGCGTATCCACGTTGGCCAGATTCGTGGATACGAGCGTCTGCCGCATGGCTGCGAGATCGAGAAAGCGCGACAGCAGAGTGAGGTTGGAAGCTTCGAAAAGGTTCATGAGACCCTCCGGGAAGGCAAACCGAATTCGCGAATCTTGTTACGGATGGTGCGCAGGCTCACACCCATCAACGCAGCGGCACGGGTGCGGTTGCCGCCCGTGGCTTCGAGCGTGGCTTCGAGAAGGCGGCGCTCCATTTCCTGGAGCGTGACGCCAGGCTTCAAGACTTCTTCAGCTTCCGAAGTTGTTTCCTGCAGATCGCTCCCCAGAATGCCCCCGCAGCCTTCGAGTGTCGTACCGGCGGCGAAAGCCAGTTCACGGCGAATGACGTTTTCCAGTTCACGCACGTTGCCGGGCCAGTCGTGCATCTGGAATTGCGCGGCGAGTTCCGGAGCGATGCGGAACAGTCCACGGCATTCGACCGGTTCATATTTCCGGAGGAAATGGTGCGCCAGGGGAAGAATGTCTTCGCGGCGCTCGCGCAACGGGGGGATGCTGAGCGGCACCACGTGCAGGCGATAGAACAGGTCGGCACGGAAACTGCCGTTCTTGACTAGCTGGGCCAAGGATTTGTTTGTAGTGGCGATGATGCGCACGTTCACCGGTACGGGCTTGGTGTCGCCGAGGCGGTCGATCTCGCGCTCTTGCAGCGCGCGCAGCAGCTTCGGCTGAAGATTCAGCGGCAGATCGGCGATTTCATCGAGCAACAGCGTGCCGCCATTAGCCAGTTCGAACTTTCCGGTTTTCGCGGATTGCGCCCCGGTAAACGCTCCGCGAACGTGACCGAACAATTCGCTCTCGAGGAGATTCTCCGGAAACGCGGAACAATTCACGGCCACAAACGGCCCTTTATGCCGGATGCTGAAGCGGTGAATCGCGCGAGCCAGCACTTCCTTACCGGTGCCGCTTTCCGCCTCGATCAAAACGTCCGCTTCGCTGCGCGCCACTTTCCTAGCCCGTTCGAGGACACGTCGGAAGGAAGCGGATTCAGCAATGACGTCCAATGCGGGACTGCCCAGCAGCGTATCCGTATCGGAGACGACGAAACGCTCTGCCCGCGCTTCCAGCTCTTCGAACGAAATGGGCTTTTCGAGATAATCACAAGCACCCCCGCGGATGGCCTGCACCGCGTCGGGAACGCTGCCGTAGGCGGTGAGCAGGATGACGGGCGTCTCCGGCATGCACTTGCGAACGCCCTCCATCACCTGCAAGCCGTCGCCATCAGGCATGCGCATGTCGGTAATCACCAGGCGCGTGGGCGAGACGCGAAACGCCGTTAAAGCCTCGGCAACGCCGGAGGCGCTGCGCACGCGCCAGCCGTGGCGCGCGAAATTTGCTTCCAGTGCGGTGCGCATGGCGGCTTCATCATCAACAATCAGCACTTCTTTCATGCTTTCTCTCCCGCCACGGGAAGGACGATGCTGAACCGCGTGCCTTCCATGGGCTTGCTCTGCACTTCAATGGCGCCGCTGTGCTGCTCCACGATCTTCCGGCATACCGCCAGGCCGAGGCCGGGGCTGCCCGGCGTAGTGGTGAAGCCGGGCTCAAATATTTTTTCCAGCAAGTCGCTGGCGATGCCGCGGCCCTGGTCGTGCACTTCCACACGCACGAGCCCGCCCGGAAACTGCGGCGCCCATCCCAGACGCACGCGCAAGGTGCCGGCCGGAGGCATGGCGCGGAAAGCATTCAGCGCCAGATTCAGGAAGACCTGCTTCAGGCGGTTGGCGTCGCCCGAAACGTAAACGCGGCCGATGGCGTTTTCATACTGGATTTCCTGTCCGCGCTGCCGGCCTACCGGAGCCAGGAACTCGGTGACCTCCGCCAGCAGGCGATCCAAATCCATCGGCCCGCGCTGCAGGTTACCCTGGGTGTGGAACTGCAGAACGTTGTTGACTGTCGCGGAGAGCGAGCGCAAGCCGGCGCGCAAATGATTGACCCACTGGCGCGTTTCCGGAGTATGCGCCACGGCTTCTTCGAGCAATCCGGTGAACAGCTCCATACTGCCCAGCGGATTGCGGATCTCGTGCGCCAGCAGGGTGGTCATTTCCGCCAACGCCAGCGCCTGCTGCGTACGCTCGCGCTCGCTGGCGGCGCGTTTCTGCTCGGTGGTGTCGCGAATAATCCAGATGCGGCCTCCCCCCGATGGATCGTGGCTTTTCAGGTGCGCGCTGCTGATGGCGAGAGATTGGCGCCCATCGTCCCAGTCGTACTCGGTGGCTTCTGTTTCGACGTTATCGGAGGAAACCAGTTTCTGCACGCACGCGGGACGCGGCGCTCCGCACCCCTCTTCCCACTCCGGAGGAATCTGCAAAAGCCGGCGTGCCTGCGGATTGAGTATCTGCACTTTCGCTTCCAGTCCGCTGACCACCATTACGCCGCACGGCAGGTTTTCCAGCACTTGCGCGAGATAGCCGCGCATGCGCGAGTTTTCCTCCAAGCTGCGATCCAAATCGACATTCGCGCGGCGCAACTCTTCACGTAGCCGCACGACTTCGTTCTGCAGCAAGGTGTAGGACTTTTCGAGCGACCCAGCCGCCTGTGTAAAAGTCAAAAAGGCCTGCGCCAGGCCGCGTTCCATGGAGAGCTGGGTATTTCCCGAGCTTATACCTGCCACTCCGGTTTTCCGCGGCGTTGTGGTCCGGTTCTTCATCCCTCGTCGCCTTTATTCCTTTGGCCGCGCAAAGCCTGTTGACCATCGGGCCGTCTGCTGGGAAATCTCTGCCTTGCGCTAGCGGTTCTGCACAAATGCGCGTGCATCGCCAAAGAGAAGGGAAAGGAGTGGTGAAAAAGAAGCAGTTAGGAGAGACGAGACGAGGCGCACTGCACCGGATCGGCACAATGTATACGGCAAAGACAGAAAGTACCAAGAAACTTCTGCCCAGCAACGTGCCGTGCGGCACGCGTGGACGCGTTTTTCGCTCCAAGCGTGCGTCCACACACGCTTAAAGTGTGTCAATTGAGCTATCGGCAGGTCTTCGAGAAACTTTAACGGCAGGCGGAGGGCTCGGTCTGTTCCACATTGGAAGCGAAGACGGATTCGACCAGCGCTTGCACCCGTGGGAGATAAGCATCGAGATCCATGGTGAAGCGCGCCATATCCATATTCTTGAGTCTTGGGAATTCCTTAGCCAGTTCTTCCCAGGCGGAATTTCGCGCCAACTCCACGCCGCGCCATTCTTCGTAACCGTAGCCTAGGTTGCGCATGCGACAAAGCAAGTCGCTGATATGCACCAAAGGCACCAGAAGATTTCCGGCTGGGGCTTTGTCCAGAGCGTGATGATGGCGGATCACTTCCTGGATCGGTCGCGGCAATTGCCACATCGCGGCCAGCATACTGCCACTTTCGCAGTGTGTGAAGCCGAGGTCCACGATTTCCTGTTCATCGAGCGGCACACCGGCCTGCGCCGCGTGCGCCAGGACGCTTTGATACTCTTCCGGATAGGTCAGAGAATTCACCAGGATTCCAAGATCGTGCAGCAATCCGGCGAGATAAGCCCTATCGGGATCGGGGTATCCGATGCGCAAGGCCAGCTCGTTGGTAACCGCGGCACAACCCAGCGAGTGGCGCCAGAACACCGCGGAGTCGCCGCCCCACTTTGCGCCTTTGCTGAAGCTGTGCAGGCAACAGGTTAGCAGAATATCTTCCACGCGCTGGATGCCCAGACTCAGAATTGCGGCGCGCACCGATTCGGTTTCCTTGGCGCGTCCGTACAACGCGGAATTAGCCATGCGCAGACACTGCGCGGCAATGGTCTTGTCGTAAGAGACCAGCTGCACGATTTTTTTCAGGTCGATTTTCTCCGACGGCAGGCGCAACAGGTCGAGCAGCGGATTCAGCACCGCCGGCGACGAGGGCAACGAGCGCAGACGCTCCACGCGCTTTTTTAGTCCTTCGCGCAATGTCCCGCTCATGGCTGCCCCACTTTCACCGGCTCGATGGGAGCTTTTCGGTACACGGTAGTTCCCGGCAGATGGATCAGATGGAACTGGTCGTTCACCTGGAACAGCGATTCCGCTTGCCCCAGGAAGAAATAGCCGCCTTGCAGAAGGTTGGCGTAGAAATGCTGCACCACACGGCGCTTCGAAACCAGGTCGAAATAGATCAAAACGTTGCAGCAGAAAATCAGGTCCATGCCCTTCATGAACACCATGCGGCTGTCTTCATTCAGGTTGAGCCGGGTGAACGTGATCCGCGCCTTCACTTCGCTGCGGACTTGAAGTTTCCCACCCTCCGCGGGATTGAAGTACTTGGACTTGTACAGCGCGGGCGTGTTACGCAACGCATAGTCGCCGTAAATGCCTTCTCGCGCTACTTCGATCGAACGGTCGTTGAGGTCCGTGGCCTGGATTTCGAATACCCAATCTTTCAGGAGTTTTTCCTTTTCCTCGAGCAGAAACATGGCCAGCGTGTAAGGCTCCTCGCCGGTGGAGCAGCCCGCGCTCCATACGCGTAGTTTTTTCATGCCGATCTTTCCGCGCTCCGAAGCGATTCCCGGCAAGATGACGTTGTGGAGAGCGTTGAGCTGCGGCTGGCTGCGAAACAGGCAAGTTTCCCCGATGGTGATTTCGTTCATCAAGCCGCGCAGTTCGGCGTCGCGCTTGGATGGATTGGTGAGCAGCTCCACGTATTCGCGCACGGTTTGCGCCTGCCCGCCGCTTTGCGCCATGCGGCGCTTGCAGGCACTCGCCAGAAGGTACATTTTTTCGTCGGAGTGATAGATACCGCAGGCCTGATACGCCAAGTCGCGGATCTTGAAATATACGGGATCCTGGCTCTCCTGCTTGACGTCGACAACCGGCGGATTGCTGACTTCGATGGGCATAGTGGTCGTCTTTCTAGGTCCTCGGGAGTATCCTGGCAGCCGCCGGCGCCGGTTGGGCTGCGGTTTTTGCGGACTTATTTGCACTACTGAAGCGATTCCAGTTGGCGCGTTTTTCAATTTCCGCGGCCATCTCCTGGAGCGGGAAAATGCCGTCGGCTTGTCCTGCGGCAGCCACCTGGCCGGGCATGCCCCACACCACGGAAGTGGCCTCGTTCTGTACGATCACCTGGCCGCCGGCCGTGCGAATGCATTGCGCGCCGCGCACGCCGTCCGAGCCCATTCCTGTCAACACCACCCCCAGGACATTGGGGCCGTACTCTTTGGCTACCGATTCAAAGAGCACGTCAACGGACGGCCGGCAGGAATTCTGCGGTGGTTCCTGATTCATGGCTAGCCGCGCAGCCTGCGCTTCGCGCACCACTTGCATGTGAAAATCGCCGGGCGCGATCCAAGCGCCGCCCGTCTGGAGGGGCTCCCCCTCTTTCCCCTCGCGGATGCGCACGGAGCATTGACGATCCAGGCGTTCCGCAAGCAGGCGCGTAAAGAGTGGTGGCATGTGCTGCACGATCACGATGGGAACAGGAAAGCCACCGGAGAGCGAAGGCAAAAGAGCCGCTAGAGCATTTGGTCCTCCGGTGGAACATCCGATTGCGACGAGATCGATCCGTTGCATCGCACCGGTCGTTTTCGACGGGCCGCGGCGGGCCGCAATCGGCGGAGCGGATACCACGGCGGGTGCGGAGGCCAAATTCTCTTCGTGTGGAGCTCTGCAGAGTGCCTTGACCTTGGGGATCAGGTCCGCCTGGATGCGCGCGCGGGTCTGCTCGACACCGCCCGTGTTCGACGGCTTGGTGACGTAGTCGCTGGCGCCGAGCGTGAGTGCATCGAGTGTGGTTGTGGCACCGCGTTCGGTTAGCGTGCTGAACATGATCACCGGGAGCTTCGGGTAGAGCTTGCGGATTTCGCGCAGGGTCTCCAGCCCGGACATTACCGGCATCTCGACATCCAGCGTGATGAGATCAGGACGTACCAGCGGAATCTTCGTGAGCGCGACCTGGCCGTCTGGCGCAGTACCTGCGACTTCAATGTCCGGATCCACGGTAAGCGCTTCGACAAGCAGGCGACGCACCACGACGGAATCGTCCACCACGAGCACTCGTATCGCCGTCATGTTTCTTGTCTGCCTCCCTGCGCGCTTGTACTGCGGGGTTAGTAGTGGAACTTCGCGGTCAGGTCTTTCAATTCACTGGCCATCTGCGAAAGCTGCTGCGCCGCCTTTTCCGAATCGCTGGCGCCGTGCGAGGTGCTTTGCGCCGCTTCGGCCACGCCGGCAATGTTCTTGCTGATTTCGCCGGAGCCACGCGCAGCGTCATTGACGTTGCGGGTCATTTCATTGGTGGTAGCGTTCTGTTCTTCCACCGCCGTGGCGATGGTGGTGGAAATATCGTTGATTTGGTTGATGATTCCCGTGATGGTGCCGATGGCTTCCACGGCGCCCTTGGTGTCGCTCTGGATGGTTTCGATTTTGCGGCTGATGTCTTCCGTGGCTTTGGCAGTTTCCTTGGCTAGCTCTTTCACTTCGTTGGCCACCACGGCAAAGCCTTTCCCGGCCTCTCCGGCGCGCGCGGCCTCGATCGTAGCGTTGAGCGCAAGCAGATTGGTCTGTTGGGCAATCGAGGTGATGACCTTAATGACCTCCCCGATCTCCGCGCTGGATGATCCGAGCTTGCTGACGGTGCGGTTAGCCTTTTCCGCAACGGACACAGCCGAGTTGGAAACCTTAGCGGCTTCGCTGGCATTCTTGGCAATATCCTTGATGCTGGCGCTCATTTCTTCGGTGCCGGTAGCCACGGTTTGCAGGTTCTTGTTGACTTCTTCGGCAGCCGCGGTAACTACGTTGGCCTGGCTGGAAGTCTCTTCAGCATTGGCGCTCATCTGCTGGCTGACCGCGCTGAGTTCCTCGCTGGCGGCTGCCAACCCCTGCGCGTTGCGCGCAATGGCCGAAATGCTTTCGCGCAAGGTGTTGAGGAAGGCCCGCAAAGCGCCGCCCATCTGGCCGATGGCGTCTTCGCCTGTCACGTTAATCTCGCGCGTCAAGTCGCCTTTGGCTGCGGCCTTCACGGTTTCCAGCATGGCGTCGACTTTGCGCCGCAGTTCTATTTGGGCCTGCTGTTCTTTCTCCGCCGCGGAGATGCGGTCGAAGGCTCCGGAGACCAGCCGGCCGACGTTCTTCAATGCTTCGAGACGGTCGTTCGAAGGATGCAGCGTTTCGTTCGAGAAGAAGTCCATGGTGCCGGAGATTTTTCCTTCAAGCACAATGGGAAACGCAATTCCCGATTTAACGCCGGCGCGTTGCGCCACCGGCGCGCGTACGCAATCCTTCAATTCGCCCAGGTCTTCGACGAAGAACAAGTCGCGGCTGCGCCAGGCCCGTCCGCTGAGGCCTTCGCCTTCGTGGAAACGCGCCTCCATGGTCACGCGGCGGAACTCTTCATTGACCGAGCCGCTCTCCACCGCGAAACGCAACGTATTTTCTTTGGCATCCACGATCCAGTAGGAGCCGTACGCCCAACCAAAGGAATCTCGCACGGTGTCCAGGGCGATGCGCGCTGCGTCTTTCACTGTGGTCGCCCTGCTCACCGCCTCCAGGACGCGATTGACCGCTCCGGTGTTCTGCGCCACTTCGGCCTGCCGTTCTACAATGCCAACACGCTCGAAGGCTCCAGAGACCAACCGCCCAACGCTCTGCAAGGCTTCCAGCCGTTCTTCGGTTAGGTTCAGCGTTTCCGCGGACACGAAATCCATGGTGCCCACCACTTTCCCCTCGACAATCAGCGGAAACGCCAGGCACGAGTGCATCCCGCTCTGCACGCCAACGGAAGCCCGGATTCCCTTCCCTTCCCGCAAGTCCTTCATGAACACCAGTTCGCGGCGTTTCCAGGTCGTTCCGTTCAGAGCTTCGCCTTCGCGATAACGCGCTTCCTGCGTGACCCGATGGAATTCCGAGCTGGCCGTCCCGCTTTCCAGGACGCAACGCAAGACCTGCGATTTTTGGTCCAGCACCCAATAGGAGCCGTAGGTCCAGCCAAACTCGTCGCGCACCGTCTCCAGCGCCGTCTGCGCGGCTTCTTCGACGGTTTTCGCCTTGCTGACCGCCTCCAGCACGCGCATGATGGCGCTGGCGTTTTGCGCCAATTCAGATTGGTGCAGCACGGCGGCGCCGGCTTTGCCATTGCCGCGCCGGCCGTGTTCGTGAACGCTTTCCTGCAAATCCGGCGTGGCTGTGCCCGCACGGCCCCCGTTTTTGCCGTGTTGCGAGTGCATTCGGTGCACCGCCGGTGGTTTCGATCCCATGTGTAACTCCTTTTTTGACGTTCCGGGCACCGGCAATACGGTGATCCGTTCCTGTCCTCAAACCTTTCGTGGAAATCGCTAACTCGGCCGTAACGGGCGCGCCGTTTCGCCATGCTCCTTCTCGTCGCAGCGCAGCACGCGTTCCGTCTCTAGCACCAGCAGCAACCTGCCCTGCAACTTGTGCACCCCGCGAATCAGTTCTCTGGCCGGCCCGCGCAGTGTGTCTGGAGGGCATTCGAAATATTCTCCGGTCACCTCGATGACATCGCCGATTTCATCCACCATCAGGCTTACGGCACCGTTGTCCGTGCGCACGACAACGTTGGTCGGGCGTGCGTCCGCGGCGCGCTCCGGAAGACCCATGCGGCGGCGCAAGTCCAGCGCCATAACGATCTGGCCGCGCAGGTTGATGAGTCCGCAAATTTCGCGCGGGGCCAGCGGCACGAAAGTCATTTCCTGGTAGCGGATCACTTCCTGAACTTCGCGCACCGGCACGCCGAAAAACTGCTCGTGGAGATAAAACGTGCAGACTTGCTCCGGTTCGCTCATGGCAGCTTCTCCTGGGTCACCGCTTCGCTGTCCGTCAGGAGGTCGGGCGCTACAAGTTCGAGCAGCCCGGGTACGTCCAGCAGGTCAGTCACCTTCTTCTGGATGACCGCCGAGCCGCGAACGCCGGGGCCGTGCGCCGGGTGGTCGATGACCAGGGATTCCTCGGCGATGTCGATGATCTGATCCACCACCAGACCGACTCGCTTGCCGTTGCCGGTGTAAACCAGCACCTGCAGCTTCCGATCGCTGCGCGCTTCGTGGTCTTCGCTGGCGGCAGCCCCCATCGCGCGGCTGACGTCAATCAACGGCATGATCTGCCCGCGATACTGCACCACTTCGCGCTCCCCGGCTCTCTCCACGCGGTCCGGCGGGAACTCCTCGAGCCGCGCCACGGAAGCCAGTTCCACGGCCATACGCCCGGAATTGCCAGCCTCGAAAATCAGCAGTGCTAGCTTCTGCGCTCCGCTGTTGGCTAAACGCTCGTCGTAATCCGGGGTGCTCTCGCGCTGTTCGCGGTGCTCGTCGATGATTCCGGCGGACTGGCCGAGCCCGCGGACGTCCAGGATCAGCGCGACTCTGCCGTCGCCAAGAATCGTGGCTCCCGCGAAGACGTGGATTTTCTTCAGTTGCTTGCCGAGCGGCTTGACCACGATCTCTTCGGTGTCATTCACCTGGTCCACCACCAGGCCGAACTGTTCGCCGTCCGCCTGCAGCACGATGATGTTCACCGCGCCGTCTGCGGTTGCGGCGCTGGGCAGCTTCAATTCGTGGTTGAGATAGAGCAGCGGCAACAGCTGGCCGCGCAAGCGGTAGACCGGCGCGCCCTGGACTTCCTCAATGTTTTTCTCCGCGTTCTGGTTTTCCACGCGCACCAGTTCGAGCAGACTCACCTGGGGGATGGCAAAGTGTTCTCCGCCACTGGTGACCATCAAGGCCGGGATGATTGCCAGCGTCAGCGGGATTTTCATTTTTACGGTGGTGCCCTGGCCGGTTCGCGTGTGCACTTCTACCGTGCCGCCGATCTTTTCGATATTGGTTTTCACCACGTCCATACCCACGCCGCGCCCAGAGACATTGGTGATTTTCTCCGCGGTGGAGAATCCAGGCAGAAAAATCAGGTTGGCTATTTCGCGCTCGCTCATGCGTGCGATCTGGTCGGCGCGCACCAATCCGCGCTGCAGAGCTTTTTTGCGGATTTTGTCGCAGTCCAACCCGCCGCCGTCGTCGGCAATTTCAATGTTGACCTGCCCGCCTTCGTGATAGGCGCGCAGGTGCAGCAGGCCTTCGCGAGGCTTGCCCGTGGCCGCACGCCTTTCCGCGGTCTCGAAACCGTGATCGACGGAATTGCGCACCAGATGCGTGAGCGGATCCTTGATGGCCTCGATGATGGTCTTGTCGAGCTCGGTTTCCTTGCCCTCCATCTCGATGCGCACTTCTTTTCCGCAACTGGTCGCCAGGTCCCGTACGGTGCGCGGGAATTTGCTCCAGATGTTGCCGATGGGCTGCATGCGTGTCTTCATCACGCCTTCCTGCAGCTCGCTGGTGATCAGATTCAGGCGCTGGCTGGAGGCCACCAGGCCGCTGTCCTCGG
>Ga0335078_10016340_pt1 | contig 11014 bp, 7 predicted proteins | sample Lox_Sample_32_FD_206711 | JGI IMG/M metagenome (GOLD analysis project Ga0335078, IMG submission 206711) | Soil microbial communities from Loxahatchee National Wildlife Refuge, Florida, United States - Lox_Sample_3.2 | ecosystem: Environmental > Terrestrial > Soil > Wetlands | place: USA: Florida...
CGATTGAATCGACCCCGGCCAATAGGAGCCCGAGGACGAGCGCGGCTCCGATTCCAACAACGGGACCAGTCGTTGAAACATCTTTACAGGATCGGCATGCTCTGCCGACTGAAGTCCGACATGCGCGAACCTCATATTTTTCGTGTGCTAGATTTTGTGCTAGACAGGACGCGAACGGGCGCTAATAGGGGCGAATTTTGCACAGGCTAAAGCATTGATTTAATTGCGCGGCTTAGCAGTGGAGATACTTTGGAACTGATTACGAATCAGCCGCTCTACCAGCTGAGCTAGGGTGGCTACTCTGTGGCTTCAGTGACTTACGAACAACGGAGGATTCCCGTTGCTCCCTTATCTTAGCATCGTGTCCCGGCCTCCCGCTGCGTATACTTTTGTCATAACGGATGCGCCTCCGGGCTCGCAGCGTGGCGCCTTCACCTTCCCGCCGCACCCGCTCAGCGTGCCGCTCGCTTCCGCAATTTGCCCAAAAATTCGGCACGTCTTGACAACACGTCGCATTTAGACATAATCTAAATTGTTCATGAACACCGAGGCGATTCGTCGCTCCCTCGAGGGCAGCGGCCTGCGGTGTACGCCGCAACGCTACGCCGTGATGGCGTTCTTGATGGAGCACAACACCCACCCGACAGCCGCGGAAATTTTCGAAGCCGTCAATCGTGTCGATCCACGGTGTTCCCGGGCCACCACGTATAACAATCTGCGGGACCTGGTGGAGGCGGGTCTAGTGCGCGAAGTGGCCATTGAAGGCCGGGCCGCGCGTTTCGACGCGAAAGGTATGCGGCATCACCATTTCATCTGCGACCGTTGCGGCAATGTGGAGGATATCGAGTGGTTCGACGTGCCCCGGCCTCGCTCGGTCACCCTCGGTAAGCGCATTCTGCGCGAATGCGAGCTGATCTTTCGCGGGCTCTGCGCGAAGTGTGTTCCACGGCGCGCGGTCCGTTAGGTATCGCGGCGTAGTTCGCCGCGCTGTTTGGATGAATTAGAAGGAGCAAGAACTTGTCAACTGAAACCAAGTGCCCGATATCCCATACGGTGGCGGGAGTCCACACCAATGCCGACTGGTGGCCGAACCAGTTGAACCTGAGGATCCTGCACCAGCACTCGCCGTTGTCCAACCCCATGGACAAGAAGTTCAATTACGCGGAAGAGTTCAAGAGTCTCGACCTCAATGCCGTGGTCAAGGACCTCAACGCCTTGATGACGGCGTCGCAGCGCTGGTGGCCCGCCGACTTTGGCCACTACGGCCCGCTGTTCATTCGCATGGCGTGGCATAGCGCCGGCACCTACCGCATCGGCGATGGCCGCGGCGGAGCGGGCTCCGGCGAACAACGCTTTGCGCCGCTCAATAGCTGGCCCGACAACGTCAACCTCGATAAGGCGCGCCGCCTGCTCTGGCCCATCAAGCAAAAGTACGGCCGGAAAATTTCCTGGGCCGACCTCATGGTTCTGGCGGGCAACGTCGCCCTGGAATCGATGGGCTTCAAGACCTTCGGTTTCGGCGGCGGCCGCGAGGACGTCTGGGAGCCCTCCGAGGACGTTTTCTGGGGCCCGGAAGGCCAATGGCTGGCGGACGAGCGCTACCGCGCCGAGCGGCAGCTCGACAATCCGCTCGCCGCCGTGCAGATGGGCCTGATTTACGTGAATCCGGAAGGCCCCAACGGAAAACCCGACCCCCTCGCTGCGGCGCACGATATCCGCGAGACCTTCGCCCGCATGGCGATGAATGACGAGGAAACCGTCGCCCTGATTGCCGGCGGCCACACCTTCGGCAAAACCCACGGCGCCGCCGATCCGCACCAGTATGTCGGCGCCGAACCCGAAGCCGCCTCCATCGAAGAGCAAGGCCTGGGTTGGAAGAACACCTTCGGCAGCGGCAGCGGCGACGATACCATCGGCAGCGGCCTCGAAGTGACCTGGACCACGACCCCAGTGAAGTGGAGCAACAACTTCCTGGAAAACCTCTTCCGCTATGAATGGGAATTGACCAAGAGCCCGGCCGGCGCGAATCAGTGGCAGCCCAAGAACGGCGCGGGGGCGGGCACCGTTCCCGATGCGCACGATAAGACCAAGCGGCACGCTCCCAAGATGCTCACCACCGATCTCTCGCTGCGCTTTGACCCGATCTATGGCCCCATCTCCAAACGCTTCCTCGACCACCCGCAGGAATTGGCCGACGCGTTCGCCAAGGCGTGGTTCAAGCTGACGCACCGCGATATGGGACCCATCTCGCGCTATCTGGGCCCGCTCGTTCCCAAGGAGCCCCAATTGTGGCAAGACCCCGTTCCCGCCGTGGATCACAAATTGATCGACGAGCAGGACATTGCCGCTCTCAAGGCCAAGATCCTCAAATCCGGATTGTCGATCTCTCAACTGGTCGCCACCGCCTGGGCGGCGGCTGCAACCTTCCGCGGCTCCGACAAGCGCGGCGGGGCTAACGGGGCTCGCATTCGCCTCGCGCCGCAAAAGGATTGGGAAGTGAACCAGCCCGCCGAACTGGCCAAGGCCCTGCTGGCGCTGGAGGCCATCCAGAACGAGTTCAACAGCTCCCAGAAGGATGGCAAGAAAGTTTCTCTCGCCGACGTAATCGTTCTCGCCGGTTGCGCCGCCGTCGAAGAAGCGGCCAAACGCGCCGGGCACAACGTGAAGGTTCCTTTCTCGCCCGGCCGCACGGATGCTTCGCAGGCGCAGACCGACGTGCACGCATTCGCCCCACTGGAGCCGAAATCCGACGGCTTCCGCAATTACCGCAACGGAGAGCAACGGCCCGTGGAAGAGGCGCTCGTCGATCGCGCGCAGTTGCTGACGCTGACCGCCCCCGAGATGACGGTTCTCATCGGCGGCCTGCGCGCCCTGAATGCCAACGTCGGCCACTCCCAGCACGGCATCTTCACCAACCGCCCCGAGACGTTGACCAACGATTTCTTCGTCAACCTGCTCGACATGAACACCAAGTGGCAGCCCACCGCCGACGGCGTGTATGAAGGCCGCGACCGCGCGACCAACGCCGTCAAGTGGACCGCCACCCGCGTCGACCTGGTCTTCGGTTCCAATTCGCAGCTCCGCGCCCTCGCGGAAGTCTACGCCTGCAGCGACTCGAAAGAGACGTTCGTGAAAGACTTCGTCGCCGCGTGGAGCAAGGTGATGAACCTCGACCGCTACGATCTGGCCTCGCGCGCTTAGACCTCAAGTAAGCGGTACCACGGGGCAGGCGGCCGACGAGGTCGTCTGCCCATTTCAGCGCTTGACTGCGCGAGCGAGCCCCGGCTCATGAGGAATCTGGAAATGAACGGGATTCACTTTTTGCTCAGCTATGCGTGCACGTATAAATGTGACCACTGCTTCCTCCACTGCTCACCGGAGGCGCGTGGCACGTTCACGTGCGAGCAACTCCGCCGGGTGTTCGAGCAGATCGAGCTCATCGGCACCATCGAGACCGTGTATTTCGAGGGCGGAGAGCCGTTCCTCTACTACCCGTTGTTGTTGGAGGGACTCCGGCTGGCTGCCTCGTTGGGCTTGCGCGCGGGCATCGTGACCAACGCTTACTGGGCCACGTCAATTGAGGATGCAGAGCTCTGGCTCAAGCCCATCCAGGCGATCGGGATCGCGGACCTCAGTGTCAGTGATGACGCCTTTCATCAGGGCACGGGGGCGAGCAATCCCGCCAAGCCGGCCGTCGCTGCCGCCGGGAACCTGGGGATCCCCTGCGACACGATCTGCATTCAGTCGGCAGCTTCGGCCTATCCAACCGAACCGCCAGGCAAAGGCGATCCCGTCACGGGAGGCGGCGTTCTGTTCAGAGGCCGGGCGGCGGAGAAACTCACCGCGGAGCTGCCGCGGCGGCGCCGCCAGGAACTCGCCACTTGCCCGCACGAAGAATTGGAGGCGCCCGAACGGGTCCACCTCGATTGTTACGGGAACGTCCACATTTGTCAGGGCCTCAGCATGGGCAACATGTGGAAGACCCCGCTTGCCAAACTGATTCGGGAGTACGACGCCCATCAGCATCGCATTTGTGGCCCGTTGCTGAGCGGGGGACCGGCCGCGTTGGCGAGCAAATACGGAATCGAGCTGCCGGAGGATTTCGTTGACGAGTGTCATTACTGTTACACCGTTCGCAAAGCGCTGGTCGATCGGTTCCCCGCGTATCTCGCCCCCAAACAGGTGTACGGCTTAACGAGCTGACACTCGCCGTGATCCCACCCCCTGCCGGCGGTAAACTGATGGAACCGTGAGCCGTTTCCAGAACCCGGCCCGGCCCCAACGCCGCGGATGTGCCGGCTGCCTGATGCAATCGACACTCGCGCTGTTGTTCGGCTGCGCGCTGCTGTACGTGATCTATATTTTCTTGGCGCCGTGGAACTTCTATTTCGGAGGCCGCTTCCGTATCGTCCCGGGGTGGACCGGACGAGGTTGGATGCATTCCAGCGCCGCGGGCGGCGACTATTACCTGTGGATAAACTTCCGACCTACGACGCCTGGCTACCGCAAGTCCCCGCTCCAAGGCACCGCGTTTCTCTGCTCGCCCAGGGGCGAGAAGTTCCGCCTCCATTTCGGCGGCGACATGCCGCGCAGCCACGGCACCGATCTCCGCGGCGTCCCCATACACCTGTACCTTTACAATTGGCCGCTGCTGGCTCAGTTTGTGGGCGACCGCCGTCCCCGTTTCGACTTGTACGGGAGCTTCGGAAATTCGGAGTTGGTTATGGAAGATCGCGGCAGCTTGGCCCGCGCCTTCCGGCCGGACGGAGCCCTCTACGGACCGCGAGACCGCGAGCGGCCTTGGAAGCAGCAGACTACCCGCGTCACCTTGGCGGAGGGGTCGTGGGGGTTCAACCCTTCTTGTCCGGCACTGCCGAAATGAACGGGTAGTGCAGCGGCGGGCGTGGAATTATCAGGGCGCCGGTTCCATGCCTTTGAATGCGTACCGGTAATAGCGCTGTCCGTTGTTGACTTCGCCCAGAAACAGGTTCCCTTTCGAATCCGCCGCAATGTCGTGGATGTGAAAGAACTCGCGCGCGTTGTGCCCGGCGTGCCCGCCCACGGTCGCCAGCGTCTCCAGCGTCCGGCGGTCCAAAATGCGAATCGCTTTGTTCGAGCCATCCACAATGTAGAGAAACTTCTGCTCTTGATCGGGCGAAACGGCGAACGCGTGCACCGTCCCTTCGTTTTGCAGCGTATGGCGTGCGACAAATACCTCTTTCACGAACGTCCCATCCGGCTCGAAAACCTGGAAGCGGTTGTTCGTGCGGTCGGCGACATACACCAGGTCGTCATTGGTAACCAGCACCGCGTGCACCGGGTTGTTGAAGCCCTGTGGCGCCGGTCCGTCGATCAGTTCGGCCCGCGGCGGGAACTTCAAGCTGTCGTCCGGCCGCTTTCCATACGCGCCCCAATGGCGTTTGTACGCGCCGGTAGTGGCGTCGAACACAATCACGCGGTGATTGAAATATCCGTCCGCCACAAACAGCTCATTCGTCTTCCGGTACACGAACAGCCCCGCGGGACCGCCCAGGTTTTCGGTATCGTTGCTGCCCCGGTTTTTGCCCGCGTGGCCGATCTGCAGCAGAAACTTTCCTTTGTTTGTGAACTTCAGAATATGGTTGTCTTCTTTGGCGCTGCCGCTCAGCCAGACGTTGTCCTGGGAATCGACGAAGATGCCATGCTCGGAGGTGAACCATTCATAGCCCGGCCCCGGGCCGCCCCACGCCTGGAGAAATTTTCCATTCGGATCGAACTCCAATACCGGCGGCGCCGGAATACAGCACTCCGATTGCGGAGGATTCAGTGAGAGGCCTCTCTCCCCGTCGGGGATGGTGGCCGGACGGTGGAACACCCAGACGTTGTCGTGAGAGTCCACTGCCACCCCGCCCACCTGGCCCGTTACCCACTTATTGGGCAACGCCTGCGCCCAGAGCGGATCGGGCTCGAACCGCGGCACCTGGCGCCGATTCGCCTGGGCCCCCGCATGCCGCGCCACCAGTGCACCCGCAATTATTACCGCAGCCGCTGCTGCCAACCACACTCTACTTCGGCTCATCGAACCCTCCTCACGCTACTTCCGCGGCAAGGCGAACACCAGGTACGCGCCTCGACCCGGAGGCGCCGCGGGCTTGCCGGAATCGATCCGCACCGGCGGGTTGCTTTCACCCGCTGCCGCGCACAGAGCAATGTATTCGCGCCCGCCGATCTCGTACACCGCCGGCACTCCCTCGGCTCCGGCGGGCAGGTCCTTCTCCCACAGTACGCGTCCCGAATCCTGATCGTACGCGCGGAATTTCCGGTCGGAAGCGGTCGCGATGAAGAGCAGCCCGCCGGCCGTCGCCACCATTCCGCCGCGCGGCGCCAGCGCCCCCGTGTCTCCATGGCCCTGCTCGGCCAGCCCCGTCACGCCGCCGTCGGGAATCTGCCATTTGATGGTCCCCGTGTTGAGATCGTACGCCGTGATCTGCGACCAGGGCGGCCCGATCGACGTCAGCCCGTTGCCCTCCACCATGAAATCGTACGGCGCATCGTAACGCGGAAACTCGCCGTTCTCCGTGACCAGCGGACCCGGCAGCGGCGGCGGACCCAGCTTCTGACCGCGCGATGTCTCGCCCGGAAGATCGAGCTTGATGATCGCCGGCCGTTCTTTCGACACGATGAACATCAGCCCGCGGTTCGGCTCCACGGCCGAACTTCCCCAAGTAGCGCCGCCCGCATTTCCTGGCATCTGCACCGTTCCCTGCCGGCTCGGTGGCGTGAACAGTCCTTCGTTGCGAAACATCTTGAACTCCTGGCGCATCGTGGCCTGTTCGGCTTCCGTGATGTAGGGATTGATGTCCTTCACGGTAAATGATTGCCGCGCGAAGGGCGCCGGCTTGGTGGGGAACGGCTGCGTGGGCCAGGCTTCTTCGCCCGGCACATCCGACTTCGGCACCGGACGCTCCTCCACCGGCCACAGAGGCTCGCCTGTCTGCCGATTCAGCACGAACAGAAATCCCTGTTTCGTCGGCTGTGCCACCACCTCCACGCTTTTGCCGTCATGCTTCACCGTCAGCAGCCGCGGCGCGGTCGGCAAATCGTAGTCCCACAAATCGTGATGCACGGTTTGAAAGTGCCAGAGCCTTTTGCCGGTGCGCGCGTCCAGCGCCACCACGCTGTTACCAAACAGATTCTGTCCGTGGCGATTGGCGCCGTAGAAATCGAATCGCGCCGTGCCGAACGGGATGTAGGCGATCCCGCGCTTCTCATCCACGCTGAACTCGTTCCAGTTGTGCACCCCGCCCCCGGTTTTCCAGAAATCCTTGGGCCAGGTATCGTAACCGAACTCGCCCGGGTGCGGCACCGAGTGAAACACCCACACCAGCTTTCCGGTGCGCGTGTCGTAGGCGTGGACATCGGCCGGCACCGCCGCGTAGTTATCGCCGCGCGCCGGCAGCGGCATGATGAACAGGTTTTCGAAAATCCGTCCGGGATTGTTCGTCTGCAGCGGCGGAAAGGAATCGATGTCGCGGTCCAGGCCCACACGGATATCGACACGGCCGTTATCTCCGAAGCTCGGAATCGTGTTCCCGGTCTGCGTGTCGATGGCCGTCAAAAAGCCCGCGTTCAAATACAGCAGCCGGCGGTCGGCGCGATCCTTGCTTTCCCAATAATTAATGCCTCTCTGCGTTACGGCCCCGGTGTTGGGGTGGGTCCATCGTTCCTGCCCGGTTACGGCGTCCAGCGCCACAATCGAGTTGCTCTTTGCCAGCACGTACATGGTGCCGTCCACAATGAGCGGGTTGAAGAGGTAATTGCCCTTTTCCCCGGTCGCATACGTCCAAACCACCTCGAGCTGCTTCACATTACTCTTGTTGATCTCGGTGAGCAAGGAGTACTGCTCCGAACCAGGGCCCCCCAGATACGCAGGCCACGATTTGTCCGCGCCGGCTGCCCACTGCGCGGCCGCCAACAGCACCAGAAGAGATGCACGCATGGAGCAGACTGTATCACACGTGGCGCAGGGCCATGCCCTGCGAGGCAAGCGCGAATTAACCTACGCGGCCTTGCCCGCGGCCCCGACGCCCAGCTTGCGCAGGAACGTCATCATGGGGCACCAGTTCGTGAATGCCGATTGAAACAGATTCAGACCGACGAAGGCGGTAAATAAGAACCACCACGGATTCACCCAGTAGCCGAGCGCCACGCTCAGCATCACGAAGAAACCAGCGATGAGTCGTAAGTAACGTTCGATGGACATGCGACTTTTCTCCCTCGATTGACGGCGAAATAAACAATGGGCACGGTCATGCGCGACAGCGCCAGGGACGCCACCTCGCCCGCCATCAGCGCGATGGCGAGCCCTTGGAAGATCGGGTCGAACAGAATCACGCCCGCGCCCACCACTACGGCGGCAGCGGTGAGGAGCATGGGACGGAACCGGATGGCACCGGCGTCGATGACCGCTTCATCCAGCGCCATTCCCTGCTGCAATCGCAATTCGATGAAGTCCACCAGGATGATGGAATTCCGCACCACAATGCCCGCCCCGGCGATGAACCCGATCATCGAAGTCGCCGTGAAGAATGCGTGCAGCAGGCCGTGCGCCGGCAGAATGCCGACCAGCGAAAACGGAATCGCCGCCATGATCACCAACGGAGTGATAAACGATTGGAACCAACCCACCACCAGTCCGTAGATCAGGATCAGTACGGCCGCGAAAGCGATTCCCAGGTCGCGGAACACTTCGTAGGTGATGTGCCATTCGCCGTCCCATTTCATGGAGTAGTGCTCGGAATCGGTGGGCAGCGCGGCCATGTGTTGCTCGATCGCATAGCCTTCCGGTGCGCGGAACTGGTCCATCTGCGGCCCCAGCTTGAGAATGGCGTAGACCGGACTCTCCATCGCCCCGGCCACGTCGCCGACCACATAGGTAACCGGCATGAGGTTCTTGTGGTAAATGCTCTTGTCCGCGGTAACGGCAACCGGACGCACCAGCTCGCTCAACGCCACCAAGCGGCCGGTTCTCCCTGCTACTTTAAGCGTTTGGATCTTTTCCAGGTCCGAACGGCTGGCGCGGTCGAGACGCAACATCAGAGGGATGTCTTCCTTGGAGGACTCGGCGTGCAGAAGTCCAGCTTCGTAACCGGAAGAGGCCAGAGCGAGGGTCTTCGCAATATCCTCTTCCGAGATTCCGTTCAGCGCGGCCTTCTCTTTATCGACCACCAAGCGGTATTTCGGCTGATCGTCTTCCACGTACCAGTCCACATCCACGACGCCGTCGGTGTGTTTCCATAGATCGCGGATGCGCTGCGCGATTCCGATGCGTTCGTTCATCTCCGGCCCGTAGACCTCGGCCACTAGCGTTTCCAGTACGGGCGGTCCGGGCGGGACTTCGGCTACTTTGATCCGGGCCCCGTATTGCGCAGCTACCGGCAGCAAGCGCTGCCGCACCTGTTTGGCGATCTCGTGGCTCTGTAGTTTGCGGTCGCCTTTGGGCTGCAGGTTCACCTGGATATCGGCCACGTTCGATCCCTGGCGCAGATAGTAATGGCGCACCAGCCCGTTAAAGTTGAACGGCGATGCCGCGCCCACATAGGTCTGGAGGTTGACCACTTCCGGCTGGTCGAAGGTGACGCGCGCCAGGGCGTTGGCAGCGCGCGCCGTCTCTTCCAACGTGGTCCCGTTCGGCATGTCCACTATCACCTGAAACTCGCTCTTGTTGTCGAACGGCAGCATCTTCACTTTGACGAACTGGAAGTAGAACAGCGAGACGGAGCCCAAGAGCAGCGCCACCACTCCGAACAGAAATCCCCAGCGCAACGCCGGCACGTGAAGCAGTTTTCCCATCACGCGGCGATACAGGCGCGTCAGGAAATCCTCTTTCCCGCCGTGCGCCGCCGCGTGGCCGGATTTGAGAATGCGAACCGCCGCCCACGGAGTCACCATAAACGCCACCAGCAAAGAGAACACCATGGCCGCGCTCGCACCGATGGGGATGGGCCGCATATACGGCCCCATCAGTCCGCCGACGAACGCCATCGGCAGGATGGCCGCTACTACCGCCAACGTCGCCAGAATCGTGGGATTGCCCACTTCATCCACGGCTTCCACCGCCACTTCGAACGGCGGCCGATCGCGGTTCACCGGCATTCGCCAATGACGCACGATGTTCTCCACCACGACAATGGCGTCGTCCACCAGAATGCCAATCGAGAAGATCAGCGCAAACAGCGTGATGCGGTTCAGCGTGTACCCATACAGATAGAAGACTGCCAGGGTCAGCGCGAGGGTCACCGGGATGGCGATAAACACGATGAGCGATTCACGGAAGCCCAGCGTGATGGCGATCAGGATGCTCACCGACACCACCGCGATCAACATGTGAAACAGCAGCTCGTTGGATTTGTCGGCGGCGGTCTCGCCGTAGTGCCGCGTGATATCCACGTGGACGTCGGACGGGATCACGCTCCCTTTCAGCGGCTCCAGCCGTTTGAGGACGTTGTCGGCGACGATAACGGCGTTGGTGCCCTTCCTTTTGGCGACCGCGATGGTTACCGCGGGCAAGAACTCGCGCGAGTCCGCCCGCGCCATCCGCACGTACCGCGCCGGCTCTTCGCCGCCGTCGGTCACTTGGGCCACGTCCCCTAGGAACACCGCCTTGTCATTGGCCACGCCGACCACTACGTTGCGCACGTCTTCCGCGGTCCGGAGAAATTCTCCCGTTTCCAGCAGGTACTCGCGGTTCGCTCTGTCAAAACGGCCCGAAGGCAGCCGCCGGTTCGAGAAGCCCAGTGCGCCGGCTACCTGCAACGGCGAAAGATTGTATGCCGCGAGCCTGCCTTCATCCAGGACCACGCGGACTTCACGCCGCTGGCCGCCGATCAGCATCACCGCCGAAACATCCGGCACCTGCTTGATCGCGTCGTGCACCTGGGCCGCGATCTGACGGAGTTCGAAATCGCCGTAGCGTTGGCTCGAAAGCGTCAAGGCGAGGATGGGCACATCGTCGATAGACCGCGGCTTCACCAAC
>Ga0335078_10016341_pt1 | contig 11014 bp, 10 predicted proteins | sample Lox_Sample_32_FD_206711 | JGI IMG/M metagenome (GOLD analysis project Ga0335078, IMG submission 206711) | Soil microbial communities from Loxahatchee National Wildlife Refuge, Florida, United States - Lox_Sample_3.2 | ecosystem: Environmental > Terrestrial > Soil > Wetlands | place: USA...
GCTCACGGTCCCCGTCGCGACGAGCACAGCTTAATAGTCTGAGGGCTCCCTCGTCCTCGGTTGGAGACCCCGCCGGTCGAGCCTGACCTGATGAGGCCCTGGAGCAGGAACGCCTGGATCTACGGGCTGCGGATGCCCTTCAGCCTCGTCTTCGTCGGCTGGCTTACCCTGGGGCAGGCGATCTCCCCCCGGTTCGACCTCGAGGTCTACCTCTTCACCCTTCTGGCCGCCTTCCTGGGGCTCGTCGTGGGCGCGCACTACATCGACATCGGGACGAGCACCCAGAAGTTCTCGCCCTACCTCAGGATACCCCGGGCGATGCTCGGAGTGGGGGTCCTCTCGGTCGCCCTCGGGATGGCGGTGGGGGTGTACATGGCCCTGAGGTGGGACCTAGCCTTCCTGGCGTTCGTCCTGGTAGAGGGGTTCGCGGCCATCGCCTACCCTCGCGAGAACCCCAGGGCCGTCCATTCGTACCTCGGGTTCGGCCTCACCTGGGGGACCATCCCGTTCCTCGGCGCCTACCTCGTCCAGAGCTCGACGATCACCCCCCTCGCGCTGGGCCTCTCCGTCTTCGTCGGCCTCAGCGTGGTGATGATGCACCACCTCGCCATCATGAGCAGGGAGTCGCCGGCCTGGAGGGACGCGCTCTACCTGCTGAGGCTCTACAACTACTCCGTCTACGCCCTCGCCCTAGCGGCCCTGGCGGGCGCGCTGCTGGGCGTCTGACCCGCCGCGGCACTCCTTAAACGCCTCCCCGCCGAGGGAGACGCGTGGAGAGTCTCTTCGAGAGGTCGGTCCGCGACGCGTCCATGCTCACTGAGCTCACCGAGGATGACCGGTCGCTCCTCGGGAGGGTCGACCGCGCCTGCGACGAGCTGCTCATCCCCGAGTTCGAGAGGTACGTAGAGAGGAAGTTCGACGAGAAGGTCCCCGAGGTCCTGAGGAAGCACCGCCTCATGGGGATCCCGGTCTCCAGGAGGTACGGGGGCGACGGCGCGCGCCCGCTCGTCCACTCGCTGGCCCTCGAGAGGTTCGGACAGCTGGGGCTCGGGGTCGTGACCTTCGTCGACGTCCACCAGTCCCTGGGCAGCCTGACCCTCCAGGAGTGGGGGACCGCGGAGCAGAAGGAGAGGTACCTCACCGCTGCCGCCGCGGGCGAGATGGTCCTGGCCTACGCGCTCACCGAGCCCGAGGCGGGGAGCGACCCGGCATCCCTCAGGACCCAGTACGGGCGCGAGGGGGACGACTACATCCTCACCGGCTCGAAGTACCTGATCTCCAACGGGTCGATCGCCGACAGGCTGATCGTCTTCGCCTACCCGGAGGGGCAGTCCAGGGGGATGACCGCGTTCCTAGTCGACTCGAAGGAGAAGGGGTTCTCCGTCGAGATGAGGCTCGAGGAGAAGATGGGCCTGTTCACCTCGGACACGGCCATGCTCTCCTTCGACGGCCTGAGGGTCCCGAAGGGGGACGTGATTGGGACCGAGGGGAGGGGGCTGGCGGTCGCCTACTCGGCGCTCCTCAACGGGAGGCTCGGCATCGCCTCGGGCTGCCTCGGCGTCATGGAGGACTGCCTGAACCAGGTGAAGGAGAGGGTCTCCTCGAGGACGCAGCACGGCAAGGCGATCGGGAGGCACCAGCTGATACAGAGGCACGTCGCGAGGATAGCCTCGAACCTCGAGTCCTCGAGGTGGCTGGTGTACCAGGCGGCGCTGAAGAAGGAGGAGCACGACCGGGACAGGACCGACCTGGGGCTGAGGGCGGAGGCGGACAGGGTCTCGGCCCTGGCCAAGTACGTCGCGTCCAGGGCGGCGTTCGAGTCGGCCGACAGCGCCGTCCAGTGCTTCGGGGGGTTCGGGTACTCGATACTCTCGCCCGTCGCGAAGCACCTGCTGGACAGCCGCGTCTCGAGGATCTACGAGGGGACCGACGAGGTGATGGAGCTCAAGATAGCCTCGACTGTGCTCGGGAAGGAGTTCGAGGCCTACAGGTAGTACGTAAAGGGATAAAGAGCGAGACCTGGGAAGCGCCAACGTGCAGCTCCACCTCGAAGGATCCGAGGAGGTCAACCTCCCGAGAGAGAGGGTCTTCCAGCTCGTGACGGACTCTTCCTTCATCGCCAAGTCGCTCCCCGACGCCGAGGAGGCGAGGGTGATAGACGAGAGCAACCTGGAGGCCAAGATGAAGATCAAGGTGACATTCCTCACGACCAAGATGGCCGTGAAGATGAGGATAGAGGACAGGGTCCCTCCCGGCCACGCCAGGCTCTACGTGGAGGGTTCCGGGAGCGGGTCCAACATGAAGATCACGAGCGACTTCAACCTCCAGGAGGCGGCCACGGCTGCCGCCACGAAGATGAACTGGGTCGCCGACGCCGAGGTCACGGGGGTGATGGCGGGGATCGGCTCGACCGTGCTCAAGGGCTTCGCCGAGAAGAAGGTGAAGGAGATATTCCAGGGCCTGGAGGCGGCGATGGTGCAGGCCAGCGGCGGCAGCGGTAGCGGCGCCGACCCGGGCCAGAAGTGAGAAGAAAGAAGGAGGCCGGGAAGCGGCCGGATCACATGTAGTCCAGCAGCGTCGACGTCCCCTTCTTCGCAGCGGCCTTCGCCCCGCCCTCCGGCCTCTTGCCCACCTGCCCGGTCGAGACCAGGCTCTTCATGAACCTCTCCCGGCTCACGCTGCTGTAGTAGTAGGCCTCGTCGACCGTCCCCTCGGCTATGAGGATTATCACGCGGCCCGGACGCGTCCTCCCGGTCCTCCCCTTCCTCTGGATCGACCTGATCTCCGAGGGCACGGCCTCGTAGAAGACGACCAGGTCGACGTCCGGGACGTGCAGGCCCTCCTCCCCGATGCTGCTCGAGACGAGCACGCTGAATTGTCCGGCGCGGAACCGCTCCAGCGCCTCGGTCTGCTCCCTCTGGTCCATCCCCTCGCTCTCCAGCTTGTCGGCCTGCCCGACGAAGCGCATCGCGCTGGCACCGATCGCCCCCAGCCGCTCGACTATGGTCTCGATGGTGTCCCTGTATTGGGTGAAGACGATGATCCGGGAGTCGGCCTTGGCCGCGAGCTGGGAAGAGACTATCTCCGCGAGCTTCTCGAGCTTGGGGTTCGAGACCCGCCGCAGCTTGCGGGCCTCCTCCTCGATGAGGAGCCAGCGCGGGTCCCTCAGAAGCGCCTGCGCCGACCTGCCCCGGTCGGGCTTCTCCCTGAAGCGGACGAGGTACCGATCCAGCACGGCCGGCCCCTGGGTCTCGAGGAGCTCGAGCGCGTGGAGGACCATGACGCCCTGCGCCTGGTTGACCAGCGAGCCGAAGAGGTACCCCTTGGACCCGCCGGACGCGTCGGCGTCCTTCAGTCGGTTCGTGATCGTCGTCCTCGCCGCCAGGAGCATCGTCTTGGTCAGGCGCGCCTTCGGGAGGAAACCGGCCTCGACGAGCCTGGTGACCTTCTCGTTGTAGACCGCCCTGAGGGCCTGCAGGAGCGGCGAGTACTCGGGCGGGAGCGAGACCCGGATCCCCTCGATCCTCGTCTTCTCCACGTACGGCGCGACGTCCTCGTCGTCCTCGGACCTGACCTCCACCTTCTCGATGTAGAGGTTGCGCATTATCTCCTCGACCTTGGCCCTGTTCCCGCCCGGGGAGGCGGTCAGCCCCATTATCAGCGGGTTCCAGGCCTGCTCCTTGTAGAGCCGGGCCAGCTGCGTGTAGGAGTAATCCTTCACGGAGCGGTGGGCCTCGTCGAAGACCAGGAGGACGGTCTCGTTCAGCTCGACCCGGCCGCCCCTCAGGTCGTTCCTGACGGTCTGCGGCGTCGCGAAGACGTACCTCGAGCGCCGCCAGAGGTAGCTGCGCTCGACGGGGTCGGTCTCGCCGGTCATGACCGCTGCCTCGCCCTCCCCCAGGGACATCATCCGCCTGAAGGTCTCGTAGTGCTGGAGCGCCAGCGGCTTGGTCGGCGCGAGCATCACGACCTTCCCCTTCGGGAACCTCTCCAGCCTCGCCTTCGCCACGAGCATCGCCACCATCGTCTTCCCTAGCCCGGTCGGGAGGACCACCAGCGTGTTCGTCTTCGAGGCGACCTCGGCTATGTTCTGCTGGTACGCCCTCGGCTGGAGCTCGTTCTCGGGCAAGGGCGGTTCGGGCCGCCGGGGCCCGCGAGCGCTAAAAGAGTTTGCGCATCCATCCGTCCGTCCGTCCGTCCATCCTTCCTTCCTTCCTCGCCGTCGCGGCCCTCTCCAATAATCATATAGCCGGTCGTCCACGGGCGGCGCGAGGGATTTGAAGAAGGTCACAGTCGAGGCGCCGGCGTCGTCGGCGAACCTCGGACCGGGTTTCGACGCGTTCGCCCTGGCGCTGGACAGGCCCAGGGACAGGGTCTCTCTCAGCTCCGAGCCCGCGCAGAGGCTCTCGGTCGAGGTGGAGAACGCCGGAGAGCTCAGGACGCCCACCTCGGTGGCGAGGAACGCCGCGGGGGCGGTCTGCCTGGCGATGGCCCGGGACTTCAGGATCGCGGGCACGAGGATAGGGCTCGAGATCGCCAAGGGGGTCCCCATCGGGGTCGGGATGGGTAGCAGCGGGGCGTCCGCGGCCGCGGCCGCGTTCGCCATGAACGAGCGCTTCGGGCTGCGCCTGAGCGGCGACGGCATGATATTCTACGCCGGGGTCGGGGAGCGGGCGGCCTCGGGCGCCGCGCACTACGACAACGTCGCGGCCTCGGTCCTCGGCGGCTTCGCGGTCGTCTCGGTCGCCGAGAGGCCCTGCGCGATCAGCTACGGCCCTCCCCCGGGCCTGGTCCTGGTCCTGGTCACGCCCGTGCTCGACCTGCCCGAGCGGAAGACCGAATATACCAGGTCGGTCCTCCCGCGGACCGTCGAGCTGAAGAAGATGGTCTCGAACGTGGCGAGCGCGTCCATGGTCGTCTCGGGCTTCGCCAGGGGCGACATTGCGATGATAGGGAGGGGGATGATGGGGGACGTGGTCGTGGAGGAGGCGCGCAAGCGCCTGATACCGGGGTACGAGTCCGTGAGGAGGCACGCCGTCGCCGCGGGGGCGGCCGGGGTCTGCATAAGCGGGGCCGGGCCCTCGATGCTCGCCCTGCTCGACGGGTCCAGCCAGGACCCCCGCGCCGTGATGGACAACATGGTCGCGGGGTTCGGCGAGGAGGGGGTCGAGTCGGACGGGTTCGTGACCAGGGTGGGGGCGGGGGCGGCGAGGGTATGACCCGGGTCGCGCACGGATGGGCGCTGCGCTGCATAGACTGCGACACGAGGTTCGAGTCCGACCCCCCAGGGTACTCCTGCTCCCGCTGCGGGGGGCTCCTGGAGGCTGTCAGGGAGGCCGCCGGCGGTCCGGTCTCCCGGACGGAGCTCTTCGGTCGTCCCGCCGAGGGCGTCTGGAGGTTCCGCGCCCTCCTCCCGTTCGAGGCGGACGTCCGGCCGGTCTCGCTCCGCGAGGGAGGGACCCCCCTGGTCGGGACCGTCAACCTCCCCAGGGAGCTGGGCCTCAGGAACGTCCACGTCAAGAACGAGGGCCAGAACCCGACGGGCTCCTTCAAGGACCGGGGGATGACGGTCTCGGTGACGCGGGCCGTCCAGTCCGGCGTCCGCGTCCTCATCTGCGCCTCGACGGGCAACACCTCGGCCTCGATGTCGGCCTACGCGGCCAGGGCCGGGGTCACAGCGGCGATAATCGTCCCCGCCGGCAAGGTCGCCTCGGGGAAGATGGTCCAGGCGACGGCCTACGGCGCGACGATAATCAGGGTCGACGGGACCTTCGACGACGCCCTCTCCATGCTGCTGCAGACGATCTCGAGCCTCCCGGGGTTCTCCGGGATGAACTCGGTCAACCCCTACAGGCTCGAGGGGCAGAAGACCGCGGCCTTCGAGATCTACGAGCAGCTGGGGTTCTCGGTCCCCGACTACGTCGTCCTCCCCGTGGGGAACGCGGGGAACATCAGCGCCATCTGGAAGGGGTTCAAGGAGCTCAGGGCCGCGGGGCTCACCGAGGACCTGCCTCGGATGGTCGGGGTCCAGGCCGAGGGGGCGTCCCCCATCGCCAGGGCGTTCTGGAAGGGGTCCGACTCGATCGTCCCGGTCCAGTCCCCCAGCACGGTCGCCTCGGCCATCAGGATCGGCAACCCCGCCTCGGGGAAGAAGGCGCTCGCTGCGCTGAAGGAGTCGGACGGCATGGTCCTCACGGTCTCCGACGACGAGATAGTCGCGGCCCGGAGGCTGCTCGCCTCCAGGGAGGGGATCTTCGTCGAGCCCGCGAGCGCCGCCCCCATCGCCGCCCTCAGGGAGATCGGCCCCAGGCTGGAGAAGGACGCCACCGTCGTCTGCGTCGCGACGGGGAACGGCCTGAAGGACCCGGAGACCATCAAGGTCGAGATCGACGGGTCGCCCCTAGTCTCGGACAGGTCAGGGCTGATGGCCTTGCTGGAGCGGGTGGCTAGCCGGAACCTCGTGACAGCCTGACCACCCGCGTCGTGCTGGCGGAAGGGCGCACGTCGATGAGGTCTCCGGTCCTGACCCGGATGCCGCGCCTCGACCGGACGATCCCGTAGAGCCTCGCGTCGGCGTCGCGCGTGAGCCGGAGCCTGAACGAGGCCCCCCAGGGGACGGTGTAGCGCAGCGGCGCCAGGTCAGTCCCGGACCGGGCCGTGAGGACGGGGGCTATGTGGCAGACCCCGACCTCCTCCGGGCCGAACCGGGTGTAGTGGCCGGGCTCGAGCCGGTCGCCGTCGTGCACCCTGTCGACGTAGGAGTAGTAGCCGGTCGACCCCGCGCTCGTGGAGATCACGACCCCGTTCGCTATCGCCGAGTCGGTGAAGGGGTGGCCCTCCCGGGGCTTGACGTCCAGGTGGTACCTGAGGCAGTTGCTGTCCGCGCCCTTCTCCAGGTAGACGTCGGTGAAGACCTCGCCCCTCTCGACCCCGTTTATCGCGACGCGCAGCCGCCTGTACTCGACGACCTCGAACCGCCCCTCCTTGATGTCCCTCAGGGCCTCCGGGAGGCGGTCGATGTGGACCTGCGCCAGGTATCCCCGCGAGGCGGTGGCCTCGGCCGACCGGACGCCCACGAAGAGGAGGGGGGTCTTCGAGATCCTCCTGCCGTAGTCGCTGAATATCCCGTCGCCCCCGACGACCACGCCGACGTCGGGCCGGCTCCGGGCGACCTGGATCCCTGCGGCGGCAAGTATCCTGAGGGCCTCCTCCCTCTTCACCTTCGGCCTCTCGGGGTCTATGAGGATCGAGGCCCTCAGGGTCCGCCCATCGTCGTCGTCGTGGTCGCTCTCGTCGGCCATCCTCTCGCCCACTCCCCTAGGCGCCGAGCTGGGCCCTCAGGGCCTCGACCCCGGTGACCGGGCTCTTGCACGCGAAGCCCTCGCAGACGTAGGCGGTGGGTCGTCCCCCGACCTCCGCCTTGCCCTCCGTCAGCTGGGAAATCTCCGGTATGGCGCGCCCGGCGAGCGCGAGGACCTTGTTGGGCAGGAACCGGGTCTGGACCGCTCTCACCATCTCCTGCGTCCCCCTCTCCTCGGGCGGCCCCGCGACGACCACCTCCCTGGTCGGACCGAGCCAAAAGTCGAGCGCGCAGAGCATGTAGGTGTGCGAGAAGGGGGACGACTCCATCGACTCCCCGAAGGCCTTCATCGTTCCCTCGGCCTTCTCCCGCAGGTCCCGGCGCCCCGTGAACTCGGACAGCCTCAGCAGGGTCAGGGCGGCTACCGCGTTGCCCGAGGGCGTGGGACCGTCGTAGCCCTCCTTGGCCCTGACGAGCAGGTCAGGCGCGGAGCTCAGGAAGAACGCGCCTCCTCCTCCTTCGCCGCTCCCGTCCCAGAAGGCCCCGACCATCCTCTCGGCGAGCCTGATGGCGCCGCTCAGGTAGGAGGGTTCGAAACCCGCCTCGTAGAGGTCCAGCAGCCCCGCAGCGACGAAGGCATAGTCCTCGAGCGTCCCCTCCATCGTCGCGACCGCGCCGTCCCTGTACCTCCGGAGGAGCCTTCCCGAGACGACGAGCCTGGCGAGCAGGAAGTCGGCGGCCCCCTTCGAGGCATCCAGGAACCTCCTCTCGCCCGTGACCTGGTAGGCGTGGGCGAACGCCGAGATGGCGAGCCCGTTCCAGGACGAGAGGACCTTGTCGTCGGTGGCGGGGCGGGTCCTGCCCCGGACCCGGGCCTCGAGGAGCTTGAGCTTCGACTCCCTCACGACTGCCGCGGCCCTGTCGGGGTCGAGGCCGAGCTTGGAGGCGACGGACTCGACGGGATGGGTGACGTGGAGTATCGACCTCCCTCCCTCGAAGTTCCCCTCGGGGACGACGCCGAAGAGCTCGTCGATGAAGACCGAATCGGCCCTGCCCAGGACCGCCTCGACCTCCCTGGGCGTCCAGGTGTAGTAGTGGCCCTCCCCCTCGGGGGTGTCGGCGTCCTGGGCCGAATAGAACCCTCCCTCCGGGCCCCTCATCTCCCTCAGCATCCAGTCGAGGGTGTCGACCGCCGTCTCGAGCAGGGCCGGGTCGCCGGTCACCTGGTGCGCCTCGAGGTAGACGCGGGCGAGCAGGGCGTTGTCGTAGAGCATCTTCTCGAAGTGGGGCACGAGCCAGTACCTGTCGGTCGAGTAGCGGTGGAACCCCCCGCCGACCTGGTCGTGGATCCCGCCGTCGGCCATCGACCGCAGCGTCCTCTTCACGGCGCGGAGCGCGGGCTCCTTCTTCGTCCTCAGGTAGTACCTCAGGAGGAACTCGTGGTAGTTGGGGAGCGGGAACTTGGGCGCGGTGCTGAACCCCCCCGACTGCTCGTCCAGGCTGGAGACGAGCTCGGCGTAGGCGCCGTCGAGCAGCGAGGCCGAGAGCTCCTCCCTGGGGTGGAGCTCGTAGCCGCGGGCCAGGTGCCTCATCACCTCCTCGGAGTTGGCGACCAGCTCCGCCCTCCTGTTCTTCCACAGGTCGGAGATGAAGTCGAGGAGCTGCAGGAACCCGGGCATCCCCCGCGTCGGCTTCGGTGGGTAGTAGGTTCCCCCGTAGAACGGCTTCAGGTCCGGGGTCAGGAAGACCGAGAGCGGCCAGCCCCCCTGCCCGCTCAGCGCCATCACCGACTTCATGTAGACCTCGTCGACGTCGGGCCTCTCCTCCCTGTCGACCTTTATCGAGACGAACCGCTCGTTCAGGACCGAGGCGATCTTCTCGTCCTCGAAGGACTCCTCATTTTGGCGGTGGCACCAGTGGCAAGTCGAGTAGCCTATGCTGAGGAAGATGGGTTTGTCCTCGTCCTTGGCCTTCTTGATCGCTTCTTCGCCCCATGGATACCAATCCACCGGGTTGAAGGCGTACTGGAGGAGATACGGGCTCTTCTCGTTGCTCAGCCGATTTGGCTTTCGCTCTCCTGGCATTTTCGTCTCGGTCGCCCTGGGGGCGCAATTTAAGCCTAGAGACCGGGGAGCCAAGGTCCTCCGCACAGGCCTCCTCTTCGTCCGCCCGGCCTAGAGCGACGTTATCCTGTCCAGCTCCCGCTCCCTCTGGCGGTAGTCCGGGCAGAGCGCCGCCAGCCTCCCCTTGAACGCCCGCGAGTGGTTGAACTCGGAGAGATGCGCGAGCTCGTGCATGATCACGTACTCCCGGAGGCGCTCGGGTAGCGCGATGAGCTGCCAGTTGAACGAGAGCCTCCCGTCCCTGGTGCAGTACCCCCAGTTCTTCATCTGCCTCACGTCCGCCCGCTGGTACTTCACATCCAGGACCCGGGAGAGCTCCTCCAGCTTCCCGACGACGTACCTCGAGGTCTCTCGCAGGAACCACCGCCTCACGAGCTCCCTGACCCTGGACCTGTCGCTCGACCTGACGACCACCTCCTTCCGGGAAGGGTCGTGGACCAGCTCCTCCCTCTCCTCGCTCTCCTCGAAGACGAGCCTCAGGGGCTCGCCGTCGAACATCACGTGGTCCTCGTCGAGGATCCTGCTGCTCCGGGAGACCTCCTGGAAGTGCTTCACGATCCAGTCCTGCCTGCTCCTTATGGTCGACGCGAGGTCCACCTTCCTCCCCCTGGGCACGACGATCTCGAGCGTCCTGTCGGCCCGGAACCTGAAGTAGGTGTAGCGACGGCTCGTCCCGACCGTGACCGCGTACTCGATGCGGTGCGGGCCGATCTGGAGGAATGGCACCGCCGGTCGCCCGTCGACCGGATTAACTAAGTTTCGGTGGCGCGGCGGCCACGGGGAGACGGAGAAGCGTCCGGAAGGAGGAGGAACGTTTTTGGGGGCGGCCTCTCTCTCCGGTCCATGCTCAACGACGACGTGCGCGTAGAGCTCGTGCGCGCGGCGCTCGAGCGCCGGACGGTGACCTACGGGTACCTCATGGCGAGGTTCGGGCTGGCGAGGGGCGACGAGGCGGGACGAACGGTCGTGGGAGTCCTCGGCGAGGTCGACCGGGCCGAGTGCGCGTCGGGCGCGCCGGGGTTCGCTCCGATAGTCGTGCGGAAGGACACGGGCTATCCGGGGGGCGGGTTCTTCTGCTGGGAGGATATCCCCGCCGACCTCAGGAGGCCGAAGGAGAGGGGGAACGACCCGAAGCTCTCCCAGGCCGAGAAGGAGTTCGTCAGAGGGCAGCAGGAGAGGGTCTGGTCGTACTATCGGGACCACGAGGGAGGAGGAGAGCCGCGGGGCCTCTGATCAAAGGCGCAGGAGGCGCCTCTCCAGCACGCGCCAGGCGCGCTCCATCGCGTCCACCAGCTTCCGGTTCTCGTAGGCCGCCTCCATCTGCGTCGTGTACATCCAGGTCAGGTGCCTCACGACCCTCCGGTCGGTCACGGGAAGCGCTGCGCGCCTGTCGGCGAAGTGCCTCCTGAACCAGCCGCGGCACCGGTAGCAGTAGTAGTAGTCCCACTCCATGCCCATGTACAGTAGCTCGGCGGTCTTCCGCTCGACGACCCGGAAGCACCGGAAGCACTCCGAGTCGGTATCGAGCCCAAAGTACCCTCGGGCCAGGAGGCCCTCGTCTCCTCCCGTGCGGTCGTCCGGCGGGTCCAAG
>Ga0335078_10016342_pt1 | contig 11014 bp, 12 predicted proteins | sample Lox_Sample_32_FD_206711 | JGI IMG/M metagenome (GOLD analysis project Ga0335078, IMG submission 206711) | Soil microbial communities from Loxahatchee National Wildlife Refuge, Florida, United States - Lox_Sample_3.2 | ecosystem: Environmental > Terrestrial > Soil > Wetlands | place: USA...
TAGTTGTCTCGTTCAAAGAGCACGACGCCATCGTTGCCTGCTTTGACGAGGAGAGCCAGTACATGCTTGAAGCGAGCGCGGAACCAACTCTCGGTGTCACCTTCTCTCCACAGAAGCCCGAAGAGGTGAAGACGGCGATACGCATGGTGCGCCGATTTTTTGCCTTGAATGTCGCCCTTTTCGAAATGGTCGAAGACTTGCACGCGTGGGAGGAACGCCATGGAGGTACACATCTCGATCGGGGAGAATCATCGCTTCGAGTTGCGTGAAGCGCTCCTGGTTTACGGAGACCGGCAACGCAACTTTGTCACCCGGCACCAGGTCACGCCACACAAAGACTCGCCGCCGACTCTTGAACCGGCACAGCCGCTCACGCTCGGCTTTCTGGAATCGCTGGTGCGATCGGTTTCGGGTCCCTCGACCGCCGAGGTCTTTCCTGAGAATGTGCTGGCAAAAGGCGATCGCATGATTGCGTGGTGGACCCACGCTTGCCGCCGGCAGATGTTTTACGAGAACTCCGAACAGAAGGCTGCAACTCTGAACGGCCGGACTTTCCCCCAGCCGCCGCTGGTCTGGCGGGTCGATAACGGCGACCTGAAGATTCGCGCTCTCGTCGAGAACAAGCGGCCGGACGCGGCAACAACCTTAGCGGTCGCACCTTTCTGGAACCTGTCTGATGACGGCCGGGTCTGCACGGGCACGATGCGCCAGCCCGACTCGGCGACGGTCGCCACAATCGGTGAGTGGGAGCGCGGCTTCTACCAGAGCGCCTTCACTCACGCCAATGTGGGCCGGCTAACGCGCCACCCTGGAGGATTTGAGGCGTTGTGGAGCGGACTTTGCGACAAGCGCAAGCCGTTTCCGGTGGCGACTTTGATCAAGTTGCCGCAGACGCTGGCGCAGTTCGTTCGCGGCGACAGGAGGTAGTATGCGCATCGAGCACACTCTGCCGCCCGATCTATTGCAAAACCGAGCGATTCGCATCCTGGTAATTGGCGCGGGAGGTTCGGGCAGCGCCATCGTCATGGGACTCCCGTATCTCGACCAAGCGATGCGCGTTTGGGGTCACCGCTATGGCCTGGCCGTCGCCCTGATGGACGCCGACGCAGTTTCCGAAACCAACTGCATTCGCCAGCCGTTCTCAACCTCCGACATCGGGCAAAACAAGGCCACTGTCCTGATCAACCGGATCAACCTGTTCTGGGGCACGAACTGGCAGGCGGTTCCCAATCAGTTTCATGCGCGTTCCTTCGAACGAAACTACGACCGATACCCGGACCTTGTGATCGGATGCGTCGACACCCGCGCAGGCCGCAGGGCCATCGAGGGTTCCTTCTCTCGCGCGTTGAACCATACGTGCTACTGGCTCGACCTTGGCAACAACGCAGCCAGCGGACAATACATTCTGGGCCAGCCGCTCAACGCACGCAATCGAAGGAAGGCAGAGAGGCTGCGCACGATCAGCGAATTGTTTCCCGAAGTCACAGATGTAAGTGCCGGCGAAGACCCTTTGCCGAGTTGTTCCGCCGTCGAGGCGCTCGATCGACAGGAGCCGTTTATCAACCAGACGCTCGCAATGAGCGCCCTGGCAATGCTGGCGCAGCTGTTTCGCTACGGCAAGATCGCTCATCACGGCGCGTTCTTCAACGCGAGGACTGGACAGACATCGAGCGTTCCCGTCGATCCAACGCTGTGGCGGAAATTGAGAAGGAGAACAAAGCTCGAGCACAGCAACAAATGAAGCGAAATTCAACTCGCTTGCGCGAGAGATGTGCTACGTAATCGTATGTACGTCTGGAGCGCTCTATGAAGATGACGCTTGATCCCGACCTTGCCAGCGAAGCGAAGGCTCTGGTTGCTCTGGCTTTCCGCAACGGACCGATTGAAAATCTGCACGCAGGCAGGCCCTGTCCGGCTTGTAGTGGCAGGCCCGAAATCTCTCACATCACCGATGAAGAGATGAAGGGCTTGATGAAGTCCGCGGTCAATGCACTCTACCGGCTTCTTTGGCAACGGGAATACGATCCGCGGTCTTACAACGAAAATCTGGCGCTTGGGCGCCGCTACACCTTGCACTGGGACGATCCCGAACTCAAGAAACCCGTCAGACGAGGATCGCGACCCAGGTGAGGTCCATTCCAAGGAGACATCCCAAATGTTCAAAGAGCTTGCTCCGTACCTGCGGCAGCGCGCTGTCCTGCTGACCGTTACCCATCTTGAAGAAGACCAGATTCGCGTGAACGTCATCCCGCAAAAGATCAAGGACGGCGAGAACGCGGCGCTGACAACTCCGCTCACGGTATCCGGTACTGCGGAGGAACTTGACCGAAACCTGCCGGCTACGCTGGTAAACTTCGTCTCTGCCCACCTCCAGTTGAGGAACACGCTGGACCAGGCAAAGGCTGAGATGGACGCCGCTGCCAAAAGCGCGCAGGCCGAAGCGCGCGCAAAGTCAAAGACCCAAGCCAACAAGACTCCGGCACGAGTCGAGACCGCGCCGGTAGCTGCTGTTGCTCAACCAACCGAATCAGTCAAGCCCGCTCCCGCAAAGCCCGCTTCGCTCTTCGACGCTGCCCCGCCCGTCGATGACGAAGACGATTCAACCGGCAGTGAAGACCACACGAGCGAACCCGACGAGAGCGAGGAGCTGGACGAGGCCGCGTGATTGCTGCGCGCTGCTGCAGCCGTGACGTCTTGTCCGAAACCTGCAGCAGTTCGCCGAGCTGTCGCCGACTCAACGGTATTTCCGGTTTGCTGGTCTGGACTGGGCCCTTGCCGGGGAAGCCTATCTCCCTACAAGGCCAAAAGAAAAGGCAAGACCGTAAGGCGGGAGAATTGCCTAAGAAGGTCGGCTATTACCAGCCGACGCTGCACCCGTATTATCCTGTTGATACTGGGGGACTAGGGCCAATGCGTGAGGCTGTCTACCTCTGTCTGCTGCCCTCGATTGCGATCGCGCCTTTGATTGCGCAGCCCCATCCGGCCCCGCCTGATCGGCCATTGACCGTTACTCAGGTTGTGCGTCAAACAAGCGCCGCTGTTGTTCAGGTTGTCGTTTTGGATGAGTCCGGTAAAGAGTTCGCGCTGGGCAGTGGATTCCTTGTCTCCGCGGACGGGAAAATCGTCACAAATCACCATGTGATTGAAGGTGCGCATTCGGCGATTGCAAAGTTGGCGAACGGCTCATTTTTCCCGGTAGACGGCGTGCTGGCGGCAGACGCCGACAAGGATTTGGTTCTTCTCAAGGTGGAAGGAAAGGCGCTTCCATTCCTGACCCTTGCTCCGACCTCGGGGCTGCAGGTCGGCGACCACGTTGTGGCGATTGGCAGCCCGCTTGGATTACAGGGGACGGTAACCGACGGAATCGTGAGCGGGTTCTTAGACGAAACGCCAAACAAGAGATTGATTCAGACAAACGCCGCAGTCTCGCATGGTAACAGCGGTGGTCCGCTCCTCGACATGCACGGTAAAGTTGTTGGCGTAATCTCGTCGGGTGTGAGCCCCGATGAGGGGCAGAATCTAAACTTCGCTATCCCGTCGGAAGAGGTGAGACGACTTTTATCGATGCCGCTTAAGCTAGCGTCGATTGAATCAATCGGATCTGCCGCAGCAAAATCCGGAGAGCCCTCATCTGCCGCCGCCAATCAAGGAGGGCAAGGCCATGCTGACGATCAGCCGATTCCGCAGGATCGCTGGCAAGCTGCGGTAGCCGGAGATCCTAGAGCACAGTATTCCATTGGGCTGTCCTACCACTACGGCCTGCATGGCGTAGATAAGAACAACTCAGAGGCGGTCTATTGGTTCACGAAAGCGGCAAATCAAGGAGACGCTTTCGCGGAGGAATTTCTGGGCGAAGCGTTCGAGTATGCAGAGGGCGTGCCACGGGATGACGTGAGAGCCGCAGATTGGTACAGACGGGCTGCAGACCAGAATCTGGATATGGCGCAGGTTGCGCTCGGCATGATGTACCAAGAAGGCGCCGGAGTGACACAGGATTCCGGCGAGGCTGCTAAATGGCTCCGAAAAGCTGCTGGACAATTAGATATTGACTGGGCTAGAGAGGCTGCCGAGAAGGGATACGTGGAGGCTCTGTACTTTCTCGGCCTGCGGTGCTACATAGGGGAAGGTGTGCCGCAGAATTATGGCGACTCATTCTTTTGGTTAGAACTTGTTACAACTGCGACCGGACAGGAGAGACATTTAGCGGGTAGCCACGGTATTTCCGATTCTCCTGTAATTGCGAAGTTAAGGAGCATGGCTGCCAGCCATCTGGATCAGACCGAGGTAGAGCAGTTCGAAGAACGGGCACGGAAATGGGTTAAGGAACACCCAACTCGCTACGAATGACTGAGGCTGTGCTTGCCTAGTGCTCGACCACTGCCCACATCAACTCAGGCGAACATCTGGCAGCCGCTGGCTCACTCCTAGAAACGCATTCAAGCCTACGTCTGCGGAAAACTGGAGGGTACTCCATCAACCGCCTCAATCACATAAGTGTCGGCGTCATCTACATCGCCACCACCTATCTCGGAGATCACTCCAACGAAGACAAATGGGTCGCTGCTATCTTCGATCCGGAAGACAGGACCGCCGCTGATGCCACCGGTATTACCGCGCAAATCTCTTAGCGGTAACGCCTCCGGGTCAAAACTCGTAACATCAGAGCTTTCATATCGGCACTTGAAAGTGCCATCCCCGACTGACCTCGTAACTTTAAGCATTGCGGAGAGAGGTCCCGGCGTAATCGTGTCATTTTCAACCTCCCTTATCCGCTTTGGATACCCGGCCAGCAAGACCAACTCGCCCTCTTTCGGAGCGCTTGGTGGCCACCCGTTTGCCACTAAGATTATGCGCGCTTGGTCCGCACACGCGCCTCTTGCCTCCCGTTCCGATAGCCTCAGAAAGACAATATCCTTACGTCTGCCTTTGCTACTTCCCCGCCAAGCGGCACAGGGAAGCGGATCGAACCGAACGGCGCCAACCTGCCAGACTAGCGACTCACCATTGCCTAGCCGTTCTTGATATTTGTCCAAGACATGCTCTGCAGTAACAAAAAAATACTCGTCGCGGAGCTTCAAAAGACAACCGGTTGCGCTTTCGATTTGGTGGGGAGCTGGCGGTGGGATATTGATCTCTTCGGCCCCGCCGTCACTGCGTCGAATGCAGGCCCTCCCGAACCGAGGGGCGAAGGTAATCGGGACTGCATGATCCAGGGCAAGCCTCGTCAATAGGCTACATTTCGCGAGATACTGCGAATCCTCTTCAGCCGGAAGTTTGCTCACGTCGCCAGCACCGTCTTCGTCGACGAGGGTTTCCCTGCGAGACACTGACATAATACGATCTGAGTCGCTGTATCTGCACCCTTGGCGAAATCTCGTAGTGTTGCGCGCTGGTGGAATGGGAGGCTTGCGTCCTCCACAAATACCTGGTTCTGGAACGGTCGGAATGGCCGATTCCAGTACTGCAGAATCAGGCGACTACGGCGCCCGTTACCGGCAGGTATTTGGAAGGGATCTAGAGCGCCCAGCAGGCGGGTGCCGATATCATCCATATAATCCGCAACATCCATAGGCTGAACTGCTAATTCTCGGCAGTCGCGGACTCCCAAAGTCTTTTCTCCGACATCCGAAAGGTTCAAATCCATGAAACCATCGAAGCTCTGTGAGGCGCTTCATGCGCTGATCGGCGAACGTGTGCCTCTGCACATCTGGGGCGCGTGCGGCGTGGGCAAGTCGCAGATCGTCGCCCAGGTGGCGCGCGATCTCGACATCGACTTTCTCGATGTGCGCGCCGTGCAACTCGATCCAGTCGATTTGCGCGGATTACCCCGCATATCGGCGGATCAAACCGAGTGGGTTCCACCCAAATTTCTCCCCACTTCCGGCAAAGGCATCCTCTTTCTCGATGAACTGACTGCGGCGCCGCAGATGACTCAAGCCGGTTGCTACCAGCTGGTCCTCGACCGCCGGCTCGGCGAGTACAGGCTCCCCGACGACTGGGTCGTCATCGCCGCCGGCAACCCAGCCTCGGAGCGCGGCGTTCATTTCTCGATGCCGCGGCCGTTGCGAAACCGGTTCGTGCATCTCGATCTCGAACCTGACCTCGACGACTGGTCGAAGTGGGCTGTCAAAGCTCGTGTCCGTCCCGAGATCATTGCCTTCCTGCGCTTCAAGCCGGAGCTGCTGCACACGGCTGACGCGACCTCTGACGCCAATGCGTGGCCAACTCCGCGTTCCTGGGAGATGGCCTCGCGGGTCTTGTCGGGCGTAGCCCAGCGCACGAATGCTCGCCTGCTGTCGGGAACCAATGAATTCGAGGCGCAGCTTCTCGATGGCACAGTGGGCCAGGCAGCGGCGTCGGAACTGGTCGCCTTCCTGCGCCTGTTCCGCGAACTGCCGTCGATCGACGAGATTTTGCTCAATCCTTCTGCGGCCAAGGTTCCGTTGGAGCCTTCGGCACAGATTGCTATCGCTACTGCTCTCGGACGTGTGCTGACCGACAGCTCGGTCGGAAGAGGGATCACATACCTTGACCGAATGCCAACCGAAATGCGCGTGATGGCCATGCGTGACGCGGCGGCGCGGGATAACGCGATTACTCATACTCCTGAATTCGTGCAATTCGGAGTGGAATACCGGGGGATAATTCAATGATCACGGAGAAAGCAATGCTCGCCGCCGTTCATATCAGCGTCTGGACGGCCGTGAAACACGACCGCAAGGTCAGCCGCGAAGTGGCAGATCAGCACGGAGCGCACCAGGGCGCCGGGCGCTACAACAAACAACTGCTGCATGGGGCCGCGAAGCTCGAAGAGTTGCGGACTCTTGCCGGCCAAATCCGGCAGTACTTCTACAAGGTCACGCTCCCCTGGTCCGATGAAGGCTTTCGCCTGTTGCCGGCGAATTTCTACTTCGATCTCATGGCGCGGATGCGCGAGTTCGAAGCCAGCTTTGACCAGGCCGTGGATGCGTTTCTGCGTGTCTATCCCGAATACATCGAGCAGGTGCGTCCGGAACTGAATGGGCTTTTCCGAGAGGAAGACTACCCGTCACCGGAAAAGCTGCGGGCCAAGTTCGGCGTGAAGCTCGAGGTTCTGCCGATCCCGACAGGTGCTGACTTCCGGGTCGAGATGTCGGCCGAGGAGCAGGCGCGCGTGGCCCGCGAGATCGACGCCAATGTTCGCGAGTCACTGATGCGCGGAACCGAAGACCTGTGGAAGCGGCTCCGCGAGGTTGTCGCCCATATGGTTGACCGACTCAACGAGCCGGAATCGCGCTTCCATGGCTCGCTGGTTACGAATGTTCTCGATCTAGTGGAAATATTGCCACGGCTAAATGTCAACGGTGACCCGGACCTGAACCGCTTCGCCGACCAGATCAAACAGCGGCTCTGCAACTACTCCGCGCAGGACCTGAAGAAACACGATCTCCTGCGCGTTACGACGGCCGCGGACGCCGCGAATATCGTCGCGGAGATGGATGGCGTACTGCGGAGCCGTGAAACAGACTCCGGGCCGGAGCCCACGGCCGACGACATCTTCACCCGAATGTGTGCGTACATGGAGGCGCCCGCCGCGGCATGAGACATGAAACGACAGCCTCCCTGCGCATCCAAAAGGCGCGAACCGCTCTGGTCCTCGATCATCCCTTTTTCGGCTCGCTTCTATTTCGCTTGAAGGGACGGGAGAGCCGGTCGATCAAGACGATGGCGACCGACGGAGTGTCGCTCTACTGGAACCCAGAATTCGTTCAAACGCTGAATACTGCAACGCTGGCCGGAACCCTGGCTCACGAGGTGATGCACCCAGCGCTTCATCATCATGTGCGCCGCTCGGGGCGCGACCTGAAACGATGGAACATAGCCTGCGATTACGCGATCAATCCCTTGCTCGTCGACGCAGGGCTTAGCCTGCCGGACGGAGTTCTTCTCGATAACCGCTTTCGCCGCATGAGCGCGGAGCAGATCTACAACCTGCTTGAAACGGAGTCCGAACCAGATCAAGGCTCCGACAAGGAAGAGGGGAAGCTGGAATCTGGCGGGGATGGAGCCATGGGTGAATCCTCGCGCGAAGGCGACTCAGACGAACCGTCCACTCCCGAAACCGAAGGTGGAATCGGCCAGGTCCTCGATGCGCCGACGCCGGATGAGGAGGCCCCGACTGTCGAAGAACAGATCCGGGAGTGGGATGTCGCGGTCAACCAGGCGATGACCGCTGCCCGACAGGCAGGCAAAGTTCCGGCTGGGCTTGACCGCACACTTGAGGGAGCAGCCGAGGCGGCGATCGACTGGCGCGAACTGCTGCGCAGGCTGTGGTCGGATACGATTCCGGCGGACTTTAGCTGGTTGCGCCCTAACCGCCGCCACCTATGGACGGGTCTCTACCTGCCAGGAGTGGTACGCGAAGGCGCTGGCGAAGTTGTGATCGCCGTCGATTGCTCCGGCTCTGTCAGCGCGCGGCAGTTGCGGCTGTTTGAAGCCGAGGCGCGCTCAATTCTCGAGGGCCAGCGTCCGGCACGAGTCTACGTCCTCTACTTTGACGCCGAGGTCCACAAGGTCGAGAGCTACGAAGCCGGACAACGCATCGACCTTAATCCGGTAGGCGGAGGAGGCACTGAGTTCGGACCTTGCTTCGAGTGGCTCGACGAACGAGGTATCCGGCCTCAGACTCTGGTCTTTCTGACCGACCTCTACGGATCATTCCCACCATCGGCTCCCGCATATCCCGTCCTGTGGGCTTCGACAGGAAGCCAGAAAGCCCCGTTCGGTGAAGTAATCCCAATGCAGGCTGCCTAGCCCCAAACGGGTCGATGGGTTGCGGTGCATCCACACAAGCCAACGAGAATCTCAATCTCACGCCAATTATTCGATGGTCGGCCCCATTTGACTTGGGGAAGGAGGTTCTCTGTGAATCAGTCATATCGCATTTTCACTGACGGCTCCGCGATCGGAAATCCGGGACCAGGTGGATGGGGAGCAGTCTTGATGCAGGGGAAACGACGTTGGGAAATGTCCGGCGACTTCCCTTGGACGACCATCTCGGAGATGGAGTTAGTCGCGGCAGTAAAAGCGCTTCAGCAAGTTCCAAACCGGGCGCGGGTCGAACTGCATTCGGACTCGGAGTACCTGATCTATGGAATCCGAGTCTTCGTCTCCCACTGGCAGCGCCAAGGCTGGCGAAATCGACGCGGAAACCAGCTGCAGCACCGTGAGTTGTGGTCGGAGCTAATCGCGTTGAATGCCAAGCTTCATATCCGTTGGACATGGATCAAAGGGCACAACGGAAATCGGGAGCAGGTTCGCGCAGACACTTTGGCGTATCAGGCCGCTCGCACCCTCTGGGTGAGCCAGAAGGCCGCTGCTTGATGCCGGCCACGACCTCACATTGTCACAGAAGGAGAAACATTGATGGCTTCAATCGCAGAAGCAAGCTCACTATTCGATATTGATATGGAACTCGATGGGCTGCTGGAGGAGATTCAGGAGCAGGTTGAGTCCGAAGGAGAGCCTTCGGAAGACCTGGTGGCCCGATTTCGACAATTCTGCGAAGCCCACGGCGAAAAGGTTGACCGAATTGGACGCTTCGTGCGCATGATGGAGGCCCGCGAACAATTCTGCCGCAGCGAAGCAGCACGGCTGAGCGACAGAGCTCGCGCCGCAGCCGGTAAAGTTGAGAGGACCAAGAATATGGTGCTCTACTACCTGCTGAGTCGGGACCTCAAGAAGATCGAAGGCTATCAGTTCACATTGCGGGCACAGAAGAATAGCCAGGACTCAGTCCGAATCACCGATGAGGCCGCGGTGCCGAAATCCTATTGTAGGATTGAGGCGCGGATTCCCGGGGTAATCTGGGAGACTATGCTATCACTGCTGCCCGACGAACTGGCCAAAACCCTCGAATTGTCCATCAAAGAGGTTTACCCGGATAACGATGCCATCAAGACTGCAGTGGCGCAGAACGAGGTGGTACCGGGAGCGGAAGTGCGGAGAGGGACACACCTGCGGGTGGCATGAGGGACCATCGCTTTCCATTGGAGCCCGCGAGTGGCATAAACTGGAAGGCATTCTTTTATTTTGGCTGTGATTTCGCGCACCCTATTTTCCGCCGTTCTTAGCAGCAGCCACAGGCTCAGCCCAGCGTGGCATCTTCCTCTGGAGAGCGGCCTTTGATGGCAAGCTCTCGCAAGTCCCCCTCAACATGGCGCATTTCCTCCAGCAGTTCCGAAGCAATGGCGCTCGCCCTGACGGTGCCGACATCGGCGCGCCGCAGCTGCACCATCAAAGATCCATCTTTACCCGGCGCGAGATCTAACATATGACTGCCGCGCACCGCAAAGACGTCGAACAGCCGTCCGAGTAGCTCTTCGGAGCCGACGGTGATCTGTTCGGCCCCCATCAAAGCATCGAAGCCTCGCCGGACCTCATATTGCCACTTGTACTTAAGAAGTTCCATCAAAGAAGAGCACTTGCCTTCAAGATTTGCCACGTGATGAAGGGAAATAATTCGGCGCGTCAGATCGATGGGCGACTCCAACTCCTGTATGCGAGAGACCCATTTTGACTCAGCAAACGGCAGGTCCTCGATGGTCGATAGTACCTCTCGCCGCCCTTCTTCTGTAAGAACCTCGAAGGGAATTTCATTTCTAGTGCAATAAGACTCGAGTTGGTCGCCCGCCCTTTCTCCGTCAGGCACCGCAAACAAGAGATATTCTTTGCCTTGGAGCAGGATCATCCCGCGCACCGTTGGGAGCGCCTGAAGAAGCTCGAGGTTCCGTTGTGTGAAGTTAAGCCGCCAGAATCTAAACTCGGAGGCAGAGCGTGTAAGCTGTTGCTGCCGGAGCGCAATCGAGTATGCTTCCTGCGGACCAACAGGCTGTTCGACGCAGACATTCCACTCAGCCCTTGTTGCTTCGTGGGTCCAACTGAGATCTCCATCGTCCGCCCGGACGAATCCCGTGCCTGGGTCGAAACTCCAGTCGAACTCGTCCGCAATCTCATCACCGACTTTCACGTAGGA
>Ga0335078_10016344_pt1 | contig 11013 bp, 9 predicted proteins | sample Lox_Sample_32_FD_206711 | JGI IMG/M metagenome (GOLD analysis project Ga0335078, IMG submission 206711) | Soil microbial communities from Loxahatchee National Wildlife Refuge, Florida, United States - Lox_Sample_3.2 | ecosystem: Environmental > Terrestrial > Soil > Wetlands | place: USA: Florida...
GTCGCGCGGTCCACCGTGGAGCCGCTGACCTTCACCGGGGTCATCACGGCGAACGGGGTGACCCGTCCGGTCCTGCCGACGCCCACCAGGATGTCGAGCAGCTTGGTGTTGACCTCCTCCGGCGGGTACTTGTAGGCGATCGCCCAGCGCGGCGCCCTGCTCGTCGCGCCCATCGTCCGCTGTGTCTCGATCGGGTCGATCTTGACCACCACGCCGTCGATGTCGTATGGCGTCTCGTGCCGGTGGCCGGAATCCCCGTAGTAGTCGATGAACGCCTGGACCTCGGCAAGGTCATCGACCACCTTGTACCGGTCGCTGACCGGAAGCCCCCACCCGCGAAGCCGCTCGTACCAGCCCGATTGCGTGTCCGGCGCCCCCTCCAGGTGCCCCTCCTCGCTCGGGCCGGCCGCCGATCCGACGATGGCGCCGCCGCCGTCCACCGACCCGTCCGCCGGCCCGCCCACCACGCGGCCGATGCCGTGCACGATCGCGCCGAGCGCACGGGACGCCGTGACCCGGGGATCCTTCTGCCGCAGCGAGCCCGCGGCGGCGTTGCGCGGGTTGGCGAAGGCCGGCTTGCCCGCCTCCTGCAGCGACTCGTTCAGTCGCTCGAACGCCGCCTCGGACAGGAACACCTCGCCGCGCACCTCGAGGACCTCAGGGACGTCGTCCCCGGCGAGGCGGTCCGGGATCACCTTGATCGTCTTGACGTTCAGCGTGACGTCCTCGCCGGTCCGCCCGTCGCCCCTGGTGGCGGCGCTGGCGAGGCGGCCGCGCTGGTAGACGAGGTCGATGGCGAGCCCGTCGATCTTCAGCTCGCACAGGTAAGGGCCGGTCCCGCCGAGCTTCACGGCGCGGTCCGCCCAGGCGGAGAACTCCTCGTGTGAGAAGACGTTGTCCAGGCTGAGCAGCCGCTCCAGGTGAGTCACCGGCGTGAACAGCGTGGAGATCATGCCGCCGACCCGCTGCGTCGCCGAGTCGGGCGTGCGCAGCTCGGGGAACCGCTCCTCGATCTCGTTCAGTGTCCGGATGCCCTGGTCATACTCGGCGTCGGAGATCGTCGGCATGTCGAGCACGTGATAGCGGTACTGCGCGTCGAGCAGCTTCTCGCTCAGCTCCGCGTGCCGCTGCCTGGCCTCGGTCAGCTCCATCAGGTCAGCTCCTCCATCAGTTTGCTCCCGCGGGAGCGACCCCCCGTACCCCCGGGGTCACGTCGCCTCACCCATCATCTCCGGGAGCACGCCGGCTGCCTCCCGGCACCAGCGCAGCGCGTCCCGCGCCTGTTTCTGCGACGCCCCGGCCAGGCCGCAGGCCGGGGTGATCACCACCTGCGGCGCGCACTGAGCCGGCGGCAGGTCCACCTTCCGCCACAGGTCCCTGACGATCCGCGCGGTGTCAGACGGGGTCGGCCGCTCCCGTGTATCGCGGCCTGACCTTCGTGCCTGCCGCTCGCCTTCCCTGGTTGCTGCGGCCGGTCCTGTGGTCGGCAGCGCGCCGATCAGCAGCCCGAGGCCCGCCTCCGCCGCCTCGGCGAATCCGTCGAAGTCCCCGCGCCGCAGCAGGCTCGGGTCGAACGAGATCCCGTCCGCTCCAGCGCTCATGATGAGTCCGAACGGAAGGTCGCGAGCACAGCAATGCACCACGGTGTACTGTCGCGTGGCGGCGAGTACCAGGTGCAGTCTCTCCCGCGCCACCTCATCCTCGACGGCGCGGACCCGCGACAGGCCGCTCGGCGTCGGCACCGCGCCGTGCAGCACGGCGGGCAGTGCGGGCTCGTCGAGTTGCACCAGGATTTTCGCCCTGGGGACTCGCTTGGCGACCTCGGCCACGTGGGCGGCGACCCCTTCCGCCAGTGAGGAGGCGAGGTCGGCGACCAGCCCGGGATCGGCGAGCGCCGTGTTCAGCGAGCGCGGCTGCTCGATCGTCGCGGCGAGGGTCCACGGCCCGGCCAGCTGAATCTTCACCGGCCCCGCGTACCCGTCGAGCACTTCCTCCATCGCGTCCAGGTCGGAAGACAGCATCGACCTGGCACGCCTTACGTCGCGCCCCGGCCGTTCCGCGATCCGCCAGCCGCGCGGCCCGGCCAGCTCGACGGGCATGTCCACGAGCAGCGCGGCGGCACGGCCGGTGATGTCCGCACCAGGCCCGCGCCCCGGGAGCTCGGCCAGGTGCGGCAGCTCGGGCAACTCGCCAGCGACGACCCGCGCCGCCTCCACCGGATTCTCGCCAGGCATCGAACCCACCCCGGTCGCGGTCCCAGGTGCCCAAGGAAACGCTTGCTTTTCGGCCACGGTATCGAGCTTAGCCGCCGGCCGCGACGGCGCCTCACAGCCCGTGCCGTCGCCGGTCAAGGTCGCTGGTCAGGTTTCAGCGCAGGCAGTGGTCGGCGTCCCGCCAAGCCACACGACCAGCTTGGGCAGCAGCACGATCACCATGATCGGGAGCAGCGCAGGCGTGGCGAGGATCAGGCCCGTCCACTGCGGGCCGATCCAGCTGCCGAGCGCGCCGTCAAGCAGCGACGCGAGCGGCTTGCTGCCCGCCCAGGCGATCGCCCAGACCGCCATGACCGCCGCGGATCGTTCCGGACCTGCGTACTTGGCCAGCGCCGCGCGGGTAACGGAGTTCGCCACCAGGCAGCACGCTCCGGCACCGAGCGCAGCGATGCAGCTGAGCCAGATAAAGGGGGCGAAGACGAAGATCAACATGCACAGGGCCAGCGCCGCCAATGCCGTCGCCGCTAGCCGGACTGCGGGCTGGTGCTTAGACCGGCGGAACGAACCGCATACTGTGCCCGCCCCCAGTGCGGCGATGAACCAGCCGGACCAGGCTGGTGAGGCGTGCAGTTGCCTGGCGAGCGCCGGGCCGAGCACCAGGATCGGGTCATCCGCAATGGTCACCGCGGCGACCATGAGCAGCAGGACCAGTACGCGGTTGTCGTGCATGGCGATCAGGAAGCCGTCCCGCACGCGGGACCGCCGCTCCGGCTCCGCCTCCGCGTGCATGTTGACCAGCCAGAGGATCCCGCTGAAGGCGATGAACGACGCCGCATTTGCCAGGAAGGCCCACGCGAAGCTGATCCCGAGGAGGTCCATGCCCATGGTCACCATCGGTGCGAGGGCCCGGCCGAGGTTATAAGACACCGAGTCCATGGCGTATGCGGGCTTGAGCTCGTCCGCCCGGACGAGCCGCTGGACGGTGATGTTGCGGGCCGGCAGGGCGAACGTGAAGGCGAGCCCGGAGACGATCGCACCCACGATCAGCACCCAGGCCCTTAGCAGCCCGGCAAAGTCTAGGCCGGCAAGCGTGGCGGCCGCGGCCGCCGCGATCAGCTGCGAAACGAGGAGCGTGCGGCGGCCTCCGAACTTGTCGGCCGCGACTCCTGCCCACGGGCCGAGCAGCAGCGGGCTGGTGAACTGCGCGAACGTGACCAGGCCGACAGCGAGCACGGAGTGCGCCAACTGGTAGGCGAGCAGCACCTGAGCGCTATTTTGCAGCCAAGTCCCGAAATCGGAGGTGACGCTGCCGCAGAAGTACCAGCGGAAGCCGCTGTTCCCCGATAGCACGTGCCACGGAGTGCGTCGTTGTTCAACCCGCTTTATGCCAAATTTTCTGCGAAACCGCTTAGCGTCAATATAGGCCGCTATCGGCGTGGGTACCCCACGCAAGCGCGGCGTCGATCGTGACAACACGAGGCGTCCTTGTGATTTCAAGTAGGGCTGACCGCGTGGGCGCCCGGCCCTAAGTTCACTAACGTCCGGGGGTTAGCGAAAATATGTGCGGTGCATCTGGATCGCAGATGCCGTTGCCATGGCTATTCTTATCGACTCAGGTCAGAGTCTTCTCGAAAGGGTGGCACATTGGGTCCAACATTGAAGATGAGCTGGTTACGGTCGACGGGGAAAATGGTGACGGTCAGCCGCACGGGGGAATTATTCTGGTCGAATGCCACCCGGGAGTCAACGAAGACCGCGGCATTGTGGCCGATCCCGAAGAGAACCTGCTCCTCGTCCGTCGCGAGCCGCCCGGTGATCCAGTCGCGGTAACCGGTCTGCCTGATGCCGAACTCGTCGGCCAGGTAGCGCACGCTGCCCTCTTCGATGTCTTGTGCCATGAGCAGCTTGGTGGCGCCCTTGGTGATGAAGTCCATCAAGTAGAACGAGGTCTGCAGAGACCATGGGATGGCGTCGATGGACCGGACCTGGGAACGGCTGACGACCTGCGATCCGTGCGGAATCTCCAAGAGGTCGGCGACCGCGTCTGATGCCGGCACCACCTCGACCTTGGGAATCGAGACGGCCGGTACCCGGTGGGTCTTTTGTACTTCTGAGCGGTACGCCACCGTCTCACCGCCGCCGAACCCGGTTTTCGGGTCGCTGGTAAGGACCGTTACGAACGGGTCGACCTTCCGGGCCACAAACGTGCCCTGCCCAGGCCTAGACTCAAGCAGGCCCTCATCGGTGAGTCGCCTGATGGCTTCCCTGACAGTGTTCCTTGATGCGTCGTACTGCTCGCTCAGCTCGCCTTCGGTAGGCAGCTTGGCGTTGGGCGCGAGGTCGCCGCTCGCGATCTTGGCGCGCAAGTCGTCGGCGATGTGCCGGTACATCGGCTGGTTCTGCGGCATTGCTCCTCCTTCGGTACCAACAACCCTGACGATCTGGTCTGCCAGGGTCACCGGAATATTCCGTGCTGTCTGGTTTATACCCGCATGTCTGTGGTACAACCCATAGGACAGGTTGGTATGGGTCTGATGCTCTGGATCGTCAGATGCATCGGGCTGAGTCTAGCAGGGTGACTGTGCAGATGTGCAGGTACCTTTAGGACTATTCCCGATGGTCAAACGATCCAAGCCTGGTGATCGGTCTGGCCTGTCAGGCACTGGATCCGCGGGCGGCCGCGGGGGAAGTCTGGAGGCAGCGATGGCCGGTTTTGCGGTACTTGTCATCGTCACGATCGTCGCGGGCGCGTGCATCGGCGCGTTCCTCAAACTCTCTTTCGCCATCAGGCGGGAGGACAGGAGCAAGGCGGGTTCGCTCCGGTCCGGCGCTCCGAGCAACAGCGCCCAGACCGCCAGGACACTGGTGGGCATGACCTCATCGCGCTGGGACTAACGAGCTAGTCAGGCGGAAGCGGCGGGCAGCACCAGCCTCGATCCTTCGAACCGATTCCTGTCGCCCGCGTAGACACCGATGACCGCGTACAGGGGCCGCGGTCCGGTGTCACCGGCCATGCTCGCGGTGCGGATGAGCTCGATGACATAGGGGATCTCGCCCTCGGCGGGAAAGCCGAAGAACTTGCTCTCCTCATCGCTCGGCTTACGCGGCATGAAGAAGAACGTGGCGCTCGCGGGCAGCAAGCCAAGGGATTCTTGCAGGTAGGAGCCGAGGTCCTGCGGGATGTCCTCGGCCATCAGCAGCCGGTGGGCGCCCTCGTCGAAGCGGGCCCTCGGGACCCAGACGTCCTGCCGCTTCCACGGCACCTCGTCGAGGAACCATTCCTGGCGCCTGACGATCATCGCGGTGCCGACGGGAACGTGCAGCCGCTCTGCCATCTCGGGCCCGGCGTCCTGCAGGCTGACGGCTGGCGGCGTGACCCTCGGGACCCGGCCGCTGGCGTTCGCTTGCTCGATCGCGGCGCCGTCCCCCCCGTCGAGGCAGTTGACGAACGGCACGATCCTTACCCGGGCAAACCAGCCCTGCCCGGGCCTGGTCTCCACCAGGCCTTCGTCCTTGAGCTTCTTGATCGCGTCCAGAACGGTGTTCCGCGACGCCCTGTACCGGTCCCTGAGCTCCAGCTCGCTCGGCAGCTGCCCGCCGGGCTTGATGGCGCGCGAGTTGATCTCCACTCTCAGGTCCTCCGCGATCTGCACGTACGCTGCGACAACAGTCATCGTCGCCTCCCTTATGGTTTGCGTCCCCATGTCACGTAACGAGCAGCATCGTTGACGCGGGCGCCTACTGTGAAAGGTCTGGATGGTAATGACACACGGACTGTCAAGGATCGTCCAGATCGATCAAGACGATCCTGATGGCCAGGCCATACCGATGACCCAGATCATACCCGACTAAGGGTTGGTTGGTTCTAGAAGAATGACTGGTTTGAGACCTTCTATCCAGGGAATCCCCACAGTCAGTACGTAAGTACAGAGAGTCCGGATCGACAGCGTGGTCGCCAAGGGTTACCTAGGCCGGACGAGGTAAGACATCTGGCCCTGCGAGGTCAGATGGAGCACTGCGGGACCCTTCGGAGGCCCACATGAACTTCGTCGAGCAGCTAACGGCGGTGACGCTCCTAGTCGATTTCTTCCTGGGGGTGACCTTCGGGATCGTCGGCGGCGCGGTGCACGGGTCACTGCGCGAGGACAGAGAGAAGACCCTGTTGCGGGAGGCGCCAGATCCCGTCAGTGAAGGCGCGCGGGTGATGTACGGCTTCTACACGCGTGACGACGGGTACATGGCGCGCCTGCTGGCCAACGACGACCAGGCGTCAGAGAACGACCGGGACGAGCGACGCGGCGATGGCTCCGGTGCCAGGGGAAAGGACCCAGAGCGGTGACCGGCTTCGAGTTGGTGGCGGGCGTCATCGGCATCTTCTTCGTAGCCGGAATCGTGATGGGCGTCCTCATCGTCGCGGTGTTCCCGCGGTGGCGCGGCCGCAGGTACATGAAAGGCGGTGACTGGCGTGAACTGCCGCCGCCACGCGACGACGAGCGACCGCCGCACTGGCCCGGCGACCGGCCGTTACGGCCGACGCCGAATGCGAGGCCTCGTCCTGCTAACTGAACCCGCCGGTGACTTACCACCTGCCCCAGCCCGCGCTGGGAGGGTAGCTGCAGTTATTTGGTCCCCGATGGTTGGGATGATTGGGCCCTTCAGGAGAACTAGGCGTGGAGCCTACTGGTTCAATCGGTCATGTGCCGTGCCTTCTGCGATGAAAATTTCGTCCCTCCAGTCGCTCCAGGCGTCCAGCGCCAGAGCCGTCATCACTCTGCGAAAAGGATGGATGACAACATTGCTCGTTATCGACATAATCGAATTGGGATGGAAGGACCCCACCCCGACTAAGTCCTAAGACGACTCGGGCTAGGAGGCAGGTCTCAGCCTCGCAGTGAGCACAAGACGCAGGGAGGTGTGTGTCCTTGGCGAAATTCCACGCTCGCCCGTCTCTTCAGTACAGGTACGAGCACTACGACCCCCTCTTCTAGGAGCGTCTTCCCGACGCGTCGATTAAGGCAAGTGAAGACCGACAGACGACTCTGGCCCCGGCGGGTGGTGTACGCCGGGGCCAGAGTTTCCCCCGTTTCCCTAAAGGAATGGTAAACCAATACGACCTGCCATACCAGCCATACCAACCCTTGTAGCCATACCAACTTCTGGTATAAGTTGCTCGCGGCACCGAGGAGGACGGGATGGCTCAGCAGCAGCCGAGGTACCAGGAGATAGCCGACGAACTGCGGCGGCTGATTGAGTCGGGCGAACTACCACGGGAGAGCCAGCTCCCCACAGAAGTCGAGCTACAGAAGAGATTCGGCGCTTCACGAAACACCGTCAGGGATGCCGTCAAGGTTCTGGTATTGGAGAGACTCCTGGAGACCAGGGGACGCGACGGAACCTTCGTCACCAAGGCGTACGTGCCGTTCGTCACCAAGCTGTCGACTGACCCCAAGACGGGCCTAAGCGAAATCGGTGAGGAGGGGTCAACCTATCCTGCGCTAGTGCGCCAGCGGGACCGGCAGAACGCCGGCGCTGGAGACCCGGAGGTCACGGTTCTCGACTGCCCGCCGCAGATCGCGGCACGGCTGGGGATCGAAGCGGGAGAGTACGTCGTCCGCAGGCACCAGCAGCGCTACATCGATGACACTGTTTGGTCTTTGCAGACGTCGTACTACCCGATGAAGTGGGTGCAGAACGGCGCAGCAGGTCTACTGGTACCCAAGGACATCGTTGAGGGGGCCGTCGAGTACCTGGCCAACACGATAGGCCTCAGGCAGAGCAGCTACCGGGACCTGCTCTGGGCACGGCAGCCGAACGACAAGGAAAAGCAGCTCTTCAACCTGACGATCAACCACATGGTCATTGAGGTCTACCGGACGTCCTTCGCCGAAGACGGCACCCCGATCCGCGTCACCGTTACGGTTTACCCAGCCGACCGCAACCAGATCGTCTACGACATCGGTGACGTTCCAGAACACCAGGAGACGCCGGTAAAGCCTGAGTGACCAGGGCTGCTCGGCAACGACTATTAGCGGCTAGCAGAGATGGTGGCGCTGCCGAGCACCGTGTCGCCGTCGTAGAGGACGGCGGCCTGGCCCGCCGCCACGCCCCTGGCCTGGTCGACCAGGTAGACGTGCACTTCTTCGCCGGATACCTGGGCTGTGCACTGGTGGACCTCGCCGTGGGCACGGAGCTGGACAATGCACTCGACCGGCGAAACAGGCGGCTCGCAGCCGGTCCAGACGGGGCGGATCGCGGTGATCTCGCGGACGCCAAGGGCGTCGGCGGGGCCGACGGTCACGGTGTTCGACACCGGCTCGATCGACAGCACGAAGCGGGGCCTGCCGTCCGGGGCTGGCCTGTTCAGACCGAGGCCCTTGCGCTGGCCGATGGTGAAGCCGTAGGCGCCCTCGTGCGTGCCGAGGACCGTCCCGTCGGTATCGACGATCTCACCCGGGGCCGCGCCCAACTTGCGTGACAGGAAGCCGCGGGTGTCGCCGTCGGCGATGAAGCAGACGTCGTGGCTGTCCGGCTTGTCGGCGACGAGCAGGCCGCGGGAGCGGGCCTCCTCGCGAACCGTCGTCTTGGGCGTGTCTCCCAAGGGGAACATCGCGTGCGCGATCTGTTCCCTGTTCAGTACCGCGAGCACGTAAGACTGGTCCTTGTCCGGGTCCACGGCGCGGCGTAGCGAGCCGTTGGCCGCGTCGATCTGCGCGTAGTGGCCGGTGCAGACCGCGTCGAAGCCGAGCGCGAGAGCCCGGTCGAGTACCGCGGCGAACTTGATCTTCTCGTTGCAGCGCAGGCACGGGTTGGGGGTACGGCCCGCCGCGTACTCGGCCACGAAATCGTCCACCACGTCACGGGCGAAGCGCTCGGCCATGTCCCAGACGTAGAACGGGATGCCGATCACGTCTGCGGCCCGGCGGGCGTCCCGCGCGTCCTCGATCGTGCAGCAGCCGCGCGCCCCGGTCCGGTAGGACTGCGGGTTCGACGACAGCGCGAGATGGACGCCGGTCACCTCGTGACCGGCGTCGACCGCGCGAGCCGCCGCGGTGGCGGAGTCAACGCCGCCCGACATGGCGGCAAGCACCCGAAGCCCCATAGTTCCTTTAGGTTATCCGGCCTCCGCCAGTCCATCGGGCCCGCAGGACCATGCAGGCTGTGCCCTGCGGAACATAGGGCCACTAAAGCTGTGCCGGCGAAACATGGGCCAGAACGCGATATGTACCGGGGGAACCCTGCGCCAAAACGTAGATGTACCGGGGGAACCCCACGCCAATAGAGCTGTATCGGGGGAACCCTGCGCCAAAACGGTTCACGGCCAGAGGGGCGGCGGGATCGGCGAAGGCCGCGCAAGTGGTTCGGCGTGTGGCCGTCAGGAGGCGGCGGCGCGGCGGGCGCGGGTTACGGCGTCGCCGATGGCCGCGCCGACGGCGTCCACGTCGGCCTGGGTGGTGGTGTGGCCGAGGGAGAAGCGAAGCGAGCCGCGGGCGCGGTCCTCGTCGGCGCCCATGGCGAGCAGCACGTGGCTGGGCTCGGCCACGCCCGCGGTGCAGGCGGAGCCGGTGGAGCAGGCGATGGCGCGGGCATCGAGCAGCAGCAGCAGCGCGTCGCCCTCGCAGCCGGGGAAGGAGAAGTGCGCGTTGCCCGGCAGCCTGTCCGGGCCCGGCGGTGGGCCGTTCAGCACCGCGTCGGGCACCGCGAGCGTCACCTGGCGGATCAGGTCATCGCGCAGCGCCGCGATCCGCTTGGTCTCGAGCGAGCGCCGCTCCGCGCTGGCGACGGCTGCCACCGCGAAGGCCCTGATCGCCGGGGCGTCCAGCGTGCCAGACCTGATGTCGCGCTCCTGTCCGCCGCCGTGCAGCACAGGGACCGGGGTGAGGCTCTTGCCGAGGATGAGCGCGCCGACGCCGACGGGGCCGCCGAGCTTGTGCGCGGTCACGGTCATCGCGTCCGCGCCGGACGTGGCGAAGTTCACCGGGAGCTGCGCCGCCGCCTGCACCGCGTCGGTGTGGAACGGCACGCCGTACTCGCGGGCCGCCGCGGCGAGCGACGCCACCGGCTGCACGGCGCCCACCTCGTTGTTCGCCCACATCACGCTGACGACCGCGGCGCTGCCGGCGTCGGCGGCGAGCGCGGCGCGGAGCACGTCAGGGGAAACGAGGCCGAGTGAGTCCACCGCGAGCCAGTCGGCGCGGGCCCCGTGCGCATCGCACAGCCAGCGCACCGAGTCGAACACCGCGTGGTGCTCGACCGCGGTGGTGAGGATGCGGTCGCGTCGCTCGTCGGCGGCACGCCGCGCCCAGAACAGTCCCTTGACCGCGAGGTTGTCCGCCTCGGTACCGCCGCTTGTGAAGATCACCTCGCTGGCACGCGCACCGAACACCTCGGCGAGCTGTTCCCGCGATTCCTCCACCACGCGCCGCGCGTGACGGCCGGCGGTGTGCAGTGACGACGGGTTGCCGAGCTGGGCCAGCTCCTCGATCATCGCGGCGATGGCCTCGGGCAGCATCGGAGTCGTGGCGGCATGGTCGAGATAAACGACCGGACTGGTAGTCATGGCGTTGCTAAGCCTAACCGAGCATTCAACAGGCGCCGCATAGGGCGACGCGTCGACCAGAGAACCCGACGGGAGACGGGACGGCATCATCCGCCTAGCCCGGGAGGGACAGCCTGGTCCGGCCTGGTCCGGCTTGGGCGGGCTGTTATCCCTTGTGCTTGTTGATCTCGTCGATGAGCTGGGGGACGACGGTGAACAGGTCGCCGACGATGCCGTAGTCGGCGATCTCGAAGATGGGCGCCT
>Ga0335078_10016346_pt1 | contig 11013 bp, 4 predicted proteins | sample Lox_Sample_32_FD_206711 | JGI IMG/M metagenome (GOLD analysis project Ga0335078, IMG submission 206711) | Soil microbial communities from Loxahatchee National Wildlife Refuge, Florida, United States - Lox_Sample_3.2 | ecosystem: Environmental > Terrestrial > Soil > Wetlands | place: USA: Florida...
CTTGGCCTGCACCGGGGCCGAGTCGATGTACTTGAGGAACTCGGCGCAGGTCTTGGCCGGGGCCACGGTGGTGCAGGAGAAGCCGTCGCCGCCGCCGAGCACCGTGGTCGCTGACCCCTGAGCACCGGGCACCGACGGGAACGGGAACCAGCCGAGCTGGGCGTTGAGGCTCTTGTCCGAGGTCAGTGCGGCCATCACGCCGGGGTCCCAGTCGCCCTGCAGCTCCATCGCCGCCTTGCCGTTGGCCACCATGCCCGCCGAACTGCCCGCGCCGGTCTGGGACGGGGTGCCCAGGAAGCCGGACTGGAACGGGTGCGTGTTCATGAACGTGGTCAGATCCGTGCTGGCCTTGGTGAAGCAGGAGTTGGACAGGTTGACGGCCTTCATCGACGCCTTGAGGGTGGCCGTCGGGCACTCCCGGATGGCGAAGTACTCCCACCAGAACGCGTCCGGCCATTTGTCCTTGCTGCCCACCGCGATCGGCACGATGTGCGCGGCCTTCAGCTTGGTCACATCGGCTTCCAGCTCCGGCATGGTGGCCGGTGGCTTGCTGATGCCCGCCTTGCCGAACAGGTCCTTGCGGTACCAGAAGCCCACCGTGTGCAGGTCGTAAGGGACGCCGTACTGTTTGCCGCTGACCTGCCAGCCCTGCGCCGCGGCGCCGATCTGGCCGATCCAGCTGGACACGAAGGGGCTCAGGTTAGTCAGCTTGCCCGACGGGACCTGGCTGGCCTCCTGGCCCCCGCCCCACTGCTGGTAGATCGAAGGCGGGTTGTTCGAGGCCAGCGCGGCCGGGACCTTGGTGGTGAATGCCTCGTTCTGGATGGGCACGACCTGGATGGTCACGTTGGGGTGGGCCTTGTGGAAGGCGGCCGCCGCCTGCTGCCAGACGGTCTTGAGCTGCCCGGTCGTGGCGTTGGTCCACCAGGTGAGGGTGACGTGCCCATTACTCGAGGTGGTGGCGGTCCCGCCACTGCTGCCACAGGCAGCGAGGGCGAGCGCCACTGCCGCGACCACGGCGGCAGCGGCAGGCTTCCGGGGGCTGCGCATGCTGGTCATCTCCTGACGACGTTGGCTGAAGTGTGCCGAGCCTGGCCAACCTGGGCTTGCCGCCGAGTTTTGCGCGTCATATCGGACCTGTCAATCGTTGTCGATAACGTTTTATACGCTATCCTCACCAGGTGGACTCAACCCCTCGGGTGACCATCCGGGACGTCGCGGCGCAAGCTGGCGTTTCGGTCGCGACGGTCTCGAAGGTCATCAACGGCCGGTACGGCGTGGCCGCCGACACCACGGCCCGGGTCAACGCGGTCATCAACGACCTGGGGTACCAGGCCAGCCTGGTCGCGCAGAGCCTGCGCAACCACCGCACCAACGTGATCGGCATCCTGGTCGCCGACCTTGAACCGTTCAGCGCCGAACTGCTCAAAGGCGCGGCCGACGCCATCCGTGGCTCCGGGTTCGAGATGGTGGTGTACTCGGCCGGCGGCCTGGCCGATGACCACGTGGGCTGGGAGCGGCGCTACCTGTCCCGGCTGAGCGGCACGCTCATCGACGGGGCCGTGCTGGTCACGCCGACGGTGGTGGACGTGAACTATGGCGCGCCCATCGTCGCCATCGACCCGCATACCGGCCAGTCCGAGCTGCCCACCATCGACTCGGACAACCTGCGTGGCGGCCAGCTGGCCACCGCGCACCTGCTCGGGCTGGGCCACCGCCGGATCGCGATGCTCAGCGGACGGCCCGACCTGGAATCCTCCCGGCTACGCGAGCAGGGCTACCGGCAGGCCATGGCGGCGGCCGGGGTGCCGGTCAGCGAAGACCTGGTGCTGGTCGGCGGGTACGACGCGCAGGCCTCGGCCGAGTGCACCCGCACGCTGCTGGGCAGCGCCGACCCGCCGACGGCCATCTTCGCGGCCAACGACGTGTCGGCCATCGCCGCCATCCAGGCCGCGGTCGGGCTGGGCCTGCGGGTGCCGGCCGACCTGTCCGTGGTGGGCTTCGACAACATCCCCGAGTCGGCCCTGTGCGCACCCCCGCTGACCACGGTCAACCAGCCCATCCGGCAGATGGGCGAGCGGTCCATCCAGCTCCTGCTCCGGCTGATGCGCGGAGATCACGTCGAGGACACCCACATCACGCTGCAGACCGACCTGGTCGTGCGCCAGTCGGCCCGCGCCCACTAGCCACTGCCGGCCAAGCTCCCCGGGGCCCTCAGCGGGCCGGCTGGGCCACGGCCCGGCGAGAGCCCGGCCCAGCGCGCCGGCCGTGGGTGCCGGGGCGGCCCGAGCTGATCAGCCAGTTGTTGATGTTGACTTAGAGGCCCCTATTGCGACACCTACTTCAACATCAACAACTGGGCCCACGCTTGGCCGCTATCACTGGCCACATCAGCATCGCAGACCTCACAACCTGCCTGTTCCGGCCGCGTTGACGGGGACGGGGCGTTGACCAGCGCTCGGCGTTGATCGGCTCGGGATTTGACCAGCGCTCGGCGTTGACCGGCTCGGGATTTGACCAGCGCTCGGCGTTGACCGGCTCGGGGTTGACCGGCTCGGGATTTGACCGGTGCGAGGGTTGACCGGTGCGAGGGGTTGACCGGCGCGGGGCGTTGCCTGGCACCGGCCACGGGCCGGGCCGGGCCGGGCCGGGCTGGGCTGGGCTGGGCCACGGCCGGCGGGAGGAGGCCCAGCCCGCCGGCCGTGGGTGCCGGGGCGGGGTCAGGTCGTGCAGGCCGCGCCGTTGAGGGTGAACGCGGTCGGAACCGCGTCACTGCTGGCCCAGGTGCCCTGGAAGCCCAGCGAGGTGGACTGCCCGGCGGACAGGGCGCCGTTGTAGCTCGCGTTCGCGATCGACACGGTCTCCCCGCTCTGGCTGACGGTGCCGTTCCAGGCGGTGGTGATCTTCTGGTCGCCGGGGAAGGTGAAGCCCAGCGTCCAGCCGCTGATCGCAGACGAGCCGGTGTTGGTGATCGTGATGCCGGCCACGAACCCGCCGGCCCACTGGCTCTGCGTGGTGTACACGACCTGGCAGGCCGCACCACCTCCCCCGCCGCTGGACGAGATCGCCCAGCTGAACGTGGCCGACCCGGAGGCGCCGGTGCCGTCCGTGGCGGTGACGGTGACCGTGGACGTGCCTGCCGTGGTTGGCGTGCCGGAGATCAGCCCGGTCGAGGAGCTGATGGACAGCCCGGCAGGCAGCCCGGTCGCGGCGTAGCTCAGCGTCTGGCCGGCCGCCGAGTCCGACGCGTGGACCTGCACGCTCGCCGCAGTGCCCACCGTGCCGGCCTGGTTCCCTGGGCTGGTCACGGTGACGGTGTTGCCGCCGCCTCCGCTGCCGGATGTGCCCAGCACGTAGGTGACCAGCGAACGGGCCGGGATGGTGGCGCTGAACGCCCCGCCGCTGACCGAGGTGGTCGCCTGCGCGGCCGCATCGCTGCTGCTGTTGGTCAGGTACGGGGTGACGGTGGCCCCGTTCGGGGTGCCGGTGCCAGACACCGAGTAGGTGATCGGATCCGCGCTGGTCCCGGTGTTCAGGGCGACGACGGCCACCGTGCCGTCGGTGTTCTTGAACGCGGCCAGGTCAACCGCGCTGTTCGAGCTGGTCGCGGCGATCCGCACGGCACCGGGGTGCACGTAACGGCTGTAGTTGGCGAACGCCCACAGCCTGCCGGACGCCGTGACCGTGGAGCCGTTGATCTGGATCAGGCCCTCGTTGTCCCCGTTTTCGGACGGCGTGGTGGAACCCCACCAGTACAGGAACGCGTTCAGGTTGGCCCCGGTCAGCCCCTGGTAGATGTGCTGAGCCCAGGTCAGCCCGGACGCGTCGGTGCCGTCGTCCCAAGCTGGGTCCCAGGTCTCGAACGTGGACCACTCGGTCTCCCAGGCCGGCTTGGACCAGCCAGACAGCGGCGTGGTCGGCGCCGCGGTGTAGCCATGACTGGTGAACACCGCGGTGTCCGCGCTGGCCGTGGAGTCCGCCTCGATCGCGGCCGCGTACTGCTGGGCGTAGTCCCAGCCCTCGGTGGCGCAGCACTCCATCTTGGTGGACAGGCCGGACGAGGCCAGTGTGGGCCCGAGCACATCCAGGAAGTTCGCGGTCTGGGCCGGGCTCAGCTGCATGCTGTCGTAGCTGGTGGACAGGTTGGCCTCGTTCTCCGGGCCGATGTAACTCAGTGGCACCCCGGCGGCCGCGTAGTCCTTGGCGTACTGGACCAGGTAGTTGGCGTAAGCCTGGCGCCAGTCGCCGCTGGAGCAGGTGGCGCTGGGCGTCCCGCACAGCGCGCCGCCGTTGTCGGTCGCGTCGTTGGTTTTCATGAACGCGGGCGCGGTCCACGCGTCGGCGAACACGTTGGTCACGCCGTAGTCCGCCTTGATCTGCTGGGCGAACCACAACTGGCCGGCGTCCTGCCCGGTGGAGGACATCGGCAGGTAGGTCGGGCTGGCGGTCGGGCTGCCCGGCGAGTTCGGCTCGATGGTGCTGCCCGAGTCCGCGCTGATCCAGTTGCGCAGGATGTTCAGCCCGGCCCCACTGGTCGGGCTGTACAGCAGGCCGAGCGCCTGTTGCTGGACCGAGGACGAGGCGTTCATCACCGTCTGCGCCTCGCCGAAGGCCTCGGAAGCGCCGAAGCCGGTGATGGTCTGGTAGGTGGTCGCGCCGTTGATGGTCGCGGTGTCCGCGGCCTGGGCCGGGGCCGCCGGGGCCAGCAGCCCCAGCGCGGTGACGGTCAGTAACGCCGTCGCGGCGGCCAAGGCCGCGCCGGCTGGGCGCCTGATGCGATCAAGCACAGTAACTTTCCTTCCGGATCTCACGGAGCGCCCGGCTCCCCGGGCGCTGCGCATGGCGACAGGTGCTGGACTGCCCTCCTCCCGCTGTGCAGCCGTCGCGCCCGCCCGCCACCGCCCGGCCTGGGACGGCGAGCCGGGCCTGCCGGCAGGTTGGCTACCTGAATGGCTGTCACCTGGATCGATACCGACAGCCTGGGACCCGGGTGGCGCTGGGCAGGCCGGCCAGGAGCGACGATGGCGCGGCGCTGACAACTGCTGCGCATGGCTCATCTCCTGACGATGCCGCCCCGGTGTCGCCACCCGGGCGCCGCGCCGGCCTGCTCCGCCCGGCTCGCCGCAGAGTCTGACCCTGCTCCCCGGGCAATGTCAATCGTTGTCGATAACGTTTTATAGCGCTATCCTCCCGGCGTGGAGTCAACCCCGTTCGTCACTATCCGCGACCGCATCCGGAATGCCGCGAGCTGGCTCCGCCCCCGCGGTGCGGGCCCAGCCCGGACCTGCGGTCAGGGCCCAGCCCGGGCCCGGGGTGGACGGCCGACGCGGTCCCGCTGCCCACCGCCGGGCGCGCCGCCTGGCCTGACCCGCTGACCCATCAGGACGACGGACGGATCGCCACGTGACCATTGAGCGCAGCCTCACCACCGAAACCTGGCGCGATCCCGCCGCCCCACCAGCGGACCGGGTGCGCGACCTGGTGGCCCGGATGACTGTCCGGGAGAAGATCGCCCAGCTCTCCAGCCTCTGGGTGAACATCGGCACGTCCAGCGGCGCGATGGCGCCTCATCAGGACGAGTCGGTCGCCTCGGCCGCGCCCTGGGAGACACTGATCAGCAACGGGGTAGGGCAGCTCACCCGGCCATACGGCACCGCCCCAGTCAGCCCGGCCGACGGGGCGCAGTCGCTGGCCACAAGGCAGCGCCAGATCATCGAGGCCAGCCGGCTCGGCATCCCGGCCATGGTGCACGAAGAGTGCCTGACCGGACTGGCGGCCTGGCAGGCCACCGTGTTCCCGTCCCCGCTGTGCTGGGGGGCCAGCTTCGACCCGGGGCTGGTCGAGCAGATGAGCGCGCACATCGGCCGCATCATGCGCCGGCTCGGCGTGCACCAGGGCCTGGCGCCGGTCCTCGACGTGCTGCGCGACCTGCGCTGGGGCCGGACCGAGGAGACCATCGGCGAGGACCCGTACCTGGTCGGCCTGATCGGCAGCGGTTATGTCCGCGGGCTGGAGTCGGCCGGAATCGTGGCCACGCTCAAGCACTTCGCGGGCTACTCGGCCTCCCGCGGCGCCAGGAACCTGGCCCCGGTCTCCATCGGCCCGCGCGAGCTGGCCGACGTGCTGCTCCCCCCGTTCGAGATGGCGCTGCGGGCCGGCGCACGCTCGGTGATGAACTCCTACACCGACCTGGACGGCGTTCCGGTGGCCGCCGACGCCACTCTGCTCACCGGCCTGCTACGGGACAGCTATGGGTTCACCGGCACGGTCGTCTCCGACTACTTCTCGGTCGCGTTCCTGCACACGCTGCACGGCGTGGCCGGCACCCGGACCAGCGCCGCCCAGCTGGCCCTGCAGGCGGGCATCGATGTGGAACTGCCCATGGTCGACTGCTACGGCGAGCCGCTGGTCACCGGCATCGAGTCTGGCGTCATCGACATGGCCCTGCTGGACCGGGCGGTGGCGCGGGTGCTCAGCCAGAAGTGCGAGCTGGGCCTGCTCGACCCCGGCTGGCCGTCCGGGGCAGGCGCGGAGGGCGCCGAGGTAGACCTGGACGATCCTCAGTCCCGCGCGCTGGCCGGGGAACTGGCCCGCCGCTCCATTGTGCTGCTGCGCAACGAAGGTGTGCTGCCGCTCGCCCCAGGCCAGCGCATCGCGGTGGTCGGTCCCCGAGCCGACGACCCGGGCGCCATGCTCGGCTGCTACTCGTTCCCCCGGCACGTCGGCGTGCACTACCCGGACGTGGCGCTGGGCATCGAGATCCCCACCGTGCTGGGCGCGCTGCGCGCCGACCCGGCCCGCTACACGGTCAGCTACGCTCCCGGCTGCCCGGTGCTCGGCGGCACCGACGCCGGCATCGCCGCGGCCGCGCGCACCGCCGCCGAGGCCAACGTGTGTGTCGCGGTCCTCGGCGACCAGGCCGGCCTGTTCGGCCTGGGTACCTCCGGCGAGGGCTGCGACCGCCCCGACCTGCGGTTGCCCGGCCGCCAGGGCGAGCTGCTTGACGCTCTGCTGGACACTGGCACCCCGGTCGTGCTGATCCTCCTGGTGGGCCGACCCTACGAACTCAGCGATCAGGTGGACCGGCTGGCCGCAGCGCTGTGCGGGTTCTTCCCGGGCGAGGAAGGCGGCACCGCGCTGGCCGACATCCTCAGTGGCCGCGTCAACCCGTCCGGCCACCTGCCGGTCAGCTTCCCTTCGGCCGGCGCCACCCAGCCCAGCACCTACCTGGCCTCCCGGCTCGGCCAGCGCAACGACGTGAGCACCATCGATCCCACCCCCGTGTTCCCGTTCGGCCACGGCCTCAGTTACGCCCCGGCCAGCTGGGGCGGCGTCACGCTGACCAGCCCGGGCGAGTGGCCCACCGACGGCAACTGCCGGCTCACGGTCACGCTGCACAACGACACCGGGCGGTCCACCACCGAAGTGGTCCAGGTTTACCTGCACGACCCGGTGGCCGAGGTGGCCCGGCCCATCCAGCAGCTCATCGCGGTCGCCCGCGTCGACCTCACCCCCGGGCAGACCCGCACCGCGCAGATCACCCTGCACGCCGACCTGACCTCATACACCGGCCGGTCCGGCCGCCGCCAGGTCGACCCGGGTCCGGTCGAGCTCCAGATCGGCGCCTCCAGCGCCGACATCCGTGCGACCCTGCACTGCACGCTGACCGGCCCGCTCCGCCACCTAGGCCCGCACCGCACGCTAGAACCCAAGATCACATTGACTTAACGCTGGCGAGTTCCAGTCACCCGTCCCACCAGCTCGGCCGACCACAGCCGGTCGCGCCCCAACGCGTTGCCCACCCACTCCGCACCACGTGGCCTCGGTGTTGATGTTCGAGTTACCGACACTCCTGTGTCGGTAACTCGAACATCAACAACTGGGAGCATCCCAGGCATCCACACCAGCACCACCAGCCTCACCAAGCCCAACCCCCGCCACCCAGTGCACCGCCCTCAGGGCTGCTCCCGGCCCGTGGACCGCCTTAAGTGAACCGGTGTGCGGCAAACCCTCACCCACGCAGCGGCGCGCGGGATGCGGAGGCGCGCAGGGGTGCCGGGGCCGCAGGGGCGCGGGCGGGATGCGGGAGCGCGCAGGGGTGCCGGGGCCGCAGGGGCGCGCGCAGGGGTGCCGGGGCCGGAGGGGCGCGCGCAGGGGTGCCGGGGCCGCAGGGGCGCGGGCGGGATGCGGGAGCGGCAGGGTGCGCGCGGGATGCGGAGGCGCGGAGGGGGGCGGCCCGCAGCAGCGCGCCGGCGAGGTCAGTGGACCGGCGGCGGCTTGCCGTCGGCGGTGGCGGCGAGCGCGGGGTCCCAGGCGCAGGCCGCGCAGGCCTGGCGGAACCCGGACCGGGCGAACTCCAGCGCCGCCGCGAACGGGTCTGCGGCGGTGCGGACATCGTCCCAGTCCAGGATGAACTCCCCCAGCGAGGCGTCCCAGCGGGCCGCGGCCGGGGACAGGGTCAGCGAGCCGAAGCCGTCCGGGGCGGGATGCGCGTAAGCGTAGAACGCGGCGTGCGGGTAGCGGCCGTCGCCTGGCCACCAGCCAAGCGCGACTTCCTGGGAGTCCATCGCGTTGCGCATGATGAAGCCGGTGGACGGCGGATCGGCGGAGGCGCCGGAGAACAGGCTCACGGCCAGGTCGAAGGAGCCCCACCAGGCGTTGACCGGCGTGGACCGGCCGCGGAACGGCGCGCGGTAAGCGGCCAGCACCAGGGCAGCCTGGGTGGCGGCGCTGAAGTACGCGCCGACCTGGGCCAGGTCGTAGGTGTGGTGCTCGGTGTCCTGATCGAGCGGGATGGTCCAGGGGACTTCCTGTGGTCTGGGGTCGATCTCGACCGGGCCTCCGAGGCGGCGGACGGCGGCCAGGAGTTCGGCGGTGACGTCGCCGACCGGGCGGTTGGGGGTGAGCGGAACCCGGCCGGCCCGGCCGTCGGAGTGCTCGACGACCGCCTCGTGGCGGTGCAGGTCGAGCACGGCGACCAGGGCGCCCGAGCCGTCCGGGGCAGGCAGCGGGGCGGTTTCAAAGCCCCGCGCGGTCAGCCGGAGCGCGCTGTGCTGGAGCTGAGGCTCGGGTGGGGCCAGCCGGACGGCCAGCTTGCCCAGCACCTGAGTGTGTGCGTGCAGCGTGTCACAGGTCGCCTGCCAGTCCTCATACGAGCACGCAGGCCAGCTTGCGGGCATGGGAGCAGCCTAAGTCGGCCGCCACCACCAGGCCCAGCCGGGCCGCCTGGGAGGCGGCCGCGTTGCGGTCCGGCGCGCCGAGCTTGGCCAGCACCGCCGACACGTGGTGGTCCACGGTCTTGGCCGAGATGAACAGCTGCCCGGCGATCTCGGCGTTGGTGTGCCCGGCGCAGATCAGGCCGAGGACTTCCTGCTCGCGGCGGGTCAGCCCGACCGGGTGCTCGCGGGTGGCGGCGCGCGGGCCGGCCGGGATGGACCGCACGCCCAGCTCGCGCATCTTCTGCCGGGTGAGCCGGGCCGTCGCGGTGGCCCCCAGGTCGGTGAGGATCTGCAGCGCGGTGCGCAGCGAGTCCTCGTCGTCCGCGCCGAGCAGGGCCATGGCCGCTTCGTACCGGCAGCCCAGCTCGGTCCACAGCCGGGCCGCTTCCGCGTGGTGGCCGTCGATCTCCTGCTGGTAGGGCTCGGCCAGCTGGCCGCGGGGCGGGCGGCCGGACCCGGTGCGGCGCAGCCAGACAGCGACGGCCCCGCGGTCCCAGCGATCGCTCTCGGCGGCCACGTCGTCGGCCAGTTCGGCCTCGGCCAGCGCCTGGGCGGTGTCGCCTTCCAGCCAGCGCGCCTCGGCGCGGTTCAGCCGGACCGGGACGATGCCCTGCGGCTCGCCCGCGGCGTCCGCGTAGTGGATCGCTTCGTTCAGGCAGTCCCAGGTACCGGGCTCACCGCGGCGGGCCCGGATGGTACCCAGCCGGTTCAGCGGGCAGAGCCGGATCACGGGTGACGGGCCGCCGCGCTCCAGCAGCTGCGCGCTCAGCGCGACCACTTCGTCCCAGCGCCCGGTCCGCTCCAGCACGCTGGTCCACTCGCTGCGCAGGAAAATGCCGTAGGTCGTGATGTCGTGATCGTCGCAGTGGGCCACGCCGTCGGTGAAGTAGGGCTCAGCCGCCGCGAACAGGCGTTCCGCGTTGTGCAGCGCCAGCGCGTTCGTGTAGGCCCGGCCCACCTGCTCCTCATGCCGCCCGGCCACCGCGATGTCCAGGGCCTCCCGGATGGTCGCGGCCCATTCGCCGCCCGCGGTGTGGCTGGCGCAGGCCTCGGTGTTGAGCGCGTCAGCCAGCACCCGGGTCAGGCCCAGCGGCCGCGCGATCGCCTGGGCCCGGCGGGCCAGCTCGATCGCATCCTGATTGGCGTTGGTCACCATGCGCTGCGAGGCCAGGCTGGAGTAGGCGGAAGCCAGCTCGTCGGTCGGGCCGAGCGGTTCGAGCAGGGCGATGGCCGCCTCGCCAGTCTCGCCCCCCTCGCTGCCCCGGCACAGGTAGCACAGGCTGCAGGCCAGCCAGCGCAGCGTGTCGCCCTCGCGCAGGCGGTCGCCGACCTGCCGCCACAGGGCCAGGGCCTGCTCCCGGGCATCGGCCGCGTCCTGCCACCGGTCCAGCAGGCCAGCCTCGTAAGCGAACGCGTCGTACAGCGCGGCCCGGGTGCCGGGATCGGCGCCGTTCGCGAACCGGAGCGCGCGCTCGTACTGGGCGGCGGCTTCGCGGTGCGCGCCCAGCCCAGCGGCACGGCGTGCGGCGGCGGGCGCATACCGGAGGACCGCCGCGCTGTCCGCGGCCGCCTCGGCGTGGAATGCCAGCCGGGTGTCGTCGTCGCAGCCGCCCGCCTGCAGGGCGGTCAGGATGCTGGTGTGCAGCGCGCCGCGGCGGTGCGCGGGGACGGCTTCCGCCACCGCCAGCCGGGCGATCTCGTGCCGGAACCGCAGCCCGGCCCCATCCACGGTGACCAGCCCGGACGCGGCCAGCTCATCGACGGCGGCGGGCGGGCAGCCGGTGACCGATTCCAG